>Ga0326726_10002141_pt1 | contig 18228 bp, 12 predicted proteins | sample MHFenrmetagenome_2_FD_207603 | JGI IMG/M metagenome (GOLD analysis project Ga0326726, IMG submission 207603) | Lab enriched peat soil microbial communities from Michigan Hollow, Ithaca, NY, United States - MHF15MN | ecosystem: Environmental > Terrestrial > Soil > Wetlands > Peat | place: USA... | reverse complement strand
CGGGGGCCCTTTGTTATACCTTTGGCAAGATGGTTGGAGACACCCGGCAGGGGTGGGCCGTTCTGGCGGCGATGACGATCATTTTCTGCGCTATGCTTAGTGTTGCGGAATGGGGTGAACATGGAGGGAATCCTGCGCTGGCAAGGGTGGGTGGAGTGGATCAAGCCGGCGGCCCGCTGCAATCGGGTGGCAACATGGAAGGGAAGGAGATCCGTTTCGGCATTACCGCCTCCGCACTGTTTGCGACCATTACAACTGCCGCCTCCTGCGGGGCGGTGAACTCCATGCACGATTCCTTTACCCCCCTTGGAGGACTGGTACCGTTGTGGTTGATGGAAGTCGGTGAAGTCATTTTTGGGGGCAATGGATGCGGCTTGTATGGAATGTTAATCTATGTAATTATCTCCGTCTTTGTGGCCGGGTTGATGGTCGGGCGAACGCCGGAGTATCTTGGGAAGAAGATCGAAGCCTATGAAATGAAAATGGCCTCCCTGGCCCTTCTTGTTCCCATGCTTTTGCCTCTCATAGGTACGGCCGTTGCGGTGCTATTTCCGGCGGGAACTTCCTCTGTGGCTAACCCTGGTCCCCATGGGTTCAGCGAGATTTTGTATGCCTTTTCCTCGGGTGTGGCCAACAACGGCAGCGCCTTTGGCGGGCTGAATGCCAATACTTTCTTTTACAACACGGCCATCGCGGTAATGATGTTTTTCGGACGCTATTGGATCCTCATCCCCGTTCTGGCCATTTCCGGGTCTCTGGCCGCGAAAAAGAAGGTCCCCTTCAGCTCCGGGACTCTCGAAACCCATACCCCTTTGTTCATTGCCTGGCTGGTCGGGGTAGTGGTGGTCGTGGCGGCACTTAACTTCCTGCCGGCATTGGCCCTGGGGCCTATTGTGGAGCACTTGTTGCTCTATTGACCTCCCCGCAAGATGTGGATGCTTTCAATATTTTTGGGTTGGTAGACGGAGGAGAACTGTGAAAGCCCAGAATAAAAAATCTATTTATGGAGCTCAATTGTACAGAGATGCCCTGTTCGATGCCCTGAGGAAATTTGACCCTCGGAAAATGGCGCGCAACCCGGTGATGTTTGTAGTCGAAGTGGTCAGTCTTCTCACCACTGGGTTTTGGGTTCAGGCCCTCGTCGGCAAAGGGGAAGCCCCCGCCGGTTTCATCGGCCATATTTCTTTGTGGTTGTGGTTTACGGTTCTTTTTGCGAATTTCGCGGAGGCACTGGCCGAGGGGAGGGGAAAAGCCCAAGCCGCGGCCCTGCGGCGGATGCGCAGGCAAACCCAGGCTAAGAAGTTATCCAAGGGATATTCTGTCGATGGGAATCTAAAACCTGAGAGCCGATCTTATTCCCCGGTCTCCTCCACCGAATTGAGAAAAGGGGACCTGTATTTCGTGGAAGCAGGAGATACGATTCCGGCAGATGGAGAGATCGTGGAAGGGGTGGCCTCGGTCGACGAGAGCGCGGTGACCGGGGAGAGCGCTCCGGTCATTCGTGAATCGGGAGGAGATCGGAGCGCAGTCACCGGAGGCACCCGGATTCTCTCCGACTGGCTGATCGTCCGGGTAACTGCCGATCCTGGTGAAAGCTTCTTGGATCGGATGATCGGACTGATCGAGGGTGCGAAGCGGCAGAAGACACCCAACGAAATCGCCCTGGACATTCTGCTGGCCGGGTTCACCATCATTTTTCTGGTGGTGTGCGCCACGCTTCTGCCCTTTTCCCTTTATAGCGTAAAAGTCGCAGGCCAGGGAATCCCCGTGACCATAACCGTTCTGGTAGCCTTGCTGGTGTGCCTCATTCCGACCACCATCGGCGGGCTCTTGAGCGCCATTGGCATTGCCGGCATGGACCGCCTGATCCGGCGCAACGTCATCGCCATGTCGGGAAGGGCGGTGGAGGCGGCTGGCGACGTGGATGTGCTCCTTCTGGACAAAACCGGAACGATCACCCTGGGGAATCGGCAGGCGGTGGAATTGATCCCCATCAGTACCCTGGATATACGGGAACTGGCCGAATGGACCCAGCTCGCCTCCCTTGCGGATGAGACTCCGGAAGGACGGAGCATCATGACTCTGGTGAAGGAGAGATACGGGCTGCGGGGGCGGACCGTGAGACCCGGGGAGGGGCCGGAGATGCGCTTCATCCCCTTCAGCGCCCAGACTCGGATGAGCGGGGTTGATATCAACGGGGTGAAAATACGCAAGGGAGCTTTCGATGTAATCGCTCAATACATCGAGGGCAGTGGGAACCAGGTTTCCCAGGAAATTCGGGAGGCAGTCGAACGAATTTCCCGTTCCGGGGGAACTCCGCTGGTGGTCGCCCGGAACGGAGAAGCGGCCGGGGTCGTCCACCTCAAAGATGTGGTGAAAGGGGGGATCCGGGAGCGCTTTGCCCAGCTGAAACGAATGGGGATCCGCACGGTCATGATCACCGGGGACAACCCGATTACTGCTGCGGCCATCGCCGCTGAGGCGGGGGTGGATGACTTCCTGGCCCAGGCTACTCCCGAGGCCAAGCTGAAGCTGATCCGTCAGCACCAGGCCGGTGGGCGTCTGGTGGCCATGACCGGGGACGGAACCAACGACGCCCCTGCCCTGGCCCAGGCCGATGTTGCCGTGGCCATGAACACCGGAACCCAGCCGGCCCGGGAAGCGGCCAATATGGTCGATCTGGACAGCAACCCGACCAAGCTGATTGAAATCGTGGAAATTGGCAAGCAGCTCTTGATGACCCGGGGGGCGCTCACCACTTTCAGCATCTCCAATGACGTGGCCAAATACTTCGCCATCATTCCTGCGGCCTTCGCCTCGACCTACCCGGCCCTCGGGGCGCTCAACTTCATGCACCTCCAGAGCGCCATCCTGTCGGCGGTGATCTTCAACGCCCTAATCATCGTGGCGCTCATCCCCCTCGCCCTGAGGGGCGTGCCCTATCGGGCGGTGGGCGCGGCCCGCCTCCTGCGGGACCACCTTTTGATTTATGGAATCGGGGGGCTGATCGCCCCTTTCATCGGCATTAAACTGATCGATCTGCTCCTGGTGGCGGCGGGATTGGCCTAGTCTCCACCGGAAGGAATCAGAGAAAGGGATCCAACATGTTTGCCATTCTCAGACCGGCGCTCATGGTTTTCCTGACGCTAACCATTCTGACGGGAGTCCTTTACCCGCTCATCGTCACCGGCGTGTCTCAATTGATTTTCCCGACTCAAGCCAATGGAAGCCTGATGGGCCGGGAGGGCAAGCCGATCGGATCAGAGCTCATCGGCCAGCCATTCGATGACCCGGAATATTTTTGGGGGCGCCTATCGGCTACACCTGATTTCCCCTACAATTCTGCCTCGTCCTCCGGGTCCAACCTGGGGCCTTCCAACCCGGCGCTGGTGGAAGCGGTGAAGGCGCGGGTGGAGGCTCTTCAAAAAGCAGACCCGGGAAATCCGTCATCCATTCCCATCGACCTCGCCACCTCGTCGGGCAGCGGCCTCGACCCCCACATTAGCCCTGCGGCTGCTCTTTATCAGGCTCCCCGGGTGGCCAGGACGCGGAGCTTATCCGAAGAGCAGGTTCGCCGGCTGGTCGGGCAATTCACGGAATCCCGCCAGTGGGGATTCCTGGGAGAACCGAGGGTGAATGTTTTAAGGCTGAACCTTGCCCTGGACGGAATGCAGGACCGAGGGAAATCATCTTCTCCCCCTTTTTCCCCCGGTGGAATAGGAGTAAAATGATCTCGGACGGTAAAAAAGGGGTGGTTTTTGATTTCGACAGAATTTTCGGGAATTCCCAAGGATGATGATCTCGCAAAAAAAGCGTTTTTACCCCGTTTTTGTCATTCCCGCGAAAGCGGGAATCCAGAATTCTTCTAATCCCGCTCCGAGCGGGACTGGATTCCGGGTCGCCCCCGGCCTTCGCCGGGGTTGCCCGGAATGACGATTTTCTCTTATCTTGAGAGTTTTGCAGGAGGCTCCATTATTTTCGAATATGGGTCCACTTCTAGCTATCGAGGGGGGTGAAGGATGAACGGCGAGAACCGACCCGATCCCGATTCCCTCTTGGCCCTGGCTGAGGCCGAAGAGCGGCAAAAGGCCCATGGAAAGCTTAAGATCTTTCTCGGGTACGCGGCCGGCGTGGGCAAGACCTACTCCATGCTGGAAGCCGCGCACAGCCGCAGGGCCGAAGGGGTGGATTTGGTGGCGGCCCTTGTGGAAACCCACGGGCGGGCCGAAACCGAAGCCCTGCTGCAAGGGCTGGAAATCATCCCCCGGAAAACGGTCGAGTATCGGGGGGTGAATCTTTCCGAGATGGACCTGGATGCGGTTCTGGCCCGCAAGCCTCAATTGGCCCTGGTAGACGAACTGGCCCATACCAATGCCCCCGGGTCCCGGCACCCCAAGCGATGGCAGGATATTGAAGAGCTTCTAAAGGCCGGCATCGATGTGTACACCACCCTGAATATTCAACATCTGGAGAGTTTCCGGGACATCATCGCCCAGATTACCGAGGTGGTCCAGCGGGAAACCATCCCTGACCAGGTATTGGATGAAGCTTCGGAAATCGAGGTGGTTGACCTGCCGCCGGAAGAGCTTTTGCTGCGTCTCCGCGAGGGGAAGGTTTACCTTCCGGAACAGGCCGCTCGGGCGGTGGAGAATTTTTTTGAGCCGGGCAATTTGATCGCCTTGCGGGAAATCACCTTACGAAGAGCCGCCAACCGCGTCGACGAGCAGATGCGCGAATACCTCAAGGCCTACCCGATGGAAGGGCTTTGGCCGGTCACCGAGCGCCTCCTGGTGTGTATCAGCGGCAGTCCCACTAGTGAGCGACTCATCCGCACCGCACGCCGCCTGGCGGAAGAATTAAAAGCCGAATGGTCGGTTCTTTACGTGGAAACAGCGGAAGACGACAAGCTCACCCGGGAAAATCGGGAGAGAGTCTGGAGCGAATTGCGTCGGGCCGAATCCCTCGGGGCCAAAGAGGTATCCACGGTGAAGGGGGATTCCGTGCTGGAGGCAATGATCGATTGGGCCCGAAAGCATCAAATCTCTAAAATCATCGTTGGGCGTCCCACCCGTTCTTCGTGGCGAGTATGGATGAGAGGGTCCGTAGTGGACCAAATCCTGAGAAAAAGCCCGGAAATGGATGTCTACGTCGTAAGCGATGCGGGAAAGACCAAAGATGAAAAAGCCTATTCCCGGCGGTCCTCTTCGGTTCCCTGGCAGAGTTACCTCACCAGTCTGCTGCTGGTGGCCGCCGCAAGCTTGGCCAGCGGGATCGCCTTCCGCTTCCTCACGCCTATCAACCTGATGATTTTATACCTCCTGGCGGTTGTGGTGGCCGCGCTCCGCTTGGGATTCAAACCGGCCTTGCTCACTGCCTTCTTGGGGGTATTGTCCTTTGACTTCTTTTTTATCCCCCCCTATTACAGTTTTGCCGTGGCCGACACGGAGTATTTCATCACTTTTGCGGGTCTCTTAACCGTGGGGGCGGTGATCAGCACTCTGGTCGCTCGAGCCCGAAAACAGACCGAGACGATCCGGACCCGGGAAATGCAGACCGCACACCTGTATGCCTTGAGCCGCGGGCTGGCCTCGGCAGTCGGCCTGCAGGACATTTTGAAGACTTTGATTCGCCATGTGAGCGAGACCTTGCCAGGGCAGGTGGCGATCTTTATCCCCGAGGGAGAATCCTTGGCCCAAGCCGCCGGCTCGCCAAAGACCTCGCTGGGGGAAAAAGAGAAATCGGTGGCTCTCTGGGCTTTTCGCAACGGGCAGATGGCCGGGAGAGGGACCGAGACTCTTTCCTCTTCGGAATTTTTGTATCTTCCCCTCCAGACCGGGGTCCGGGCCGTGGGGGTCATGGGGATCAAAATGGAGCCCGCGGGTGAGGACCTGGCACCGGAACGCCGCCGACTCCTGGAGGCCTTTTCCAACCAGGCGGCGCTGGCCATCGAGAGAGCCTCCCTGGCTCAGGAGGCGGAACGGGCACAGCTTCTCCAGGCCACGGAGAGACTGGAGCGGTCTCTGCTCAATTCGATCTCCCACGATCTGCGCACCCCCCTGTCTTCCATCATGGGCACTTTGAGCAGCCTGCGGGATGAAGGGAATGCTCCCGGGGACGAGTCCAGGAGGGAACTGCTCGACCTGGCTTGGGAAGAGGCGGAGCGGATGAACCGTTTTGTGGGAAACCTGCTGGATATCACCCGTCTGGAGGCCGGGGTTCTGAAAGCCAAGAAGGAACCCTACGATCTGCAGGACCTTCTGGGTTCCTGCCTGGCTTCCCTGGAATCCCGGTTGAAAGGAAGAAAAGTCAAGATACAGATCCCCCCCGAGCTCCCCCTGATCCCTATGGACTCCGTTCTCATGGCCCAGGTCCTGGTGAATCTAATGGAAAACGCCCTGAAGTATTCTCCCCCCGACGGGGCCATCGAAGTGGCCGCGCGGATGGAAGAGAATCGGGTGAAAATCGAGGTCGCGGACCAAGGGCCCGGAGTCCCCCGGGAGCATCTGGGTCGAATATTCAATAAATTTTTCCGCTTCAAGCGCGCGGAAGAAGTGGGCGGGACCGGTCTGGGTCTGGCCATTAGTAAAGGAATCGTGGAGGCCCATGAAGGAGAAATCTGGGCTGAAAACCTTCCCCAAGGAGGGTTCAAAATCGCCTTCACTCTACCTCTCGCTCCTCCCGGAAACGGATTATGAAGGTCTGTCTGGAGACCCCGACCCGGCCAGGTTGGAACCAAACAGGTCTGAGGCGTTGAAAGTATTCTGGCCTTTTTGGGCACAACTTTATCGGAACGAAATTAAGATATGACTCCAGGGAATGCGGACAAGAATTTACCCAGAGTGTTGGTCGTCGACGACGAAAAGGCCATTCAGCGGTTCCTGAAAAATGCCCTGAGCCAGGCGGAATTTTCCGTGCATATCGTGGGAAGCGGAAAAGAAGCCCTGACCGCGGCGGTTGCCATTCGTCCCGACCTCATCATTCTGGACCTGGGTTTGCCCGACCTGGATGGACTGGAGGTCCTCCATCGGCTGCGGGAATGGACCAAGGTGCCGGTGATCGTTCTGTCGGTCCGGGACCGGGAGGATGACAAAATCGCCGCCCTGGATTCCGGGGCCGACGATTACGTCACCAAGCCTTTCGGAACCGGAGAGCTTCTGGCCAGGATGCGGGCGGCCCTCAGAAAAACCATTCAGGAATCGCCCTTGCCCGTCTATAAGGTCGACGGCCTGGAAGTGGACCTGGAACACCGCCGGGTGGTGGCCGAAGGGGAAGAAGTGCAGCTGACCCCCACGGAGTATGACCTATTGCGTCTGCTGGTCACCCATGCAGGCAAAGTACTGACTCACAACCATATCCTCCGGCAGATCTGGGGTCCCGCTTATGTGGAACAGCCCCATTTGCTCCGGGTCAACATCAGCAACCTCCGCCGCAAGATCGAGCCGGAACCTACCCGCCCCCGCTATGTCTTGACGGAGCTCGGCGTAGGCTATCGCCTCAAGTTGAAGATGTAAGTCCTTCTCTCAATCCCCCGACCCCGCGAATGGGGCAAAGTCCCAAGGGCATCGAACCCTATTGGCCTCGGCCCAATCCCAAGCCCGGCCCATTTTTCCCATCCGTTCATTGGGCTTCACAACGATCCCTTTTTGAGTTGCCCCGCCCTTCCGTACCTGTCAAAAGGGGAGGAGACCCGGTGAAAGATTCATCGACCTTTAGCGAAATTTTTCCCCAATTTCGCTTCTGCCTCTCCCGGTAAGCCCCAAAATACTCGATCCTAAGAAGGAATTTTTCCCCTTGACATATTCTACTCTGTGAGATAATTTTTTTTGGACGTTTCATTAAATGAAACGAATCCAACAATCCCATGAACCCAAACCAAACTTACCAATCTCTGAAACGGGGACTGTGGATCATCGAAGTCATTGCCACCATCGGCAGTTCCGCGACTCTTGCCGAGATCGCGCGAAAGACTGGATTGCCCCGGAGTACAGCCCATCATCTTCTCCGTGCGCTCCTTGAGTTCGGTTATCTTGTTCAGGATGGAGACGCCCGGACCTACACCCTCGCACCCAAGCTTTTCCGTCTCACCCGAAGCACTTGGACCCAGGAACAACTGGCGGAAATCGCCATGCCGTTTCTGGACGAGTTGAGTCGTCGCACGGGTGAAGGCACGAGCCTGGCGGTCCTCCGCGACGGCATCGTGACGGTCATTGCTAAGCGCGAGCCCGAAGGTCCCGTGCGGGTGGTTCAAGAAGTCGGAGCCAGAAGGCCGATTTATTGTACGGCTGTAGGCAAGGCTCTTGCAGCGTGGCTGCCCGAGCAGGAACTCGAAGGCATCATCGGGAGAACCGTCTTCGAACGGATGACGGCGAATACGATTACTTCCCGCACCGCTTTTTCTCGCGAGTTGGCCCGTATTCGGGCAACCGGCTTTGCCCTTGATAATGAGGAGCACATCAAGGGAATCCGATGCATCGCCACTCCGGTTCGAGACCATTCCGGAGAGGTCCGGGCCTCGCTCTGTGTCGTGGGTCCAAAAAACCATCTACCTCAAAGGAAGCTGCTGCAAATCCGCGGGGCGCTGGCCAACGTGGCAGCTAATCTTTCGGCGCGTTTGGGATACGGATCGACGGAAGGGATGAACAAAAAGCCGACTGGGGGCATAGATTGCAGGATTAAGAATACGACGTCGCAATAAAACAACCAATAGAAAGGAGGAGGACGAGGCAAAAAGATAGACAATGCGTTTAAATTGTCCCCTTGGCAAATTCGCAGAAAGAAAATGACCTGAGAATTTAAGAAAGGAGGCCTTTTATGAACAACCCGAAAAGAACCTTTTGGCTGCTCACGGTTATGGCTTTTTCCATAGCCGTCTTCTGCTCCTCGGCCCTTGCCCAGCAGAAGTATGTCTTGAAATTCAACCACGTGCTGGGTCCCTCCGAACCTTATCACCTGGGATTTACGAAATGGGCCAAAGCGGTTGACGAAAAAACAAAAGGCGGCCTCAAAATTGAAGTCTTTCACAGCGCCCAACTCGGCGTCGAAGAGGATATCATTGAGCAAATAAGACGGGGAGCCAATATCGGCCAGAATACTGACTCCGCCCGCATGGGAAATTATGTGCCCGGGATAGCGATTATGAATGGCCCCTATTTTGCTGAAAACCTTGACGAAGTGGCCAAACTTACGAAATCGCCAACGGTAAAGGGTTGGCTTGATGAGCTGGCCAACAAGTATGGGTTAAAGATTCTTTCTTTTAGCTGGGTCCAGGGTTACAGACATTTCTTCACTAATAAGCCCATCAGAACCCCAGACGACCTAAAGGGGCTTCGCATCCGGACTCCTCCTGCACCCATCTGGCAGGAGTCGGTGCGCGCTCTGGGGGCAACCCCGGTAGCTCTTGCTTTTGGAGAAATGTATCCAGCCCTTCAGCAAAAAGTCATGGATGGAGTTGAACTGGTTTACAACAACATACCCGCCGGGCGTTTCTATGAGGTTCTCAAGAACGTGAGCGAGACCAGGCATATCATGCTGGTGAATTATGAGGCCATAAGCGCGAAGTGGTTTAGTGCTTTGCCGGCCGACTACCAAAAAATTCTGGTTGAGGAATGCGATAAAGCCGGGATCGAAACCTCCAAGCTAATCATGGACAAGCTGGAAAAAGACGTGAAGGCGGACCTGATCAAGAGAGGGATGATCGTGACCGACAATGTTGATATAGCCGCTTTCAAAAAGGCCGGCCAAAAAGCTTATGAGGTCCTGAAAATCGCGGACGCCAAGGATAAGGTTTTCAAGGAAATTGGGAAGAAGTAGCGGAAGGATTGCCAAACCCGGCCCCTCCATCTGAGGAGGGGCCGGGTGATCGGCTTAACGGTCCAACCCGGCGAGCGATTCATGGGCAATAGGTTTGTTTTGACTCCCCAAAGGGCAAGTTATGAAAAAAATATATGACCATCTTTGTGAATTTGAAGCCTTGGCCGCTCGCCTGACACTCTGGGGCATGGTGATACTGATATTCCTAGCCGGGGTGGCCAGATTATTGAAGGACCCGATTAACTGGGCCGTGGATATGAGTACCTGCCTTTTTGCCTGGTCCTGCTTTTTGAGCGCCGATGTCGCCTGGCGGGAAAACAAATTAATGAATGTGGATATACTGGTGAGACTCTATCCAGAAAAACTCCAGCGTTCGGTAAAATGGTTCAATTATGCCGTCCTGATCGCTTTCTTTTTATATCTCATCATTTTTGGCCTATGGCTTTCTTACACGACCCGAGAGAGAACCTTCCAGGGAATCCCCGGCTTCAGCTACACCTGGGTCACTCTCAGCGTCCCCGTGGGAGCATTTTTCCTACTCATGACTGCCATTTTAAAAATGAAGAATGATTATGCGCAAGACAAGTAAAGCCGTCACCGGTAGTTTATCATCGTTTCCTGAAGAATCCGTTCGCCTATTTCTATGATTCCATAGATTTTTCCCAGGAGGACTTCATTAGATGTTGTTGGTTACCTGTGTATTCTTATTATTATTGCTGTTCACCGGGATGCCTGTCGCCTTCGCCATCGGAATATCAGGGTTTATGTTTTTCCTGCAGAACCTTAATCTGCCCATTACCATCCCCATACAGCTTTCCGTTTCCCAGTCGCAAAACTTCGCCCTGCTGGCCGTTCCCATGTTTATCCTTGCCGGCAACCTGATGAATGGAGCGGGTATAACCCGAAGACTCTTAGACCTATCGAATGTTCTGGTCGGGCATATGCGCGGCAGTCTAGCGCAGGTGAACGTTCTTCTATCCACCCTGATGGGAGGAGTTTCCGGATCATGCATCGCTGACTGCGCCATGGAAACTCGCATGTTGGGCCCGGAGATGATCCGCAGGGGTTATTCCAAAGGTTATACGGTGGCGGTCAATGTCTGGACATCATTAATTACTCCGATCATACCTCCGGGTATTGGCTTTATCCTGTTCGGCACCGTTGGCCAGGTGTCCATAGGGCGACTCTTTGCGGGCGGAATCGTACCCGGGGTTCTGTTGACCGTCGGTTATATGGTGGCAGTCGCCATTGATTCACGGGTAAAGGGATTTGAACCTGCAAGAAAAAAATTCCCGACGCTGAAGGAAATTGCGGCTACAAGCATAAACAGTTTCTGGGCATTAATCTTTCCCTTTGTTTTGCTTTTCGGATTACGCGCGGGCATCTTTACTCCCTCGGAAATCGGCTCTTTCGCTGTTGTCTATGCCTTCTTTGTGGGATTACTGGCGCACAAAGACCTCACCTGGAATGAATTTAAAGAAGTAACCAAGGCCAGTACTTCGGATGTGGGCGCGGTCATGTATTTAATTGCTTTGTCGGCCATATTCAGCTACGGACTTATATGGGATCGGATTCCAGAAGTGATAGCTAATTTTTTGCTGGGAATCAGCGGGGATAGTCCATATCTGCTGCTCTCCATTATCGTAGTATTCCTTATTATTGCCGGTATGTTTGTGGACGGTTCCGTACTCATCCTGATGCTTACTCCTATATTCCTTCCGATTGCGACCAAGGTAGGGTTTGATCCTGTACATTTTGGCTTGGTTTTTGTTTTAACCATTACTATGGGGAATATGACCCCCCCGGTCGGCTCAGCTATGTATGCGGGTTGTAGTATCTTGGAATGTCCCTTGCAGGATTATGTGAAAGAGTCTTTATCCTTTTTCATAGCTACCATAGTTTGCATTGCCGTTGTAATTATCTTCCCGGAACTTACCCTGTTTATACCCAACTTGATGTTTGGGAGATGAGCCTGCAACTTGTCGACGGTGCATTTTTCAAATGTGCATAAATGACGCTTTGGCGTTGGGGGGATGAGGTGAAATTTAAGGACCGGGTGGCCATTGTGACGGGAGGAGCCAGAGGCATCGGAAAGGGCATCGCGTTAGCTCTTTTGCGGGAAGGGGCCAAAGTCGTTCTGGTGGATGTGGACGGGGAAAGACTCAAGGTCTCGGAAAATGAGATGCGGGAGAAGGGAGGGACCGCCATTGCCATTCCCCTCGACATTACCGAGAATTCGGGAGCGAAGGGGATGGTGGCACAGGTTCACAAGACTTTCGGTAGAATCGACGTGCTGGTGAACAATGCGGGAATCATCCGTAGAGGAACGATCGAGACGGTGACCGAGGATGACTGGGATCGGGTGATCGAGGTCAATCTCAAGGGCACCTTTAATTGCTGCAAAGCAGTCGTTGAGATTATGAAAAAGCAGGGCTACGGAAAAATCGTGAATGTTTCCTCCATCGCCGGAAAGTTGGGAGATATCACCTCTGCGCCGGGATATGGCCCCTCCAAGGCCGCAGTGGACGCCCTAACTAAGACACTGGCCAGGCAATTGGCCCGTTACGGCATCAACGTCAATGCGGTTTCACCCCATGCCATTGAAACGGAAATGAGCGCCAGTGGTCGGAAGAACGACGGAAGGAAATCATCGCCTCCATCCCTTTGGGACGGCTTGGAAAGCCCGAGGATGTGGCCGAGGCTGTTCTTTTCCTTGCCTCGGACAGCGCTTCCTTCATCACCGGAGAGATCCTCGATGTAAATGGGGGGGCTTTGATGGATTAAGGGATGGGACGAAAGCTTTGAAAAAGCGACAAGGCCCTGTCCCATTGATGTTGCGTGAGGAAATGGATGAAAAGGGATGAAATCATCGGAGGAATCAGCAGGCTGCGGAATAGGCATTTCGGATAATAACCCTTCCGACGCGAAGGGGCGGGTTTGAAACCCGCCCCTTCGGCCGGACAAAAAGGCAATCCCCATGGGCAATTCATGGATTGCTCTTCCCCTGCCCCCTGTGATATGTTCTGAAAGTCTGAAATCCCAAATCGAGGTGATGGAATGGCCCCATTTAAAACCCTTTTTAGCCCATTTCGGATCGGGAAACTGGAATTGAAGAATCGGATCGTCATGCCCCCCATGGCCACCAACTTTGCCGGCACGGAAGGCAAGGTGAATGACCGCCATATTGCCTATTATGTTAAACGAGTTCAGGGGGGGGTCGGGTATCTCACCTTCGAACACACCGGTATCTTGAAAGAGGGAAAGGCCTCTGCGGGCATGGCCTTGATTGACGGGGATGACAAGACCCCTCTCTTCAAAAAGCTGGTTGATGCCGTCCACCGGGAAGGGGGCAAAATCTTCATCCAGATCAACCATGCGGGGCGGCAAACCTCTTCTTCCATAACGGGGGCGCCCATCGTGGGTCCCTCGGCTATCCCCTGCCCGGTCCGGAAGGAGATGCCTCACCCCCTCAGCGTCGGGGAAATCCAGGGGCTTGTGGAAGCCTTCCGACAGGCGGCCAGAAGGGTGAAGGAGGCCGGCGCGGATGGGGTCGAGGTGCACATGGCCCACGGCTATCTCCTCTGCCAGTTTCTTTCCCCTTTTTCCAACCAGAGGGGCGATGAATACGGCGGCTCCCCCGAGAAGCGGCTGAAGATGTCCCTCGAGGTGTTGAAAGCGGTCCGTAATACGGTAGGCCCTGATTTTCCCATCGTCTGCCGCCTCAGCGCCGACGAATATGTGGACGGGGGATTGAAGCTCGAAGATTCCATCCCCATCGCCAAAGCCCTAGAGAAAAATGGCGCCAACGCCCTCCACATCTCTGCCTGTATAGCCGCTTCCGTATACTTGAACCATCCTCCCTATTATGTCGGGGAGGGAGTTTTCACTTACCTGGCTCAGGGGATCAAGGCTGCGGTTAAAATTCCAGTCATCACCGTGGGCCGGATCCGCACCCCCGAACTGGCCAACCAGGTGATCGAGGAGAAGAAAGCGGACCTAGTTTCCATGGGCCGGGCTTTGATCGCCGACCCCTTTCTGCCCAAAAAGGCAATGGAAGGAAAGGTGGAAGACATTATTCCCTGCATCTCCTGCAACCGCTGCATCCTGAGTATCCGCAGGGGAGACCTGTATTGTGCGGTCAACCCGGAAACCGGCCGCGAGGCAACCCTGGTGGTAAAGAAGGCCGAATCCCCGAAAAAGGTATGGGTCATCGGTGGAGGGCCCGGAGGGATGAAGGCCGCTGAAATCGCCGCCCGGCGTGGGCATCAAGTTACCCTCTTTGAAGCCCAAGACCAATTGGGCGGCCAGTTTCTGCTGGCCGCGATCCCTCCTCACAAGCAGGTTTTGAGGGAATTCATAACCTACCTTTGGAAACAGATTGATAAGGTTGGGGTCAAAACGGTTCTCAACAAACCCTTTGATCTGAAGCTCCTGGAGAGAGAGAGGCCGGACGCGGCGATCATTGCTACCGGGGCCAAACCGTTGATCCCGGAAATTGAGGGAATCCAAAAGACGAGGGTATTCAACATATGGGAGGCTCTCTCCAAGCCCGGCTCCCTGGGGCAAAAGGTCTTGGTCTTGGGAGGGGGCGGGGTGGGAGCGGAAGTAGCCGACTTCCTCTCGGAAAAGGGCAAGAAAGTCACCCTGGTGGAGATGAGGGAGGCCATTGCCCTGGATTTGGTCGTACACCTCCAGCATTATTTGAACCTCCGGTTGAAGAATAAGGAGGTTCAAGTCCTGACTTCCACCAAGGCCCTCCGTTTCGAGAAAGACGGCCTCTGGGTCGAAGACCCACAGGGGACTCGGAAGCTGACGGGATTCGATTCGGTGGTTATTTCCATGGGGTCCGTTTCCAATGTGGGGCTCGCGGAAGGGGTAAAGAAAAGGGTTTCCCAGGTTTTGGTGGTCGGAGATGCGGAGAAGCCCAGGGAGGTCATGGAAGCGCTCCAGGAGGCGGAGGAGGCCGCCATTCGAATATAGCAACCGGTTTTCCCTTGACAGGACTTTTTCTCCATCATCAAAAGCAAGGAGGAACGATCATGAGAAAAGCAGCTTTGATTGTCTGTCTGGCTCTGGTCCTGGGCATGATGTCTTTCGCCTGGGGAGCGGAAAAGAAGGTCGTCCGGATCTGGCACACGGAGACCGAGCCACAGTCCGTGGCGGCCTTTCAGCAGATCATCACCGACTTTGAAAAACAGAATCCGGACATCACCGTAAAACAGGAGGCCCTGGCCTGGGGTGATTTGGAGGCCAAGCTGACCGCGGCCCTGGCCGCGGGTTCCCCGCCGGATGCCTCCCACGGACAGGCCGTGACCTGTGCCTCCTTTTACGCCAAAGGCCTCCTCCGGGAGCAGGAGGATATCGCTGACTCCATCGGGCGGGACAACATCTGGGAGGCCGTCCGGAGGCAATGCTACCATGACAATAAATACTACGGGATCCCTCACTCCGCGGCCACCTCGCTCCTGATTTATCGCAAGGATATCTTCAAGGCCAAGGGATTGAAGCCGCCCGAAACTTGGGACGAATTCATCAAAATGGCCGAGGCCATGATGGAGAAGGACAAGGACGGCCGGGTGACCCGGTACGGGCTGTCCCTTCCTGGCGTGGGTCTCTTCATCAACATCGCGGTGGGAGAACTGACCAAGGCCAACGGCGGGCGGCTCTTCGACCTGAAGACCGGCCGGCCCGCCTTCACTGAGAAGCAGGTCATTGAAGTTCTGGATTTCTACAAGAAGCTCACTGCCACGGTCCTGCCGCCCGGCTGGCTGGGCCACGGATATCTGGACACCTTCGCCAATCTGGCCACCGGCAAGGCCGCCATCCTCTACCAAGGTTATGGCCGGGGCGCCGGCTACATCGAAAGGTATGCCCCCAAAGGGACATCCGATCCCGACCATTTCGGGGTGTTAGTGAAGCCCCACGGGCCCTCCGGGAAGGAAACCGCAGCCCAGATTGACGCCGAGCCCTGGATGATCTTCAAGAACGCCAAGTACCCGGAGGAGGCCGCTAAATTCCTTAAGTTCTTCTTCAAGGAAGAGAACTACATCAAATACCTCCACACGGTACCCATCCACCTCCTCCCCACCCTCAAGTCGGTACGCAACAACCCGGCCTACCAGGCCAACGAGATGGTCCGGAAGTGGAAGGAGTGGCAGGACATGCAGTACCGATACTTTGACTCGGGACAGGCGAAGCCGACCTTGATCGTGGAGTGGGACGATCTGAAGCTTCCCTTCGGGCTGGAGATCCTCGGGTCGGGCATTGTTCCGGACATGGTGACCGATGCGGTCCGCGGTATGCCCTCGGCCCAGGCCGCGGCCAAGGCCCAGGCCCGGGCGGAGGAGTTGATCACTAAGCTCGGGCATAAACGCTGGTAGGTGATGACGCCGACGAGCCATAGTAAAGATGAAAGATTTTTTTAAAGGATAGATCAATCGCGGAAATCCCCTTTGCCCCCTCACCCTACCCTCTCCCGCGAGGGGAGAGGGGAAGAATGAGGAATATGGAAATAGGATCCCTCCCCCTCGAGAGACTGTGTCGTAATCCGTTCATGGTTCGACAAGCTCACCACGAACGGATTATGATCGCATTAAAATTCAGCCACGTAGCCGTTCGCCCTGAGCCTGTCGAAGGGCGACCGCGGGATTACGACGCAGTCTCCGACGGGGGAGGGAAGGGTGGGGGTGATTTAGAGCATCGGTTCAGGGCTTCAGGGGGTTGGGGGGATTTCAAAGGACGATGACCGGCGTGCCTGACCTCAGCCCCAAACCCCAGCCTGCGTCCATTTCTGATGCACACCTTCAATCCGCCGTCTCTCCCCGTAGACCTGGCGCCCCCGGGCGGTCAGGCTGGAGTTTCTTGCCCGGGACCAAAAACCGGGAGCAGCTGGCCGGGCTTCTGACCATTGCCCCGGCCCTCTTTCTGATCCTGGCCCTCACTCTGTACCCCGTAGCCTACTCCCTGTGGCTCAGCCTGCTGGAGAAGCATTCCTTCTTTCCCCAGGAACGATTCATCGGCCTAGAAAACTACTTTTACCTCTGGACGGATGAAGAGTTCTGGACCAGCCTCTGGCTGGGGACGGTGTACTCAATCTGGACTATCGTTTTCCAGATCGTCCTGGGGGTAGCGGCCGCTCTCATCCTGAACGAGACCTTCGTGGGACGGGGCCTGGTGCGGGCGATCGTTCTCTTCCCCTACATGATCCCCACCATCGTGGCAGTGATTCTGTGGAAGTGGCTCCTGAACGACACCTACGGAGTGGTGAACTACTGGCTGTTCGCCTTCGGGATTGTCCGGGACCCGATCAGCTGGCTGGGCGCCGACCACATCATGCTCTCGGTGATCGTAATGAGCGTGTGGCAGTTCTTCCCCTTCGTCCTTTTGAGTATTTTGGCCCGGCTCCAGACCATTCCCCCGGAGCTGTACGAGGCCGCCAAGGTGGACGGCGCCTCGGCGGTCAAACGTTTCCTCCACGTCACTCTCCCCCAGATCCGCGGGATTCTCTTCGTGGTCATTCTGCTGCGCAGCATCTGGATGTTCACCAAGTTTGACACCGTCTGGCTCATGGGCGAGGGGGCCGGAGCCGGACGCTTCATCCGCACCCTCCCGGTATACGCCTATATGCGCACCTTGACCTACTATCAGGCAGGGCTGGGTGCTGCGCTGGCGGTGATCATGTTCGCCATCCTTATTGTGTGCACGGTCATCTATTTTCGCATGTTCCGGGAGGAGGCGGACATCGGATGAAAAATTTCCGATCCCGGTTCCTTTCGACCCGAACCCTCCTCTACGTGGGGGCGGCTCTCCTGGCCCTCCAGGCGGCCTTCCCCTTTTTCTGGATGGTCTCCACATCGTTCAAGCCCCCTGCGGAAGTCTTCGCCCAGCCCCCCGCTTTCATCCCCGAGGACCCGACGTGGGAAAACTTCCGCCGGCTATTCACCGCAACGAACTTCCTCGTTTACTTCAAGAACAGCCTCATTGTATCGGGCCTGGCGGTTCTGCTGACCATGATCGTGAGCGCTGCCGGAGCCTACAGCCTCACCCGGTACCGCTACCTCGGCCGGGAGAAAATAGCCGGGCTCATCCTCTGCACCTACATGTTCGCCCCCATCATGGTGGTCATCCCCTTTTTCATCCTGGTGAAGAAGATGGGAATCGAGAACACCCACTTCGCCCTGGTCCTGGCCTTTACCTCTTTCTGCCTTCCCTTCACCCTCTGGCTGATGCGGGCCTTCTTCGCCACCATCCCCCTGGAGTTGGAGGAGGCTGCCCTAGTGGATGGGGCCGGGCGGGTACGGGCACTCATCTACGTAGTTATGCCCCTGGCGCTCCCGGGCATCATCGCCACCTCCATCTTCACTTTCATCCTGGCCTGGAACGACTACATCTTCACCCGGATCCTCATCACCTCCGACG
>Ga0326726_10002139_pt1 | contig 18239 bp, 17 predicted proteins | sample MHFenrmetagenome_2_FD_207603 | JGI IMG/M metagenome (GOLD analysis project Ga0326726, IMG submission 207603) | Lab enriched peat soil microbial communities from Michigan Hollow, Ithaca, NY, United States - MHF15MN | ecosystem: Environmental > Terrestrial > Soil > Wetlands > Peat | place: USA... | reverse complement strand
ATCCTGGACAACATGGGGGAACCCCACTACGTTAATTTTGATACCCAGATGACCAAGGTCAAAACGGAAATCGCCGCCCTCGGCACCGATACCTGGACCCAGAATCTTTATTGGGCCTGGTTGTACTCGTTCCAGCCGCTCCTCTCAACGAAGACCAGCGCTTATCCACCCTTCATGCAGACGGAGGCCTGGACACGCAAGGACCTGCAGACCGCCCTTGGATCGTGGACTGAACTCAAACACGATACCATTTTATATGCCAAGCAGGTGATGGCTGAAATGGGCGGTGGTGGCGGAAATGAGCAACCGCCGCATGGAAACGTGGAACCGAACCCCGAAGCATACGCCCGCCTGCTTGCCCTGGCCCAGATGACCTACGATGGTCTGGATTCACGCAGCCTTTTGAGTGACCTGACTCGCGCTAATTTGGAAAATTTAATCAGCGAACTTACCTTCCTGAAAAACATTTCCGAGCGCGAGTTGGCCGGCGAAGCCATTACGGACGATGAATACTGGCACATCCAGTATTGGGGCGGTACCCTGGAGCAATTTACCCTGGCTGCGGCCGATACAACCGGGGACATGTCGAGGGATCTCAGCGACCAGAAAGCCGCCCTCGTCGCCGACGTGGCGACCGGCATAGACACAAATGGCGGCCTGGCCGCACTCGAAGAAGGGGACGGACAGCCCACCATGATTTACGTGGTACTGCCTGATTCTCCCTGGCGGGTTGCCGCGGGAGCGGTTTATTCTTATTACGAGTTCACGGTTCCGCCCTCTGGTCGTATGACCGATGAGGCGTGGCAGGCCCAAGTGGAAGCCGGAACGAACCCGCCTCAGCCTGACTGGACGCAGATGTTTATTGCACCATAACCAATTAATGGAGCATAGACCTCAAACCGTGGACGGCGGTCTACATCACCGTCCACGGTCCATTGGTTTCAAGCCGGCGTTCGCAGTTTGTGTCCTACTATTCATTGTCGCAGGCTGCCAATCCAAGGCATCCACCGTTTCTCTGGCATTGCTAGGAGACCTGATGCTCGGGCGCAAGGTAAACCCCCAGCCCGATTCCCTCGCGTACCTACTGCCGGATTTGTTCAAGGCAGATCTGGTCCTCGCCAACCTTGAGAGTCCACTCGCAGGCGTCCTTCCAGCCGCCGATTCAACCTATAACCTGTGCGTTTTATCCAATCGGGCGGAGATGCTCTCTGCCTGGGGGATAGACCTGCTTTCACTCGCCAACAACCACTCCCTCGATTGTGGTCCAGACGGTCCCATCGAAACACGCGCTGCACTTCAGGCTGCGGGGATCACTTCAATTGGTCCAGGAATGGAGCCGATCTACCGGGAAATGAACGGTCTGCAACTCGCTTTTCTCGCTTTTGACGATGAATCATCCCCTTTGGATGCGGAAGCAGCGGTGCAAGCCGTCCGCTCGGCGCGCAGCACTGGAGCATTGGTCGTCGTTTCCATTCATTGGGGGGAGGAATACCAGGGTGGCGCCTCGGACCGCCAGAAATCTCTTGCAGAGCAATTTTCACAGGCAGGTGCGAAGCTGATCTGGGGCCACCATCCCCACGTGCTACAGCCTGCTGCCTGGATCGCAAACACTCAAGGAAAAACGCTCGTCCTTTACAGCCTGGGAAATGCCTTGTTCGACCAGGGCGGTTTGCAGGATACCCGTCAATCTGCGCTGGTAATGGTAACAATGAATAAGGATGGCGTTGCTTCCGTTCGCGCTGTTCCTTTTGAGATCGATCTGGTCGAAAGTCGTGAAGTTCAACCGGACGCGATAACAGCAGCTAAAATCAGGGACAGGTTAAACCTTCCCTAGGGACGGGATAAAAAGTAAGGTACTTTTCACGCTGCTCCCGGTTACCGTTTTAGCTGGGGCGATTTGATTTTTATCGACATAGCATGCACGGCTGGGAGTTTTCCAGCACACATCCTTAGAACGAAGAAGCGCGGTATATAATTAATTAATGCCCCGCACCATCCTGCACCTCGACCTGGATGCTTTTTTCTGCGCAGTCGAAGAACTGCATGACCCTTCCCTGCATGGCAAAGCCTTTGCCGTAGGGGGGCGCCCGGAAGGGCGCGGGGTGGTGGCTTCCTGCTCGTACGCGGCGCGCCAGTTCGGGGTCCGCTCGGCAATGCCGATGAGTCGCGCGCTGCGCCTTTGCCCAGGGCTGCTGGTCATTTCGCACCATTTTGGCAATTACGGGGAAATGTCCGATAAAGTTATGGAACGTTTGAATGACCTTTCTCCCCTGGTGGAACAAATCTCGATCGATGAAGCTTTTGTGGATATCAGCGATCTACATGAACCCCCCCAAACCATCGCCCGTCGGCTGCAAAAGCGTGTGAATGATGAGCTCGGGTTGCCCTGCTCGGTGGGGGTGGCATCCAACAAGCTGGTCGCCAAGATTGCCACCGAGGTTGGAAAAAAGACAGCTAAAAAAGAATCTCCCCCAAATGCCGTGACGATAGTCCCGCCGGGAACCGAATCGGCCTTCCTCGAACCCTTGGCAGCCACCATGTTATGGGGAGTGGGACCCAAGACTGCAGAGAAACTGGCTGAAATTGGGATTAAAACGATCGGTGACATCGCCCGCCACCCTACAGAAGATCTCGTCCGCAGGTTTGGTGAACATGGGCGTGACCTGGCACGCCGCGCCCGGGGAGTGGATGACAGCCCCATATCCAGCGGGCATGAGGCCAAATCTGTCAGCCAGGAGACCACCTTCGCGCAGGACGTTCGCGACGACAAGCTGCTGGCCAATACGCTTAGAAAACTATCGGCGAAAGTGGGTCACCGGCTTCGTAAAGCTGGCATCGCCGGGGCCACCGTCAAGCTCAAAATTCGCTGGCCGGATTTCACCACGTTGACCCGCCAGGTCACCCTGTCACAGCCCACAGACCAGGATGAAGAGATTTATCACCTGGCACTCGATCTATTGGGCAAGGTGCGTCCGGCGGGCAAGCCTGTCCGCTTGATCGGGGTGGGCGTCAGTGGGTTGGGAGCGCTAATGCGCCAGTTGGGGTTATGGGATGCGGATTCGGAGAAATCCCGCCGCCTTCAGGAGGCGCTGGATGCTGTCCGCGCCAGGTATGGTGAGAAAGCCATCCAGCGCGGGAAAAGAAAATAACGAAATTAAGGAGTTCGAGATGCCTGTTAAAACCGGTAACATTTCCTTGAACACCAAAGGTAATACCGATGCCTTTGACATCACCCGTGAACTCGAGCGTCTCATCACCGAATCTGGATTATCTACCGGCATCCTGACGGTTTTCTGTCCCTCCTCCACCAGCGGGGTCACAACAGTCGAATTCGAGCAGGGGGCGGTGGGGGATCTAAAGCGTTTATTCGAGGAACTGGTCCCTTCCAAGCGTGATTATGCCCACAATGCCAAGTGGGACGATGGAAACGGGCATTCCCACATGCGCGCCTCCCTGCTGGGGCCTTCGCTGTCAGTCCCATTTGTCAGCAAAACACTGACCCTTGGCACCTGGCAGCAGGTGGTTTATCTGGATTTTGATATCCGTCCCCGCCACAGGGAATTGGTGGTGCAGATGGTGGGGGAATAATTTAATGGTTTACCAGGGTAGTCCGCAAAGATCGATCCCCCCCTCCGGCCAATCCTGCCGGCAAACCGGCAGGATCATCACCGGATAATTAAGCGTTGTCCTTCCATCCGGCTGGTCTACCCACATGGAGCGGGCTGCCACGCTCCAGCCCAGTTTCTCATAGCGCGAAACCATTTGCTCGGTGGCGATCATCATGCCGAAATCCACTTTCAAGGGGTCACGCAGGAAATTTTGCGCGGTGGTAAGGGCTGACCTGGCATAGCCGCGCTTGCGCCATTCCACCTTGGTTGCCACGTTCCCTATTCCCCCCAACCTGACCGCCTCGTCACCCACCTTTACTGTCCGCTCGACGATGTGAACGTTGGTAACCAAGTCTTCGTCTTCCCACACCATTACCGTCCAGTCTGCAGATGCCCATTTTGTTCCACTAAGAAATGAATAAAGGGAACTGGTTACCACGCAATCCTGGCGGGCTTTTTCAAAAGTACTCAACTCCCTTGCAGATTTAACTACAATTTTCACCGTGATTGCTCCTCATCACGTGCATCATTCTATCTCACCTGAAGGAACGGTGCAAGCGAATATAACTCCCTTTCAAGATTCAAACAAAAATGGCAGGATAAATCTGCTATTTATCCTTTCGCCAGGGATAAAAACACATCCTCCAGGGTTGGCTCGCCCCCCTCGATCATGGACACGGTCAGGCCGCTCGATTGTAATTCGACCAGCAACTCATCTTCTCGCGTTCCCCTTTCTGTGATCATCCGCAGATGATCTCCCGCCAGGCCCACCCTTAATACACCCGCGCAAGTATTGCTGGCATTCAATGCAATCTGAAGTGGCTCTGCGTAAACCTCCCAAACATCGCCGGGGATGACCTGCTTTTTTAGTGTAGCCGGGGTATCCAATGCAAGTAGTTTGCCATCCCGCATCATGCCCACCCGGGCGCAATATTCTGCCTCGTCCATATAATGGGTGGTAACCAGAACCGTCACTCCATCCGCCGCGAGCGCATAGATCAAATCCCAGAAACTGCGCCGCGCCGACGGGTCCACTCCCGAAGTAGGTTCATCCAGGAAAAGCAATTTCGGCCGGTGGACAAGGGCAATCGCCAGTGCCAGCCGCTGGCGCCAGCCTGCCGAAAGTGCCCTCGCCAGGTCAAACTTATGGCCTTCCAGCCCGACCTGGGTGAGTGTCTCCTGGATGCGCGGTTTCTCCCGGATGCCATAAATGCCGCCGTAGAAAGCCAGGTTCTCCAGGACCGTTAAATCATCGTAAAGGGAAAATTTCTGGGACATGTACCCGGCACGTGAACGCACTTCCTCGGATTGACGGAAAGCGTCGAAACCGAGGACGGTAGCATGCCCTTCCGATGGCTCATACAGCCCAAGCAGCATGCGCAGGGTGGTGGTCTTTCCCGAGCCGTTTGGGCCCAGATAACCGACGATCTCCCCTGCTTCCACCCTGAAAGAGACGTGGTCGACGGCTGTGAAATTTCCAAAGCGACGGGTGAGATTCTCGGTAATAACAACGGGGTCAGGCATCGTCATTCACAATCATTCTAACATCTGAAGATCAACCAGATTCCGAGAGAGATATAAACACGTCTTCCAAAGTTGGGGGAACAAGGCGGCACTCAAGCTGCCCATTGGTGCCACCCCGGAATGCCTTTTCAAGTGCAGCAATTACAGTGTCCGCCCGTCCAGGAACAACGCGCAGGTGGGTATTGTCGCCGAAACCCCGCACATTCTCCACTTCATTCATTTTTCCCACCACCTGGCGCAGCGCAGACAGAGACGTGCCACGCACTTCGAGGATGCACCCGGCCAATTTGGAGCGCAATTGAGAGGGTGTGCCTTCGTCAATCAATCGCCCATCCCGCATAAAGCCCACCCGGTGGCAGCGGGCAGCCTCGTCCATATAGGGAGTTGACAGGATCACCGCAACCCCAACCCTTTCTTGTTCTCCTCCAGCAGCGAACGGGGAGAATTGTTCAGGAGCAGACACAAGCATGATAAGAAGCTTCCAAAAATCCTGGCGTGTGACCGGGTCCACTCCCGTGGTTGGTTCGTCGAGCAGGAGCACCTTTGGCCGGGTTACCAGTGCTGATGCCAGGCCGAGTTTCTGCTTCATTCCCCCGGAAAGCTGACCGGCGCGCCGGTCCCTGAAGGACTCAAGACCTACAAAGGTCAGTATTTCCATGCAGCGCGGCAGCCATTCCTGCCGAGAGAGGCCGCGCATCTCGGCGAAAAACCGGATGTTTTCCAGCACTGTCAGGTCTTCATATAACGAGAATCGTTGGGAAAGGTAACCCAGTTGGGCGCGCACCTGCTCGATCTGTTTACCGACCGAATACCCGCAAACGGAGGCCTCTCCGGTATCGGGTTTGAGTGCACCCACCAGCAGGCGCATGGTGGTGGTTTTGCCTGCCCCGTCTGAACCAACCAACCCATAGATTTCTCCGGCGACGACCTTCAAGTTCAGATCGATAACAGCATGGGTGGAACCGAACGATTTGGAAAGATTTTTAGTTTCGATCATATGATTTGGATTTATAGGTAATCTCTAATAGGATGCCCGGTGAGTCTCCGACTATCCCTATCAACTGGCAATCTTGAAACCTGGCTGCATATCAGGGTGTAAACGTCACATCTGCAGGCATCCCCGGTTTAAGTTTCCCTGAAGGATCCTGGACTTGGAGTTTGATGGCAAACACGGTACTCGAGCGGCCTTCGACGGTCTGGACATTGCGAGGGGTAAACTCTGCCTGATCAGCGATTTGGACGACCGTTGCATTGAATATTTCTCCGGGATAAGAATCCACATTCATGGTAGCTGCCTGGCCGATGGACAGTTCTCCGTAAAGGTTTTCCGGGACGTAAACAGTTATGCTCAGGTTATCGAGGCGACCCAGGGTTATCGCAGGCGAGTTGGGAGCGATGGTTTCTCCCGGTTGGATGGACCTGGTCAGGATGACACCGTTCGCCGGGGACGTAATGGTCAACTTGGTTATCTGGATGTCGATTAATGCAAGGCTGGCCTCGGCCTGTGTTATCGTCAAATGAGCCTGGTCCGCGGCCGCCAGCGCCTGATGAAGAATCGCCTGAGCAGCAGTGATCTTGGGCGAGTTCTCTCCCGTTTGCAATGCCAGCACACGATCCCGGGCAGACTCGAGCCGTTCTTGTGCAACAGACAGATTTGCGCGGTCACTGATGATCTTCCCGGCCACATCGCCGTCTTTTAAGGTGTCGAAAGCTGCCTGGGCATCTTCCAGCTCTGTTTTTGCAGCATCGTAAGCAGACTGGGCGGCATCCTTCAGGTCGGAGTTGTTGGAGGAGTTTGCCCGCGTCAGCACATCCTGGGCAACGACTGCGGCTGCCCGTGCATTTGAAAGGCGTGTCTCCGCTGCGACGAAGCCCGAGTTGCCCGGATCAGACAACAGAGTCATGAGGCCGGCTTGCGCGGCATCACGGGCAGACCTGGCCGCCTCAACTTCCACCTCAGCAGCAGCAATTTCATCAGACTGGCTATAATACCCGCCTGGCAGACTATACCCGGATGGGTTGGCCGCGCGCCAGTCCAAGTTACGGGTGGCAGCGGATTCGAGGCGGGCAGCGTTCACAGCCAGGTCGTAATTTGCCTGTGCAGAGGCTTGGGCAGCATCTGCAGTTAATGCAGCTGCCCGCATCTGGTTCAAGGAAGCAACCGCGACCGTCCGTTGCCCCTGCAGCAGGGTATCATCCAGTCGAAAAAGAACGTCACCGGCTTTGACCGAAGCGCCTTCATCCACCGAAACTTCAACAACTTTTCCGCCGATCTCAGGGGAGATGGTCACTTCGATGGCTTCGATGGTACCGGAGGCGGTCAGGGTGGTACTGGTCGGGTTCAGGAGAGCGCGCAGGCCGAAATATCCGCCGACCAGCAGGGCAAGGACTACGATAATAATCACGAAAATGGGGGGACGCTTGTGTTTCATGAGCAACTCCTTAATCAAGACGTTTGCGGAAACGGATGGATGCCGCGCCCATAATGGCAATCCCAAATACGGTCAGGGCCAGGATTTCAATCCAGATGGGGCCAGCACCCACCCCCTTGATCAACAAAGCGCGGATGATAATCAGGTAATAACGCAACGGGATAATGTATGAAACCCACTGAAGGAATTGCGGCATGGCTTCCAGCGGGAAGAAAAAACCGGAAAGGAAGATACTCGGCAGGAGGGTCATCCAGACCGTCAGCATGGCCTCCTGCTGGGTATTGGCAATGGTGCTGGCAAACAGCCCGATCCCAAGACCGGATAAAACCAAAAGTCCCGAACAGGCCAGGATGAGGCTCAGGTCACCACGCACAGGCATGCCAAACCACCAGTGACCGATGGCAAGCACTTCAAGCGTATCAATGAAGGCCAGGATTACGTAGGGCAGGATCTTACCAACCACCAGCTCCCATGGTCGGATGGGTGTGACGATCAACTGCTCGATCGTGCCGCGTTCACGTTCCCGAACCACCGCAGTGGCAGTCAGGATGGAGGTTATGGCATACAGGATCATGCCGATCACACCCGGGATCATAAAATAGGAACTGATCAGGTCGGGGTTGTACCAGACCGTGGTTCGCACCTGGAGAGGCGGTTGGAAACTGGATGCATCCAAACCGCTGGTCTTCAACCGCTGGATCATCAACTGCGTTGCCTGGAATTGACCGATGAGGGTCGCTGCTGCAAGTGCCGTGGACCCAGCGGTCGCATCAGATCCGTCCAGGATGAAAGCTACTACGGCATTGCCATTCGCCAGGGCGGTATTGTAATCCGGCGGGATGATCAGGCCAGCGCGCGCTTTACCTTGCTCGATCAGCAAACGGATATCGTTTTCAGAACCGGCTGTGTACGCCAGTTGGAAGTAATCAGCGGCGCGATATGCGTCCAGCAGGGCTCGCGACTCGGAACACCGGCATTGGTCATAAACAGCCAGGTGGATGTTGCGCACATCGCTCGTCGCGGAATATCCCAGTAAAAATAATTGCATGATCGGGATGATGAGAATGATCACCAGTGTCCGCTTATCCCGCGTAATCTGGATGAATTCCTTGCGCAATATTGAGGCGAGACGTGAGTTCATGCGGTCTCCTTGTCGGCGAGCACGCCATGCAGGAAGATTTCGACGAAGTGGTCCAGGGCGTTGTTTGACATCATGGCAGCCGGTGTATTGGCTAGGAGTAATTCGGTCATATAGTATGAAAAGAACAGTCCCAGGAAGGCGCGAAAGAAAATAAATGGTGGGATGGAGCGTAAAAACTTCTGATCGAACTTTCCGATCAGGGGCAGGATCTGTGGGAGCACCAGGTTGAGCATATTCGGCATGTTGCGCCCGTTGAATTCGACCATCTCGATCAGCATCAGCTTTATGAAATCAGGTCGGTTGCCGAGTTCCCTGACCATCGCCTGGGCTGCGGTCCGGACAAAAGACTCTATGTCGTCGGTGGGCGTCTTTAGCAGGATGGGCAGGATTTGCTGGTAGGGATGCCGGTCAATGATAAGTTCGCTGAAGATGGCCTCCTTGCTGGCAAAGTGATTGTAGATGCCTCCCAGCGCCAAACCAGTCCGGTCGGCAATTTGGCGCATGGATGTGGCCGCATAGCCCTGCTCGAGGAACAAGGCATACGCAGATTCTATGATGACCTGGTGCGTACGTTCGCCTTTCGAAAGCAATTCTTCCGTCATAAATCTCCATCCTGAAATGAACGAACGTTCGTTTTTATTTTACATCTTCTCCCCTATTTGTCAAGTAGATGTCCACTTTGTCAAGGGAATTTGCTTATATAAATGAAGAGATGGGCGGGTGGTAGAATTGATGAATATGCCCTCGCTTGAAGAGTCCGTCCGCACGCACCTGAAACACAATATCACCGTCAACCTGCTGGACGGTGCTTTTTATGGTTTGGGTTGGGGGTTTGGCTCAGTTGGGACCATTGTCACTCTTTTCGTCAGCCGGATGACCAATTCAGCAGTATTAATCGGCCTCATCCCTGCCATCCATGCCGTAGGGTGGCAGTTACCCCAGTTGTTCATGGCAAACTCGGTTTCCCGACTGCGGCGTTACAAGCCCATGGTGATGTGGATGACCATCCACGAGCGGCTGCCTTTCCTTGGGCTGGCGCTGGTGGCACTTTTTATGACCGGGCTGGGAAATAAGATCGCCCTGGCATTGACCTTCATCGTTCTCATCTGGCAGGGTCTGGGAGCTGGTTTTACCGCAAACGCCTGGCAGAGCATGATCGCCAAGATTATTCCGTCCGACTGGCGCGGCACCTTTTTCGGTGTGCAGGCCGCCTGGGCAAATGTACTCATCAGCGTTGCAGCTATAGCGGCAGGTTACATCCTCGATAAGTTCCACGACCCGCTCAATTTCGCCTTTTGCTTCACCCTGACCATCGTTGGGATGGGATTCTCCATGCTCTGCATGGGTTTAACACGCGAGCCGGTGGACAACGAGAAGTCGATCCCGGCGCGCCAGCCTTCCCCCTGGAAAGGTAGCCTGGAGCTCCTGCGCAGCGATAGGAATTTCAGCAACTTCCTGGTTGTGCGCTTTTTATCACAGTTCGCCACCATGGGTTTCGCCTTTTATATCGTTTATGGGCTGCGCAGGTTCGGAATGAGCGACCTGACAGCAGGATTATTGACCGCTGCCGTGACCATTACTTCCACGATCGCGAATGCCGTCATGGGCTGGCTGGGTGATCGTCTTGGTCACCGTGCCATGCTCATCGCCGGGTCGATTGCTGTCACGCTCAGCTCGCTGGTCGCCTGGGGCGCGCCATCCTTGAACTGGATGTACCTGGTCTTTATCCTTTCAGGGCTGGCGAACGTGGCTTACTGGACCATTGGGATGGCCATTACCACCGAATTTGGCAATGAAGAAACCCGCCCCACCTATATTGGTCTGTCGAACACACTGGTGGCTCCTTTCACCATTATTGCACCTTTGCTGGGTGGCTGGATTGCCGACAGCGCTGGTTTCCAGGCTACATTCATGGTATCGGCTGTAGGAGGCCTGGTCGTTGCTGGTTTGCTTTTCTGGTTGGTGCGAGATCCACGTCCTCGCCAGGGCCGGGATTGGTCGGTTACAAAAACTGATAGCCCCTGACAGAATCATCGGGTAAAATCCATACATTCCAGTAAATGATTCAGCAAATTCCAAGTACCTTATGCGTTGGAGTTGAGGTTCAGCATGCGCCCTGTCGCAATCATCGGGATCGGCCAGACTAAAATTGACGAAGCGTGGGAAAAGTCCATACGCCAGATCGCCGTGGAAGCCATCCAGGCTGCCCTGGAAGATGCCGGTCGCGAAAGCGCGGATGGGATCTTTCTTGGCAACATGATGTCGGGCATGATCAACAGCCAGAACAATCTCGGTCCGCTTGTAGCTCACTGGGCCGGGTTGAATGTCCCGGCTGTCAAGATTGAAGCGGCCTGCGGATCCGGCGGGGCTGCCCTGCGAGCCGGGTTGATGGCGGTAGGGTCCGGGGAGCTCGAGTCGGCCCTGGTGGTGGGCGTCGAAAAAATGACCGACCGACACCCGCATGAAATCACGGTGGCGCTTGCCACTGCTGCGGACGCCGATTATGAAGTGGATATGGGCGTCTCATTCGTGGGCCTGAATGCCCTCATCATGCGCCGCTATATGTACGAATTCGGTTGGAAACATGCCGATTTCGCGCCGTTTGCCATCAATGCCCATGCCAACGCAATGCACAATCCGTATGCGCGCCTGCACCATATCATCACCCTCGAGGAATTTGAAAAGTCAGCGATGATCGCGACCCCGATAAACCTGCTGGACGCCTCCCCGATTGGAGACGGGTCGGCTGCCCTGTACATAGTCCCTGCAGATTCAATTCAACCAGGATCGCGTGTCCTGATCGCCGGTTCTGCCACTGCCACTGATACGATTGCCCTCCACGACCGCCCGGACCCACTGTTCCTGGCTGCGGCGTACAAGTCATCACAGGCCGCCTACCAGCATGCCGGCGTTGGCCCGGATGATATTGATGTGTTCGAACTGCACGACGCCTTTACCGTCATGTCGGCCCTCTCGCTGGAAGCCTGTGGGTTCGCAGAACGCGGACAGGGTCCGCGGCTTGCGCTGGATGGAAAGCTTACCCCACAAGGGAGTATCCCGGTGATGACGCGCGGCGGTCTCAAAGCGCGTGGGCATCCTGTAGGTGCCACGGGGGTTTATCAAGTTGTCGAAGTGGTGCAGCAACTGCGTGGCGAATGTGGTGAGACGCAGGTCCCTGGGGCACGCATCGGCATGGCGCAGAACATCGGGGGATCTGGCGCAACCGTTATCACCCACATTTTGAAACGTGAGTAACGCCAGGTCTGGCTCACTGCACGCGCCGGACACTTTTAGCTGTAAAATACTTCCATGCGGCTCAAACTTACCCGTTTTCTAATCCGGTTCTTATTACGCTTGTTCACACGCGTCGAAGTGCGCGGCAGGGACTATATCCCTAAAAGTGGTAATTTCATAATTGCTGCCAACCATATCGGGCTGGTGGATGCTTTCCTGCCTTTCTACATTGTCAACTATACCAATCTTGTCCTGCTGGTGGGAGAAAAATGGGAAAAGAATTGGGTCACGCGCTGGCTCGGTCGTGGTTTGAATTTCCTGTTCGTTGACCGCTTCAACCCGGATTTGAAAGCCATCCGTGCAGTGATTGCTCGCATGAAAAAAGGAGAAGTACTGGTCATCACCCCCGAAGGAACACGCTCGAAGGTTGGCTTCCTGATTGAAGGCAAACCGGGAGTCAGCTATTTGGCTGCCAAACTGGGCTATCCACTCCTGCCTGTCGGTATCAGCGGTTCGTTCGATAAGATCTTTTTTGGTCAGTTGAAACGGCTTCACCGCCCGCATGTTATTGTCAGCATTGGACCATCCTTCAGACTGCCTGCCCTCCCCACCGAAGCCGCTGGTCGCGACCAGGCATTGGTGGATGATACGGATGAGATCATGTGCCGCATCGCATCCCTGCTCCCACAAGAACAGCGCGGTTTCTACACCGACCATCCACGTTTAAAAGAATTCTTGACAGATAAGGTATAAATTGCAGCTACCATTTTATCTTTTGGGGGTTATATTCACCGGGATAATTTATGAAAAGATCCACACATAAAATCTTTCGTTTCTTTGTTCGTCTCATCCTCGGTCTCATCGCCCGCGTGGAAGTAGCCGGTTTCGAAAACCTGCCTTCCGGCGGTTTTGTTATTGCAGCCAACCACATCGGGCGCCTGGATGCCGCTCTCGCTTATTACGTTCTCGACCGGCCCGATATCATCATGGTTGTGGCTGAAAAATATGAGAAATACGCCATTTTTCGCTGGCTGGTCAAATTAACAAACGGTATGTTTGTTGATCGTTACAATTCCGATATCCACGCCATCCGCGAGACCTTGCGGCGGCTCCAGCAGGGACAGGTATTTACCATCACCCCGGAAGGGACGCGTTCCAGGTCCGGAAATTTGATCGAGGGGAAACCTGGCGGGACTTACCTGGCATGGAAAGCAGGCGTCCCGGTTGTACCGGTGGCACTGACCGGTACTGAAGATGCAGTCGTGGTGGAACGGCTGAAGTACTTCAACCGGCTGCACGTTAAGATCGTTGCAGGTCAACCTTTTATCCTTCCTTCGATTAAGGGGAAGGACCGGGATGCAGCAATGCTGCAATACACCGATGAGGTCATGTGCCGCATTGCTGCCTTGCTGCCCCCTAAACGTAGAGGGGTTTACGCGCAGCATCCAAGATTGGAGGAATTTCTAAATCAATAACGATTGGCAATCAATATGCCGCACGGGGAAGTTACAAATTCCCACCCACACCGCGTTTTATAAATTCCCCGCCCCCCTTTTTACCCAGCCATTCATTCCCGTCAACGATCAACTTACCCTGCAGAAAAACCTTCTCAGGGTAACCGGTTAAATCCCAACCTTCGTAAAGGTTGTAATCTGTGCGCTGGTGGCTGACGGCGACGCCATATTTAACTTTTTTCTTCGGATCCCAAATGACAATATCGGCATCAGAACCAGGCAGCAGCGCACCCTTGCGCGGGTAAAGACCGAAAATATTCGCCGGGTTGGTGGAGGTAAGAGCCACGAACTGGCTTGGAGTTAATTTCCCGGACCCGACACCGGTTGTCCAGATGACGGGAAGCCTGTCCTCCACCCCCGGCAGGCCGTTGGGGATCCTGGTGAAATCATCCGCGCCAAGCTCCTTACCCGGAATGGCAACCGGTTTCCCTTCATAAATAATTGGTTTGGTCCCATCAAAGAAAAACGGACAGTGATCGGTTGAGATGGTTTGAATCGTGCCATCCGCGGCACCTTCCCATAACCGGGCGTTATCGGCAGAAGTTCGCACGGGCGGAGAGCAAACCCATTTCGCCCCGTCTGGGCGGCGCAGGTCATCCTCACTGAAAAAAAGATATTGAGGGCAGGTTTCGCCCATCGCTTTTACACCTCGTTCACGTGCATACTTGAGCATATCCACTTCCCCGGCAGTGTTCATATGCACCAGGTACAGCGGTGCATCCGTCATGGCAGCCAGGGCAAAGGCACGCAGGGCTGACTCGATCGCCCCCCAGGCTGGACGGGTTTTGGCATGCCATTCGGGGGTGGTATGTCCCGCAGCCAGTGCCTCGGTAGTCAGCATCTCGATCACGTCGCCATTTTCGGCATGCAGCATCACCAGGATCCCGCTGTCGCGCGCGATCCGCAGAGTTTTGAAGATGTTGCCGTCATCGAGGCGCAGGCGATTATTGTAGGCGGTAAAAACTTTAAGCGTAGAAACGCCTGCTTCTCTTAGAGATGGAATCTCGGCTGCGATCTTGTCGTCGAAGCGGGTCAGGTTCATGTGGGCCGAATAATCCACTGCCGCCTTTTCCGCTTTCAACTGCCATTTTTCAACCGACTCACGCAAGGTTGGGTAATCAAACGAAACGAAATCAATGACCGTGGTGGTCCCCCCGAATGCGGCAGCCTTGGTGCCTGTGTAATGGTCGTCGGATGAGACCGTTCCGAACATGGGCAGGTCGAGGTGGACGTGAGGATCCACCCCACCGGGAAGGATCAGTTTGCCCGTAGCATCCAAAATATCAGCATCACCAAATGTCACATTTTGACCAATCCTGGATATTTTCCCGCCATCGACCAAAATATCAGCAGAAAATGACCTTTTGGCAGTGATGAGTGTGCCGCCTTTAATCAAAAGTTCCATTTTCCTGCACCTTTGAATCATAAGGATCTTGAAGCTCTTTTATTCCGAGCAGGGCGATCAGCATTTCCGGGGGTAGTTCCGCTTCCGGCAAATCTGTTTTATACAGTTGTTCATTTTGTGCCCGTTCGCGCAGGGATTGCCAGAGCAGGGCTCGTTCGTCACTTTGCACCACCAGGTCGTTAAGTGTCCGGGCTTTGAGCAAATACTCCCCTGTTGTGTACAGGAAGGTCAGCCGCTTCCATCTCTCCGCAACCACCGGGTGCGGCAACCTTTCAAGCGGACCAAGCTGGATCTTGTAATATTCTTCCCCTGCCCGCGGGTGGTCGGTTTCATCTTTCAGAAGCTCGCCGCGCGTCGTCAGTTCGTGACCGCGCACGGGTGCCATCCACTCAATCTTCCCGGCTTCATCGCCAAAACTCCCGGGTTGGTAAAAAGCAAGGTTATCCACAGCCACCACTTTTGGCGCGCTGCGAAATGGGATGCGGTACCAACCCAGCAGGCGGGCAATCTCGAGGTCACGCAGCGAGGGAAGCAGGCAGACCAGGATGAGGGAGGACGGAGTTAACATTGATTAACTTTATCCCAAAACCTGCATCTTGACAAATCTTTTCTTTATCTGCGACAATCACCGCATGGCAAAAGCCCCATTATCATTGCTTGTGGATATGCGCGAATTGCCAACCTTGCGCGTCATCCACTCGTATTGCCTGTTCCGCTCCGAGATCGGAAATCCGGATAAGGTTATCCGCCCTGCTTTCGGGAATTTGCACCTGCGCCTAAGCGGTCTTAGTCTGGACCCGGATACCCTGCTCCACGTGGGCGTCCCGGAAGTTGTTGATGGACATTTGGTCAGTTATGACTGTTGCGTGGAGTTCCCCCTCCCGGACGACGCCAGCGGGGTACAGGTCTTACCCGGGGGACGATATGTCGTGCTTACGGTGGAGAAAAATCCCCGGAAAACGTCCCTGCCATTCGTGCATTCCGAGGGGACTATCTCCTCGATCATGGGTTTATCCTGGATGAAGAACGTCCCACTTATGAGTATTACTTCACAGATACTTTGGAATTCTGCATCCCTGTTTGGTAGAAATGCATCCAGGAAGATGTCAATCCCATCCCGCCGTGAAACCAAAGGAGTGCGGAAATCATTGTCCGCACTCCTTTTTATTCCTTATGGATTATCCGTCACAAGAAATCAATAAAAAAAACTGGCGGGAAATAGCTCGAGTCCATGCATATTGCCCGGGTTATAAGTGAGCCAGTCTGTCCGTTTTCTTATATGCGCTGATAAGCAAGAGGTGGAGGGAAAAGTTCCGCCAGTTTGAGCAGCCTGACCAGCCCATCCATCACCACCGCCCCATGCCCGGAGCAAACTATGCGAGCCCGGAGTGCCAATTGCTTTAGCACCGAGGCATTGGCCTTTTCCTGGTCCCAGGTGACGGAGCCATGCGAGCCGACCAGGTGATCTTTCCTGGATAAGATTGAGTCTCCTGAAAACAGGATTCCCGCGGAGGGCGCGAAGAATGACATATGGCCAGGGGTATGGCCCTTGGTATCCACCACAGACAGTCCATCTAAAACCGGAAGCACCTGACCGTCGGTCAGGGTTTCGTCCACATGGGCAGGGGATACCCTTCCCAGGCTTTCTGCCAGCACAAAAATGGGCTTATACAATATGTTATCTGATTTCAGGGAACGCGGGAAACGACCCGATGCAACTGCCCTGGCCTCGTACATGCTGGCATACACTCGGGCGCCAGTCGTCCTTTTTAGCATGGCCAGGCTGCCTGCATGATCCCAATCGGCATGAGTAAGCAGGATGCGGTTCAAATCGCGTTTTGCGTATCCCATTCTTTTGATGAAGTTCAGGATTTTAATCGCACTACCCGGAATACCGGTATCAATTAAAGTCAACCCATCCGGGTCAACCAGCAGGTAGGAATTGCCGATGACCCCGGGCACGATGTGAATGTTTGCTGTGATTTTCATTTCGAAATGACCATTGCTCCTTGTAATTATCTGGGGAAAGCCCGCCTAGTATACCCAACAGCAGAAAGCGCTGGCTTAGAACCGGATGAGTGATTATTGTATTCTCATTTTGGACATTGGCACTTAATAAAAACGTTAGCCGAGGTGGGGAAACCCATCCTCGGCTAATCCCTTGAAATACTTGATTGATTAACTCAATCCCACTTCTTTATTGAATTCCACGATCAATTCGTCGATTTCATTTGCCTGCTTCTGGACCCCCGTCCAGTAATCCGGTTCCCGCCACATGGACTGAATCTCAGCATAGGTTTTCCCCTGCTGTTCCACCCAGGTGAAATATTTCAGGTTGTGGATGCGGCGGCGGTCGGTGTAGCGCAACTCGAGCAGGTTATCGGTGGACTGCCCATGCAGATAATGAGCGAAATCAGCTGCCGCGTCCTCGCTCTTATACTCGCCGGACTCATCATGCATTTCCTTAAGGCGCGACTGGTAGAGTTCCATCGAGTCGGTCAGGACGGTGATCATGATGTCGTTCTCGTCCATCTCGTAATACTTGGCAGCTTTGACAGCCGAAAGCACGTTCGAGATGCCCGAAAAACCCAGCAGGTCAAGTTGTGAAACCACAGCTTCCGGGACCCCCTTCGAAGCCAGGTACTTGCGTCCGGCGGGTTCATTAAAAAGGCGTGCCAGGTTGACTACTGCATTATCGTCGATCGCCACCACCATGTCGGTGTTCTTAGTATTGTGTATCCAGGGCACGTGCTTGTCACCGATGCCCTCGATGCGATGGGCGCCAAATCCATTTTCGAGCAGGGTGGGACATTGCAAGGCTTCACTTGCCACGATGATGCTGCCCGGAAATTTCTCCTTCATATAATCACCGCTGGCGATCGTCCCGGCAGACCCGGTGGCAGAAGCCATGCCCCGGTAACGGCCTTTGGAGCCCGCGGCCTTATTTACCACCTCTTCCATGGCGTGCCCGGTTATTTCATAATGCCACAAATAATTGCCGAACTCTTCGAACTGGTTGAAGATCATCAGCTCCTGCCCGGATTTGCGCAGCTCCCAGCACTTGTCGAAGATTTCCTTCACGTTCGATTCTGAGCCCGGGGTCTTGATCGTCTCCCCGGCAATTTTCTCCAGCCAATCGAAGCGCTCTTTACTCATTCCTTCAGGCAATATGGCAATGGATGTGCATGCCAGCAGGGCCGAGTCGTATGCGCCACCGCGGCAGAAGTTGCCGGTGGAAGGCCATACGGCTTTCTGCACCGTCGGGTCGAACTGACCGGTGACCAGCCGCGGAACGAGGCATCCGAAGGCCGCCCCTACCTTGTGTGCACCGGTGGGGAACCACTTGCCTACCAATACAATGATACGAGCTTTAACCCCGGT
>Ga0326726_10002138_pt1 | contig 18240 bp, 15 predicted proteins | sample MHFenrmetagenome_2_FD_207603 | JGI IMG/M metagenome (GOLD analysis project Ga0326726, IMG submission 207603) | Lab enriched peat soil microbial communities from Michigan Hollow, Ithaca, NY, United States - MHF15MN | ecosystem: Environmental > Terrestrial > Soil > Wetlands > Peat | place: USA... | reverse complement strand
CGCGCGGCGAGCGAGTCGCGATCTACCTGGACAAGCGGCGCGAGACCGTGGTGGCCTCGTTCGGTGCGCCTGCGCACGGTGCGGTGTTCGTTCCGATCAATCCGCTGCTGAAGGCCGAGCAGGTGGCTCACATCCTGCGCGACTGCAGCGTGCGCGTGCTGGTCACCACGGGCGAACGCCACGCGGCACTGTCGAGTCTGCTCGCGCAGTGTGAGGCGCTGCGGCACGTGGTCGTGTGCGGCGCAGGCACTGCAGCGCCGACGGCAGGCGTCGGCCCCGCGGTGAGCGCGTGGCAGGCGTTGTTGTCCGCGGGCGAGGCCGATCGACATCGCGTGATCGACGGCGACGTTGCGGCCATCCTCTACACCTCGGGCAGCACCGGCAAACCCAAAGGCGTCGTGCTCTCGCACAGGAACATCGTGGCAGGGGCGAAGAGCGTGGCGTCGTATCTGCAGAATGAACAGGACGACGTGTTACTCGCGGCCTTGCCGTTGTCATTCGACGCCGGCTTCAGCCAGCTCACCACCGCATTCCACGCCGGAGCCAGCGCGGTGCTGCTGAACTACCTGCTGCCGAAGGACGTCGTGCAGGCGGTGACCGCGCATCGGGTGACGGGGCTGACCGCGGTGCCGCCCCTGTGGATCCAGCTCACTCAGGTCAAGTGGGACGGCGACGCCGGCGCCTCGCTGCGCTACTTCGCAAACACTGGCGGGCGCATGCCGCTGGACACGTTGCAGCGGCTGCGCAAGCTGCTGCCACAGGCCAAGCCGTTCCTGATGTACGGCCTGACCGAAGCGTTCAGAGCGACCTACCTTCCTCCGGAAGAAGTGGATCGCCGCCCCGACTCGATCGGCAAGGCGATCCCGAACAGCGAGATCCTCGTGCTGCGGCCGGACGGCACGCCGTGCGATGCGGACGAGCCGGGCGAGCTCGTGCAACGCGGCGCGCTGGTCGCGCAGGGCTACTGGAGCGATCCGGAGAAGACGGCCGAGCGATTCAAGCCGCTGCCTAACCGCGGCGACGGGCTCGTGCTGCCCGAGATCGCTGTGTTCTCCGGCGACACGGTGCGCCGCGACGCCGAGGGTTTCCTGTATTTCATTGGCCGCCGCGACGAGATGATCAAGTCGTCTGGCTATCGCATCAGTCCCAGCGAAGTGGAAGAGGTGTTGTACGCGACACAGCTGATCGGTGAATGCGCTGCCTTCGGGGTGCCCCATCCCACGCTGGGCGAGTCGGTCGTCGTGGTGGTGACCCTGCCAGCCACAGCGGTACCCGATATCGCGCAGTTGCACCAGCTGTGCCGCGATCGACTGCCGGCGTATATGGTGCCCTCGCGCATCGATGTGCGCGAGGGCCCGCTGCCGCGCAATGCCAACGGCAAGATCGATCGCAAGTCGCTCGCTGCGGACGCACGGCGCGCGACCGAAGGCGTCGCGCCATGAGCCTCGCCCGGCCGCCCGGAGGGGCGCCTTCCCTCTCGGAGGGAAGGCGCGAAGCTCCAAGGGTGTACGAATGAGCGCGGCCCGGCACACGAGCGCCGCGCGCTTCCCGCTGATCGGCAGCGAGATCAGTGTCGGTGGGTTGCCGCTGTCGCGCCTGGCGGCGCGCGTTGGCCGCACGCCGTTCTATGCCTATGACCGCCAGGTCATGAGGGAGCGCGTGGACGAACTGCGTCGCGTGCTGCCGCCGCAGGTGAAACTGCACTACGCGATCAAGGCCAATCCGATGCCTGCGCTCGTTGGCTGGATGGCACGCTGGGTCGACGGGCTCGACGTGGCGTCCGCCGGTGAAATGCGCGTCGCGCTCGACGCCGGCATGAATCGGCGCGAGATCAGCTTCGCAGGCCCAGGCAAGACGGACGCCGAGTTGTCGCAGGCGGTCGCAGCCGGCATCTTGGTGAATGTCGAATCCGAGCGTGAGCTGCCCGTGCTGGCCGACATTGCGCAACAACTGGGGCAGCCGGCCCGCGTGGCGCTGCGCATCAACCCGGATTTCGAATTGAAGTCCTCGGGCATGAAGATGGGCGGCGGACCCAAGCAGTTCGGCATTGATGCCGAGGCAGCGCCGGCGGTGCTCGAGCAGACAGGTCGGCTCGGTTTGGCTTTCGAGGGGTTCCACATCTTCTCCGGCTCGCAGAACCTGCGCGCCGAGGCGATTTGCGAGGCGCAGAGCAAAGCGCTCGCGCTCGCGGCGCGGCTGGCTGCGCACGCGCCCGCGCCGGTGCGTTCGCTCAACCTGGGCGGTGGATTCGGAATCCCCTACTTTCCCGGGGAGCAGCCGCTGGATCTGCCTCACATCGGGTCGCACCTTCGGCGCGTGGCAGAACTCGCTGCCGTCGAGCTGCCGCAAGCGACGCTGGTCGTCGAACTGGGTCGCTACCTTGTCGGAGAGGCCGGCGTCTACGTCGCGCGCGTCGTCGATCGCAAGGTGTCGCGCGGCGAGGTGTTCCTGGTCGTCGACGGTGGCTTGAATCATCACCTGTCCGCGTCCGGCAATTTCGGCCAAGTGTTGCGCAAGAACTACCCGGTCGAGATCGCCAACCGCGTCGGCTCCGCCGAGCGCGAAACGGCATCGGTCGTGGGGCCGTTGTGCACGCCGCTGGATCTGCTCGCCGATCGCATGGACCTGGCGAAGGCGCAGGTGGGCGATCTGGTGGTCGTCTACCAGTCGGGCGCTTACGGGGCAACGGCCAGCCCGGCGAGCTTCCTGGGCCATCCAGCAGCCGTCGAGGTGCTGGTCTGAGCATCGCAGCGGTGCAGATCGCCAAGGCCATGGTTGCGGGGTGCGGCCCTGACGTGCGGCGCATACAATTTCGCTCCCTTTCGACGCGGCAGGATCGCCCGGCGTGAACATCGAAGACGAAGTCATCAGGATCTTGCGAACGGTGCTGAGCCTGGATGTACGGACGCATGCGCTGAACGGCGCCACGCCGCTGCTCGGCCATGTTGCAGAGCTTGACTCGATGGCAGTGGTGTCGGTGTTGACGGCAATCGAGGAGCGCTTCGACATCATCGTGGACGACGACGAAGTCGATGGCCGCACGTTCGCGTCGGTCGGCAGCCTTGCCGCCTTCGTGCAGGGCAAGCTCGATCGATGAGCGAAGGCGTCGCGATCGCGCAGACAGGCCAATTCATCGCCAGTCGCGGCGGTCACCGCTTCCGGTTGGTCTCCGAGCCCGCCGACGGCCAGGCGTGTGGCACCGTGGTGTTCGTGCATGCGTTCGCCGAAGAGATGAACAAGTCGCGGCGCATGGCCGCTCGCGCGGCGCGACGGCTGGCGTCGGCCGGCTGGCGCGTGGTGCAGCGTGATCTGGCCGGGTGCGGTGACAGCTCGGGCGACTTCGGCGATGCCACCTGGGAGCATTGGCTTGCCGACGTTCGCGAGGAAGTGATCGCAGCGCAGTCCCACCCTCCGGTCTGGCTGTGGGGTGTGCGCGCAGGTGCGTTGCTCGCATGCGCGGCGCTGTGGCCGGATGCGCGGTGCAAGCTGTTGTTGTGGCAGCCGGTCGTGTCGGGCGCACAGCATCTGCAGCAGTTTCTTCGCCTGCATGCGGGAGCGCGCGTCGCCGGTACGCAGTCGCGCTCCGATGCACCGTCGCCGCAGCAGCTGCTGCGCGCGGGGCAGGCGGTCGAGGTTGGCGGCTATCGACTAACCCCCGCATTGGCAGACGGTCTCGCGCAGGCCAGCCTCGATGTTCCCGCCGGCTTTGATGGCCGTGTGGTGTGGATCGAGGTGTCGGCCAGTGAGCCACTGCAGATGTCGCTGGCAGCGCAGCGTGGCGTCGATGCCTTGGCCGGGCGCGGCGTCGCGATCGACGCAACCGTTATCGCCGGGCCGCCGTTCTGGCAGACGCAGGAGATCGAGGACTGCGAGGCCCTGCTGGCGCATACGAACGAGCGCTTGACCACCGATGGTCCGCGCCCGCTGGACGGTGCGCCCCGAGCCACTCTGCCAGCGCGTGTGGAAGGCCGCGTCACGCCGTGAACGAGCCTGTGTTTGACGAAGAGGTGCTGGACTTCGGGTGCGAAGGGCAACGGCTGTGGGGCGTGCTGACTCGTCCTGCCGCGACGCTGCACACGACAGCGGTCCTGATCGTCGTCGGAGGGCCACAGTACCGGGTGGGCAGCCACCGACAGTTCGTGCTCCTCGCCCGCAGCATCGCCCGCGCCGGATTCGCGGTCCTGCGCTTCGACTACCGCGGCATGGGCGACAGCGAAGGCGACGAGCCAGCCCACTTCGAACGCAGCGGGCCCGACATCCGCGCGGCGCTCGACGCCCTGACCCTGCGCTGTCCGCTCATCGATCGCTTCGTCGTGTGGGGCCTGTGCGATGCCGCGTCGGCGGCGCTGATGCATGCATCGACCGATCGCAGAGTGGTCGGCATCGTGGCGGCCAATCCATGGGTGCGCAGCGACGCCTCGCTGGCCGGGACGCGCATGCGCCACTACTACGCCAAGCGGGTGATCGAGCGCGAGTTCTGGGCCAAGCTGCTTGGCGGCGGATTCGCCTGGCGAGCGGCCCTGCGCTCGTTCGCCACCACCGTTCGCGATGTGCTCTCGCGCCGCGCCGGCGGGTCACGTTCGGCGTCGGTGGGCAGGTTCCAGGATGTCATGGCGAACGGTCTGCGTGCCTTCCATGGCCGATTGCTGCTCGTGGTGAGCGGCAATGACCTGACCGCAAAGGAGTTCCTGCACTTCGCCGACTCCGATCCGCTCTGGCGCGGTCTGCTGCGCCGACCGCATGTCGACCGGTACGATATTCCGGATGCGGACCACACCTTCTCGCGTCAATCGTGGCGCGAGGCGATCGAGGTGCGGACCGTCGAATGGCTCAACGAGCTCGTTGCCGGCGTCGCCGCGCACACCACGCAGAGGGTGACATGAGGGGTCTGTGCGGATGGTATGGCGACGTGGAGGGCGAGCCGAGCGCGCTGCTGCAACGCATGCTAGCGGGCAGGCGCGCCGCACCGACCGGTGACGCCAAAACCCGTGCCGAAGCGACCGCAGGTGTGGCAGTCTTCGATTCGCTCGCCGGGGCAACTCTGCTGGACAACGGTGACTGCTGGCTGGCCTGCGTCGGACACCCGCGCCTGCGCGCAGACGGCGCGCAGGGCACCGACGCGGCGGCGCTGCTGCGCGCACTGCAGGCGCGCGGCCGCTCGGCATTGACCGGAATCGGCGGCGACTTCTCACTGGCCTTCTGCGATCGGCGGACGGGCCGTAGCGTGCTGGCGGTGGATCGCATCGGCGTGCATCAACTGGTCTACGGCCGCGTGGGTGCGGCCATGGCATTCGCGTCGACGCTCGACATGCTGAGCGCACTCCCCGGCGTCGAGCGGCGGCTGTCGATGCAGGGCGTCTTCGACTACCTCTTCTATCACGTGAGCCCGGGGCCCGAGACGATCCTGAGCGGCTTGCATCGATTGCCGCCGGGCTGCTGCATCGAGTTCGGCTCGGGTGGCGCGTCAAAGGCGGAACCGTATTGGTCGATGCGCTTCGACGAGGATCACTCCTTGTCCGTGCCGCAGCTCAAGCAGGAGTTCGTCTCGCTGCTGCGCTCCAGTGTGGCGGAGGCTGCCGATGTCCCGGGCTGCGGGGCGTTTCTCTCCGGTGGAACCGATAGCTCGACGGTGAGCGGCATGTTGGCGCGTCACGGCTCGGGGCCGGCGCGCACGTTCTCGATCGGATTCGACGTTGCCGGCTACGACGAGATGGTCTATGCGCGCATCGCGGCCAAACACTTCGGCTGCGAGCACCACGAGTACTACGTGACGCCTGCCGACGTGGTCGACGCGGCGCCAAAGATCGCTGCGTGGTATGACCAGCCGTTCGGCAACGCGTCCGCCATTCCGACGTACTACTGCGCGCGGTTTGCCGCGGAAGCCGGCATCACCCGCATACTCGCCGGCGATGGCGGCGACGAGCTGTTCGGCGGCAACGAGCGCTATGGCAAGCAGTACCTGCTCGGGCTGTACCAGCATGTGCCGAGTGTTCTGCGACGAGGCTTGATCGAACCCACGCTGGGGCCGTGGACGCAGCACGTCCCGCTGCTGCGCAAGCTGGCCAGCTACGTCAAGCAGGCGAGCCCGCCGATGCCCGACCGCTATGCCACCTACAACCTGCTGACGTACCTCGGCTTCGCCAATGTGTTCACGCCGGAGTTCCTCGCGTCGGTGGACACCGGGCACCCGCATCGGCTGTTGCTCGATGCTCACGCGCCCTACGCCGACGCCAGCCTGATCAACCAGATGCAGGGCATCGACCTGCGATTCACGTTGTGGGATGGCGACCTGCCCAAGGTGACGCGCATGTGCGAGCTCGCCGGGGTGGACGTGACGTTCCCGCTGCTCGACGACCGCGTGGTCGAGTTCTCGGCCAAGCTGGCATCGGACCTGAAGCTGCGCCGCACGACGCTGCGCTGGTTCTTCAAGCACGCACTGAAAGACTTCCTGCCACCGGCGGTGATCACCAAGCAGAAGCACGGGTTCGGGCTGCCTGTCGGCGCGTGGCTGACGAGCCATGAGCCGCTCCGCCAGCTGGCCATCGACGGCATTGCGCTGCTGCGCGAACGCCACATCGTGCAGCCGCGCTTCATCGACGAGTTGCTGTCGCAGCGCCTGCGCGAGCACGCCGCTTACTTCGGCACAATGGTGTGGCTGCTGATGATGCTCGGGCTGTGGCTCGACTCGCGCCGACTCTGAGCGCCTCAGCGCTTCGCAGCAGGCAAAGCAGGCGCCAAGGCTGGCTGGCCCGATAGCGGTCGATTCGGCCGCAGCGCCTGCGCGTTGCTCCGCGCCAACCAGAACACGGTCACCAGCGCGGGATACAGCCAGAACTGCACTTCTTTGTACAGATAGTCGGCCGTGGTGCCGGCGACCACGACGACCATCAGCGCGCCCGACAGCGCGGCTCCCATCATCGTCAGTTCCGAGTCCGCGGTCGTCCGGCCCATGTTGCGGACACGAAACGGGCTCACGAAGATCCAGCCCAGCAGCACGGAGAACAGCAGGGCACCCGGCAATCCCTGCTCGGCCAGCGTCGTCATGAACGTGTTGTGCGAGCCGCGCTCGGCAATGCCATCCGCGTCGACCGTGAGCCAACGTTCGTCCATATACCGCGGGCTCAACACGGCCGTTCCGTGCCGGCCGCTGCCCATCGGGTAGTCGAGGAACATCTGGGCCTGCGCCTTGATGATGACCAAGCGCGAGCGGGCGCTGGTGTCGGCCTCCTCGCTGTCGGAGGTCACGTCGCCGATCGTGAACATGCGGTCGATGAACACGTGGTCGACCAGCGTGACCAGGCCCAGGGCGCCGAGCAGGGCGAAGGCCCAGAAGGCGCGGCGATGCTCCTTGGTCTTGCAAAACGCGAGCACTGCGGCGCCCGCAGCGAAGCCGAGGAACGAGCCGCGGCTGTTGGCGAGCACGAAGCCCTGCACGATGAACAGCAGGCAGCCCAAACTGACCCAGCGCCGCCAGCCTTTCTGAATCAGTACCAGGACAACGCCGACGATCGCCGCCGTGCCGAGGTACATGCCCAGCGTGTTCGAGTCGTTCAGGTTGGGGCCGCCGACCCCGTCGAGCCGACCGTCCTGGCGGCCGGTGATGACCGCCAGCACGCCCAGGAATGCGCAGCCGAGCACATGGGCAAACAGCAGGTCATGCACGCGCTCCTTGGTGTCGACTATGCGGTACACGAACCAGCACGCGAGCAGGCACTTGATCAGCACCTCAGTTGCCTTGTGGTGCTCTTCCAGGTCGAGGGCCCACGGCGTCTGGACCAGCATCCACACCGCGTAGAGCACGAACACCGCCGCCGGGGTGCTGGCGATCCATGCCGGCTTCGGCTTCAGCTTGCCCCGATGAAAGATGACAGCCAGCGTGGTGATCGCGGCCGACGAGAAAGCCCATCGCAGATCGGGCAGCAGCGCATGCCACCAACGGTCCGGCGGAAACACGTAGGTCGTCGCCATATAGAAATACAGGCCCCAGATCGGATGCCGGGTGAACGCGAAGATCGAGCAGACCAGGCAGAACAGCACGAAGGCGAGGGCGGTGAGCATGCGGCGGCTAACAGCCTGTTGGCAGGCCACGGGATGATATCCACCCGCTCCGCAATCGGCGGGGCTGCCTCGCGACCGAGGGCCCCTCGAACAGGTGCCCGGCGATGGCGCCCGGCACCGTGCGCTCAGCTGCTGCTGGCGGAGAAACTGCTGAAGCAGTAGTTCTTCGCGACGGCGCCTGGCCGGATGAAGAAGGCCATCCCGGGTTGGCCGGTCGGCAGCGAGGAATCCACCGCGCGCGCGAGCTCGACGCCGTTCAGGTACGAGGTGATGACGTTGCCCACCGCAGAGGCGCTGAAGACATCACCGTTGCGTGGCGCGATCGGGTTCGAGGTCTGTGTGACTTCGCGGAACGTCCCGATCGGTCCGTTGAGCAGCATGATCTGCGCGTACCCACCGCCGATGCCCAGATTGCACTCGTACCAGCTAATGGTGTGCGGGCCGTCACTGCAACGCAGGATGATCTCCACCTCGTGCGAGACGCTGGGGTTGTAGCCGCTGGCGAGGTGGATCACGCCAGACGCGGTCTGGTTGGCCCCGAAGCCCGACAGGAACGCGTACGAATCGTCATAGCCGTTACTTGTCTGCGTTGAATACGCGAGCCCGCCGGTGGTCGCCACCGGCGTCCAGTCGAGGCCGGTGTTGCGCCATCGGCCACCCTCGGAGATCGGGTTCTCGTTGGCGGGGAAATTGGTCGAGTAAGCGAGCTTGCCCGCGCCGCAGGCAGTCGAGGCCGTGCTGCCCCCGGTCAGGCTCACGGTCGGCGGCGGGCACGGCGTGGCACTGCGGCTCAACCCTGGCAGGGCCGCGCTGGCCACACCGGCCGAGGCTAGGATCAATTGACGTCGTTTCATGTTGCCTTCACTGCAGTCGTGCGATGCGTTTTGGGACGGGAACCGGGTGGCGTCAGAACACTTTCACCGAAGCAGCGCTCGACCCCAGGCTGACGGCGCCGTCGTTGGTCACGGTGAGGACCGAGAAATAGTAAGTGCTACCAACAGTCAAATTCGGGACCGTGTAGCGCGTGACCGATGCGCCCATCACATCGACCGACCTGGCCAGATTGGACGCGCTGGTTCCGTAGCGGATGCGGTAGCCCGCGACGCCGCTCAAAGTCAAAGGGGTTCCATCGTCGTTGAGCGCTGGAACGGTCCAGGTCAGCGTCGCGCTGGATGTCGGTGCGGGCGCGGGAGCGGGCGAGGGTGATGGCGACGGCGCTGGTGTTGGCGCCGGAGCAGGTGTCGGTGCGGGAGTGGGCGTCGGTGCCGCTGCGGCAGCCGGCTGCGCGGCGGCCTCTTCGTCGCTGCCGCCGCACGCGGACAACGTGCAGCCGGCGAGCGCGCTGAACGCCATGAACAGAATGCGTGTTTGCGGGCGCATGTGGAACCTCTGAAGGCCGCAGCCTACTGAGCCCGCCTGGGGGTACTGTAACAATGTCCCGGGCCGCTGCCGTCGGCCGGCGCCGCGGGCCGCCAGATCGCGCCTGCCGCACATCCCCCGCGTCGCCCGGGCTACTTCGGCCCGGCAGCGAGCGGTCGGGCGAATGGCACGAAGGTGCGCGCCTTGTCGATCAACAGGCGCTCCGTGCCCGCTGGCTTGCCGGCTACGACCCATACGCACCAGGCGATCGAGAGGTACGTCGAGGCGCCGAGAGCCACACCGATCAGCAGCCAAACGAGCGACGGCGTGAACCCGAGCGATGGCGAATACGGCGGCAGCACCCACACGACGACCGCGACCATGCCTAGCGACGCGCACACCGGGCGCGCGATGGCGCGCAGGAAGACGCTGGCGCGGACGCCGATGCTGCGCTTGATCTGCCACAGATAGACCGGCGTGCACACGATCGCGCTGACCAACGCCGCGTAGGCCACACCCTTGACGCCGATGTGCAGCGCGAACAGGCCGAGCATCGGCAGCAGCACCGCGACATAGATCATGTTGGCTGCCGCCACGCGCGCCGGAAAGCCGCGCGCGATCAGCACGGCGCACATCGAGGCGTGCAGCATCAACATCACGCCGTTGAGCGAGAGCGCGCGCATCAACGGGACCGCGTCGAGCCACTTGGTGCCCAGGATCACCGGCACGAAGTACGGCGCCACGGCGAATAGCCCTGCCGCCACCGGCAGCGCGAGCCACACCAGCAGCCCGATCGCGTTGCCGTAGGCGGCAGCCACTTCGCCCTGCGACCCCATCTGCGCGAAGCCCGGCAGCAGCGCACGGTTGATCGGCGCGCCGAGTTCGGTCGTCGGCAGATTGGCGAACTCGTAGCTGATGGCGTAGGTCCCAAGCGTGGCGGCCCCGAACATGCGCCCAACGAAGAAGTCCGACGACCGCTCCCGCACGAACCCCACGATGTTGTGCAGCAGGATCCATTTGGAGAAGTGAAACAGCTGTCCGATGCGCCGCAGCGACAGGCGCGGCCGGAACGGATGCATCAGGTAGCTGATCAAGGTCGACGCCAGCTTGGACACCAGCGTGCCGGCCACCAGCGCCCAGTAGTTGCGCAGCGCGAAGGCCAGCGGCACCACGACGCAGAAACCCGCCACCTTGCGGCTGAGCTGGAACACGAACTCGCGACGGAAGGTTAGCTCCTTGCGGAACGCCACGACGCCGATGTTCTCCGCGCCCGAGATCGCCGGGCCCAACGCCAGGCACACGACAACCCACACCAGCTCGGGCTTGCGATAGAAGTGCGAGATCGGCACCGCGACCGCCAGCATCACGGCGGTGATCGATAGGCCCAGCAGCAGGTTGCCGGTCCAGGCGGTGTTGTAGTCCTCTTGGGTCGCGTCGCGGTTGTGGATCAGCGCGATGTCGAACCCGAACGCCGTCAGCAGCTCGGCCATCGCGATGAACGTCATCGCCATCGCGACGACGCCGAAGTCGGCCGGCACGAGCAGGCGTGCGAGGATCAGCGTACTGATCAGCCCGATACTGCGCTCGAGCAGCTTGAACAGCACCATCCACACAGCACCGCGGGCCATGCGGGCTTGCACGCCGCCAAGTACAGACATTCGAAGTTCGCCGGGTGACGGCTAGGCGCCGCGCGCGCCGTGGCGCATGTGGCCCCACAGCTCGCGCGACAACGACGCGCGCTGGTGGCGCATCCAGCGCCCGAGGTCGTTCGACAGCGCGAGCTTGTCGGCCAGCGCGATAGGGCTGCGCCAGACGCTCGTCCACTGGAAGCGCAGCCGTTGCCAGGTGCCGAAGGCCGGCGTGTTGCGGCTCGCGGGCGCGTAGTAGCGCAACTGGTGCTCGTCGCTCTCGCGTGCCCAGCTCGACGAGTCCTCGTGAATGCGCCTGAAGAAGCGGATGTCGGGCAGCAGATAGAACTTGCCGAGCAGCGCCATCTCGCCGAGGAAGTCGACGTCGGAGGCCTTGTGCGGGGCAATGGAGCGCGTCTTGCCCAGGGCGTGGCGCCGGATCAGGCCGAGGTGCGCGTTGCACAACCCGATCTCGCCGTACAGGCGCCGGAAGCGCGTGCGCGGCGATTCGTCCATCAGGTGCAGCCGATCGTCGTAGTTCGTCAGCATGCGGTCCTGCGCGTCGATCAATTGCGCCTTGGGGTGGCACAGCACCACGTCGTCGCGCTGGTCGAGCACCAGCACCGCCTCGTGCAGGAACGACGGATGCCAGTGGTCATCGGCCGTCGACCACTTGAGGTACGGCGCCGAGCACAGCGATGCCACATAGCGGAAGTTGCCCGGACCGCCGATGTTCTCGCTGCGCCGCACATAGCGCACGCGCGAGTCCTGTGCGGCGTAGCGACGGCAGATCTCCTCGGTGCCGTCGGTGGAGGCGTTGTCGGAGATCACGAACTCGAAGTCGCCGAAGGTCTGCCCGAGCAACGACTCCACCGACTGCGCGATGTAGGGCGCGCAGTTGTACACCGGCATCGCGATGCTGACTCTAGGCATGGTCACGTTCTTCTTCGACGACAGCGAAGTATCGGCTCAGCCAGCCGGCTTGCGCCACACCATCCACGGGCATTCACCCTTGGCTTCCATGCGATCGAAGGTGATCTTGTCCTTGAAGGTGTCCATCGCGGCCCAGAAGCCGTCGTGCTTGCGCGCCGTGACCTTGCCGAGCGCGAGCAGGCGCTGGAACGGCTGCTCGACCAGCTCCTCGCCCTCGTGGATGGCGTCGAACACCTCGTTGCGCAGGCAGAAGTAGCCGCCGTTGACCCAGATGTCGGCGCCGTGGATCGGCTCGATGCTGCGCACGACGCCGTCGTCGTCGATGGCCACCGAATGGAAACTCTGCGCAGGCCGCACCGCCAGGAAGCTCGCTGTGGCATCGCTGCGCCGGAAGTGCGCGATGTGGTCGGAGAGGTCGAGGTCGGACAGGCCGTCGGAGTAGTTCGCGAGGAACATCGGCTCGTCCTTCAGCAGATGCCGCACGCGCATCAGCCGCTGCCCGAGGTTGGCGTGCATGCCGGTGTCCATGAAGGTGATGCGCCAGTCCTCGACGTCGCTCTCCAGCGGCGTGACCTCGCCGCGCGGCAGCGACAGCGTGAAGTTGTTCGACATGCAGTCGCGGTAGTTCAGGAAGTACTCGCGGATCAGGTCGCCGCGGTATCCCAGGCACAAAATGAAGTCGCGGTGTCCGAAGTGCGCGTAGTAGCGCATCAGGTGCCAGATGATCGGCCGGTAGCCCACCGGCACCAGCGGCTTGGGGATGGTTTCGGAGTGCTCGCGCAAGCGCGTGCCCAAACCGCCACAGAAAAGCACGACCTTCACGCTGGCTGCTCCTCGTTCAGTGCGCCGATGTCGGCCCGTCGCGTCATGCGGTGGGCAGCGCGCGCCGCCCGACGCCCTCGTAGCGCGGCACCGACGCGGGTTCGATCACGCGCCGGCCATCGATCACCACTGGCGCGTCCGCGCGGCCTTTCAGCAGCGCGGGCACCCGCTGGAAATCACCCCAACGCGTGACCAGCAGCGCGGCGTCGACCTGTTGCAGCGCCTGCTCCAGCGACTGCACGTAGCGCACGCCGTCGGGCAGCACCTTGCGCGCGGCGTCGGCCGCGATCGGGTCATAGGCGGTGACCTGAGCGCCTTGCTCGACCAGCTGGCGCACGATCGGGATCGCCGGCGACTCGCGCATGTCGTCGGTGTCTTCCTTGAAGGCCAGGCCGAGCACAGCGACGCGCAGGCCGCGCAGCTCGGGGAAATGGCGGCGCAGCAGCGCGAGCATGCGCTGCGGTTGCGACAGATTGGTCGCGATCACCGCGTCGAGCAATGGCATCGGTGCACCGTGCGCGGCGCCGTGCGCCGACAGTGCCTTGGTGTCCTTCGGCAGGCAGCTGCCGCCATAGCCGCAGCCAGCCCACAGGAACGAGCTGATCGGTGCCCTCACGCGCTGGCCATCGGCCAGCGTGGTGGTGAAGTAGCGCGCCAGGTGGACGCCTCGCATCACGTCGGCCACGTCGACGCCGCCCAGCGCATCGCACAGGTTGCCGATCTCGTTGGAGAACGAGATCATCGCCGCCAACACCGAGTTCGACGTGTACTTGATCATCTCGGCGGTTTTGTTGTTGGTCTCCAGCGTCGGCGTCGTGGCGAACGCCGCGTACACCTCGCGCTGCGCGGCGATCGCGCGCGCGTCGGTGCCACCGATGACGATGCGGTCGGGCCGCATGAAATCGTCGACCGCAACGCCTTCCGTCAGGAACTCCGGGTTCATGCCGACGCCGAAGTCGACGCCGGCGCGCTTGCCCGACGCACGCTCGAGTTCGACGGCCACCACGTCGTCGGTGGTGCCGGGCACCACGGTGCTCTTGACCACCACGGTGTGGAAGCCCGGCTTGTTGCGCAGCGCGGTGCCGATCTGACGCGCGGCTTCGCGCACGTAGCTCAGGTCGATCCGCGTGCCGTCGAATGGCGTCCCCACCGCGATGAAGGTGATGCTCGATTCGAGCACCGCGGCGCACAGGTCGGTGCTGGCGCGAAGCCGCGTGCCGACGTGGCGCTGCAGCAGCGCATCGAGGCCATTCTCGTGGATCGGCGCGTCACCCCGGTTGATGCGCTCGACCTTCGACGCATCGACGTCGACGCAGACGCAGTCGTGGCCGATCTCGGCGAAGCAGGCACCCGAGACGAGGCCGACGTAACCGGTGCCGATGACGGAGATGCGCATATCAGTCCCGCCCGGCCGTCCGAAGGGACTGACGCGCCCCAGGAGCCACGAAGGGGCTCCTTCGGAGCCCTAGGGGTAGCGAGCAAAGTGAGCGTGGGGGTTTCATATCACGCCTCCTCGGCTTCGCGGTTGTGGTGGTACCAGATCAGCGAGCGCCGCAGACCCTCGTCGATGTCGACCGCGGGGTCGTAGCCCAGGTGTGTGCGCGCCTTGTCGATGTTGGGACAGCGGCGATTCGGGTTGTCGACCAGGTAATCGGCCTCCGGGTTGGGCTTGCGGATCAGCCTGCCGCGATAGCCGAACAGGCTGCCCGCGGTGTCGATCAGTTTCTGCGCCAGCTCGGCCATCGAGATCTCGGGCTTCTCGGTGCCGACGTTGTACGGCTCGCCGGCATGGCCCTTGACGAGCACCTTGTAGTAGCCGGTGATGGCGTCGGCCGAGTAGCAGAACGTGCGCGTGGGCTTGCCGTCCGAATACATCACGAGGTCGCGTCCGGCGAAGAGCTCGCGCGCGAAATCGGGGATCACGCGCTTGTCGGTGATCTTCAGGCCGGGTCCGTAGTTGTTGAACGGGCGCGCCATCTTGGTCGGCACGCCGTGCTGCTGCGCGAACACCACGCACAGCGTCTCGCCGAAGCGCTTGGACTCGTCGTAGCACGCGCGCGGGCCGGTGCACGACACCAGGCCGCGGTAGTGCTCGGGCGTGGGGATCCACCGTGGCTCCGGGTCGCCGTAGATCTCGCTGGACGAGTAGAACAGGAAGCCCTCGACCGGCCGCCCCTTGTCGGCTTGCGCGACGCTGTACTCGAGCAGGTTGCGCAGGCCGTTGATGTTGGCGTCGATCGTCTTGATCGGGTACTTGCGATAGAACGGCGGCGACGCGATGCCAGCGGCGTGGATGATCCACTCGAACTCGGGGATCGGCTGCGGCAGCGGCTCGATGAGATCGCGCGACTGCACCTGCAGGTGCCGCGTGCCGTGCAGCGCGGCCAGCCATGTGGGGCGGCCGCGGATGAAGCTGTCCCACACGGTGACGCGGATCGGCTGGTCGCGACCCGCGGTGGCGTTGAAGTGCAGCGCCGCCTGCACCAGGTAGTAGCCGAGGAAGCCTGCGCCGCCGGTGATCAGCAGGCGCTTGCCGGCCATGCGGCCGAACTCCTCGCTCAGATTGCCGCAGATGGCGTCGAGGTCGTGCCGCAGCAGGGATTGCAGATCCGGAATGTCAGTTGTCATCATGGAAAGAGTCACCAGCGGAAAACGAATGGGGCTCAGGCTTGCAGGACCACCTTGCGGCCGTGGAATGCCTCGGCGAAGCCCTCGGGCGCATTGCATTCAATGCCCCTGATTCTGGCCATCGCTTCGAACGTGGCGGGGCTGAACCAGGCGCGCGTGCGCTGGCTCGGGAAGCATTCCATCAGGATTTCACACTTTCGCGAGAGTTGCGCCTTCGTCAGCGGCACGTAGACGTTCGGCTGGCCGAGGTCGCCGTCGAATTTGGGTATCTCGTACTCGAGCACCACATGGTCGCGAAAGGTGTTCCACGTCAGCTCGTTGACGACGCGATGATCCTGGTGCAGGTCGTGGCGGTAGTGCGTGACGATGCAGTCGGGCGCGTAGGCCTTCAACGACTCGAAGCAGTCCTTCAACGCAGCGCCGTCGTGCGGGAAATAGCTGCCGCGAAAGCGCTCGACGCGCACCACCGGGTCGCGCGCACCGGCCAGCAGCAGCGCCGCCGCGGCGCGCGTCTCGGCCTCGCGCTCGTCATCGGCGCTGAAGGTCACCCACACGAAGCGCGCAGCCGGGCGCTGGCGCACCAGATGCAGCAGCGTGCCGCCGCAGCCGATCTCGATGTCGTCGCAGTGCGCGCCGAGCAGGAGAATCGTCGGCTCGCGCGAGCCGGTGTTGAGGCGGAACTGCAACATGTGTTCAATGGATGGATCGCAATGGGCCTGCGCCCGTCAACGTGCACGCCGCGCATCGGCGTCGGCAGTGCATCGCAGCGTTGTCGGGCCGCCGTCGGTGCAACCCTTGCAATGATCGCATCAAGCCGAACCCAACGGCGCGTCGTTCACCCCCTAGGAGCGGGGGCGCTGGTGCGGCGATCCCCCTTGTTTAGAGCACACCACTTGCTGCATGTCGATCTGTCGCGTTCTCGCCGCAGCGTTGCTGCGCAACGACGCTCCGGGTGCGCGCCGCGGCCCGTGGCCTCGTGCGTCGGGAGGAAACTGGCCCGCGACGACAACTCGAGCACTCGACCCAGGGGAGTTGCGCGACGCGCAGCGGCGCGCCGTGGCTCGATAATGCGCAGCACTTTGGCGCATGCGCCGCGTTGCTCTTGGCGACGGCCGTGTGCGAGCACATTCTTGCGGGGAGTTGCACAGTGACGACGTTGGCGGTGGTTGGATTGGGGTACGTCGGCCTTCCGCTGGCCGTCGAGTTCGGCAAGAAGCACCCGACAATCGGATTCGACCTGTCCGTGGAGAAGATCGAGGCGTACAAACGCCACATCGATCCCACTGGCGAGGTCAGCAGCGGCGATCTGAAGGCGGCGGTGCACCTGACCCCGACCACCGACGCCAGCGAGCTGAAGGACGCCGACTTCATCGTGGTCGCGGTGCCCACGCCGGTGGACGAGGCGCACATCCCCGACTTCTCGCCGCTCATCGGCTCGAGCACGTCGGTGGGCAAGAACCTGAAGAAGGGTGCGATCGTCGTCTACGAGTCCACCGTCTATCCGGGCGCGACCGAAGAGGTGTGCATCCCGCTCCTCGAGAAGCACTCGGGCATGAAGTGGAAGAAGGACTTCTTCGTCGGCTATTCGCCGGAGCGCATCAACCCCGGCGACAAGCAGCACACCCTGACCAAGATCATGAAGGTGGTGTCGGGCGACACGCCGGCCACGCTCGACAAGGTGGCCGAGGTGTACGGCAGCATCATCAGCGCCGGCGTGCACCGCGCCTCGAGCATCAAGGTGGCCGAGGCTGCCAAGGTGATCGAGAACACACAGCGCGACCTCAACATCGCGCTCGTCAACGAGCTGTCGCTGATCTTCCACCGCATCGGCATCGACACGCTCGAGGTGCTGCAGGCGGCGGGCACCAAGTGGAACTTCCTGCCCTTCAGGCCCGGTCTGGTGGGCGGCCACTGCATCGGCGTCGATCCCTACTACCTGACGCACAAGGCCGAGACGCTGGGCTACCACCCGCAGGTGATCCTGGCCGGGCGCCGCATCAACGACGGCATGGGCAAGTACATTGCCGAGCAGACCGTCAAGCAGATGATCCAGGCGGGTTTCTCGGTCAAGGGCGCGCACATCATCGTGCTGGGCCTGACCTTCAAGGAGAACTGTCCCGACCTGCGCAACTCCAAGGTGATCGACGTGATCCGCGAGCTGGAGAGTTACGGCGCCACCGTGCACGTGCACGACCCGGTGGCCGAGAGCGCCGAGGCCGAGCACGAGTATGGCGTCAAGCTCACGTCCTGGGAGCACCTGCCCAAGGCCAACGCGATCGTGGCCGCGGTGGCGCACAAGGAATTCGCCGAGCACCCGCTCGATGACATGCTGGCCAAGCTGAGCGGCGGCGGCGTGTACGTCGACGTCAAGTGCACCGCCGACATGCAGGCGCTGAAGGCGCGCGGAGTGAACGTCTGGCGTCTGTGAGCCCGCAGGCCGCGATGCCCACTGCAATCGCCGACGCCCTCGGTCGGCGCTCTTGGCGCTGGCTGATTACCGGCAGCGCCGGCTTCATCGGCTCCAATCTGCTCGAGGCGCTGCTGCGCGCGGGCCAGTCGGTGGTGAGCCTGGACAGCTTTGCCACCGGCCATCGGCGCAATCTCGATCAGGTGCGCGCCAGCGTGGGCGAGGAGGGCTGGAGCCGGCACCGCTTCATCGAGGGTGACATTGCCGATGTCGACACATGCCGCCGTGCCTGCGAAGGCGTGGAGCTGGTGCTTCATCAGGCTGCGCTGGGCTCGGTACCGCGCTCGATCAAGGATCCGCTGAACACCCATCGCGCCAACGCAACCGGCTTCATCAACATGCTGG
>Ga0326726_10002137_pt1 | contig 18246 bp, 14 predicted proteins | sample MHFenrmetagenome_2_FD_207603 | JGI IMG/M metagenome (GOLD analysis project Ga0326726, IMG submission 207603) | Lab enriched peat soil microbial communities from Michigan Hollow, Ithaca, NY, United States - MHF15MN | ecosystem: Environmental > Terrestrial > Soil > Wetlands > Peat | place: USA... | reverse complement strand
TTCAAACCGATGTAAAACAGTCGTAGGCAAGGCCCGATGGGAATCGGGGTATTGTCCCCGGAACAAAAATAAAGGGCCTTAATTGGACATTACGGTATTTTTTATTAAAATTAAACCTCATACCCATGCTTAGCGCCCGCACGATATCATCCAAAATATAATCAGGCAATCATCGTATCGATGGAGCAATATATACGTCCAGATTCATTGAAACAGCAGCTTGAGAAAGTAACCGGTAACAATTTTGCCTGTTGCTACCAGTGCGGCAAATGCACTGCCGGATGTCCTGCTGGCGGCTTCATGGACAATCCGCCGGCCAGGATCATGCGCCTCATACAGGCGGGTCATGTCGAGGATGCGATACAGAGCGACGCCCTCTGGTACTGCATCGGATGCATGACCTGCACCTCCAGATGCCCGCAGAACATGGAGATCGCCGGAACCATGGATGCCCTACGGGAGATGGCGCTCAAGGACGACGCCTCTCCTGCTGCGCGATCCAGGAAACTGGTCACGGCTTTCCACACGTCGTTCCTGAACACGGTGCGCAAGAGCGGACGACTGCAGGAGCTGGCACTGGTCAACAGCTATAAACTCCGCACCCGCACCTTCCTGCAGGATGCCGGGGCCGGTGTGAAGATGATCAAACAGGGCAAGATCAACCCTATGTCCGCCCTTTCCTCGAAGGAGAGCGTGCATGCCAGGGATCAGATCGAAAAGATATTCGAACTCTCTGAACAGGAGATCCATACCCACGCCGCCCGACGCAGACCGGTGAAGCGCACCTTCAAGCCAGATGCACCGCTGATCATCGAACCGGGGATGACCATCGGCTACTATCCCGGTTGTTCGCTGGCGGGGACTGCCAAGGACTACGACATCTCGGTGAAAAAGATGTGTGACCGGCTCGATATCAAACTCAAGGAGATCGAGGACTGGAACTGCTGTGGTGCGAGTTCGGCGCACGCCACGAACCACAAGCTCTCGATGCTGCTTCCCGCGAGGAATCAGGCCCTTGCCGACGCACAGGGCATGGACTACGTGCTCGCCCCTTGTGCCGCCTGCCTCAACCGGCAGGTGACTGCCCGGAAGGCGCTCATGGTGTCGGAGGAGCTGCGAGCCGAGCTGGAAAGCGTGACCGGATCCGAAACCTCATGCAGGGCCCAGTTCATCGGAGTCATGCAGCTGCTCGAAGGGCTTGGCGCCGAACAGCTCCGCAAGCGGGTGATCAGGCCGTTGAAGGATCTTCCCGTCGCCTGCTATTACGGTTGCCTGCTCGTCAGGCCGTTTGAAGACATGGGGTATGACGATCCTGAAAACCCCACCAAAATGGAGGCTGTCATCGAGGCGCTAGGGGCAAAACCTGTGGACTGGGCGTTCAAGGTGGAGTGCTGCGGCGCCGGACTGACCATGGCCCAGCAGGAAATGATCGAGGATCTGACGCACAAGATCGCCAAAAATGCGACCGCTAGCGGCGCAGGAGCGTTCGTGGTCGCCTGCCCGCTCTGCCATACCAACCTCGACATGCGTCAGCAGGGGATGCGCAAGCGCTTCGGGGACATCGACGCGATGCCGGTGTACTATATCTCCGACCTGGTCGCCATGGCGTGCGGAGCGAGCCCGGAAGAGGTCGCCCTCGACAAGCACTTTGTGCCTGCGTCGGACATGGTCAGAAACCTCTGAACCTCATGTTGGCTTCCCGGGATCGCAGGCTTCGAACCGTTCGGCGTCATCGCTTCAGCGGGCCGGGCATTGAATTGTCACATATACTGTCGATACCGGAAGCTTCGGCGGCCCGGAGTCGGTAACACCTTAAATTGAAGGCATCAGGATGGCAAAAATAGGAGTATTCGTCTGTCATTGCGGTGAAAACATAGCCTCCATGGTCGACACCGGCAAGCTGGTATCGGCCATTGCCGAGCATCCGGGCGTCACGATCTCTTCGGAGTACAAGTACTTCTGTTCCGATCCTGGCCAGGAAACCGTCAAGAAAGCCATACGGGAAAACAACCTGACTGGTGTCGTCGTAGCGGCCTGCTCGCCGAGAATGCACGAACAGACCTTCCGCAAGGCGTGCGCCGAAGCAGGGCTCAACCCCTACATGCTTGAACTGGCCAACATCCGGGAGCAGTGCTCCTGGGTGCATACCGACAAGCTCCAGGCCACCGAAAAAGCCATCGAGATCACCCGTTCGCTCGTCGAGAAGGTGAAGCGCAACAACGACCTGCAGCCGATCTCGGTGCCGGTCACGCGTCGCGCCATGGTCATCGGAGGCGGCATCGCCGGCGTGCAGGCGGCGCTCGACATCGCCTCGGCAGGACGGGAGGTGGTGCTGATCGAGCGGGAACCATCCATCGGCGGCCACATGGCGCAGCTTTCGGAAACCTTCCCGACGCTGGACTGCTCGCAGTGCATCCTGACCCCACGCATGGTCGAGGCCGTGCAGCACCCGAATATCACGGTGATGACCTACACCGAGGTCGAGGAGGTCGACGGCTATATCGGCAACTTCACGGTCAGGGTACGCCAGAAGGCCCGTTACGTGGACATGAACAAATGCACCGGCTGCGGCGACTGCATCCAGAAATGCCCCGTCAAGAAGATCCCCAGCGAGTTCGAGTGCGGCCTCGGCAACCGCACGGCCATCTACACCCCGTTCGCACAGGCGGTGCCGAACGTGCCGGTCATCGACCGTGACCGATGCACCTACTTCAAGAACGGCAAGTGCGCCATCTGCAAGAAGACCTGCCAGATCGACAGCATCGATTTCGACCAGCAGGACAAGATCGAGACCATCGAGGTCGGCGCCATCGTGGTGGCTACCGGTTTCCAGGTCCAGAACACCGCCCTCTATGGCGAATATGGCTACGGCCGATACAAGGATGTGATCACCGGCCTCCATTTCGAACGGCTCGCTTCCGCCAGCGGCCCGACTGCCGGCAAAATACTTCGTCCGTCGGACGGCAAGGCGCCTGAGACCGTCGTGTTCATCCAGTGCGCAGGTTCCAGGGACGCCGCCAAGGGTGTCAAGTACTGCTCCAAGATCTGCTGCATGTACACGGCAAAGCACGCCATGCTCTATGCGCACAAGGTGCATCACGGCAACTCCCAGATCTTCTATATGGATATCAGGGCCGCCGGCAAGGGCTATGACGAGTTTACCCGTCGCGCCATCGAGGAGGACCATGCCGGCTACATCAGGGGTCGAGTGAGCAAAGTCTACGAGGAGAACGGCAAGCTCATCGTTCGCGGTGTCGATACCCTGCTCGGCAGGCCGGTCGAGGTCGCTGCCGACATGGTCGTGCTGGCCACGGCCATGGTCCCGCAGCCCGACGCCAAGGAGTTCGCCAAGCGCATCGGCATCGGCTATGACGAATACGGATTCTACAACGAAGCCCACCTGAAACTCCGCCCGGTCGAAACGGCCACCGCCGGCATTTACCTTGCAGGAGCCTGCCAGTCGCCGAAGGACATTCCTGACTCGGTCGCCCAGGCTTCTGCCACCGCAGCCAAGGTGCTCGGACTGTTCAGCAAGGAGCGCCTCGAACGTGAACCGGTCGTGGCCTCGGTCAGCGATGCGACCTGCGCCGGATGCTGGGGATGCGTCGTGGCCTGCCCTTACAACGCTATCGACCGCAGGGACATAACCGACAGGAGCGGCAAACTGATCAAACGCGTGGCCAGCGTCAACCCGGGGCTCTGCCAGGGTTGCGGCACCTGTGTCACCTTCTGCCGTTCGAACAGCATCGACCTGGCGGGATTCACCGAGAAGCAGATCTTCGCCGAAGTGATGGGACTCTGATGAGCTCCGTCCGGAACCAGTTAACCGTAAACAACCAAGCGACTGAAGTATAGCCGATGAGCGAACCATTCGAACCCAAGATCGTTGCCTTTGTCTGCACCTACTGCACCTATGCGGGCGCAGACCTGGCAGGCACAAGCCGCATTAAATACGCCCCCAACGTCCGGATCGTGCGACTCCCCTGCACCGGCCGCATCAGCCCCATGTTCATCCTCAAGGCCCTTCAGAAAGGGGCCGACGGCGTACTCGTCAGCGGCTGCCACCCCGGCGACTGCCACTTCGCGCAGGGCAACTACCATGCGCGTCGACGCTGGACGGTATTCCGCTCCCTGCTTTCGTTCACGGGCATACCTGAAGAGCGCATCAAGTTCTCCTGGGTCAGCGCCGCCGAAGGCGCCAAATTCGCCGAGCTGATCAACGACGTCACCGAACAGATCCGCGATCTTGGTCCGTTCGAACAGTACCAGGAGCTGCAGAAAGTCATTGAAACCCAGTCTTCGTATTAAGGAACCATCCATGGGAATACAGGAACAATACAGAATCGAAGCAGCAGAACTGCTCTCGTCAGGAGCCGTGAAGCTCGTCATCGGCTATGGACAGGGGTCGACCCCCGATCGACGCAGACCGGTGTTCATCCGCTCGGCCGAGGAGTCTAAGCAGCTCCTGCTCGACTCCTACTGTGTGGCCAACCTTTCCGGCTACCTTGTACCGGAGGGGCTCCTGAGCGATGGCAAGAGCGTAGGGGTCTTTCTCAAGCCGGACGGCATAAGAAGCGTGAATATCCTCACCGCTGAAGCGCAGGTGAACCCCGACCAGGTGGTCATCTTCGGTTTCGACATCGAAAACGGGAACACGAAGCCACTCTCCGGACGCAAGGCCATCGACTTCGCGCCCCTCATCGAATCCATGAAATCGACCGGGCTCTCCCCTGAGCTCCAGCACGAGGCCGACCGGCTTGAGCAGATGAGCGCCTCCGAACGGTTCGAGTACTGGAAAGCGCAGTTCGCAAAGTGCATCAAGTGCTACGCCTGCCGTCAGGTGTGTCCGATGTGCTACTGCCGTCGCTGCATAGTCGACGTCAATCAGCCGCAATGGGTCAATACCTCCTCCCACACGCTCGGAAACTTCGAATGGAACATCGTCCGCGCGTTCCACCTCGCAGGACGATGCGTGGCCTGCGGAGGGTGCGACCGTGCCTGTCCGGTGAACATCCCTCTGAGATTGATCAACCACCGGATGTCGAAGGAGGCCCTTGACGCCTTCGACCATTTCGCCGGCGAAAGCGCCGACCAGAAACCCGTGCTCGCCACCTTCAGGCAGGACGATCCCGAGACCTTCATTTTATAAGCTTACTGCGCTGTATGACCAGAATACTTCTTCATGACAGGCTCGACGACTGTCTTGCCGCCTGGCGCTCATCTGGATTCAGGGTGCTCGCGCCAACCAGGCGCGACGACCTGACCCGCTTCGACGAGGTGCAGGGCGCGGCCGAAATGGCGCTCGACATCATCATGCCGGAACGCACCATAAAGGACCACTTCTTCCTGCAGACCGAACCGATGATCAGGTACCGGATCAAAAAACAGGAGATCGACACCGAAGAGATGCTGCCGCCGGAACAGAAGCGGCTCTTTTTCGGCGTGCGACCCTGCGACGCGTCGGGGCTTGCCATCGACGACCAGCTGTTCGGATGGGACTACAAGGACGCCTACTGGTTCCAACGCCGCGAGAACTCGGTGATCGTGACCATCGCATGCACGAAGGCCGACGACTTCTGCATGTGCACCTCGGTACAGCTGTCGCCCGACAGCACGAAAGGCTCCGACGTCATGCTGCACCCGTTGAAGGACGGTCGTGGATGGCAGGTGGTGACCCTGACCGACCGAGGCAAAAGCCTGGTCGACGGGATCGCGTCCATCCTCCAGGAGGATGCCGCCGCAGCCGCCCCGACAGCGTCGGTGCCGGTGAAGTTCGATGTCGACAAGGTCGCTTCGTGGCTGGCAGACCCGGCGAGCTTCGAGAGCCATCTCTGGAAGGAGGTTTCTCAACGCTGTATCGGATGCGGAAGCTGCACGTTCCTGTGCCCCACCTGCCACTGCTTCGACATCCAGGATGAAGGCGACACCTACAGCGGCATCCGTCGCAAGAACTGGGACAGCTGTTCGTTCGCCATGTTCACCATGCACACCTCAGGCCACAACCCGAGGAACACGCAGTCGACCAGGTGGCGCCAGCGCATCATGCACAAATTCAACTATTACCGTGGCAAGTTCGATGTGAACAGCTGCAGCGGCTGCGGCCGCTGCACCCGACAGTGCCCCGTTGACATGGGTATTACCGAAACTTTGCAAGTGATTTCAAATTTACCGAGGTGACACAAGACCGATACCAAAACAGCAGCGCCACGATCTACAACCCCTTTCCGATGAGGGTCGTATCCAAGCGCGAAGAGGCCCCCGGCGTCAGGACGCTCAAGCTCGAGTTCCTGAAAGAGGAGGACCACGAGTTCTTCAAAGCCAACTACAGGACCGGCATGTTCGGCCTGTACGGAATTTTCGGCGAAGGTGAAAGCACCTTCTGCGTAGCCAGTCCCGAAACCCGCAAGGAGTACATCGAATGCACCTTCCGGCAGTCCGGCCGCGTTACCAGCACCCTTGCGAACGCCGACGCAGGCGATATCGTCACTTTCCGCGGTCCTTACGGCAACCGGTTTCCGATCGAGGAGTTCGAGGGTAAGAACCTGCTCTTCATAGCCGGTGGCATCGCCCTTCCGCCCACCAGGAGCGTCATCTGGTCGTGCCTCGACCAGCGTGAGAAGTTCGGAAAGGTAACCATCGTCTATGGTGCCCGTACTGTTGCCGACCTTGTCTACAAAAACGAACTCGACGAGTGGAAGCAGCGGGACGACGTGAACCTCGTGCTCACGGTCGATCCGGGAGGGGAAACCCCTGACTGGCAGGATCATGTGGGCTTCGTGCCGACCATTCTCGAACAGGCGGCGCCCTCGCCGGACAACACGATCGCCGTGCTCTGCGGCCCCCCGATCATGATCAAGTTCACTCTGACGGCGCTCGAAAAGCTGGGATTCAGCCCCGGGAACGTCTACACGACCCTCGAGAACCGGATGAAATGCGGCGTAGGCAAATGCGGCCGATGCAACGTGGGCTCGGTCTACATCTGCAAGGAGGGGCCGGTGTTCACGGCGGCGGAGGTGCAGGCCATGCCGCAGCAGGATCTCTGAGGAAGGGAGGAGATCATATCGTTTTCAGGGTCCGGCCATGTTGCTGGGCCTTGTTTTTTTTGCCTCCGGGATGGCTCCCCAGGCAAAAAACCTGCAACAATTACATTCAGACCAGCCTTAGCGGGCAGAACCTTGCCGGCTGATGGAAATCGGGCATTCCGCCGCTGTCGTTCCACCAGGGGAACAGGCCGTAGTGGCCAGCTCCCGAGCTCGAGCAGCATTGTATCGGCAGCTCTGCGTCACGGATGAAGGGTTCGAGCAGCGCAAAGGAGAGCTCCATGCCGAACCCGGAATCGCCAGTGAACGGCTTCACGTCACCCGTCCACATCCCGGGTGACGGCGCGACATGCCCTGACGATCTTCGCCGCCGGCCGTCAAACCGGATAGCCAACCATTGCCCGCCTGGTGTCACCTCGAACTCCAGATAGCCATCCTCACCACCGGCGAACAGCTCAGAAACCCCATACTCCCAGAGGCGGTCGACAAATGCGCCCACAGGATCGACAGGCTGACGGTCGAATACCTTACCGGATGCATCGCGAGTGGTCCATCGAAGGAAGGGACGCTCCGGATGCAGCCGTGCATCGGCGATCGCCGCGAGCTGCTCGACCTCGACCGTCACACCGGCAGGAAAATGGCCGTCAAGGCCCGAATAGTCGAGCATCGCCCCCTGAAGGATGGTTCGAGGGAACGATGCTCCGATGCCGGGCCTGAGCCTCAGGAGCCCGGCCCAGGCTCGACCGGGACGATCCGGATCGGCCGTGGCGGGAACCCCGCACTCATCGAGGAGCGCAGCGTCGAACAACCCGGCGCACTGGACCTCGAGTTCCAGATCGGCGTCCGAATGCTCGCTGGCGGCTTTGCGCATGGCTGCGGCCAGTCGCAGGACCTCTTCGGCCTTCGCACCGCCGGTATTGAAGATGAAGTTAGCGTGGTGGTCGCTGACCTTCGCACCGCCTTCGCGCCGCCCCTTGAAGCCGAGAGACTCAAAAATCTGGCCGCTGGGCCGTCCGGCGGCGTAGCTGTTCTTGAACGTGGAACCGCAACTCGGAAAGTCGAACTGGTGTTTCGCATGCCGGTCGTGTTCATACCCCTCCATTGTTCTCAGGATCTCCTCTTTCCGCCTGATCTCCGGAAACTCGAGCAACACGCCGACGACCACCTCACCGCCCTCCATGAGGCTGGTCTGCTTGTATCCCCTGAACACCTCGCTCCCGCCTCTCCATCGAACCGTCCCGTCAAGACCGACAGCATAGATCCCGGAGGTCACTTCAGATGCCTCACGGCCGTAGCAGCGGCCGTTCATGCGCACCGTGGCGCCGATCATGCCCGGCAGACGATAAAGCCACTCCCCGCCGGTCCGGCCGGCTTCGAGCAGCTTGAGCGCCACCTGGCTGTTCTCGACCCCTGATTCACAGAACAGTTCATGGCCGGAGATCCAGAACATGCGGTCCATCGACCCGGTCGAGAAGACCACTCCCGGAAATTCCTCATCGGAAAAGAGCATGTTGCTGCCCGTTCCGGTCACCATGACGGGGACCTCACTCCTCCGGCACCACCCGAGCAGCGAAGCCACCTCCTGGACACTGCCGGGCCTTGCGAACCAGCGGGCGCTGCCCCCTATCGCATAATATCCGACCGATGAGAGCGGTACGTTCGTTTCGAATGGGCATGGGGGATTCAGTTCGTTCATGATGTCATGTGTATGGCTGCGGGCATTGTCGATTCAAATATAGGTTTTTCCCCGGCGGGCTGAAACCAGGATCGCTTTGCTGTGACCAGAGGATCCTGACATATCACCGGACGATGGCCCTGCCATGAAAAAGGCGCGTCTTGACGATATCCGGAATGAAAAAACAGGCCGTGACCAGCAGCATGGCCGGAGGCAGGTGATGCCACTCCGGGGTCGCAAACCTGAAGAGTTCGCGCATGAACGGTATTGAAGCGACCAGCGTGAAGAAGGCGATGGCGCCGCCGGTCACCCACCACAGCGACGCGTTGGGCACCCTGAGCGCTCGCAGCATGGAGTCGTTCCAGGATCGGTTCGCGAAGATCAGCCCGATGTTTCCCGAGACGATCCCCGAGAAGGCGATCATGCGCGTCTCCCCTTCTCCGTAGCCGTTCGACTGCATGAGGGCGTACACGGCGAACACGGCGAGAAAGATGAAGAGGCCCTGGAAGAGGGCGCGCATGACCACCTGGCGACCCATCAGCGGCTCGTCGAGGCTGCGGGGGGGGCGTCGCATGATATCGGACTCCTCGCGCTCCATTTCGAACACGATGCTGCAGGATGGATCGATGAGCAGTTCGAGAAACAGGATATGTGCCGGCAGCAGCGCAAGCGGCCAGTGCATGAGCACAGGAAACAGCGACATCCCGGCGATCGGCAGATGCACCGCGAGAATGAACACCATCGCTTTTTTCAGGTTGTCGTAGATCCTTCGGCCCATCCTGATGGCCCGGACGATCGACTCGAAATGGTCGTCGACCAGCACGATCGACGACGCCTCGCGGGCCACATCGGTGCCGCGTCCTCCCATGGCGATACCGATATGCGCCGCCTTGAGCGCAGGAGCGTCGTTCACGCCGTCGCCGGTCATCGCGACCACCTGACCCCTGCGCTTGAGTGCTTCGACGATGCCGAGCTTCTGGCCGGGCTGCATCCGGGCGAAAATGGCCGTATGGTCGATGGCGTCAAGCTGGGCATCCTGGCCCATACGGGCAAACTCCTCTCCGGTGACGATGCGGTCGCACCCCTGCAGCCCGATCTGTTCACCGATACGGCGGGCGGTCGCCGGATAGTCGCCGGTCATCATGATCATGCGGATGCCGGCATCCTGGCACTCCTTCAGCGCCTCGGGCACGCCTGCCCGGACTGGGTCCTCGAGTCCGAGCAGACCGATGAAGGTGAATGCATAATCATGCAGCTCTTCCGGCAACGGATCGACTCCGAACGAAGCCTTGGCCACGCCGATGATTCGCATGCCGTCGGCGGCGATCTTATCGATTGCCGTCCTGAGCATCGCCATCCGGGAATCATCGAAATGGCAAAGGTCCGCGATGGCTTCCGGAGCCCCTTTCGCCGCAACCACGTATCCCGCACCGGACCTCGAACGCCAGACATGCGACATGGCGAGCATGCCCTCGGAAAGCGGGTACTCCCTTTCGAGCAGCCAGTCCCGGTGCAGGTGCTCCGTATTGGAAAGCCCCGTTTCGCCAAGCGCCCGCATGGCCTTCTCCATCGGATCGAAGGGGTCGGGAGGACTGGCGAGAATGCTGTATTCGACCGCTTCGTGAACCGCCTCGGGAAGCGCCTCCTCCGGTCCGAGCACCTCATGGATGACGCCGTCCGCGTAAATGCGCCTCACCGTCATGCGGTTTTCGGTCAACGTGCCCGTCTTGTCGACGCAAAGCACCGAGGCCGCGCCGAGCATTTCGACGGCAGGCATCCGACGTGTCAGCACCTTGTAACGGGAAATGCGCCATGCGCCGAGAGCCAGGAAGATGACCAGCACCATGGGAAACTCTTCGGGCAGGGTGGCCATGGCAAGGGTCAGGCCGGCCAGGAAGCCGTTGAGCCAATCATGCCGGGTCAGGCCGTACGCCACCGCGACGATGATGCAGAGTATGACGCTGAAAATGCTGACGTTCCTGACCAGGCTGCGCACCTGCCGCTGCAGGAGGCTCTCCTCAGGTTGAAGCGTGACGAGGTCGCGGCCGATCCGGCCGATCTCGGATCGGGGGCCGGTACGAAGCACGCGGGCGACCCCATGGCCCCTGACCACGAGCGTGCCGGAGTAGATGTAAGGGAGGTCGTCCCCACCTGGAGCCGCGGCCTGCGGTTCGCCGGCAAGTGTCGATTTCCTGACTGGAAACGACTCGCCGGTCAGGAGCGATTCGTCAATGCTCAGCCCGCTCGAGGAAAGCAAGGCCGCATCGGCCGGAACCCGGTCCCCTTCCGACACGAGCAGGATGTCGTCGCGGACGACCTCCCTGCCTGCGATGCGTTGCTGGCGACCGTCACGTACCACCAGCGCCCTGGGGCTCGACAGGTCCCGCAGCGCATCGAGTGCGCGCTCCGTGCGGCGTTCCTGGTAGAGGGTGATACCGATGATCACCACGACGAATCCGAGCAGCATCAGAGCATCCTCGATGCTTCCGAGCAGCAGATAGATGAGGCCGCAGGCTATCAGCATGAGAAACATCGGTTCCCTGACCACATCGACCAGCAAGGCGAAAACCGACCGTTTCTTCCCGGCAGGAATCTCGTTCCAGCCGTCGCTGCGCAACCGCTCCTGAACCTCGTCGGAGGTCAGTCCGGAGTGCAGAAGATCTATGTTTTCCCTCTTTTCGTTCATGGCCGTGGTTACGGGACATATGGGCCGGATCTCGACGCCTGGCCTTATCGTAAAAAAGCAAAACCCCTGCAATTAATGAAATGCAGGGGTTCGGCCGGTACTTTCGCGAAGTCGTGACGGACGGGGGATGTGGATCCCGTCACCTTCCGGTTTCTGTCGGATTTCAGTTGGAAACCGCAGGAGGTTCGTTCCTGGTAAGGATACCGTCTTCGACCATTTTGTCGATCATCTTCGTCAGCTGATCATGGGTACGCAGAAGCCCCGGCAGCGACATGGCGACCGTTCCGACCGGGCTGACATTGGTCTGGTCCTTGTCGACCTGGGTGATGTTGATGAGATCGATGCGGATCACGCCGTCGATCAGACTCATGTTGGCGATACCGTCCGCGTAAATGGTCTGCATAAGATGTTCCTCCTTTATGTTGCTCGTTGAAACTGTGCGGTTATGGCCCGCTCAAAACTGTCAATATAAGAAAAAGCGTATGCAATCAACGGTTTGCAACCAGCATTCTCCCCCGGCGCCACCGGATCTCTGCAGGTATCCGTCGATGCGCAGAACCTAATCGCGCTGTTTGGCGAGAATGCTGTTGTGGCGGCCGTAAAAGAAATAGATGCAAAAACCTATGGCCAGCCAGACGACGAGCCGCAGCCAGTTTTCCGCAGGAAGCGAAAACATGAGCAGCAGGCAGGTCAGGATGCCTGCAATGGGTACGAAAGGCACGAAGGGCGCCCTGAACGGACGTTCTGCCTCGGGATGCGTTCTCCGCATGATCAGCACGGCCGCACAAACGATGACGAAGGCGAACAGGGTGCCGATGTTGACCAGTTCGGCCAGGAGCCGCAGCGGCAGGAACGCGCCGAGCAGGGCGACGAACAGGCCGGTCAGGATGGTCGATTTCCACGGCGTCCTGAACTTTTCGTGAATCGCGCCGAAAAAGCTCTTCGGAAGCAGGCCGTCGCGGGCCATGGCCAGGAAGACGCGGGGCTGGCTGAGCATCATGACGAGCAGCACCGATGTGATGCCGGTGATGGCGCCGAGAGAGACGAGAAACTGCGCCCAACCGAGACCGACCTGACGGAAAGCGTCCGAAACCGGCGCATCGATGTTGATGCGATCGTATGGAACCATGCCGGTGATGACCGCAGCGACGGCGATGTAGAGCAGGGTGCAGACCACGAGCGAGACGAGCAGGCCGATAGGAACGTCGCGCTGAGGATTGATTGCCTCTTCTGCATGGGTCGAGACCGAGTCGAAGCCGATATAGGCGAAAAAGATCATCGCCGCGCCGGCAAGAACGCCTACAGGAGCACCGGCAGGGCCGGTCTGGCCGAGGATGGTATGGCCGAAAATGCTGAGGCCTGAGTAGCCGAAGGGGGCGAACGGATGCCAGTTTTCAGGCTTGACGTACATGGCTCCCAGCACGATGACCAACAGCACGATCGCCACCTTGACGATCACCATGGCGGTGTTGAATCCGGCGCTTTCCCGGATTCCCTTGACGAGGACGACCGTCACGATGAGCGTGATCACCACCGCCGGCAAGTCGAACATGGAACCGGTCGCGACGAGCAAACCGCTCGTCGGATCGAAATCAAGGGGGGCGCGGGCCAGCAGCGAAGGCATATGAACCCCGAAAATGCCGATGAAATCCTGGAAGTAGTGCGACCAGCCGTGCGCGACCGTTGCCGAAGCCACGGCGTATTCGAGAATCAGGTCCCAACCGATGATCCATGCGAACAGTTCGCCGAGGGTGGCATAGGCGTAGGTATAGGCCGATCCTGCGACGGGAGCCATCGAAGCGAACTCGGCGTAGCAGAGGGCGGCAAAGACGCACGCCAGGCCGGCCAGTGCGAACGAAAGGGTGACGGCCGGCCCCGCCTTGTCATGTGCCGCCACGCCGATGAGCACGAAGATGCCGGTGCCGATGATGGCGCCGACCCCGAGGCTCGTCAGGGCGACCGGGCCAAGCACACGGTGCAGGCGATTCTCACCCTTCATCTCTTCGAGCAGGAGGGCCAGAGGCTTTTTCCTGAAGCTGTTTTTCACTGATACCGATGGATTGGGTAGTTACGGGAGACCTTCTTGCGACGAAAGGCGATTCAGGGATCGGCAGCTCTGCCGCAAACCGTCACGCCCTATGGGCATAAGCGATAATTTACGATTTTTTTATGCCTTGAGCCCAAAGAATCCCATTCTGACCGCCCATTTGACCCCCTCGATCACCGGGATGACGGTCATCGAGCACAAAACGATGATCGTCCAGTCCACAGCTGCAATCGGATAGGTGCCGAAAAGCCCCCTCAGGAAGGGTACAAGCACGATCGCCGACAGCATGCAGAGCTCCCAGAACACGGCGAGGTTCAGCCACCTGTTCGCCAGTGGCCTCACAGACACTGAGACCCGGGCCGAACGGAAGCTGTAGGCCTTGAAAAACTGGATGAGCACCAGCGATACGAAGGTCATGGTCATGGCTTCCTGAAGCGGCCGACCGGAGCGCCGGGCCCATTCGAACAGCGCCAGGTTGACGAGTGTCGACCAGAACCCTCCGGCAAGCATCAGCGCGAGCACCGGCCTGGTGAAGATGCCCTGCTTCGGGTCGTTTGGCCGTCGCCGCATGATACCCGGTTCAGCAGGATCGACGGCAAGGGCCAGCGCCGGAAGGCCGTCGGTGGCGAGATTGACATAGAGGAGTTGCACCGCCGTGAGGGGCAGAGGCATGCCGAAGAGGGTCGCCCCCGCCATGAGCCCGAGCTCCCCGATGTTCGACGAGAGCAGATAGGTCAGGTATTTGCCGATGTTATCGTAGATTACCCGCCCCTCCTCCACAGCGGCCACGATCGTGGAGAAGTTATCGTCAAGCAGGGTCATGGCTGAGGCCTCCCTCGACACATCGGTACCGGTTATGCCCATGGAGATGCCGATATCCGCTTTTTTCAGCGCAGGTGCGTCATTGACGCCGTCTCCGGTCATGGCCACGACCTCCCCCGCCGCCTGGAGAGCTTCGACGATCCTCAGCTTGTCTTCCGGTGCGACTCTCGCGAAGACCTCCACCGTGGCGACGGCACGCTTCAGGGCAATGGCGTCAAGACCCTGCAATTCCCTGCCGGTCATAACCATCCCGTCGCGAAGTATTCCGAGATCGCGGGCTATGGCTGACGCCGTCAGCGGGTGGTCGCCGGTGATCATGATCGGCCTGATGCCGGCCTCCATACAGAGCCGCACCGCCTGGAGGACCTCATCCCTGGGAGGGTCGATCATGCCCGCGAGACCCAGGAATGTAAGGCCGTCGACCGCTCCTGAGCTCGAGTCTCCCGACCTCATGGCAACCGCGATCACCCTGAGGGCTTCACCGCCCATGCTGTCGACCCGGGCCAGGACCGTTCCGGCGGTTTCACTGTCGAAACTGACAGCTCCGGCTTGAGTCAAGATGCTCTCGCAAGCGGGCAGGATCAACTCGGGGGCGCCCTTGACCATCGAAAAGAGAGCGACACCATCGCGATGCACGGTCACCATGGACTTCGTTTCCGAAGTGAACGGTTTTTCCGCGATCCGGGGATAGCGCTCCCTGAGCGCCGCGTCATCGATGCCCGCTTTCCTGGCCGCCACGATCAGGGCCGCCTCGGTAGGATCGCCGGTAATGGTCCACGACCCGTCGGACTCCTTATTCAGACGGGCATCGTTGCAGAGCACCGCCGCTTCAAGGAGGCGACGGAAAGGAAGCGGAAGTTCCGAATCCGGGGCGCCTGTCGGCCAGGTCACGTTGCCTTCAGGGCGGAAGCCGGAACCGGTGACGCTTGCGAGCGTGCCGTCCGCATAGAGCGTCCTCACGGTCATTTCATCCCGCGTAAGGGTTCCGGTCTTGTCCGAGCAGATCACCGTGGTGCTGCCGAGCGTCTCGACTGCAGGGAGACGACGCATGAGGGCATGACGACGGGCCATGCGCTGGACCCCGAGCGCCAGCGATATGGTGACGACTGCGGGAAGAGCTTCAGGCACGACCGCCACGGCGAGGGCGATGCCGAACACGAGGATATCCACGAACGGCTGGCCACGCACCAGGCCGAGAAGCACGATGACCGACACGATCACGAGCGCTGATCGTGCGAGGGATTTGCCGACACGATCGAGATTTTTCTGGAGTGGGGTTTTTCCGGTTTCGACCGTCCGCAGCATCCCGGCAATGCGTCCGAACTCCGTATGCATGCCGGTAGCGGTGACCACCGCCCGGCCTCGTCCGTATCCGGCGATGGTTCCGGCGAACACCATGTTGATCCGGTCACCGGGAACGGTCTCGGCCGGAAGCGGTGCGGAAGCACTCTTATCCGACGGAAGCGACTCTCCGGTCAATGATGCCTCTTCAACGCGAAGATTGGCGGCATCGACAAGCCGTCCGTCGGCCGCAATCCGGTCGCCGGCGGATATCAGGAGGAGGTCTCCGGGAACGACCGACGAGGAATCAACCACACGCTCCCGGTTGTCACGCAGGACCCTGGCGCTCGGCGACGCCATGCTTTTCAGCGCCTCGATCGACTTCTCGGCCCTGAACTCCTGCAGGAAGCCGAGCAGCACGGAAAGCAGTATGATCAAGGTGATGGCCGCCGCCTCTACCCCATGTCCGAGAAAGGCGGAGAGCGCGGTGGCCACGAGAAGGGTCAGGATGAGCGTGTTCCTGAACTGGTCCACCAGCAGCTTCCAGTTCCCCCTCGCCTTGCCTGCATCAAACTGGTTCGGGCCGTATACCTTCAGACGCCTTGCTGCCTCGTCGGAACTGAGCCCGTCCTGACCAGTCTCAAGCAGGCGAAAAAGCTGTTCCGGAGGAAGTGCATGCCACGGCTCCATGATCCAGTAGTGTTTCGGGTTGCATCGACGCCACCTTCACGGCAGGCGCTCCTGGTACTACAACTCCGGATCTACCAGACAAGGTTCCGGCTCAGAGCGCCGTCGATTTCAGTGCCAGAGTCCGCTGCTGCAGCAGTGGCCGCCTTTGGACGGCTGCTCATCGACAACGTTGCAGAACCAGCCGGCTTCATGGCCGAAAGCTCCGGGAGGAAAACTGGCCTTGACCTGCTCCAGCTCCTGTTCGCTGAAGTCGAAACCTGCCTCCCGGATCAGCTCCATCCTTCTGTTCGACAGTTCACCGATGAGGTGCTTGCGGAATCCCTCCTCGTCGATGATCTTTGCGAGAAAAGCCCTTGCTGAAGATTGTGACATGACGACTCCTTGTGAAAAAGTTTACTGATACCCGGCGGAACGGTTCCTGTAACCGTAATATCCGTAAATAATGAGGTTGGCTGCAAGCACAATCAGCGCGAGTACGAACTGGACGTTGCGGCTTAGGCCGGCCGGATAGATGACCGGCATGAGGTAATGGGCGATGAAGTCCCCCGGGTAAGGGATCCCGCCGCCAAGTTCGCGAAGCCGGTTCTCGAGCGGAGTCAGCGGGCAGACCCATCCTTTCAGCTCGATGACCGTACCCCAGGCGACAGCCGGCAGATGCAGCGCCGCCCATCGGGCATCACGGAAAACAGTCATCCCCCCGATCACGACGTAGATGATAAAACCAAAGTGCACCAGGACGACGAGGTCGGCGGCGATCCTGAAGAGCATCAAAGCCTCGCGCCGCCCGATATCTCGAGAATCTGGCCGGTGATGAAGGACGCGTCGTCCGATGCCAGGAACAGCGCCGCTTTCGCCACGTCGTCGGGGGTGGCGATGCGTCCGAGGGGATATCGTTCGGCCGATGCCTGCATAAGGGCCTGCCAGCGTTCTGGCCCCAGGGCGCGCACGAAGGCATCGACCTCCACCAGTGCCGGAGCGAGGGCGTTTGCCGTGATATTGCTTCGTCCGAGAGCCATGGCGATCGATCGGGTGAAGGAGAAAACGCCGCCTTTCGATGCCGAATAGGAGAACTGCGCGGGGCTTCCACGATACACCAGCGAGCTCATGTTCACGATCCGTCCGTAGCCCTGGGGCTTCATGATCTTCGTCGCCTCACGGCAGCAGAGAATACAGGATTTGAGGTTCATGTCCAGGTTACGCGACATCCGTTCCGCATCGATCTCCTCGACTGAAGCCGCCGGTTCGATGTCCCCGCCGGCGATGTTGACCAGGATGTCGAGTCGGCCGATGCGCTCGCGTATCGACGTAAAAAGGTTGAGCACCTCGTTCTCCGAGGTGAGGTCCACGCCGTAGGCCGAACCATCCCCCCCATCGCGCACTATGCCGTCGAGCACCCGACGGCATCCGTCGTGATCGATATCGGCAAGTATGACCCTGGCCCCCTCCCGTGCGAAACAGCGTGCCGTCGCGCTGCCGATGCCACCAGCCGCACCGGTGACCAGAGCGGTTTTCTGTGCGAGTCTCATAGTCACTCCTCCCTTGTTTGGTGAGTCAACTTTCTCTGAATTTGACCATCAATGCCTCATCGGGTTGATGCGAGCCGTTTCTCCTCGTTCGTTGATCCGGCGAACAGCCTGAAGCCCATGAGGCTGGTCATCGACTGCACGGCCGAGTTGAAACGGCCGATGAACAGGTCGAGATCGCTGATCCGGAACTGATCCATTCCGGCCACATCCTGCATGAACGAGAGAAACTGCTCATGGCGCATCTCACCGATTCTTGACGACCATGAGGCGTTCGAGATGCGGAAGGCGCAGAGCGGTTCGTCGATCATCCAGAGCTCACCGAGCCTGAGCAGCTGCACCCAGAAATCGAGATCGATCGTATAGGGAATCCTGGCGCTGTATCCGCGCGTCTTGCCGATGAGCGCCGCCGGATAGAGCCCGCAGACCGGCTCGCCAATGATGTTGGTGCCCATACGCACCATTTTCCTGACAAGATCCGA
>Ga0326726_10002136_pt1 | contig 18252 bp, 17 predicted proteins | sample MHFenrmetagenome_2_FD_207603 | JGI IMG/M metagenome (GOLD analysis project Ga0326726, IMG submission 207603) | Lab enriched peat soil microbial communities from Michigan Hollow, Ithaca, NY, United States - MHF15MN | ecosystem: Environmental > Terrestrial > Soil > Wetlands > Peat | place: USA... | reverse complement strand
TCGAGCTGGCGCGCGAGCTCTTCCTCGCGATTTGCGAAGTCTTGGGTCAGGAGAATCATCCCGCTTAGCCCGTCCTCGAGCGCGGACTCCATACCGCGCCGGCGCAGATCCGTATAGAGATCCGCGACGAGCGTGCGCGCGAGCGTGCTGTACGCGGCCTGCCGCTCATAGATCGCCCCTACTCCGAGTACTCGCTGGTACGGCCAACGGTCGACCGCGCCCGTCGATTGCGCCGACGTCCACGCCGTGTCGACGAGGGTCGCGGGCCTGAACAGCCCGCTCTGCGCTAGTTCGCGCGACACTCGCTCTCCGCGCGACGCGATGCCGGTCAGAGTTTCGTTCACGGATCGGTGGTGGTCACGAGCGCGCTCGAGGACTTCATGATTGCGGCGCATCTCGGCCACGACGGCGTCGCTCGCAGCGGCCGACAACGCGGCCTCCCTGCGGCCGTCGCGCCACTCGTTGAGTCCAAGCGCGAGCAGAACGCTGAACACGATCAGCACGGACTCGAACAGCGCGCGCCGAACACGATGCCGCCATTTGCGCGTCGCCGAGACGCCGATCTCGCTTCGGGCCACTGCGTCTTCCATCGTCATGGCGGCGTTACTCTACATCAGTGCGGGGCCGCGCCGGTGCTGTCGGACGGAGCCCATATGGAGCCCTGCGCGTCAGCGCAGCATCGACGATGCGATCCAGCCGAGTGGCGTGAACATCAGCAGCGACAGCGCGCTCGCCGCGGCGAGGCCGAGCCCGCCGATGGGGTTGACTCTGATGAGATCCAGCCACTCGGTCAGCAGCGACGTCTCGCTGGCCTCGACCCACTCGAGCACGCGGCTCTCGATACGCGCGCGCTCCCGTGTGCTCGGTTCGAGCGTAGACCAGAGCTGAGTGATTTCGGCGTCGGTCATGAGAGGACTCCCTGTTTCAAGAGTGCCTCGATGCGCGCGCCGAGGCGTTCGCGTACGCGCTCGAGGATCTTGCGTACGTTCGCGGGCTCGAGCTTCACGACCTCTGCGATCTCGCTCGCGTTGAGCTCAGCGCCGTGGCGCAGACTGACGATCTCGCGCTCCGCCGGCGCGAGCTCGGCGAGCGCGCGCAGCAGCGCCGCCCGTTCCCGAGCGGTGTCGACGCCGCGCTCGGGCTCCGCGTGCTCGTCCACGACGTCCGGCAGCTCGCCGGTCCCGGTGAGCTCCGGCCGCCGGCGGCGGAATCGCCGGCGGGCGGTGTTGACCGCGATGCTCGTCACCCAGGCGGCGAACCGCGCACCGGTGCGCGGCGAGTAGCGGTCGAGCGAGGTCAGCACGGTCAGCATCGTGTCCTGAGTGACGTCCTCCGCCTCCGCGTTCGAGCGAAGCAAGCCGCGGACGACACGGAACACACGGTCGACATGCTGTCGATATAGGCGCTGCGCCGCGATGCGATCCCCGCTGCGCGCCTGCTCGACGAGCCGTTGGATGCTTGGCTCGTCGAGGGGCTCGGCGTCGCCGCCGAGCCGCGAGGAGAGCGCCTGGAAGATGCCCGCGAGTGTCCACGTCGGCAGCGCGGGATCGTAAGCGAGCGCGGCGCTCACGATCGGAGCTCGGTTTGGGCGAGATAGCCGAGCGTCCAAGCGGCCGATTGCACGGTGCCGACGAACGCCACGAGCACGAACACCGCGGGCGCGATCGCCAGCGTGCCAATCAACGCGGCCGGCGCCGTGCCGAGGACCTTGGCTGCCGCAACCAGTAGCAACACGAGCGGGCCAATCACGACGACGCCGACGGCGACCACGAACAACGTGCCGACGAACGCGGCCACCATGAGCTTCAGTGCATGCCGCATCCGGCCGTGAAGGAACAGCCGAGCTTTGCGAATCGCGTCGAGCGCGTGACGGTTCTCGAGCACCGCGATTCGCGACGCGAGCGCTTGCAGCGCGTAGAGCGTCACGAGCCACGGCACGGCGACGATCAACGTCGCGATGGCTAGCGGCACCAACACGCCACGACCGAGGAGTAGCACGGCGAGGAAACACGGCGCCACAAGCACGAGGATGCTGACGATCGTCGCGACCAAGTAGAGCGCCACGATGCGGAGCAACACGCCCCAGTTCGCCCAGCCGACGCGAAAACCCTCGCGCACCGACAGCGATTCGTGCCGGCGCGCTCGGCTGACGCCTTCGATCAGCGCAGCCTCGCTCACGAGCCTGATGATCACTGCGGCGATCAGCGCGATCAGGGCCGCTGCCAGAATAGCTGCGACCGAAAAGCCCGGCGCGCCGCCCGAGCCGGCCCCTCCACCGCCCCCTCCGCCACCCCCACTGCCGCCGCTGCCAAGCCCTACCACAAAAGCGAACAACCACAACGACTTGTGCGTCCACGCGATCTGCAAGCTCTGTTTGACGATCTCGACGATGGTCATGGCGGTCCTCCAGGATTTCGGTTGCGATGCTTTCCGTTACCTGGAAGCCGGTGAGGTGCCGAAGTGTGACAATGACGCTCCCGCTTGCACGCATCCGGCTGCGAGCGGATGGTAGCCTGACGCTATGCGCAGCCGCGATTTCCTCCGCCTCGTCACTCAGTCGGTGGTCGCCCATCGGCTGCGCAGCTGTCTGACCGCGCTCGGAATCGGCATCGGAGTCACGGCCGTCGTGCTGCTCACGTCGATTGGAGAGGGCCTCAACCGCTACATCGTCGAGCAGTTTACGCAGTTCGGCACGCACACTCTGTCGATCAACCCCGGTAAGACAAGCACGTTCGGGATCTCGCCCGGCGTCCTGAACTCCGTGCGACCGCTGTCGCTCGACGACGCCGTGGCACTCGAGCACGCGCCGTACGTGCTGCATTCGGTACCCGTTGTCTCGGGCAGCGCCTCGATCGAGGGCAACGGCCGCGAGCGCACCGTGAACGTGTTCGCGGTCGGGCCGGCGTTCGAGCAGGCGTTCAAGTTCGATGTCGCGCTCGGCACGTTCCTGCCGGCCGACGAGCTCGACCGCGCGCGGCCCGTGGCGGTCCTCGGCGCGAAGGTCTACCGGGAGCTGTACCGCGGCGAAGCGAACGCGCTCGGCGAGCGGATCCGCATCGGCGGCGAGCGCTACCGCGTCGTCGGCGTGATGGAGGCGAAGGGCGACATGGTCGGCTTCGACCTCGACGACACGGTGTACATCCCGGCGGCGCGCGGGCTCGAGCTCTTCAACCGTCGAGGCCTGCTCGAGATCGACGTGCTGTACGCGGACAAGGCGCCGATCGAGGAGGTCGTCGACGGGATCAAGCGGATCCTCGTCGCGCGCCACGGCGGCGAAGACTTCACGATCACGACGCAGCAGCAGATGCTCGACGTGCTCGGCTCGATCATCGGCGTGCTCACGCTCGGCGTCGCGGCGCTCGGCGGCATCTCGCTGCTCGTCGGCGGCGTGGGGATCTTCACGATCATGACGATCGCGGTGCGCGAACGCACCGAGGAAGTGGGGCTGCTGCGCGCGATCGGCGCGCGGCGCGCGGCGGTCGCGCAGCTCTTCGTCGGCGAGGCGATGTTGCTCTCCGCGATCGGCGGCTTCGGCGGACTCGCGCTCGGCGTCGCGATCGTCGTCATCACCCACTGGGCGCTGCCCTCGATGCCGGCGCGGATCGCGCCGCTCTACGTCGCGCTCGCGATCGGGATTGCCGTCACCATCGGTCTGATCGCGGGTGTGCTGCCAGCGCGCGCGGCCGCGCGTCTCGAGCCGCTCGACGCGCTGAGGGCGGAGTGAGCTGATTCTCGTCGACCCGCGGCGAGCAACGGTGGCGTTGAACTGACGTGCGTCGCGCGTCGTGGCGGTCGTATATTCGGTGTGATGGTCAACGCGACGCGCCTCGTGGCGAGCTTTTTGCTATCGCAGCTCGCTTGCGCCGCTTGCCGGCAAGAGCCGGCTCAGTCTCGTGCCGCGCCGGTCTGTCCGAGCATCGCGATCGCGGAAGTTGCCGGCTCGCCCGGGACCGGGAACCCGTTGCCGACGTGCGCGGCTGCGCTCGTACACGGCGAGTCACGTCGGAGCCCAGCTCGCGTTCTTGGTCGATGGCCGTGTCCGACAGGTCATGCGCGTTCTCGACCCGATTGTCGGGAACGGTCTGATGGTCGATCCCGGTGATCCGAAAGAAGTCGCCTCGCTCGCGCATGCGCTCGGCGACGGCCGCTGCGCCGACAACCGCTAGACAACGATGGCACATGCGCGACTTGCCCGCTCTGCTCGCCTAAGCGCGGCCGCACTGATCCCGTCCGGCCCCTCAAAAACCAAAGCCGCGCGGTTCCTATTCCCGATACCGCAACAAGCCCAAAGCGGAGATGGCCATTCTCAAGAAACCAAGAAACGATGTATCCTTCCGTCCGAATTAGAACGCGAATATTCTGGCTATCCGAAGCCGATTGCCGCAGTCATCTGAGTCCTCGTCCCGAACGCTTTCTTGACGTCGGCGCATTGCCTACAAGGAGCATTCTCATGACGCTCAGACTTAAGGCCTCCGTTGCCCTCCTCGCCGTCTTGCTCTTGCTCGTCAACGCCGCATCGGCGCACCACAACATGACGGCCATGTTCGACCTGAACGACAAGGTCACTTTGACGGGCACTTTCACGAAGGTCGATTGGAGAAACCCGCACATCAACTTGACCATGGACGTCAAGGACGCGTCCGGGAAGGTCGACACGTGGCAGATCGAAGGACCGTCGCCGAACTTCTTCCGGACACGCGACGTCGGCAAGGCCGACTTCGACGCGGCCGTCGGGAAAACCGTCACAGCGGAAGCGAGTCGAGCACGCGACAAATCCACCTCGGGGCTCATGCGAATCGTCACGTTGCCCGACGGCAAAGTGGTGTCCGCCTGTCCGCAGAACTGCTGACGCTCGTTCACATCCCGCGATACAAGCGAGGGATATCTCATGAACGTCTTCTACAAGACCATCGCGTCCGTTGTGGCGATCGTCTGCGCCTCTTCTGCCGCAGCTCAAGCGCCGGCGCCCCTGAGCGACGAAGCGAAAGCGCGTAAGGCGATCGACAACGCCCGCGCCTTCGAGCAGAACGCCCGCACGCTGACGCTGTTCGACCGCCAAGGCAAGCGCCTGAGCACGGTCGGAACACGCGGGTTGTACGGCAATCCGGTTTTCTCGCGGGATGGAACGAAGCTCGCCTACGTCAAGAGGGACCTCGAGAAGGAGAACGCGGATCTCTGGATCCTGGACTTCGCGACGGGTCGAGAAGTGCAGATCACGCAGGGCAAGATGCGCGAGCAAAATTCGGGGGCCGTGTGGTCTCCGGACGGAGGTCAAGTCGTATACACGGCGCTGCGCGACGGCAAATACGGCGTGTACCGTCGTGCGGCGAACGGAGAAGGCGCCGAAGAGCTCGTCTACGCAACCCCCGGCATCGCGGTACCGACCGACTGGTCCTCCGACGGCCGGGTGCTCAGTCTCGGTCAGGGCGACCTCGGCGGCAGCGTCGTGTCCTCTCTGCAGCTGGACGGCTCGAGCCCGCCGAAGGTGACCGAGATCTTCCGCAGCGCAAAGCAAGTCCAGCCCGAAAGGCTGTCTCCCGACGGTCGCTTGATCGCGTACGTCTCGAACGAAACGGGAAAGAATGAGGTGTATGTCCGGCCGTTCGCCCCGGGAGCGAACAACGGCGGCCCATGGCAAATATCCGAGCAGGGCGGCCTCGGCATGGCGTCGTGGCGCAAGGACGGCAAAGAGCTCTACTTCATGGCCGCGGACCAAAGCATCATGGCCGTCGCCGTGAGCACGTCTCCGGCCGTCAAGTTCGAAAAGCCGCACGTTCTGTTTAAGCCGGACGCCGCGATCGCGGCGTTTCCAGGCACGACCGCGATCAGCAGCGACGGCGAACGGCTCGTGATCGCCGTGCCTCCACCCCAACTGCGCCAGCTCACGTTCTACAACCGGCAAGGCGAAGTCACGAAGACCGTCGGCGAGCCGACGCAATTCATCGTGCAACCGCACTTCTCGCCCGACGGGAGCAAGCTCGCCTACATGAAACGCGATCCGAAAACCTCGCAAATCGACATCTGGACGTACGACCTCGAAAGCAACCAAGAAAAGAACGTCACTCATGACGACTGGCCCGAGAACGCGCCGATCTGGTCGCGCGATGGCAAGCATGTGCTGTACGTGTCCACGCGTGACCAATACGCAAGCATCTATCGCAAGAGCTGGGACGGCACCGGCGAAGAAGAGATGCTGTTTCGATACACGCCCGGCGCCGGAATGGTGCTGACCGACGCGTCGCCCGACGGCAAGTTCCTCACGTTCTTTACGGGCGTGCTCGTGCTCGTGCCGCTCAACGGCACGGACCCGCTCGCGCGCCAGCCGATCGAATGGCTGCGCGACGAGTACGACAACGTTGCTGCGAAGTTCTCGCCGGACGGACGTTTCGTCGCTTACTGCACCGACCCGGACGATCCGATGACGCTCGATGTCTTCGTTCGTCCGTTCGACTCGAGCAAGCCCGACGCGCCGCCTCCGGGCGATCCCGTGCGGATCTCTAAGGGCGGCGCTGCCGCCGGCATGATCGCCTGGCGCGGCGACGGCAAAGAGCTGTACTACATGACGCGGGACTTCGAAATGATGGCCGTCGACGTCTCGACGGCGCCAAGCCTCAAAGCCGGTACGCCGAAGATGCTATTCAAGCTGCCGTCGCAGCCGCTCGGCAATCCGTCGCAGTGGAACAACGTGAGCCGCGACGGTCAGCGCTTCGTATTCTCGATGCCGGCGCCGCGTTAGAGCCGAGAATCGCGGCCGAACGGCGCTCTCGGCTCGACCTCGACTCAGAAGTTCATCTCGACGTTGACGTGAAACACGTCGCCGTTGCCGCCCACTGGGTACGGGACGGCCGTGTAGCCGACTGGAGAGTTGTTGAGGCGCAGCCACTCGGCGTTGATGCGAATGCCGCGCGTCTTCATCGGGTAATAGTTGACGCCCACGCGAAATTCCGAGCCATCGCCGTAGTGACCACGGATCTCTCCGCCGGCGACGTACGTCTGCAAGATCCCGCGGATGGGCATCGCCGACACCTGTAGCTGATAACCGTGGTCGTCGATGTTCGCGATTCCGGCCGTATTGATTCCCTCGAAGCTGCTCAGCGTGCGCCAGTAATACTCGGCCTCGAGCGACAGGCCGTGATACTTGACGCCACCGTCGAGGCTCGTCATCGCGTAATGCGCGCGGTTGACCACGACCCCGGGCGCGAACAGATTCGGCGTGAAGATGTTGCTGCCGTCGGTAAGCCGAAGCTGGCTGTTCTCGACGTCCTCCGTGCCCGGCTGGCTCTGCTTGTCCTCCGTGCTCTGCGTGTAGTGCACGCCGACGCGTGTCGCCAATTGCTCGTGCCAGTCGTAGTCGCCGAAAGTGCCAAACAGCCCGAACTCGCCGGTCGACGGCAGCCACTGGAGCGAGACGGACGTCGTGTCCATCCGGTTGTCGAGCTTTGACGCGCTCACGCCGAGCGTGCTCAGGTTGTTGCCGATCATCGCCATGTACTTCAGCGTGGTGGTGATCTCGCCCTTGAGCCAGACGCCGGTCGTGTACGAGCCGCGGAAGAACTCGTCCGAGATGATGCGATCGTCGACGCCGAGCCAGTACGGAAACTGGCCTTCCGTGCTGCGCGTCGAGGGCAGGCTCGTGATGCCGCCGCCGAGCGTGATGAAGCGATTGAAGTTGTAGCTGATGTTGCCCGCGCCGACGACCTGCGCGGGCTCGCCTTGCGAGGCGTTCGTCGACCAGACGTAGAGGTAGTAACGGAATTTTGGGTCTAGGAACCAACCCGAGAACGGCAGAAAGAATTTGTTGAGCTGGACGTCCTGCCGCTGCTTCACGTCGTGCGAGTTGCCGAAATAGTCCGTATAGCTCGGATCGAGCCCCTTCTGATCGAGATAGCGGACGTACGCCATCAGCCGCATGTAGATCTGGCCCTTGTCGCCGTCGAACAGCTTGAAGCCCGCGTTCGGCACGTAAGCCGGCGCGCCCTTCTCGGTAGTCGGCTTGACCTCGCCCTCGGCACCGACCTGCCCCGTCAAGAACTCCGCGCTGCAACCGTCCGATACCCACACGCCGTGGTCGTCGTAGCCCCACGTCTTGCCGAGCAGACAAGGAGCCGTGCCTGTCGATCTCGTCAGGACCACGCCGGCGGACGTGTTCGCGGGACAATCCGTGCGCGCTCCAGGCTCGGACGCACACGCGACTCGGGCGCCCGACACTTCTTGCGCCGCTGTGACGTGTGGCTGGAACGTCGCGACGATCAATGACGCTGCGATGGCGGCCGGAAAGTCGAGCTTGCGGATCATGATGCGGTTCCTTCCGTCGTTCGACATGAACCGGGGCAGCAGACGCGGCTGTGCCAAACGAATCTTTCGAGTTGTTGATGCGAGGAATCGGTTACGAGAGAGCGAGATGATTCTGCCTGATTTCGCTGCGTCGACCTATTGACCGCAACACTTCAGCGAGTCGTAGCGCCGCAGAGCGCCCCGTTCAGAGTCGCCGCCAAGCGTGCCGCCGCGAGCACGAGCCGTTGCTCTGCGATACGCTGCGCCATCTGTCGATACGCGTCATCGAGAGGCACCGGGCCCTCGGCGGGGGCGAAGCTGTATACGGTCGGCCGCAGCGCGAGGCTTTCGGCGGCCCACTGAGCCGGGGGATCGTGCGCGCGAGCGGCGGGCACGGCCTCGAAGGAGGCTGCGAGCTCCTGAGCGAACTGCTCCGGGGCGACGCGCCGCCGATTGAAGACGGTTGTGTCCCAAAACCCGTGCAGGCTTCTGACGTCGTCGCCGATCCGCACGTCGACTTCGGTCCCACCGCCATCCGATGCGCGGCTGACATGTAGCGGCTGATGCACGTCGACGACGAAATGAACGACGAAGCGCAGCGCCTCGGCGCGTTCATCGCGCGGCCGCGAGCGATCCGCGAGCGTCGCCGTGAAACGTGCGATCGCCGTGAGCACGTCGCCTTCCGGAGGATGATTGAACGCGTCGATCGCAGCGCGTGCCTGCTCGAGCCCCGCGCCGGGCGGCAGATCGGGGAAGTTGATGTAGTGCCACGGCACGGCGCGCTCCCACGCGGGGTCATCGCGGATCGTGTCAGCCCAGAGCCCGAGCTCACCGAGCGACTTTCCGTCGCCGAGGTCGGCAACGTCGCTTCGCGCGGCTGGGCAGAGAGCCTGCTCGGCGAGCAGGCCCGCGGTGCGATGACCGAGCCCGCCGAACGCGAGCACCTCCGCCGGTAGCACGGCAGCCGCGACACCGAGCAGCGCGGTGGCGAGCGCAACGGTCTGGTTTTTCGTTCGCCGAGTGATGAGTGCCACGCCTCTGCGCCGGCTCAATGCGCGGCCGAGCCGCAGAACATCCTATTCAGGGTAGCCGCGAGCCTCGCCCCCGCGAGCACGAGCCGTTCGTCGGCGATCTTCTGCGCCGAGTGCACGTAGCCGTCGTCGAGCGTCGCCGGTCCGTGCGACTCGGCCCGGAACCCGTATATCGTCGCACGCAACGCGAGGCTCTCGGCCGCCCACTCGGCCGGCGGGTCGTTCGCGCGCTTCGCGGGCAATGCGCCGAGCTCCGCCTCGAGCCGCTGCTCGAACTTCGCGCTCGGGCCGTTGGACGGCAGCACCTCCGTGTCCCAGAAGTGATGCAGGTTCACGGCGCCCTTCTTGCCGGCGCGAACCTCGACGTCATTGCCGCCGTGGTCCGAGGCGCGGCCGACATGCAGCGGCTGGTGGATGTCGACGACGAAATGCACGACGAAGCGCAGGGCCTCGGCGCGTTCATCGCTCGGCTTCTTCGGATCGGCGAGCACCTTGCTGAAGCGCGCGAGCTCCTCGAGCACGTCTCCCTCGCGCGGATGAACGAACTTGTCGATCGCCGCGCGTGCCTCGGCGAGTCCGGCGCCGGACGGGAGATCGGCGATGTTCATGTAGTGCCAGGGACGCGAGCTCTTCCACTTCGGCTCGTCGCGGATCGCGTCGGCCCAGGTTCCGAGCTCGGCAAGCGACTCGCCGCCGCCGAGCGACTTCACGTTGTCGCGTGCCGCCGGGCAAAGCCTTTGCTCCGCGAGATCCCCCGCGATGCGGTGGCCGACGGGCCCCCACGCGAGCGCCGGGCCCGCGGCCGATATCGCGAGCAACGCGAGGACGACGAGCCATGGTCTGCGCCATACGCCAGTCGCGACGCAAAGCTTGCGCGCACTTGAGCGTGAGGCCGTCGAACGAGTCCCTCGAAGTAGCGCTGCGTGCTGCCGGAGCCGCGCGCGACGCCCGCGCGTCACGCCCCGCCCCGCGGCACGTGCGCGCTGCGGTCGATCACCTCGGTCGTCACGCTCTGGCGCGCGGCGAAGTAGTGCGCGTACTCGGCGTCCCACGCGACGCGCGACGCGACGACCGCGTCGAACGATCCGAGCAGCCCGAGCACGAGCTCGCAGACCTCGCGCACGGCGTGCCGCTCCGCCGGAAGCGCCGTGATGTAGTCGCAGAGACCTTGGCGCGCGACGTAGTCGTGGAGCAGCGGGCTCGCGTCGCGGCGCACGAGCACGCGGATACCGCAGGCGAACGCCATGCCGAGGTCGTTCACGTCGTCGAAGAGGCAGATGAGCTGCTCCGACGACAGCTTGTGCGTCGCACAGAGGAGCTCGATCGCCGCGGTCTTCGTCCGAGTGCCGTGATAGATCGCGTGCAAATGCTCGCGCTGCGCGAACGCGCGCGCGGACGGATTGTCCTCGCCCGTGACCAACGCCGTGACGGGCAGCGTGCCGCGCTCGCGCCAGAGCGCATAGCGCAGGAGGTTCACGCCCATCGAGTCGGGTTCGCCGAACGTGCTCGATGCGCCCTCCCCCTTCGAGCCCGCGTTGAACACGCCGTCCCAGTCGCTTACGAGCCCGCGGATGCTGCGTAGGCGCTCGCGCAGGACGCCAACCGGGGTGAGAAACACGCCGCCGAGCTTCGCGAAGCGCGCCTCGAGCTCCGCGTCGCGCGACATCAGAGATGCTCTTGGCCGAGCAATCCGAGCTTGATGAGGTCTTGGACGTCGAGCACGCCGACGGGCTTCTTGCCGTCGACGACGATGATGCTGTCGAGCGCCTTGCTCTTGAACACCTTGACGGCGTCGTTGAGCAGCGCGTCGGCCTCGATCGTAACCGGCGTCGTCGTGAAACCGATGTCCGCGAGCTTCTTGTCGAGGATCGCGCGGCCGCTCGCCTGGAGCTTCCGGCGCAGGTCGCCGTCCGTGAAGATGCCGGCGACCGAGCCCTTGCCGTCGACGAGCGTGACGGTGCCGAGCCGCGACTCGGTCATCTTGACCATCGCGGAGCTCAACGTCTCGCCCGTCTCGCAGACCGGGTTCGAGTCGCGGATCACGTCCTTCACGCGCGTCGTCATGAGCGCCGTGTGCTCGCGGAACTGCGCCGTGCCCGCGGCCGTCAGCGTGTTCTCGCAGAGGTTCTTCATCACGCCGTACGGCATCGTGCAGACGTGCACTCCCGTGAGCATCGCCTGGCGCACGTGCTCCGCGTGACGCACTGACGAGAACATCACCTTGCTCTCGTACCCATAGCGGTCGATCACGTCGACGATCTGCTCGAAGAGCTGGATCGCGTCGTGACCCTGGTCCTGCATCCGCCCGGCGAGCGGACAGATGAACGACGCGCCCGCTTCCATCGCCATGTACGCCTGGTTCAGCGTGTAGATCAGATGCACGTTGACGCGATGGCCCTTGTCGACGAGCCGCTTGCAGGCCTTCACGCCGTCGTTGCTGATCGGGACCTTGAACACGGGCTCGCGCTCGAGCGGGAGCCCGAGCAGCCGCTCGGCCTCGGCGAGAATCTCTTTCGGGTTGTTGCCGAGCGCCTCCACCTGGAGCTCCGGCACCATGCCCGACAGCTTCACGATCGCGCCGTCGATGTCGGTGATGCCGTGCCGATGCATGAACGTCGGCGTCGTAGTGAGGCCCTTCACGAAGCCGAAGTCGAGAGCGGCTTCGATCTCTTTGAAGTCGACCGAGTCGAGATACAGGTCCATGCCTCAGTGCACCGTTTGACTGCGAACCAAATTGTGGATCTCGATGAGCGGGCGCATGAACTTCTCGAGGTCATCGAGATAGTACTGGCTCGCCGCATCGCAGAGCGCCTCGGGCGGATTCGGATGCGCCTCGATGAACAAGCCGTCGACGCCCGCGGCGACAGCGGAGCGCGCGAGAGTGTCGAGGAACTGACGCGCGCCGCCGCGCGGATCCTTGCTCGGGATGCCGTACTTGCGGATCGAGTGGCCGACGTCGAACACGACCGGATAGCCGATCTGATTCATCAGATAGAAGCTACGCGGGTCGACGACGAGGTCGTTGTAGCCGAACGTGTAGCCGCGTTCAGTGAGGATGATCTTGTCGTTGCCCGAGTCCTCGATCTTCTTCACCGGCTTCGCCATGTTGTCGGGCGCGATGAACTGGCCGTGCTTGATGTTCACGACGGCGCCCGTCTTCGCCGCGGCGACGACGAGCTCCGATTGCATGCAGAGGTACGCCGGGATCTGGATCACGTCGACGACTTCGGCCGCGGGCGCGGCCTGATACGGATAGTGGATGTCGGTGAGGATCGGGAGATCGAACTCCCTCTTCACCTTCGCGAGGAGCTTCAGGCCCTCCTCGAGGCCGGGGCCCTGGTAGAACTCGAGAGAGCTCCGGTTATCCTTCGAGAACGACGACTTGAAGATCACCGAGATGCCGAGATTGGCCGCAATCTTCTTGAGCCGCTCGGCCGTGCGCATCATCAGCGGCTCGGCCTCGATCACGCACGGACCCGCGATCAAGAACAGCTGATCGGAACCGCAGTCGATGTCGCCGACGAGGACGTGTTTCTTGGTCATGGCGTGCTCGCGTAGCCCCTCGTTGCGAGGGGGATGCAGGTCGTCCTTAACTGTCGCGGCATTGTGCTGTCAAAGGCTGGAGGCTGCAAGCGCGCCACCGCGCTCGAGCGCGCTGAGCAGCTCGTAGTTGCGAGCGCTCGCGCCCTGCCCCGCGCGCACGACGCGTTGACCGCGCACGCCGAGGTCGCGGCGCGCTGCGCCGTCCGCGACGAGTCTGCCGAGCGCGTCGCCGAGCTCGCGCGCGTCGTGGATCATCAGACCCGCGTTCGCAGCGAGCAGATCCTCGACGGTCTCCTTGAAGCTGAAGTTGTACGGGCCGAACAGCACCGGCACCGCGAGGATCGCTGGCTCCATGACGTTGTGTCCGCCCTTGTTCGCAGCGCGATAGAAAAGACTTCCGCCTACGAACGCGACGTCGCTCGCCGCGTAGAGACGCCCGAGCTCGCCGAGCGTGTCGACGATCAGCACGCCGTCGCGGCCGGGCGCGCTCCCGCGGCCCGCGTCGAGCGCCGACTTGAGAACCGCGCGCTGGCCGCGCGCGGTCGTGTGCTGCTCGACGGCACGCGCGTCGGCCGGATAACGCGGCACGATGATCAGCGCCGCGCGTTCGTTCGCCGCACGCGCGACCACGAACGCGTCGAGCAGCGCCTCGTCCTCGCGTTCATGCAGGCTCCCGCCGATGATCACGACGTCGTCGTCAGAGTAGCCGAGCGCGCGGCGCAGCTCAGCGCGCTGCTCGGCCGCTTCGCTCGCGCGCGTGAGGTCGTACTTCATGTTGCCCGTGACTCGAATCCGCTCCGCCGGCACGCCGAGCGAGCGGAACCGCTCCGCGTGCTCGTCCGTCTGCACGGCGAAAAGATCGACGTCGGCGAGCACGCGGGGGATCAGGCCGCGGCGCGCGTGTGCGCGCTGCGACTTAGCCGACATCTTGCCGTTGACGATCGCGACCGCCGCGCCGTACCGATGCGAGACGCGGATGAAGCCCGGCCAAAGCTCCGACTCGGCGATGATCACGAGCCGCGGATCGAAGCGCTTGAGCGCGCGGCGCACGACGAACGACAGGTCGAACGGTAGCGGCACGACGGTGTGCCGCGGATAGAGCTTGCGCGCGGTCGCGAGGCCGGTGCTGGTGAATGCCGAGATCACGAGCGGCGTGCCGGACTGCTCGCGCTCGAGCAGCGCGACGAGCGGCTTCAGCAGCGTGACCTCGCCGACCGACGACGCGTGCAGCCAGATGCTCCGTTCGCATGGCGCGGGCAGCCCGACCCCGAAGCGCATCGCGAAGTCGCGTCGTCCGGGCGCGAGCAGGAGCCGATAGAGGATCCACGGCGAGGCGAGAACGCACGCGAGCAAGTACGCGCAGTCGAGCAGAAGCCCCATCGACCATCCCAACGGCACGGAACGGTGCCGCAGGCGCGCATTCTAGCGTGCGGTCAGCCTTCGGCGCGGGCGAGCCGGAAATGGGCCACGGACGCCTTGGGGCTGGTCGCGCTCACGAGATAGTGGTCGAGCCATTCCGGCACCAAGTCGCCGCGCATCGGACGGCCGATGAAGAACCCCTGCGCCATCTCGCAGCCGAGGCCACGGACGACGAACAGCGCCTCGGCGTTGTCGACGCCTTCCGCGACGACGCGCATGTCGAGCGCGTGCGCGAGCGCGATGACCGTCTTCACGATCTGCTTGTCCTTCTCATCGATCGCGATCGTGCCGATGAAGCGCTTGTCGATCTTGATCTCGGTCGCCGGAATTTGCTTCAAGTACGACAGCGACGAATAGCCTTTGCCGAAGTCGTCGAGCGAGAAATCGACGCCGAGCTTGCGGACACGCTCGATGCTCGCGAGAGACGAGTCGTCGCTCTGCACCAAGCGGTCCTCCGTGATCTCGATCGTGAGGCCGAAGCCGAGCTCGTCAAGCGCCGACTTGAGCGTCCTCAACCGCGGCACGAACTCTTGGTCGGACAGCACCGGCGGCGACACGTTGACCGCGATCGAGAACGGCTTCGGCAATGCAGCCCATTCCTTGACGCGCTCCGCAATGCGCTCGAATACGAGCCAAGTGATCGCGACGATGCAGCCCGAGCGCTCCGCGAGCGGGATGAAGTCGCTCGCCGGCACGAACCGCCCCGACTGCGTTCGCCAACGCACGAGCGCCTCGACGCCGCAAACGCGGCGCTCTTTGATCTCGATCTTCGGCTGGTAGTAGACCTCGAGCTCGCTTTGCTGCACCGCGCTCCTGAGCTCGCTCTCGAATTTCCAGAGCGCCGCCTGCTGCGACGTCGCGTCCGGTCTATAAATGTCGAACGAAAGCTCGTTCTCGCGCGCGGCTTTGAGCGCGAGCTCGGCGCGACGAAACAGCGTCGCGGCGTCGTCGGCATGGGACGGATAGACCGCAATGCCGAGGGTCACGTCGACGAGGAACTTGTCGCCGCTGACCTCGAGCTGCGGAGGATGGTCCTCGGTGAGCTTGATCGCGGCGTCCATGACGGCCGACATCGAGTCGACGTCGATAAGCACCGCGAAGCGCCGGCCGGCGAGGCGGATGATCGGCGTGCGCGGCGGCAGGATCTCGCGCAGCGTGTCCGCATACTCGCTGCAAAACACATCGCAGCGTTCGTCGCCGAACGTGCTGGCGATTCGGTTGAACGCGTCGAGCTGGCCGAGCAGCAGACCGGCGAGCCGTCCCTGCTGTCCCTTCTGCAAGAATTTCTCGACGAACCGCGTGCTCGCGCTGCGGCGCTTCGCTGACCCAGTCTTCGCACGTGACTCGCTCACGCAGCCCTCGCCCTATCCTCCTGTAGGTAAAAACATTTCAACAGAATCAGGCTTTGATGGCTGTGAGCGGAGTCACGCGGTCGGAGGAGCGCCACGGCTCCGAGCGGACGGAGTTCTCGAATTCAGCGACGCGCCACCGAGTTACACCGGCGCGCCTACACCAACCCGCGCAGCGACGAGCCGAGGTGACCGGACCGAACGATGGCGTACGCGACGCGCGCGAGATCGGCGAGCCGAGAGCCGCGCCGCCGCAGGCGAGCCATTTCTGACCGCGCGCGTCACATCGCATTGACATAACCCCGGCGAGTGAACGCACGAGCGGCGCGTCGGCTGCGTGGCATACGGCTTGCACTTGATCTAGAGACGGCCGAGCCGCGGCCGCCGTAACAGATCGGTAACTTGGAGCGTTTACGCCGATGCCGAAGCTGAAACCGAGCATCCGCCCGAGCGAGACGTACACGGAGCCGAACTTTCTCCGCGTCCATACGGTGGCCCAGCGCGAGCCGACCACCGAGCGCCTCGCGACGATCGAGCACTTGTCTTACCAGCCGAAGGGCGATGGCCAGAAGCCGGGTTGGAACTGCGCGACGATCGTCGACGGCGAGGCGATGTCGAAGGAAGACGCGATGTTCATCGCGCGCAATTACGCGATCGAGCACAACGTGCCCGTGATCTACGAGTGCCACAGCGAGTGAGACGCTCGCCGGCCGGCCGAGCACCTCGCGCCCGGCGACCGATTCGGCTTCCCTTCGGCCTTACTGACCCTTACTGACTAATTTTCGCTTTGAGCTGCGCGGCCGTGAGCGAGCCCTGCGCTAGCGGCTGGCCGAGATCGAATTCACGCGTGCGCGCGAGCGAGCCGACGACCACCGGATCGAACCCCGCGTCGCGGACGAGCCGCTCCGCGATCTCGACCGCGGCCTTATCGTCGCCTCCGATCGGAATCGCAATCCGCTCCGGCTGGCGGTTGCCGTTGTTCTTGAGCGAATCCGCCGGGATGCAGTTGAACGCGCGCACGACGCGGTTGTTGTGGAGCAGCTCGGCCGTCGAGACGCCGGCGCCCTTCTTCTGCCACTCGGGCGCGCGGTCGCCGTCGCGCGGCGAGACCGGGTTGCTCGTGTCGATGATCACCTTGCCCGCGAGCTCCGCGCGCAGGTCCTCGCCGATCTGCGGCATCGCGCCATACGGGACGGAGACGAGCACGACGCTGCCGAACGCGGCGGCTTCTTTCGGCGTGCCGGCGTGGGCGCGCGGCCCGAGCTCCTTGACGAGGCTCGCAAGCTCCTCGGGGTGGCGCGACGACACGAACACCTCGTGTCCGGCCTTCACCCAGTGGCGCGCGAGCGCGCCGCCGATCTTGCCGGTGCCGATGATGCCGATCTTCAGCGGCGCGGCCGGCGCCTGTGCAGAGGCTGGACCCGCAATCCAAGCGAAGAGGCCGAGAACGGCGGCCGCGAGCACGCCGCGGCGGCGAACAGCGTCGAGGATTGCACGGGTCATGACTTCCCCCGAAAAACGAAAGTTGATTGACCGGCATCATAACCCGGCGCCGCGACGCGTACTCAGAGCGGACTACGGCTGCTTCCGCTCCGCGCGGGCCTTCTCGATGAGGCGGTCGACGATCGCGAGCTGTCCCGTGAAGTCGCCGTTGTCGGAGATCGGGCGCATGTACTTGCCGTCGACGACGATCGTCGGGACGGACGGCACCTTGTACGCCGTCGCGAGCTGATCGCCGCGCGCGACGTAGGTGCGCATGCTGAAAGAGTTGAACGCAGAGGCGAACTCGTCGCGATTGACGCCGTGCGCGGCCATCCAGCCGATGATGTCGGCATCGGTTTGCCAATTCACGCGCTCGACGTGCAGCGCTCCATAAATGGCCGGGCTCAGCTGCTCCGCCTTACCGATGATTTGCAGCGCGTAGAAGATCTGCGCGAGCTTCTGCCACGGCTGCCTGCCGAAAATGACCGCCTCGCGCTCGAACCGCACGTCCTTCGCGAGCCTGTTCTCCCAAAGCGTCAGCGACGGATTGAACGCGTTGCAGTGCGGGCAGCCGTACGAGAAGAATTCGATCACGACGATCTTGCTCGGGTCGTCGGTCGGCTGCGGCGGCGTGACCACGCCGTAGTCCTTGCCGGGCTGCAGATCCTGCGCAGATGCCGCGAGCGCGGCGCACGCGAGCGCCGCGGTCAAGAGCCCGTGCCATCGACTCATCGATCCTCCCGCTCTACCACTTCGGCGCGATCCGCGCGCCCGGCAAGACGTCGTACGGCGGCGCCCATCCGGGCACGGCCTTGAGCCGCTCGATCCAAGCCGCGATGCTCGGATAGCGCGCGCCGTAATCGTGGCCGCTCTCCTCGACCGGATAGAACAAGTACGCGCTCATCGAGAAGTCGGCGATCGTCGGCTCCGAGCCGACGAGGAAGCGACTCTCCTCGAGATGCTTGTTCACCACGCCGTAGCTCACATCGATTCGCGTCTTGAGCCACGCCATCACCTCGGGGACGGGCGGCGTCGGTGCGAACGCCTTCGAGAAACGATAAGTGCCGAAGTAGCTCGTGAACTTGTGGTTGTCGTACAGAAGCCAGCGCAACACTTCGAGTCGCTCGTCGTCGGTTGCACCGCCAAACCGGCCG
>Ga0326726_10002134_pt1 | contig 18276 bp, 17 predicted proteins | sample MHFenrmetagenome_2_FD_207603 | JGI IMG/M metagenome (GOLD analysis project Ga0326726, IMG submission 207603) | Lab enriched peat soil microbial communities from Michigan Hollow, Ithaca, NY, United States - MHF15MN | ecosystem: Environmental > Terrestrial > Soil > Wetlands > Peat | place: USA... | reverse complement strand
AGCGGCTTTCAGACCGAATCGTGGACAACCTTGAGGCGGGGTACTTCTCTTCTGCCACGTCTTGCGCACGTATGACGGGCAACCCTTCCATAATTCGGTAAGGGAAGGTTTGCCGACCATACACCCACCAACAGTGATGGGCCTTCCGGCAGTCCTTTTTTTGGCGACAAAAAGCCAATTCATGCGATGTCCAGTTATCGCCAACTGACACTCAACTCCGAATAGCCCGTCACTCACTCGCAGCCAGCAACCTTTACGCGGACCTTCTAATTCCCAGCTCCGGTAGGGTGCAGCCTTTACGGCGTGGGAGAGAGATCCCTTTTCCACACACTTCGCAGTGCGCCGAGCGTGATGGGCAGGGCACCGGCGAAGAGGAAGACTAAATCCCCCAGCATGCGCAACCATTCCAGCTTGTGGTAGGTGCCACCCATTAGGAATGTCAGGCGGCGTGCGTGCCAATACCCGTTGGCGATGGAATCCCAGAGCTGGATTACTCCACCGGGGAACAGATCCAACGTGATCATGAGCGCGAGGCCGACGTTAGCACCCCAGAAGCCCACTCGGACGAACTTCTCCGTCTCCTTCCATGTGGTGTCGGATTGCATGGCCCTCAAGCAGAAGACCAGAACTGCTAAGGCCAACATCCCAAAGACACCAAACAGTGCAGCGTGAGCGTGATTGGCGGTGAGCGACGTGCCCACCTCGAAGTAGGAAACGATCGGCAGGTTGATCAGGAAACCGAAGACCCCTGCGCCGACGAAGTTCCAGACACCCACGGCCATGAGGAAGTAGATGGACCACTTCTGGCTCCAGGCCAGATCGTGGCCGCACGCGGAACACTGCGCCTTTCTCAGCTTGATGAAATCCCAGGCGTCCAGAGTCAGAAGCGTTAGCGGCACGACTTCCAGAGCGGAGAAGCACGACGCCAAGCCCATGTTGAGAGTTCCCTGGCCTGTGAAGTACCAATGGTGGCCTGTGCCGATGATCCCGCCGCTGAGATACAGGATGGCATCCAAGTAGATCAGGCGCGTGGCGGTCTTGGTGCTGACCACACCCATCTGGTGGAACATGATGGCCACCAGCACCGTCGCGAAGAGTTCAAAGAACCCCTCCACCCAAAGATGGATGATCCAGAAGCGCCAGTTGTCGATGACGGCGAAGTTGGTGTGAGGGCCATAGAAAAGAGCGGGCAGGTAAAAGACAGGGATGGCTACGGCGGCGTACAGAAAAAGTGATGACAGTTCTCGCTTGTCAGGGCTTTTGAAGGCGGGCTTAAGCGCCCGAAACATCAGAAACAGCCAGAGGAGAAGGCCGACGGCCAACAGTAACTGCCAGAACCGCCCGAGGTCGAGGTACTCGGAACCCTGGTGACCGAACCAGAACCAGAGCTGCCCCAGCTTGTCGTTGATGCCGAGGGCCTCGCCTGCCAAGCTGCCGACGACGACCACCACCAGCGCCCCGAGGAGTGCGTAGACGCCGGTCCTCTGGTGTGTGGGCTCTTCTCCACCGACCCACGACGCCAGGAAGAGGCCGCCGCCCACCCAAGCCGTCGCGATCCAGAAGATAGCGAGTTGGAGGTGCCAGGTGCGCGCCAGATTGTAGGGCATCCAGCGGGCGATGTCGAGCCCGTAAAAGGCTCCGGTCTCCACCCGATAATGGGCAAGCACACCTCCCAGGAATGATTGCGCCAGGAACAGGAGGGCCACGATGGCGAAGAACCATCCCGTAGCCCATTGGCTGGGCGTGAGCTTCAAAGCAAGGGTGTCAGAGTGCATAACGTGGGAGCCAGCGGCCTCGCCCTTCCAGCCCAAGTAGTCGAACTTGCCGACGACGAAGAGAATCAAACCCAGCCCTGAGAGGAGAGTGATGAGACTCAAGGCACTCCAAACATAGGCCTCGGTGGAAGGACGGTTTCCCGCGATGGGCTCGTAGGGCCAGTTGTTGGTATATGAGTAGTCCTTCCCAGGGCGATTCGCCGTTGTGGCCCAGGCCGCCCAAGCGAAGTAGGCGGTCAGAGCTTTCAGCTCTCCGGGGTTCTGAATATAGTTGGCTGGTAGCCCTGGAGCGGCGTCCTTCCTGGTGAAGTAGTCGCTCCATTCGAGAAGCTGCGTGCGGTAGGCAGCCAGCTCGCTTGAAGAGAGCCGGAGAGTTCGCGAGGCTGGATCGTACCGGTTTTCCTTTAGGACCGTCTTCGTCCGCGCAGATGCGACGCTCTGCTCGTCCGGAGAAAGTTGCGCAAAGAGTTTGCCGTACTTTTCGGTCGCGATCGTGTCCCGCGTCACCTCGCTGAGCCTATGAAGGTACTCCGCACTGTAATCAGGACCTAAGTAAGCCCCATGGCCCCACAGGGTCCCGTGCTCCATGAGACCATACTTGAGGAACACCTCCTGGCCCATCTGGATGTCGGCTCCGCTGAAAACCAAAGTTCTCGTTCCGTCCACGGCCTGCTCAGGGATCGGTGGAGCGTTCGTATAGGTCAGAACCGTGACATAGGATAGAACCGAGAAGCCAGCGATCATTACGAGGATGGCCGAGTGTCTCCACCACGGAGAAAGACTCGGAGCGTCAGCAGGCGTGTCAACCATGATATGCCCCCTTCAATAATTCCTATTCATTACTATCAGAGCTTGCTACGCAAGTTTAACCGCGAAGCCCAGACTGGCTTAGCGGCCGCGATCCTGCAAACGCAAACTGACGAATACGCCCGCTACGAACTGCTGTTACCAAAGAGCGCAATTGGACAAGCATGGCGACGTTGCCCGGCTCCAAAATATCCGCACCAACCAAACCACTCAGCGCGAAGTTGGGCCCGCGATCCGGGAGATTTGCGTCGCAGGTTACTCCGTGGTCCGTTGCCTCGATCTTGACGGGAACGTCAATCGCAATGGCAAAACCCGTTCGCGCCGGCGTTCGGCATCGAGAGTGCGGGCCCGCGCCTTCAGCAAATCGTTGAGTGAAACGATTCCAACCAGCTTGCGCGAGCCGTCCCGTTCCACGACCGGAAAGCGCGTCAGTCCGGTTTCCGCCATGCGATAGACGACTACGCGCAACGGCTCATCGGGATGTGCGACCTTTGGGTCGTGCCTGATTACATCCGCTAAGCCGTGACCGTTGCCTTGTTGAATCAGTTGCTGCAGTTCATGCCGTGGAATGACTCCAATCAGCTTCCGATCTTGATCGACCACAGCATAAAGGCGTTGCCGGCGCAGGCTCTGCCCATCGTGCAGGGACTCTGCGAGGTCGGCGACGGGAGTGTCGGCGGGAATCGCCGCGATGTCCGACCGCATGACCTCACGGACAAACAGGATCTCCAGCGGGTCTACTGAATATTCCCTGCTCAGGTGGTAACCCCGACGCGCTACCTTTTCCGTGAGGATGGAGCGCTTCAAGGTGAGAACGGTGAAGGCATGTGCGACCACTGACGCCAGCAGCAGGGGAAGCATGACATTGATGTCGTGCGTCAGCTCCACGGCGAAGATTACGCCCGTGAAAGGTGAGCGCATCGTTCCTCCCAGAATGGCACCCATCGCGATCAACGGCCAGAATCCCATTCCTTCGTTGGGCAAAAATGGACTCAGCAGACCGCCCAGCGCGCCGCCCATCATGAGCAGTGGGGCCAGAACGCCGCCCGAGGTTCCGGAACCCAGTGAAACTGCCCAGATGATCGACTTGACCAGTAGGATGCCGGCGATGGTGCTCAGCAACGCTTGTCCTTGCAGCAATGCTCCGATCGTGTCGTAGCCGACGCCCAACGCTTGGGGGAAGATCAATCCACCCACACCTACGACGAAGCCTCCAATGATTGGCCACCACATCCAGTGGATGGGCAGCTTGAGGAAAGCGTCTTCCGCCGCGTACACCGTCAGCGTAAGAAGTGCCGACAGCGCACCCGCCAAAATCCCCACCAGTACGCAGCCCAGCAATCCGTGAGGCCCAATGAACGCTGCATGAGGTGGCGTTGGAAATAGCGGACCCATGCCAATGATGTAACGGCGTGTTGCTGCCGCCGCTGCGCTGGCCAAGGCAACCGGAATCAGGCTGCGCGGTTTCCACTCGAAAAGTAGCAGCTCGACTGACAACAGCACCGCCGCTAGCGGAGAGGCAAACGTCGCCGACATTCCTCCGGCAGCGCCCGCCACCAACAACGTTCTGCGCTCTGCGCTGGTGAGATGGAAGAACTGGGCGATCATTGAGCCAAATGCGCCACCGGTCATGATGATCGGTCCCTCAGCTCCGAAAGGACCGCCCGAGCCAATGGAAATGGCCGATGAGATCGGCTTCAGGATGGCGACCTTGGGCTCGATCTGGCCACCTTTCAGTAGAATCGCCTCAATTGCCTCAGGGATGCCGTGACCGCGGATCCGCTCGGATCCATACCGCGCCATAATGCCGATGATGAGACCACCTAACATCGGCACGATAACTTCCAGCCAGCCGAGGCGGTTGCTAGCGGGAGAAACCATCGCGGTCCCCCATCGCTGATAGAAAAACAGGTTGGTGAAAATCCCAATCAGACGCAGCAGTGCGAGGGCCACGAACGCACTGAAGATTCCGATGCCAGTCGCCAGCAAAGTGACCGGGATCACTTCTCTGGTGGTAGTAAAGTCACCCAGCGCCACCTGCCCCTCGGGGTGATTCTTAATGCGGTCCGGCACACGCGCGACAGCTTCCCGAAGTCTCATCTTGAATTGCGCCTCTCCGTTCCATCTGTTCTGGCTTGCTCTTCCTTGTGAACCTGGTAACTGGCGTGGGTCGTGACCATTATCTTTCTGAGCGTGGTGACAAGTGCCGGTGCCAGCGTCCGCAACTCCTCGCGATGATGCAACGTCAACTGCGTCAGAATGCGCTCTCCCCGGGGCGTGAGTTTAACTTGCACTTCGCGCCGGTCTGCGCCTCTACGGCTTTTCTTGATCAGACCTCGCTTCACAAGCCGGTCTACCAGTTCGACGGCGCTGTGGTGCTGGAGCTGAAGGCGCTCAGCGATATAAGCGATGGAGGGCCCCGCCTCTTCGCCTGCACCTTTCACGGCGAGCATCAATTGATGGTGTTGAGACTCAAGTCCCGCTTGGCGGGCCGCTTTCTCGCTGAAGCGCAGGAAACGGCGGATTCGGTACCGGAACTCGGCCAAGGCCTGGTAGTCGGTGATCATGAGATCGTTGATATCAGTCATAAGTAGGGTCGTACGACACTCTCGTATCCCGATGTGTTCTCGGAAAACACCGTCCCAAAGGTTCCTTCCTTTGCCCGCTGCGCGGCTCGGTTGCAAAACCGATAGCCCGTCGGAGCAGGGTCCCCGCCGGTGTTCCGGCAACAACTTGCAAAGCCGTCGGCCAGTGGTTCCCACACCTCAAATACATCGATGTATGTATATCGTGCTACGATGTATTTATTGTATTATAAACGCGGGCTGTCTTTACGTCCGCGTCGCAAGCCACAGGATTGGGAAGGATTTATCGCAATTCCGTTTCGTCCTTACGCCCTTGGCCCGAGTATCGGCGTTCTTAGCGGGAAGCGGAGTATCCCAGAAAGTCGCGATGTCAGCGAGTTGTTCCAACTTCAGCGCTCCGACGTGACTAAAGTCATCTGCGTGGCCCACCCGGGTACGTACTCTTGAGCCATCGAGGACTGGCCATGAGCGAATTGACCTCGGGAGAATTACTTCTTTGCTCGGAAGAACGCGGGATAGACGAATGCAGCGAGGCTCAGAGAACGGAGAGGGCGATGGACAAGACCCTTGCCGACAGCTTTCCGGCGAGCCACCCACCGAGGGGCACTTCTGAGTCAGGTTGTCCGATCCGAGTTCTTTGCAGAAAGGAACTATATGGCGGCACCAGGCATTGCGGGCGGGTTTCGATTGCGAAGAATCGCCGAAGACAAAAGCAGTTGAAGAAGGTCCGCAGAACTGCTGCATAGTTCCGGAAATGAGAAAGGAACTCATACCCATGGATTACAAGTTCACTGCCGACTTGCTGGCAGACGTCAATGTACCAACTGAGGGGATTCTTAGCCGAGTGCTACAGAAGGACGACCATGTGAATATCACGCTGTTCGGATTCTCGCCAGGACAGGAACTCTCGACACACTCGGCACCCACTCCGGCAGTACTTTACTTCCTGAACGGTGAGGCTGACGTCACGCTCGGAGATGATGTGCATCAGGCCAAAACAGGATCATTTGCGTACATGCCTCCTCTGCTACCTCACGCCATTGCTGCGAAGTCAGCGACGATGATGCTGCTGGTGCAGATCAAACTGCCGAAGCGGGCAGTTGCTTAGACAATTTGAGGTGGGCGGTGCGGGCCTCGGGACGACTGCCCACCAGTCCCTTGAGACGGTCGCAGAAGGACCTGGCACAAGGTATCGATCAGTGTCAGCAGTGTGCGCCACAGAGTTCAAGATGGCGGTTATCGGAGAGCCTTAAACAATGAACATTCTCGACGCGGTCTCGATCCGGCTGCCGTGCAATGCTTGCGGTCAGACCTACGAAGTACCGTTGCGCGATGTGTTGTTGTCGCACACCGTAGTCCGTTGCGGGTGTCCGGTGATTCAGGAAACGGAGTGTCCGCCTGTGTTTCAGGTCAGGTTATTCGATCGCGAACCCATCGAGGCTCTGAGTTCGGCTTGGGAACGACTTGCGAGCAGGGCTCATGCCGATGGCGGTGACCTCGTTATTTCGGCCACCGAATCTCAACCGACAGCGAATGACGTCACGGTTACTACAGGAGAACAATTGATGAATCAGCACGAGGAGCATTCTCAAGGCCGCATTCGCCAGCCAGTCCCTACGTCCGGTACGCTACTCAACTTTGACATAGCTGAGGAAGTCCATAGGCTCCAATCTGAGCAGCCATGGCAAGCGGAGCATACCGCGAACACGATCGTAAAGCACCCTGACCTTCGGATTGTCCTGATTGCGCTCAAAGCCGGAGGACGTCTTCACGAACATCAAACGGCAGGGCGTATTTCCATTCAGTCACTCTCTGGCGAGATACAGGTTCACGCTCAAGAACAGGTCATCGAGATGCAAGCCGGAAGGCTGCTTGCGCTCGATCACGACGTTCCTCATGATGTCGAAGCCAAGTGCGACAGCGTATTCCTCCTTACCATCGCGTGGCCTAAGTGAGGAATGGAAAGCGGCATGCACTGTGACTGAGTGTTTCTTAGCGCAGAGGTTCTGAGTCAGTGCAGGCCTCGATTGTGGCAGCTTTGTCTGCATGAGTTTGTGCGGAAAGAGGGACGCATCCTCAGCAGACAGCCAATTCTTCCCGAGTCACGGGCAAACCGGCAGTAACCCAAGCTGGCTGAGAATTCTTGGATTCAAGTGTCGAAGTCACACCGGCTGTGGATTTAATCTGTCAACCATGTGTTTGCTCTGACACTTACCCTCGAGATCCAGCCCACTGTCGTTTCGCTTCCTTGGAGAAGCTTGGCCTATTGCCCATGCTCGTAAGTTTTCTCAGCTATGGTGGCGATGCCATCGAGTTCGAAAGAGCGGCAAGCCAGAATGGTGCTTAAGGGCAACCATGGTTCTATCCGAGGCTCGTGGCCTATGGCTATTTCTGGTTATCCGAGGGCGCCTAGCGTGCAATGTGGGACTCGGTGCCGAAGCACACGCGGCCGATCTCATTGACTGATACTCACCGTCGAACCGAGCTCTCCAGAACCGAAGCGACCACCACCCAGGAAAACGCCGAGAGGGCAGCCCTCTTCTCCAGAGAGGCTCAAGCGGTTTGCCGATGCAACTGTTGGGGGTCGAAGCTCACTCCTTTCTTCCAGATGGTTAAAGTGATGGTGACAATCTTTCGCGCCAGGGTGAGACGGGCCATCGTCGGCCGCATCCCTTTGGCAACCAGAGCAATGTAGAAGTCATGGAGCGGGCCAGGACGGGCGCTGGCAGAGATCGCAGCCCCTTTGAACAGATTCTTCAGATCCTTGTTGTAGTTGTCCCTCAGTCCGCGCTCCGTGTTAACGTCAATTAACGCAGCCGTGGTAGATTCCGAACCATGCAACCAAATGCCCTATCCGGCAATGTCCAGCCTAGTGTGTCGAAGTCTGCTGTAGCTGCTCTGCTGTGGCTTGCGACCCTCGTGGGCCTATTTGCTGTCAGCGGCTTCTCGCTCCTTGCGTCAGGAACTCGGTCCGACCCAGCCGTCTCTTCGGTCCGCCACTGCGATCATGATTACTCATTCAGACTCCCCGTGAAGGGGAGCAGGACGCCCAATCAATTACTCGGTGTTCGACGGCACACCATCGCGATTTCCGGGCTGTCCTGCGTGCGGAACCGAACTTGTCCACTGCTGATAATCCCAACCCTGGCGCCACATCCAAAACTGCAACTCTCCCAGCAGCCGTTCGAACCAGCGTGCATGCCCACTGGCTTCCATACCAATACGAACCTTCTGACCCGCAGCCGCCAGAGCACGATAGAACTTCTCCGCTTCCTCCGGATGCTGCAGTCGCTTTTCCTGGAACTCTCCCGTCTCGGTGTCAACCCAGGCGATTTGCTGAAACTCGGGGGTGGAAATCTACTCCTATAATGATCATTGTTCGGCTCCTTTCTCCCGAGCCTTCGGTTGGTTTGCACCACCAAAGCTTACTCGGGCCTGGGAGCCGACATTGTCATGGAATCAATTACACCAACTACCGGATATTGAGCGTAGGCTGCCGGTTGGCGCTGACCGTGTGGGCTCGTCGCCACTTGGGAAATGCCGCGCCATTCTAGTTGCGTAAGCGGCTGCCAAGCGTTCATACTCCGACCATGACCCTCAAGGGCGCGGCATTGCTGGCATTCATCGGAACGGTCTTGATAACGGCCTTCTTAACGTGGAGGTTCGTCTTCAACGTCGTCAACGTTCTGCGGGGCGCGGAGCCTCCAGTGGTGCTCTTCTCGTCCTTCATCTATGCATTTGGCTGTTTCACTTTGGCGCTGTTCTTGTTCATGTTCCATAGAGCGCAGACGTGATGGCTGCCAGCAAGCCAAACTCTGGCGGCGTAGTTGGTGATAACGCCTGGTAACAACAGTTGCGTTTGGAGCCGCTGGACTGTACGCAAGGCCCAGACGCAACGGGCTGCCTAGTGCGCAGCGTTAATGGCAGGCAGCATCGTGTCCCACCCTTGCAAAGAACGCAATATGAGCACCCTTGGTTTCTATGCTGAAAGGCTTGGGCCAGCAGCCCAACACCCTAGTGTAAGAGCACTCAAATGAATCGCATGGATCGTTTTGGAGTCGCTGTGTACCATCGGGCTACTGCCGATCTCAAGGTATGCTCAAGTGCGTGTTGCCGGGCATGATATCGCGCTCAAGAGAAGCAGGAGCAATCGCATCATGGCCAGTTCTGGCCTGGGTCCAGCTAAGATGAAACATCGGGCCTACATTCCGCAAGTCTAAAGTGGAATGTCCGTTCTCTGCATGCCAGTCGAGATCGACGATGCTCTTGCCCACCCGGACATGTTCGACATGCAACGATTGCCATGAGGTGGGCACCTGTGGCGCGAAGCGCATTACGTTCTTCCGTCCTTCGGATTCCAGCCCCAGCATGCCGTGAATCGCAGCGGAAAGAAATGCTGATGAGGACCAGGTCTGCTCCGGCACCGACTCGCGTTGCGGTGTGAAAAAGCTGCCGGACATCACTTCATGCATGTGGCCAAGTGAATCGACTGACTCCCAAGGCACGAGACTTTGCCACAAAGCGATCGCGGCGTCGGACCGATGAGCCTGCCACATCATCTCGGCAGCTTCAGCCGTACTGAAGGCCCACACACTCCCTTTCGCATATCCGGTCGGATCGTAATCCGGAGCCGTGGACGGCTTACTGCGCAGCCCCCACGGAGTCAGATAAGGAGGCGTCTCAAGCAGGTCGAGAGTTGCTGATGTCTGTTCCGGTGTCGAAGCGCCGGAAGCAATAGCCGCCAGATCTGCCGCGGACGTGCTTTCCGTCGCCCTCCCGGAGCGGGTGAATCCGCTAACCCAGCGATGCCGAGTGGTATCCCAGTATCGCGATCGGATGCTCTCTCGGGCACGGAGACTCACAGACTCCGCCTGCCGACTCAGTGCCTCATCGTGCATTGACGCAGCAAGTTCGGACATGGCATGGGCTGCCTTCACCCACGCGGCGGAGAGTGTCAGTTCGTCTGTGAGGCGGTCCTGCTCGTTGCCACTCATCTTGTCCGCAGGTACCCGCGGCAGGCCGTCGCCTTTGTCCAGCGTGGAGAGGCAGTATTGATACGCTTTCAAGGTTGCTGGCCAGTGTTGGGAGAGGAAAGCCTGATCACCTGTGATCCGGTCGTATTCCGCAAGTACTGTTAGAAAATCGAACGTGACGTCGACATGGATGTAGAGGTACGGATAGTCCTTCGCCCAGTTCAGAAAACCCGCACTTTGAGATATCTCGTGCCACATCATACCGTCGTCGGATTTTTGATACCGGTAGAGAAAGTCGAGTTCGTCAGCGGCTCGCTTATAGTTGCCCTCATGCAACAGCGCCTCCGTTGCTAACAGACCATCTCCAGCGAAGTACCAGGCGTACTGTGGACGGCGCGATCCGTGCGAAGGTCCGTATCCGGCAACGACCGCGCAACCGAGACGCACATTACACGTCCAGGCCTGCTCCACCGCTATTTGCGCCCACTCGATCGAACGGTTCACTTCGGCATCCGGCGTAGTGACCTTCACCACCTCCGACGAGTCAAAACGCTTCACGTCGCTGGCAGCAGAGACCTCGGACACGCGCAGCAAAGATGCTGTTGTCGCATGCACCTCTTCATTCTTCTCGCTTTGCCCCGCAAAGACCAGAGTCGCGCATCGGCCGCTAGCACAGGATCTCGGTTCGAGCGTGAGAGTGATAGTACGATTGAAGCCGCTACCGCGGCGATCGTTATTCGGTTCACTGTGCTCGGTTGCCTCCGGTGACGAAATGAGGGCTTTGAACTGTTGGGACGGTTCGCTCAACAGGAAGCCTCGCGCATCTTGATCCCACGAGGTCTCCTGGCCGCCGATGCCGGCCGGCCACATAAAATTGAGCGACGGCTGAAAGTGAACTTGAACATGAAGATCACTGCGACCTTCCACGATAAAGCGGACGAGAACACCTGGGTCCTCCGCATGCGTCGTAACACGTTCCTGCACGCGAAAGTCCGGCGCAGTGTAGATGCGGGTCACGCCGAGGGGATCGACCTCGATTGACGTGAGCAGACTGATCGCAGGAACGGAGGGAGCTTTGGGCAGCACGAAGCTAAGGTAATATCCGTTGACGAGCTGTAAGGGAAAACTCCAGAATTCCAAACCATCTTCGGAGTACCCACCCGCGAAGCCCCGAATACCGTGTGCAGAGATATACCTGTTCGGCTGCGTCAGCGTCGTCGACCAGACAGGGAGATCGGATAAAGGCTGCGACCTTGCTGCTGGTGCTGCCGAATGAGACGCTTGTGCAGAACTGAAGCTGCCGAGCAGGAGAATTGTTGGGAATAAGCGAAGTATGGAGCCGCGGTTGCCTTTCCCGGACATGAATAGCGTGAATGGCACTCCGAATGGGCAGACAAGCAGCACAACGACTACAACCCACATAAGAAATACGAGCGCGGCGACAATCAGCGCTATGAAGAACTCGACCACAGGAAGAACATATTAGCCCAAAATAGTGCAACCGTTTGTAGTTGTTGAAATATCCCGTGGCTGTTGAAAAACCCCCTCTGTGAAAAAACTGTCCCAGCCGAGGGGTAGAAAATGTCCACCAAAATCGAGAACGTCGTTTATAAGGCATCCTAGCGAGATGAAATTTCTGCGAACTTCGAGAGTGTGAGTTTTTCAACAGCCACTCCCGATTACACTCAGCATCCCGCCTGTGCCCAATCATCAGTATGAGGCAACCCGATTGCCAAACGTAACCGTTTGAAACCAGTGACTTAGCCAAAATTTGAAGACCGGGAGGATCACCGGACCCCATGCGCTTCCGTGATCGGAATCACCGAACTGGTGACCAGGGCAGTCGTTGGTCGTTGGCGTTGGTCGATGGTCGTGCGCGACTCGCGCACGAGAACACCGCGCTGCCCAATGACTAACGACTAACGACCAACGACCGGTTCGGTCAACACACTACTTCGGCTGGGCCACTACGCGGAGATACGGCTTCAGCGTCTTCCATCCGCCGGGGTACTTCTGCTTCGCCTGGTCTTCCGTCACTGACGTCGGAATGATGACATCATCTCCCGGCTTCCAGTTCACGGGCGTGGCCACGTTGTGTTTGGCGGTGAGCTGGAGCGAATCGAGCACGCGCAGCACTTCGTCGAAATTGCGGCCACTGGACATGGGGTAGCTGAGCATGAGCTTGATCTTTTTGTCTGGACCAACCACGAACACGGTGCGCACCGTGGCATTGTCGGCAGCGGTGCGGCCTTCGCAGCTGTCCCCAGCCTCGGCGGGAAGCATGTCATAGAGCTTCGCCACTTTGAGTTCGGGGTCGCCGATCATGGGATAGTTCACCTTGTGACCCTGCGTTTCTTCAATGTCGGCAGCCCATTTGCCGTGATTTGTGACCGGATCCACACTGAGGCCGATGATCTTGGTGTTGCGCTTGGCAAATTCGGGTTGCAGGCCGGCCATATAGCCCAGCTCGGTCGTGCACACGGGAGTGAAATCCTTCGGGTGCGAAAACAGGATGGCCCAGCCGTTGCCAATCCATTCGTGGAAATTGATCTTGCCCTGGGTGGTGTCGGCGGTGAAATTGGGGGCTTCGGAATTGATACGTAGCGACATTTTTTAGTTCTCCTACCGCATTTCTTCGGCATCAAATATGCCGCGGCCAATTGAAATCCTGAATATGTTATCGCACCGGGCCGGGGTTGTGCCGAAGGCCCGGTAAATTTCGTGCAAGGTGCCCTCGATGAAAAAGTTGGCATTGGTTCAGTTGGATGTGTTCACCGACCGCGCTCTGACGGGGAATGCGCTGGCGGTTTGTCTGGACGGCCGTGGGCTCAGCACCGAGCAGATGCAGGCGCTGGCCCGCGAAACCAACCTCTCGGAAACAACATTCATCCTGCCCGGCGACGCCACTGTCGAGAAAGAACGGGGAATTCGGGTCCGGATCTTTACCGTTCAGGAGGAACTGCCGTTCGCAGGACATCCCACGCTGGGGACGGCATTCGCGCTCCGTGGTCAAAGCGGCGCGTCCGAAATTCGTTTGGACCTGAATGTAGGAACGGTACCGGTGCGGTTTGAGCAGTCGGACGGCCAACCGGTTTTTGGCGAAATGACGCAGAAGAATCCGGAGTTTGGCGTCAGTCATCCGGCCGACGCCATTGCTCAGTTTACGAACCTGACCCCGGCTGACTTTGACGACTCGGTGCCCATCCAGACGGTGTCGACGGGGCTGCCCTATACGATTACGGCGGTGCGATCTCTGGAGAAGCTGCGCGGTCTCCGTCTGGACGTGAACCGCGCCAGCGAATATCTGGCCCAGAGTGGCGGAAGATTCTTCTATTTTGTTTCGCGCGAAACTGTCGATCCCAAAGCGCGTTTGCATGCCCGCATGATTTTTTACAATGGCGAAGACCCGGCGACCGGTTCCGCTGCCGGGTGCTGCGCTTCGTGGATGGTCGCGCATGGAGTCGCTGCCAGCGATGAGCGGGCGCTGATCGAACAGGGACTCGAAATGCACCGTCCGAGTCGCATTTTTGTGCGCGCTGCGAAGAAAGATAACCAGGTAATCAATGTGCGTGTCGGTGGAAATTGTGTGGAAGTTCTCCGCGGGGAAGTGACGCTCCCGGGCGCGTGAGCAGAACGCCGCAGCAGTCGCGGCTCTCATCGCATAGCACCATTGTTCACTCCACCAGAGTGCCATTGGCAAGCGCGCCACTTTACGGCGAACACGATTCCCTTTAGCATGCAGTTCGCTCTCGGTTCTCAAAAAAATAAAAAAGGATTTTGGCGGAGTGCGGACTCCCGGTTCCCCCCATGAAGCCTAAGAAGACGATTCTGTGTGTTGACGACAACGAACAAGCCCTTTCCATTCGCAAGATCCTGCTCGAAACGCGCGGCTACCGCGTGGTTGCCTGCAATAGTGGCCAGCAGGCGCTGGAAGCTTTCCGGCGCGGCGGTATTGACCTGGTGCTCACCGATCTGGTGATGCCGGGCGTGGACGGCTCGCACTTGATCGAGGAAATCAAGGGACTCTCTCCCGAAACCCCGGCCGTGCTGATCTCCGGCCGCGTGAAAATCTACGAACGCGACACGCTGGCCGATCTGTTCCTGCCCAAGGGCATGTATGAGCCGGCCGAATTGCTGGAACGCATCCGGCTGTTGCTGGTGCGGAAACGGGGCCCCAAGCGTCCGGTCGAGCTCCGTGCCCGCGCGGCAACTCACGCCACCGTGGCCTGAGGGCTGCCCTTTTTCCTGGTTGTCCGTGTGATATCGTTTCAGATGGATGAGCGTGTTCATTGAAGCGCATGATCTGCGCAAGACGTACCGTGTGGGCAAAATTGACGTGCCCGCCCTGTGCGGCATTTCTTTCAACGTGAACCGGGGCGAGTTTGTCACGGTGGTGGGCCCCTCCGGCAGCGGCAAATCGACACTGTTTTATCTTCTAGGCGGACTGACGCGGGCCGACTCCGGCAGCGTCACCATTGACGGCGTGGATTTCGCGACGCTCTCCGACGGGGAGCGAACCAAGCTACGCAAGAGCAAGATCGGATTCGTCTTTCAGAAATTCAACCTGCTGCCCACGCTGAGCGCGCGCGCCAATATCGAGATTGCGGCCGACATCGCCGGGCTCTCGCGGCCGGACCCGTCGTTCTTCGGCAAGATCACGGAGTTGCTCGGCATTGATCGCCGGCTCGACCATCGTCCTTCTGAACTCTCGGGCGGCGAGCAGCAGCGAGTGGCACTGGCACGCGCCCTGATCAACCGTCCGGCGATCGTGCTGGCCGACGAGCCGACCGGCAACCTCGATTCGAAGAACTCGGCGATCGTCCTTAATATGCTGCGGCAATCCAACAAGGAATTGGGGCAGACAGTGCTGATGATTACCCACAATCCCGAGGCTGCCGAGTACGGCGATCGCATCATCCATATGCGCGACGGCCATATCGTGAGCCCGGACGAGGACCCGCAGTGGGCGCCGCATCATTCGGCGGAGCGGGTGACTTCGTGAAGCAGTACCCAGTACCTGGTATCCAGTAGCCAGTAATCCGCAGTCAGATCCTCGCTGACAACTCGCTACTGGCAACTGATTACCAGGTACTGAGTACTGGGTACTGTCTTTATGTCCAACGACGATCTCAGAAAACCGATCCTGCCCGGCAAGGGGGCTTCGGATTACGAGCGCTATCTGCGCACCGACGAGCTGCTGGCCTTGCAGAAGTCTCCAGAACAACTTCTGCACAAAGACGAAATCACGTTCATCGTGGTGCACCAGGCCTCGGAGCTGCTGATGAAGGGCGCCGCGTTCGAGCTGGAGCGCGCTCTGGCACATCTCGAACAGGGAGATTTTTCCAATTCCGCGCGCCTGATCCGCCGGACGACGCAGATGCTCGAGCATCCCATTTCCCTGCTGCACGTGCTCGAGACGATTACTCCGTATGACTACCATCTGATTCGGGCGGGCTTGGGGCACGGCAGCGGGCTCGACTCTCCGGGATTTCTCTCACTGCTCCACATCGGCCCGCGTCTCGGACAGGCTTTCCATGACCAGGTGAAGCGCGCCGGTCTCAGCGTGGACGACGTCTATCGCCGGCACGAGGAATTCTTCGGCTTGCACGACGTCGCCGAGCGCCTGCTCGACTTCGACGAGCGCATGCAGTTGTTCCGCTTCCATCACCTGAAGCTGGCCGAGCGCATCATCGGCGGACGGGTCGTGGGAACAATGGGCACGCCGGTGGAGGTATTGCAGCAACGCATGGAGCACTGGCTATACAAAGACCTGTGGGACATTCGGAACCGGATCACCGCGGTGGCAAACGAGCGGCAGGGCGGACAGTATTAGTTGTAGCGCCGGCACCTTGCCGGCTGTCGCGAGGGCAACTTGCCCGCGCATGTGGGGGCGGGGCGCCCCCACCCTTCGGCTTCGCTCAGGGCAGGCTTAGCCGGCGGGGGCGCCGGCGCTACTCTTGGATCGTTTGCTCCTCCCTGGCGGGTCATTTATACTCAAGAAGTTCGAGCGGGAGTAACTCAGCGGTAGAGTGCGACCTTGCCAAGGTCGAAGTCGCGGGTTCAAATCCCGTCTCCCGCTCCAATGTTTTTTTCGTCTGCTAAATAGGCAGTCATCTCGCGCATTCATGTTCATCAGCAAGACGTTGCCCGGTTCAAAGAATAGTGTTTCTTGACTGAAGCGCAAACCCTCTGGAAACAAGTTCGAGATCAACTCTTGGCGTTGCTGGACGCCCCCGTTTTTCCAAGCTCCAACGAGATCTACGATGTCGCTCTGCGTCTCTTGTAGAAGGGCCTGCATTGTCAAAGTCTCTGCATCTAGCGCAGTCATCTGGGTTTCCGCGTCAGCCCTCTGCTTCGTGACGGTGTCCTTCAGCATGGCGAAGTCTTCAGCAGACAACTCACCATTGACCTTCTGCAGCAGAATTTTCTGGTTCAAAGTCTTGTTGTCTGCAAGGATGGTAGAAAGCCGTCTGCGCTCACTCCTTATGCGCTCTAGACGGTGTGTCCAGTGGTTCTTGGCAATTCTGGGAAGCCCTTTGAGGAACTCTTGGGTGGGCACGAGCATGACGAGGATTCGCAGGAATGCTTTCTCAATTTGCTCACGACTTGCGCTGACCCGGGCAGAGCACTTGGGATTCCAGCACCAATACCGGGCGTACTTCTCTTTGCGTCCCTTTACCCAGCCCGCAGTGAGCTTCTTGTCACAAGACGTACAGCGTACGGAGCCCTTCAGCGGGAAATCGTCATTCAGCTTCTTGTGAACAACAGGCGGGGCGTCTTTGCCATCTAGGGCGTCTTGCACTGCATCAAAGAGTCCCTGCGTCACTATCGGCTCGTGCAGGCCCTTGACCTTGTTTTCCCCCGAGACAACCCAGCCTGCGTAAATCTGATTTCTCAACATCCTGCTCAGCGTCTGCTTGGGGATAGGTCTGCCTGCCCGTGTTGTGGTTAACCCCAGCAGCCTGAGCCTTCGTAAAATCTCTTCTAAGGAATAGCTTCGCGTGGCTACCCACTCGAATGCCTGTCGCACCAATCCAGCGCGCTGTGGGTCTATCTGCAACCCCGATGTGCCGTTCGTCCCGTTCAGGTATCCGATGGGGGCAAGCCAGAGCCAGCGTCCTTCCTGCACACCTGCCGCCATGCGGTAACGGATACGCTCACTGAGACTGTCACTGTAAAACTGATTGATCATGCCCAGCATGTTGACGGACAGCATCCCCGCAGCCGAGTCTTCAATGCGTTCATCACAACTCATTGGCGTGATGCCGAGTTGTTTGAACGTTGTCAGCGTGCTCCCCTGATCTTGGATATTGCGCGCCAGCCTGCTCAGGTCAGCGAAGACAACATGTGTAACCTTGCCCCGATGCGTGCGGCAGTACTGCAGCATGGCTTGGAACTGTGGTCTGTCTGTATTCCGCGCAGACTCACCAGCATCGATGAACTTTTGTAGGACGGGCAGACCCTCGCGCTGGCAACGCTCTTCGACTTTGCGTGTCTGCGTAGGAAGATTATTGGTTTGGTCTGCCTGTTCTGCAGTAGACACGCGGATGTAGAGGACAGCCCCCGGCACACTTAAAAGTATCGTAGGGGAAGACGCCCGGGTCAATGAGCGGGCAACAGTGCGCACACTTCGGTAAGGTGACGCGGGGCTAGGGACAGTCCATGATTAACCGTGCACAGTATTTCGACACCAGATCCATAATTACTGTGCACGATACTTCTTTATTTTCATGAGTATAGGACTGACTCTGTATTACTAGGGGAGTTGGCAAGTGTGACCAGCAGAGGTCTACTCGCTTAGGGAGATTGCTCACGGACAAGAGGAGCTAGGGGCTACGGGCATAGAACGGAGTCATTATATGGGATACGCACCAAACCGATGGGGCAGACTGGAGCAGTTCCAAGTGCCGTCTCAAATATTCAAAAACAACATGCTGAGCCTAAGCCCAAGGGCTACCGCAACCTTGATATTCCTCTATTTCAGAGCAAAAGGTAGATCCAATCAATTGCAGCGTCAATCACTGCGCGCAACAGACAAAGTTATTAACATTATTGCCAGCCAAAAGGAACTGTCATCAAAGACTGGATACTCCCGCAATACATTTACCTTAGCAGTCAAGGAACTGGTTGCTGGCA
>Ga0326726_10002133_pt1 | contig 18280 bp, 17 predicted proteins | sample MHFenrmetagenome_2_FD_207603 | JGI IMG/M metagenome (GOLD analysis project Ga0326726, IMG submission 207603) | Lab enriched peat soil microbial communities from Michigan Hollow, Ithaca, NY, United States - MHF15MN | ecosystem: Environmental > Terrestrial > Soil > Wetlands > Peat | place: USA... | reverse complement strand
CTGCAGCTGTTCCGGTGCCAGTTGGCGCAGCGCCTCGCGCACGGCGGCTTCGCGGCGCGCAGCGCCGAGCTGCTCGTCGGGCGCGGCCGCATCGTGCGCCACCTGCTCCAGCGGATCGGTGTCGTCGTCGATTGGCGGCTCACCGACACCGGCCGCTGGCGTGTCCTGGCGTCGCCGCAGATGGTCGACCCACAGGTTGCGCGCGATCGTGAAGATCCAGGTCGACAGCTGCGCGCGCGCCGGGTCGAACGACGCCGCCTTGCGCCACACGCTGACCATGGCCTCCTGCGCCAGCTCTTCGGCCAGTTCGGCCACCGCACCGTTGCGCATCAGGTAAGCCTTGACGCGCGGCGCGAAGTGCTTGAACAGCACCGCGAACGCGCTACGGTCACCCGTCAGGGCCACCGCCCTGGCCAGCTCGATCAGTTCATCGCCTGTCGGCATCGCTGTCCAACCTTGGTGCGCTGACACGATCGACAGGCTCGGCACCCGAGCACCGGCCAAGCCCGGAGATGGCGCTGCCAGCGGTCGCGAGTGGTTCATCGCCGTTCTACGCCACGCGCCGCCGATTGGATCACAGGGCCCGCACGCTGTGATCCGGCGGTGATCCGTTTGGCGCGGCGCTGCGTACAAGCGGCCTGGGCATGCGCTTGCATGCGATGGGAGGCGGCGTGGCGGCATCGAATCTGGCCATTCAATGGACCGAAAGGGGCGTGGTCCCCGATGCGGTGGTGCGCGCCGGCATTCGCCGGCTGTTGCGCCAGCGCCTGGACGAGATCGGTGCCGACGATACGGCGCGCGCCGCCGACCTGGCCGACGCGTTCGTCGCCTCTCTGCGCGACGCGCCAGTGGCATTGCTGACCGACAAGGCGAACGAACAGCACTACGAGCTGCCGCCCGCGTTCTTCAGCGCCGTACTCGGCCAGCATCGCAAGTACAGCAGCTGCTGGTGGCCCGAAGGCGTGACCGACCTCGATGGCGCCGAGGCCGCCGCCCTGCAGGCCACGTGTGAGCGCGCCGAGCTGGCCGATGGCCACCAGGTGCTGGAACTCGGCTGCGGCTGGGGTTCGCTCAGCCTGTGGATGGCCGAGCGCTTTCCGCGCAGCCGCATCACCAGCGTGTCGAACTCGCACGCGCAGCGTGCATTCATCCAGGCCGAGGCGATGAAACGCGGCCTGTCCAACCTGCAGGTGATCACCTGCGACATCAACCAGTTCGCAACCGATGCGCGCTTTCACCGTGTGGTCTCGGTCGAGATGTTCGAGCACCTGCGCAACTGGCCCGAGGCATTCCGTCGCGTGCGCGGCTGGCTGCAACCCGACGGCCGCTTCTTCATGCACGTGTTCGTCCACCGCAGCACACCGTACGCGTTCGAGCCGCGCGACGACAGCGACTGGATGAGCCGCCATTTCTTCTCCGGCGGCATGATGCCGAGCGACGACCTCGCGCTGCGTTGCCAGGACGATCTTCGTGTGCGGCGCCAATGGCGCTGGGACGGCACGCACTACGCGCGCACCGCCGAGGCCTGGCTTCACAACATGGATCGGCGGCGCCCCGAGGTGTGGCGTGCGCTGCAGCAGGCCTATGGCCCCGAGCATGCCGACCTGTGGTGGGTGCGCTGGCGCTTGTTCTTCCTGTCGTGTGCCGAGCTGTTCGCCTTTGACAAGGGCCAACAGTGGTGGGTGGCGCACTACCTGTTCGACGCGCGCCCATGATGGCGCTGCGCGTCGGCGCCATGGCACCCGGGCGCGCCCGAACGCTCAGGCTGGTGGCCACCTTCGTGGCGTTCGAGCTCGCCTGGTTCGCTTGCGTGCTCGGCGCTGCGCACGGTCGGCCGTCGGCTGGCGTGGCGGTGGCGCTGATCGTGATCGCCCTGAGCGTGGCGCTGGGGGCCAAGCCCAGGGTCGATGCGGCACTGGTTGCCGCGGCGCTGGCGGTCGGGTTGATCTGGGACAGCTCGATGGCGCGACTCGGCTGGATCGCCTATGCCGAACCCGGACCGCTGCCGGGGATCGCACCGGTGTGGATCCTGGCGCTGTGGGCCTTGTTCGCGATCGTGCTGCGCGAGCCCTTGCGTTGGCTGCACCAGCGCTTGCCGATGGCGGCCCTGCTCGGCGCGCTGGGTGGACCGCTGTCGTATGCCGCCGCAGAACGCATGGGCGCCTGCCGATTGATCGAGCCGATCGTTGCATTGCTCGCGCTGGCGCTCGGCTGGGCCGTGATCACGCCGCTGCTGCTGGTGCTGGCGCGGCGCTGGGACGCACGGGCCACCGCAGCGGGGCTCGCGCGATGAACGACGTGGGTTCGCTCCTGCACGCGGCCGCGCTTGGGCTGTCCACCAGTGTCGCGATCGCGACGCTCGCCTGGGCAGCCAGCGTGCCGCGGCGCGACGTGAGCATCGTCGACAGCGTGTGGTCGCTGCTGGTGCTGGCGCCCGCAGGTGTGGCGTTGCTTGTACTGCCACAGCCCGGCCCGCGTGCAACGGTCGTGCTGCTGCTGGCCGCGCTTTGGGCCGTGCGCCTGGCCGTCTACATCACGTGGCGACATTGGGGCCACGACGAAGACCACCGCTACAACGAGATCCGCGTGCGCAATGAGCCGCACTTCGTTTGGAAAAGCCTGTATCTGGTGTTCGGCCTGCAGGCGCTGCTGGGCTGGGTCGTCTCGATGCCGCTCGTCGGTGCCGTGACCAGTGATGTGCCGTGGGGCTGGCTCGACGCGCTGGGCTGCGCACTGTTCGCGTTCGGCATTGTGGTCGAGGCGCTGGCCGATGGCCAGCTGGCGGGTTTCAGGGCCAATCCATCGAACCGCGGCCGCGTGATGGCTGAAGGCCTGTGGCGCTATTCGCGCCACCCCAACTACTTCGGCGAGTTCTGCGTCTGGTGGGGCTTGTGGCTGGTGGCGCTGTCGGCTGGTGCGTGGTGGAGCGTGGTGTCGCCGCTGCTGATGACGGTGCTGCTGCTGAAGGTGTCGGGCGTCACGCTGCTCGAGAAGGACATCGGCGAGCGCCGCCCGGCCTACCGCGCCTACGTGGCCAGAACCAATGCCTTCTTCCCATGGAGGCCGCGCGCATGAAGCGACCCGTCACCGCTCGCCTGCGCGCCAATGTGGCCGCGTGGTTCGACGCGCACGCGGCGACCCCGGGTGTGCCCGCCGACGACCGCATCGATCCGATTCGGCTGCTGCCGTTCATCGCCATCCACCTCGGCTGCCTGGCGGTGTGGTGGGTCGGCGTCAGCACCACGGCGGTCGTCGTGGCGGCGGCGCTGTATGCGCTGCGCATGTTCGCGATCACGGCGTTCTACCACCGCTACCTCGCGCACAACGCGTTCCGCACTGGCCGCGTGGCGCAGTTCGTGTTCGCGCTGCTCGGCGCGTCGGCGGCGCAGCGCGGCCCGCTGTGGTGGGCCTCGCACCACCGGCACCACCACGTGCACGCCGACGAGCACGAAGACAGCCACTCGGCGCTGCGCCACGGTCTGTTGTGGAGCCATGTGGGCTGGTTCATGTCGCGCGCCAACTTCGCGCCGCGCGGCGCGCTGGTGACCTCGCTGGCCCGTTATCCAGAGCTGCGCTTCCTCGACCGCTGGGACGCGCTGATGCCGCTGCTGCTGTGCGCGGCGCTGTACGTCGGTGGCGCGGTGGCCGCCGCGCATGCGCCGAGCCTGGGTACCAGCGGCGCCCAGCTGCTGGTGTGGGGCTTCTGCATCTCGACGGTGGCGCTGTACCACGCCACCTTCAGCATCAACTCGCTGGCGCACCGCTACGGCACGCGCCGGTACGACACGCGCGACGCGTCGCGCAACAACGCGTGGCTGGCGCTACTCACCTTCGGCGAAGGTTGGCACAACAACCACCACCACTACCCGGCGGCGGCGCGCCAGGGCTTCTACTGGTGGGAAATCGACATCACCTACTACGGCCTGAAACTGCTGCAGCACCTGCGCATCGTGTGGGACGTGCGCGAGGTGCCGGCCGCGGCGCGCGATGCGCATGCACCAGTGCAGGAGGCCGGCGCGTGAAGATCGCGGTCGTCGGCACCGGCATCGCCGGCAACGTGGCGGCGCACCAGCTGCACGCTGCGCACGACCTCACCGTGTACGAGGCCGGCGCGCACATCGGCGGCCACACGCACACGCACCGCATCGAACTGGGCGGCGAGATGCAGCACGTCGACACCGGATTCATCGTCTTCAACCGCCGCACCTACCCGCATTTCATCGAGTTGCTGGCCGAATTGGGCGTGGCCTCTCACGACAGCGCGATGAGCTTCTCGGTGCACAACGAGCACAGCGGGCTGGAATACAACGGCACGTCGTTGAACGGCCTGTTCGCGCAGCGCCGCAACGTCGTGCGGCCATCGTTTCTGCGCATGGTGAGCGACATCGTGCGCTTCAATCGCGAAGCACCGCGCCTGCTCGACACCGAAGGCGAAGAGATCACTCTGGGCGACTACCTCGCCCGGCACCGCTACTCGCGCCCCTTCCTGAACGACTACCTGATCCCGATGGGCGCGGCCATCTGGTCGACCGACCCGCAGCGCATGCTCGGCTTCCCGGCACGCTTCTTCGTGCGCTTCATGCACAACCACGGCATGCTCAGCGTGAACGATCGGCCCACCTGGCGCGTGATCACCGGCGGATCGGCGCGCTATGTCGAGCGTCTGGTCGCGTCGTGGCGCCATCGCATCCGCCTGAACTGTGCCGTGACGCAGGTGCGGCGGCTCAATGATGGTGTGTGGGTCAGCGCACAGGGAGCGCCCACCGAGCGCTACGACCACGTGTTCTTCGCCTGCCACGCCGACGAGGCGTTGCGTGTGCTGGCCGACCCGTCGCAGGCGGAACGCGAGATCCTCGGCGCGCTGCCGTTCCAGCGCAACGAGGCCGTGCTGCACACCGACACGTCGCTGCTGCCGCGGCGCCGACTGGCCTGGGCGGCGTGGAACTACCACGTGCTGCCCGAGCAGGGGCAGCGCGTGGCGTTGACCTACAACATGAACATCCTGCAGGGCCTGCAATCGCGCCACACGCTCTGCGTGACGCTGAACCGCAGCGATGCCATCGACCCGCGCCGTGTGCTGCGAAGGCTGACCTACGACCATCCGCTGTTCACGCCGGCCGGCATCGCAGCGCAGCAACGCCACCACGAGATCAGCGGCGTGCGGCGCACGCACTATTGCGGCGCCTACTGGCGCTACGGCTTCCACGAGGACGGCGTGGTCAGCGCCCTGGCGGCGGTGCGACGCTTCGAGGAGACCATCCACGATGCACAGCGCGATCTACCGCGGGTGGCTTGAGCACCGGCGTGTGGCGCCGCAGCGCCACGCATTCCGCGTCCCGCTGTTCATGGTGTACCTCGACCTGGCCGAGCTCGACCGCGTGTTCGCGGGTCGCTGGTTGTGGTCGACACGGTGGCCGGCGCTGGTGCGCTTTGACCGGCGCGATCACTTCGGCGACCCATTGGTACCGCTCGATCACGCAGTGCGCGATCTCGTGGCCGAGCGCAGCGGCAAGCGGCCGCAGGGGCCGATCCGGCTGCTGACCCACCTGCGCACCTTCGGTCATGTGTTCAACCCAGTCAGCTTCTACTACTGCTTCGACGAAACCGGCCAGCGGGTCGAGGCGATCGTGGCCGAGGTCACCAACACGCCGTGGGGCGAGCGCCACTGCTACGTGCTGGACGGCACACCGGCCCACGCCACCAGCCGCTGGGTGCGCGCGCATTGCGCCAAGGCGATGCACGTGTCGCCTTTCCACCCGATGGAGCTCGACTACCACTGGGGCTTCCGTGTGCCCGACCAGCGCCTGGCGGTGCACATGACGCTGACGCCGCGCGATCCATCGGCACACGCACGGCCCGTGTTCGATGCCACGCTGGCGCTGCAGCGAGTGCCGATCCGTGCCACCACGCTGGCTGGTGTGCTGCTGCGCTTTCCGTTGATGACGCTGCAGGTCGTCGCGGCAATCCATTGGCAGGCGCTGCGCCTGTGGCTTAAGCGCGTGCCGGTGCACGACCACCCGGCGCGGCATGCGCCAGCCGAATCCGATGCCACCGTCCCGAGGATCCTTCCATGAGCAAGAACGTTCCGATCGCGTGGAATCACCCGCGCGGCCTGTGGTCGTTGTCGTCGGCCATGCCACGCGCGATGGCACCGGCGCTGGCCGGCCCGCTCGGGCGTTGGGCCGAACGGTTGCTGCGCGCGCAACTGTCATGCCTGCAGCACGGCGAGCTGACCCTGGTCGACGGCGAACATCGCCACACCTTCGGCCACCGCACCGCGCGCTGTGCGCTGTCGGCCACGCTGCAGGTTCGCGACGCGCGGTTCTACGCCGAAACGGCATTCGGTGGCTCGGTGGGCGCGGGCGAGTCGTACATGGCCGGCGACTGGACCTGCGACGACCTGACCGCGCTGGTGCGCATCCTGCTGCACAACCGCGCGGTGATCGACGGCGTCGACGGCGGTTTGGCCCACTTCACCGCGCCGTTGCGCAAGCTGTTGCATGCCGCCGCCCGCAACACGCGCGACGGCAGCCGGCGCAACATCGGCGCGCACTACGACGTGGGCAACGACTTCTTCGCGCTCTTCCTCGACCCGACGATGATGTACTCGAGCGCGGTGTTCGAGCGGCCCGAGATGTCGCTCGAAGAAGCATCGGTCGCCAAGTTGCAACGCATCTGCGAGAAGCTCGCCCTTCAACCAGGGGACCGTGTGCTCGAGATCGGCACCGGCTGGGGCGGCTTCGCGCTGCACGCCGCGCGCCACTTCGGCTGCCACGTGACCACGACCACGATCTCGCGCGAGCAGCATGCGTGGGCGCGCGAGCGCATCGAAGCCGCGTGCCTTGGCGACCGCATCACACTGCTGGCCGACGACTACCGCGACCTGACCGGCCGATACGACAAGCTGGTGTCGATCGAGATGATCGAGGCCGTCGGGCATCAGTACTTCGACACCTTCTTCCGCACCTGCAGCGAGCGGCTCAAGCCAGGCGGCACGATGCTGCTGCAGGCCATCACCATCGCCGACCAGCAGTACGAAGCGGCGCGCGACTCAGTGGATTTCATCAAGCGCCACATTTTCCCCGGCTGCTGCATCCCGTCGATCGCGGCGCTCAGCGCATCGGTGGCCCGCGCATCGCAGTTGCGCATCACCGGCCTCGAAGACATCGGGCCGCACTATGCCACCACGCTGGCACGGTGGCGCGCCAACCTGTTGAGCAACGCCGACCGTGCCCGTGCGCTCGGCTACCCCGACACGTTCCTGCGCATGTGGGAGTTCTACTTCAGTTATTGCGAAGGCGGCTTTGCCGAAGGTGCCCTCGGCGACGCGCAGATCATGCTGACACGGGCGCACGGCTGACGCCCGGTCGCTCGTGACCCTAAGAGTGATCAGCCAATTTCGACTGCTCCTGTGCGCCCTCGCCCTCGGAGGGTGCGTCGGAAGTCTCCACGCGGAAACCGTGCCAGTGCGCAGCGTCCAGTCTGTCGATCTCAACCGCTACGTCGGCAAGTGGTACGAGATCGCCTCCTTTCCGATGTTCTTTCAGCGCAAGTGCATCGCTGATACCACGGCCGAATATGCGTTTCGACCCGATGGAGACATCGCTGTCGTCAACCGTTGCCGAACCGAAGACGGATTCGACCAGGTCGTCGGAAAGGCGTGGGCTGTAGAAGGGACTGGCAACTCACAGCTCAAGGTGTCGTTCTTCTGGCCCTTTCGATCCGACTATTGGATCCTCGGTCTCGACGACGGGTATCAGTGGGCGGTGGTGGGCAATCCCAACCGGAAGTACCTGTGGGTGTTGTCGCGCACGCCCCAGTTGCCCAAGGAACAGCTCAACCAAGCGCTTGAAGCAGCGGCAAGACAGGGATTCGATCTTGCTGATCTGAAGTACACGACCCACGGACGGGGTCTCGGCTCCCCGTAGTCTCGTCTGGCAACGCATCGTGCGCGGCTCGCGTCCGAACGCGTGCCATTGCGCGTCGCTCCGTCCCCTTTGCTGTGCACCGGAGGTCGGCAAGGGGTTCGTGGCCTGCCGGTCGACCTCGCGCAGCCAACGACCCGTCTAGGCCAGTCAGCGGTCCTCCAACACGTGTCGCGCGAGCGTTCCTGCCTGGCTGGACAGCGCCATTCCCGACCATTCCCTATCTGCACTTCGGTAAGGCACCGCGAAGAATTTCGGCAGAAATCCGTCGCGCAAGATGGTCGAGTTGGCCCTTAGGGTTTGCGAATCAAGACGCCAAGGGGCTGAGGCGTCTTGCGATGACCACCTTGCAATCAACATCAGGACTTGGTGGCGCGAAATTACCAACCAGGCAAAGTCGGCTCGTGAATGCTTCCAATATCCAGAGGGCGATCCAGGCACATTCGGCGCCTTCGTTCAGCGAAACGGCCAAGTAGTTTTGGAAACGCCAACCGCAAAAAGCGAGCATTCATGCGGGCTAGCGGGCCGATCGACGCCCAGCCTGTTAATCCGTAGGTCCCTGGTTCGAGCCCAGGTCGGGGAGCCAACGAAATCAAGCACTTAGCGAGCACTGGGCCTAGAAGAATTTGCGGACTGTGTCCGATTCGTGTCCGAAAAATCCACTGCCCGCCTCCCCCTTACCGCGGGACGCTCTGTTCCGTCCACTCCGAGATGCCGTTTGGTTGTGCGAACTTGCAATAAGAACCGTAGGTCCGTCGGCGCATAGCTCTACGTCATCAGTGCGACGAGGACCTCGACTTTAGTTTTAGTGCAATACGATGCAGTGCCATTCGTGGTCCAGCAGGCTCGCACATCGCTCCGGTGCAGAACCGGGTGCCAACTTTTGTAAGCGCAAGGTCCGCGATTGCTTCTACGCGACGCTCGTTCACCGAGGTAAGCGGCCAAGCAGGTGGCGTTTACGGCAGAGGATGTGCCCGAGCGACGGGAATGACCCTTTGCGTGGAGTTTTCAGTTCGCGACCCGCGTACGAGCGCCGATGGATCGGCCCTTCTCAGTTGAGGTCGTTCGCCGGTGTGTAGACCCAGGTTGCCAACGGGCCGAACGCGTAGATCAACCCGTTGTAGGTGTCGGCCACAGGCCCCTGAACGCCGGCAGGGCCGGTGAAGACAAGGGGCGTCACCGCTGTCAGTGGCAGTCTCTCCTTAGGAACCCAAATGTCGTGAGTTCGGTCGTAAGCCGCCATCTCTACCGATAGCGCGACGATGTCGGGCCTCAATCCTCCAACGGCAAAGAGTTGAGCTCCAACGCTTGCGGTTGCAGCGCCCGCAGTGACTGCCGTTGTCCCGTTCAGGGGCGCCCACGCGTCGGCCACTGGATCGAATTCTGTCTGCGTGAGATGTGTGGAGTTTCCTTGCAGCGCTTCGATCCTGCCGTCGACCACACCAGCGACAAAGCCAGAGGCGGCAAAGAACGGAGGGGCTGCGACACTCCAGGTATCGCTGACTGTGTCATACACCCTCACAGTCGGCGTGGGCCCCGCTGGGCAGACTTCGCCTTCAACGACGTAGATCTTGGAGCCAATCGCGGCAGCTGCGGCGGCATACACCGGGGTCGGTATGACCGCCTTCGTTGCCCACGCCCCACTCACTGGGTCGAACCCGAGAACGTTGCTCAGAGCTTGGCATCCGGGCCCAGTACCTAGCCCAGCTGTGTTGCCTGCGACAACATAAATCTTGCCGTTGATGGTTGCTGCACTCAAGCTGCTCAGCGGGACTGGCATCGGTACCCCGGTGGACCACGTGCCGCCGACTGGATCGAATATCTCGGCCACGGCAGTGGAGGGCCCATTGAATGGATTCGCGGTAAGGTCGATGCCTCCCAAGACGTAAAAGCGGCTGCCCAAGGCGACAGCCGTCGTCATGATTCGCATCGTCGGCATACGGGAAACAGCGACCCATGGAAACGGAGAAATCTTGAACGAAGCGGTCAAGAGGTTGGAGTCCCCGCCCGCGTTGCTCACGTAGACCTGCGCCGTGAACTCACCTGCGACGGTGGTGTCGAGGATCGCGGTTCCGGAGATCGTCCCGCTGGTGCCCGCCCCTGAGCCCTGTAGTTGGATGGTCTGCTTGCTGGCAACCGCGCCACTCGCATTCACGACCCTGATGGTGACCGAAGTAGGAGGAGCGGCCGCAGGAGCTGTGAACGACAGCGTACCTGAGACGCTGGTACTGCCATTGCCCGAGTTCTGGTAGGCACCCTTTGCGCTGAGAGTGAGGCCCGAGATGACTGGGGGATTGGGAGGAGGTCCCCCACCCCCTCCACCGCATGCGCTCACGACCCCGAGGAGCAAGGTCGCGAATGCGAGCGCAACGCGGGTAGCGCCGTCCCTCGTAGCGTGGATGCTCGTTGGATTTTCACGTTCCTTGGTTCATCCGAAACTCGAAACGCATGCATGTGGAACTCCAGGTGGCGCTCGCGACAACATTCAAGACGTCGAGGTAGCGCCAACCTCGCCTGACTTGTCACCCACCACGCACTCCGCGGACCGGGCAGCGGTCAGGCCGACGCACGCCGCGGCGATCCAGTCAATCACAAGGGGCACTGGTTGGCAAAGGGGCGTCCAACTGTCCACAAGTCAACGGGCGTCGACAAGAGGCTGGCCGGAAGCGGCCTGAGACTGCCCAGATTTGGCCACATGGGCAACGTTCCCTTGCTTGACCATCTGCCTAGCTGCGGTTGCGGCAATGAGCTGGCTGCGCTGCGGCTCACTCAAGGAGACGACCGCCCAAAGCAAAGCTAGGGTCGTTGCCGCTGAGGCGACCACGGCAGCAATGCGGCCGACGACAGAGGTGTGGAGGTTCTTCATGTCCGATCCCCTGACGCTTGGCGTCGTGGATGTGCTGTAACGAGTCGGACTGCGCAAGGACTCATTCGAAGTGCTTTGCGCAGCCGAATACCTTGCGGACGGCGAGATCTACTCGCGTGCCGCTGCGATCGTGTCGGTGCCCGCGGAGCGTTGCTCGCAGGCGGCCAGCAGCGCACGCCGCTGGTCGAGCCATGCGACGGTTTCCATCAAGTCGAGCTGGTAGATCATCCGAGTCCTCCAGAGCAACTGCCGCAGCGGAACGATGCCCTGCGCCGCCTCTGCGACGATGCGGCCTTGCATGTTGTTCAGATGTGCTGCGCCCGCGCATTCAGCCGCCGAGATCGTGGTGGCTGTGGCGACCTGCACGTCCTGCGCGAGCGCCGGAATCGGCGCGATGCACAGGGAAGCAGCGAGCGTGGTCAGTGTGCAGACGGTACGGTTCATGGTCAGCTCCAGTGGGTGGCTTGAGGCTCCGTGAGCGCACATGCGCTGCTACGGTGCGACGCAAGATAGTCCGGGCGCACATGCCGCGCGAGCGCAATCCGACGGAGCCGGACGGGCGTGGTGCGAATCGAACCCTGCGCGGACGAGCGTCAGTTCGGGCGCACGCGCGCAGCGCCCCGCCGCTCTTACATGTGCTTGAACCGGCGTGCGTAAGCCGCGCTCACGCGCAGCGTCTCGGGGCGTTGCTTCAGGTGCAGCTCGCAGCGGCCTGGCAGTGGGTGACCCACGCTCTTCACCTCGTTGACGTTGACGATCACGCCGCGGTGGATCTGCCAGAAGACGGCCGGGTCAAGGCGCTCGACGAGCTCTTTGAGTGGCGTCGTGATCAGCGATTCGCCTTCGGCCGTGACCACCGCGATGTACTTGCTGTCGGCTCGGAAGTAGCAGATGTCTTCGACTGTGATGAAGCGGACTTCCTGGCCGTGCAGGACAGTGATCCAACGAAGGCGTTCCGTCGCCGGCCCGCGCTGCAGTCGCTCGAGCAGCCCGCTCAGGTCAGCGGGAGGGCGCGTCAAACGCTCCTTGACGCGGCGTAGGGCGCGCGCCAGGCGCGCCGTGTCGAGCGGCTTGAGCAGGTAGTCGACCGCCCCTTCGTCCCATGCCTGCACCGCATAGTGGTCAAACGCGGTGATGAAGACAACGTGGGCGCGCGTGCCCGTCTCGCGCGCGATCTCGATGCCGGTCGGTCCAGGCATCTGCACGTCGAGGAACAGCACCTGCGGTTGATGGCGGTCGATCTCGCGCAGCGCCGCGTGGCCGTCGTGCACGATCGCGCAGATCTCGAGGTCGGGCCACAGGCGCCCCAGTTCCTCGCGGATTTCCGCGGCGAGCACCGGTTCGTCTTCAGCGATCAGGGCGGTCGTCATCGGGATCCTCCTGCAGGCGTGGCAGATCGAGGGTCAGTGCCGGCGGCTGGGTCGATGCGCTGAGGCCCGCGGCCCCACCGAACAATTGCGTGAGCCGGTTGTGCAGCGGCGACAGGTCCGCGCCCGTTAACAAGCCAGCTAATGCGGCACTGGTATCGGCGCCGGACCGCAGCGTCACGATCAAGCGGTCACTGGCGACGCGGGCGCTCAACACCCATTCGTATTGCGTTGCGCGCGGCAATACCAGCACCGTTCGCACCAGCGGCAGCACCAGCATCGGGGCAATGCCGATCGAACGCGCATCAGGCGTCATGCGAAGCTGAACCCGAGTGCCGCCGTGCGCCGCGTTGCCTGTCACTCGAAGCCAGGCTCCGATCAGCGCAAATTCCCGTTCGACAGTGGAGTTGTCGGTCCTCGCACCGGGCAGCATGGCGCGCAACATTGCGATCAGATCAGCCAACAGTGCGTCGGCAGCCTCAGGCTGGCGCACGTGCAGCTCGCAGACGCGCCCAAGCGCGTCGAACAGCATCTGCGGCTCGACACGCGACTGCAGCGCGAGCAACTTGGCCGCCTGCACGCGCTGCTCGTTGCGCACGCGTTCGGTTTCGGCAGCCTGGGCCTGGCGCATCGCGCGTTGGGTGACGCGCCAATAGGCGTAAATCGACACGCCGAGGCTGCCCTGGTAGAGAGCAACCTGCGACCAAAACAGAAACCCCGCCACGCTCTGGTCTCGAAGGAGCGCCCCCCGCGGCCCTTGGTGGTAGAAGGTCGGAAGCAAATCTGCAATCGGAAGGAATGCGGCCAGCGCAACTACGGCCAGGCCATAGGCACGCAGCGCAGGCACGCCATCTTCAAAGGCCTCGTCGGCAACCAGCACGCAGTACACCGTCAACACAGCGGCGATCACTGGGCCTCCAGCCATGAAGGGAATCAGAGGGTCCCACCGGATCGACGGAAACAAGGCTCCCCCCAGTGGATCCGCAAACTCGCGCGCAACCTGGATCAACAGCCCCAACAACACGTGGCGCCAACCCATTCGGCGCCACGCCCGAGCCGCCCACGTGCCGATGCGCCAGTGGAACCGCGCAGGGTGCTCAGCGATCAGAGTGGTCGCCATCGGGATCCTCGTGCAAGCGCGGTAGATCGAGGGTCAGCGCCGGCGGTTGCGACGACACGGTAAAGCGCGCAGAACGCCCGAACAGCTGTGCGAGGCGCTCGCGCAGAGATGACAGGTCCGCGCCCGCCAACAAGCCAGCGGCACTGGCATTGGCATCCGCCTGCAGCGACACGATCAAGCGGTCACCAGCGACCTTGGCGTCCAGCGTCCATTCGCATTGCGTTGCATACGGCACGACCAACACCGACCGCAGCAGCGGAAGCACCAGCATCGGCGCAATGCCGACCGACTGGGCATCGGGCGCAATCCGAAGCTGAACGCGAGCAGCGCCGTGTGCCGCATTGCGTGCCACGCGCAGCCAGGCGTCGACGAGCGCGAACTCCCGTTCGACTGTGGAGTTGTCGGCCCTGGCGCCAGGCAGCATAGCGCGCAACAGCGCGATCAGGTCAGTCAGCAGCGCGTCGGCGGCCCACGGCTCGCGAGCATGCAGCTCGCCGATGCGGCCAAGCGCATCGAACAGCATCTGCGGCTCGACGCGCGACTGCAGCGCGAGCAACTTGGCCGCCTGCACGCGCTGCTCATTGCGCACTCGTTCGGTTTCAGCGGCCTGGGCTCGGCGCATCGCACGTTGCGTCACCCGCCAATAGGCGTAAATCGACACGCCGAGGCTGCCCTCGTAGAGGGCGACCAGCGACCACCACAGAAACCACGGCGCGCCCCGGCCTCGAAGGAGTGCCTCCCGCCCGGGGAGGAAAGTGGGAAGCAAAGGTGCGATCGGAAGGAATGCGGCCAGCGCGATGACGGCCAGCCCATAGGCGCGTAGCGCAGGCACACCATCTTCAAAGGCCTCGTCGGCAACCAGCACGCAATAGACCATCGACACCGCGGCGACCAATTGGCCCCCATCGAGGAAACTGATCAGAGGGTTTGTTTCGGTCGGCGGAAACAAGGCTCCCCCCAGTGGATCAGCCAACTCGCGCACAACCTCAACCAACAGCCCCAGAAACACGTGTCGCCAGCCCATTCGACGCCACGCCCGTCCCGCCCACGTGCCGAAGCGCCAGTGCGACGTGGCGGGGACTTCGTGTGCCAATGTGTTCATGCCGCCTGCGCCGGCAGTTCGATTTCCGCCACGACTCCGTGCGGCTCGTTCAGGCGTAGCGACAGCCCCGCCGCTGCGCCGTGCATCACCTTCAGGCGTGCACGGAGGTTGGCCAACCCTCTGCCGCCCCCGGAACCAGCGACCAAGCCATGGCCCGTATCGGCCACGCGAAGCACGAGCCTGCCGTCTACCTCTGCGGCACCAATGCTGATGGCGCCGCCCTCGGGCAGTGGACCCAAGCCGTGCTTGAGCGCATTCTCGATCAGCGTCAGCAGCATCATCGGAGGCACGACGCGACCGCTGAGTTCAGCGGGAACGTCGATGTGAACCTGCAGGCGCCGTCCCATTCGCACTTGATACACCGCGAGAAAGGCCCGGATCAACTCGGCCTCGCGCCCGAGCGTCGAGCTGTCATCGCGCATCCGCGGCAGCGCGCTCTCAAGATAGCGCATCAGGTCGGCGAGCATCGCACGGCCCGCTTCGCCATCGATGCGCAGCAGTCGGCGCACATTGGCGAGCGAATTGAACAAAAAGTGCGGCTCGATCTGTGCCTGCAGTACTTGCAGCCGTCCTGTTGCGAGCTCCCCCTGCAGCCGGATGCGATTCAATTCGGCTTCATGCAACGCGGCTGCCGCGCGCAGGCTGCGCCAACGGTATTCGCCTAGCACGCCGACGAACGTGGCCAACACGAACATCGTGTGCAGCATGTACGGCCTCTCACCGGCCGAAATGTGCTCGCCGCTGACGAGCAGCGTCAAAGTGTCCTCCGCGAGCCACCCCAGCGCGCCGGCGGCGATGATGGTCAGTGCCAATCCTGGCCAGCGCAGCGGCCGACGCTCCGGCAACCAGCGTGGCGAAGCCGCCAGGGTCAGCAGCACTGCGGTTACCGCCACGAAGGCGCGTTGCCAGCACCAGACGAAGTCATCCCACGCGTCGGGCAGTGGGTCTTTGAAGAAGAAGAATAGGGTCTCGAACAGCGCGAGCATCGATGCGAGCGCCGCACACATCGACAACAGGATCACCAGCGTTTCGAACCAAGAGCGATGGCGTTGGAACGGGACACTTGCCATGACACTCCCTACGATCAGGTGGGCTTAGGTTGAAACCGACATCAGGGCATGACGGTCTCCCGGGTGGGGATCGCCACGTGCGAGGGCCCACGCAGTCAGGGGTTTGGCATTGTTGTCATGAGCTGTCAAGCCCGCCTGGCGCACGCTATGCGGGCATGCGCCGTCGCCCAAGCCGAATCCGACGAATCGCCTTGTAGGCGGTGTGAAAGCCCGCCGAGCCCGACAGGCTTGGATGGCATCAATCAGCGTGGGTCTCGGCCGCAGGTGCCACGGGTCGCGGGGTCAGCTAGGAGTCTGGGCGGCAGACGCTTCGATGCCCGAGTGATGGTGGCAACTCGGATGCCCTGAAGGGGTTTGCGGGGTCGGTGGGTGACTCGGTCGCTGCGAGGTGTCAAGGGTCGCCGAATTTTCCCCATCTGTGGTCGTTCAAATTTCCCCACCCGGTTGAGAACTGTCGTCGTGTGAACGGACCAGGCCGGCCTTGAGCTTGTCCTTCAGTCGGTAGGAGTTGCCGCGGATGTTCATCGTCACCGCGTGGTGCAGCAGCCGATCGAGGATGGCGGTGGCGATTACGCGGTCGCCGAACACCTCGCCCCAGGCGCCGAAGCTCTGGTTGGAGGTCAGGATCATTGGCCCGCGCTCGTAGCGCCGGCTGATCAGCTGGAAGAACAGGTTGGCTCCCACGCGGTCGATCGGCAGGTAGCCGATCTCATCGATGATCAACAGCCTTGGGGCGGTGTAGAGCTTCAACTTCTCCTCCAGCCGCCCTTCTGTATGGGCCTTGGTGAGCTTCTCGATCAGGCTGGCAGCGGTGGTGAACAACACCCGGTAGCCGGCCTGGATCGCCTTCAGCCCCAGGCTCACCGCCAGATGCGTCTTGCCCACCCCGGGTGGCCCCAGCACGATCACGTTGTCGCCGTGCTCGATGAAGTGACAGCTGGCCAGGGTGTGCACCTGCTTGGCGTCGATGGAGGGCTGGTAGGCGAACTCGAAGGTCTCCAGCGGCTTGACGAACGGGAAGCGCGCCATGGCCGTGCGCATGGCGATGTTTTTGCTCGTCTTGGCCGCCACCTCCTCACCGAGCACGTGCTCGAGGAACTCCGCGTAGGGCAGCTCCTGCGCGGCAGCGTCTTGCAGCAGCGCCTCCAGCCGCTCGCCGCTCTTGAGCAGCCGCAGCTTCCTCAAGTGCTCGGCGAGCCGTTCGAGCTGCGCGGGCGTGGTCATCGCCGCCGCGGCGCTGGCGGCCACCGCCGCGGTCTTGGTCGTGCCCCTGCTCATGCCGCGCTCTCCAGCAGTTCGGAGGCGAACAACTGGTCGTACAGCGCCAGGTCACGCACCTCGACCTCGCGCGTCAGATCCAGCGCCGGCACGTTGGCGGACGTTGGTGCCGCGTAGCGCTGGCGGCGGTTGCGTGCAGCGGCACCGGGGCCGTGCTCGGGCTTGACGCTCAGCTGAGCGCGTCCGGCCAGCACCGCATGCTCGGCCACCACAGCGCCGCGATGGCGGATGACCCACGAGCCGCCTTCGCGCACCACTTGCACCGTCTTGCCGATGAGCATGAACGGCACCGAGTAGCGATTGCCGTCGATGGACACCAGCCAGTCGTTGGCGACCACGCGCTCGCGCAGCGTCGCCTGCAGGAAGCTGGCGTGGCCAACGGTGGGAGCAAGGGCACGGGCCTCCTCGGCGAAGCGATCGATCGGCCGCTGGTGCGTGGTGCCGTGCTCGCGTAGGTCCGCCACCTCGAGCTGCCAGGCGGCCAGTTGCTCGTTGAAGTCCTCCAGGTCGCGGAACGTCCGCCCGGGCACGAAGTTGCGCTTGACGTACTTCACCCCGGACTCCACCTTGCCCTTGGTCTGGGCGCGGTAGGGCTGACACAGCCGCGGCGTGAAGCTCCAGTGCGACGCGAAGGCAGCGAACGTGGGGTTCAGCCTCGGCTTGCCGGCACTGGTGCCCAGCACGACGGTGCGCATGCGGTCGTACAGCAGGAACTCGCAGCGCCCGCCGAAGTGGGCGAAGGCAGCCTCGTGCGCGGCCAGCAGATCGGCCATGCGCTCGCGCAACGAGCCCAGCGCGAAGCCTCGCCGGCTGTAGCCAAGGGTCATCACGAAGACATGCACCTTGGTGCGCACGCCGCCCAGCGGCACGCTGATCTGGCCCCAGTCGCACTGCGCCTGTTCGCCAGGTCCCGTCTCGAAGCGGCATTGCGTCAGCGAGGCGGCCACCGCGGCCAGCCGCAGCGGCACCACCGCACGGCGCACGATCACGTAGCTGCCGGTGAAGCCGCGCTGCGCGCGCAGTTCCTGCCACAGAATGCGCGCCGAGTGGTTGACCTCAGGGGCACGCTGGGCCAGCCAGGCACGGTGCGGGTCCAGCACGCTGCTGGCCACCTCGCGTCGGTACGGCTGCCACGACGCTTGCCCCAGACAGTTGCGCACCGTCTTGCGGTCCAGCTCGAGCTCACGGGCGATGGCCGAGATGCTCAACCCTCGCGATCGGCGCTCGTGGACCGCCTCCCATTGTTGTTGACCCAGCACCAGTGCCTCCGTGTCCTGCAGGAACACGGGCACCGTAGCGGCCGTGCTGCCCTGGGCCCTCGGGCCCAGGGCAGCACAACCAACGTCAGACTCTTCGATCGGTCGGACTTCCTCTTCCATCGTTCGCTCCTCGGCGTTGATGGGTGGGGAAAATTCGACGACCACAACTGGGGATTATTGGAAGACCACTGACAGCGAGGGGTCCCGATGGCCGCGTAGCAGGCCCTGAGGGGTTTGTCTGCGTGGCGTTGCGCGCCTTCATGCCACTTGCATCATTGCCATCCGTCGCAGAT
>Ga0326726_10002132_pt1 | contig 18298 bp, 18 predicted proteins | sample MHFenrmetagenome_2_FD_207603 | JGI IMG/M metagenome (GOLD analysis project Ga0326726, IMG submission 207603) | Lab enriched peat soil microbial communities from Michigan Hollow, Ithaca, NY, United States - MHF15MN | ecosystem: Environmental > Terrestrial > Soil > Wetlands > Peat | place: USA... | reverse complement strand
CTCATTTCTTCTGCGGATCCTTCGAGTAGTCCTTGTAGGTCAGGTCCTGGCAACGATCCGCTGCGTACGGTGCGTCGGCCGGCATCACGACGTCCGAGCCCTTGTACTCATCGGTGAAATAGACCGAGTCGTCAGCGACGTAGTCGCGCGTGAGCGCGAGCGTCTTCGTGTCGAGCGTGAAACGCTCGACGACGTGCAGCTTGTCGCTGCTCGGCACCGTGCCCGCGAGGCTGCCCGGCGCGAAGCCGACCGTGTCGACGACGAGCGTCTCGCCGTCCCAGCGGCCGATCGAGTGGCCCGCTCTGCTCGGCGTGATCGAGGCCGGGTGCTTGTCCACGTTCATGTGCACGACGCGCATGAGGCCGCGGCCATACTCGATCGTGATCGTGTCCTTCGTCTGCGCGATCCGGTTGATCGGTCCATCGAACACCCAGTCGAACAGGATGCTCGTGATCTCGCAGCGCGCGCGCGTGTTGTCTTGCGGCGCGATGCCCTTCAGCACGTCCGAGGCCGCCTGCCCGGCTGCCGTGAGCGTCACGGGCCGCTGACCCCAACCGTTGTTAGGCAGGTCCGCGACGTTCACCGTGCCGGCCTCGACGGCTGCGACTTGGCTCTTCGGCACGAGGCCGCCCCGGCCGTTGGGCGAGCGCGCGATCAGGTATTGCTCCTGCGCCCAGTCGCCCGCGAGATTCGGCTCGCCGGTCGGCAGGCGCGCCGGCCGGTTACTCGCGGGCGAGCTCGACGTCGTGAGCTGCTGATAGCGCACGAGCGTCTGAGCGTCGCCGATCTTCAAGTCCTCGATGTAGCAAGTGCTCGGGTCGTCGCGATGCGGATGGCCGTTGATCGTGACGTGCTTGCCCGGCACGAACATCTCCTCGCTCCAGCCCGAGCGGCGCAGCACCGTCGCGGCGCGCATCTCGCAGCGCATCTTGAGCGTCTTGCCGTCGGCGCCGACGGCATCGAAGTAGAGATAGGCGTGCGGGTTGACGAAATCGACGCCCGTGAGCGTGCCTTCGAGCGTGATGTTCTGCGATCCATCGATCCGGCCGAAGCCGTGATGCGCCCACGCGGTGCCGCACAGCGCGGACGCGCCGACGGCGAGCAGTGCAGCCCTAGCCATCTCTTCTCTCCCCTGCCGAGCCTGGGTGCTCGGTCGGCCCCGAAGTATACCGTCCGAGCGTCCGCCAGCGTCGGGCCGTCCGAGCGCTTGCTCAGTGGCGCAACCGGACCTCGAAAGGACGGCTAGAATCGCGCACAGTCGGTCACGCCGTCGGCCCACCAGCCCCGGCGCGACGCCTGGGTACCGTTGGGAAACGTGAATGACCTACCTCGCCCTCTGTGTTCTCGATCTCAAGGCCGCGCACCGCGAGGACCGCCTGTCGGCCTACATGGACCTCGCTGCGCTCGGCCTGCGTCGCGTCGTGAAGTCGGAGAACGGACCGGACTTCAAGCTGCCGGCGACGGCGGTGATGGGCATGTTCGAGGGACGCAGCGTCGACGATGTCCGCACCATGATCGGCGCGAAGATCAAGAACATTTTCGACGCACGCGGCCTCGAAGGTGAATTTTTCGTGGTCGTGAGCGCCGACTGGGCTTGTGCGGGCGAATCGATCGAAAGATGAGACCGGCGCGATGACGCGGTGGCTCGCCCGCTGCGTGCTCTGCAACCCCGCCTACAACGGATACCCGAAGTCCTGGAGGTCGTCCGCGCGCTCGTCGCGGAACAAGCCGAGCTGCTCCGACGTGAGGTGCCGGCGCCACTGGCCGCTCGTGCCGTCGCGCATGTGTTTGATGCGGCGCGAATCGCCTATCCGCATAGCCGCGTCGCGGCGCCGTCCGAACGACTGATTCTCGACCACGTCGCGAATCTCACTCCGCGAGCGATCGCACTCGAGATAGGAAAGGATCCGCGCGCACTGCCGCTCGGGCTCGGCCAAGAGGTCCTCGTAGCGGATCCAGAACCTCTTGCCCGCGACGAACGGCTCGTAGTGCGCCTTCCACGGCACGCGCATCCAGTGATGGACGTGATTCGAGCCGTAGAGCACGGCGTCGACCATCCGCGCAACGCGATAACCGATCGGCGCCGGCGCGATCTTGGCCGTGACGCTGCGATAGAGGCGTCTCAACGTCGGGCAGAACACGGCCGCGACCGAGGGCCAACGCGTGAGGCGGAAGTAGTGCGCTGCCGAGATCGCGACATCGCGCGGATCCCTGATCACGCCGCGCTTCGCGGCCGCCGCCGCGCGAGTCGCGGCTATTGCGTCTTGTGAGGCAGATGCAGCGACATCAACACGACGGTGCCGTCGATCGCACTGAACCAATGCGGCGTGCGCTCCGGGACCATCACGAAGTCGCCCTTCGCGACGTGTCGCGACGTTCCGCCCTCGATGCCGGTGCCCGTTAGGTTCTCGGCGTTCGTCCTGTTCTCGCCTGTGAGCTTGCCGCCGGTCACGAGCGTCGCGGAGCCGTCGACGACATAGAACAGCTCGGCCTCGGTCTCGTGCACCGCCGCGTTGCCCACGGACGCGCGGTACTCGAGGCTCACGTTGTAGGGCGCGAGCTGGATCAGCGATTGCGCGACGATCGGCTGGTTGTCTTTTCGGTCCGCCTTGGCCTTCGCGATCATCGCCGTGACCTCGGCCGCGCTCACCATCGTCCGCGACGCCGCGGCCGACGCCTGCGGAGACGCGGGCTGTTGGGCGCTCGCGGCAATCGAGAGCACCGACAAGACGACGCCGGTCATCAATACGCGCATGGTTCTTCCCCTTATTTCTCTTCTTCTCGCCAGCGAGCGGCTGCGGTGCCCGCAACCGCCACTCGAATCGGTCGCGCGGCATACATAAGACCTCAACTCGACTTCGTGTCAAGGCGGCCGCAAGCGTCGATCGCCAGCGTCGGCGCCGCTCGAAATCGCTCCGCGGGGCCGCCGCGACAGGCGCATGTCGGAAGAAATGTTGAGATCCCCGCCTCGCCCGCCCCGTTTCACGCGCGTTAGAATTCGAGCGCGTTTCTGCACCACTCGTCGGGGGACATTTGGTGACCGCGGAAGCAGGCCCCATCGTTGACCCGTCTCGCCGCGACGTGCTCAAAGCAGTCGCGGGCTGCGCGCTGCTCGCCGCGTCGGGCGGCCCATGGCGGGTGGCCTCGGCCGGCGCCGACGAGAAGCTCGTGGCCGAGACGCTGCGCGGCGGGCTCACGCTGATCACCGGCGCGGGCGGCAACGTCGTGCTGCTCGGCACGCCCGAGGGCTCGGTCCAGGTGGACAGCGGCTCGCCGGCGCGCGCTCAGGAGCTCGCGAGGCTCGTCGCCGAACGTCTAGGCTCGCCGCCTGCCCGGACGCTCTTCAACACGCATTGGCACCTCGACCACACCGGCGGCAACGAAGCGGCGGCGCCGAGCGGCACGCCGATCGTCGCGCACGAGAACACGCGGCTCTGGATGAGCACGAAGTTCTATGTCGAGTGGGAGGATCGCTACTATCAGAGCCGCCCGAAGGCGGCCTGGCCGAACAAGACCTTCTTCTCGTCGGACCCGCAACCGCTATTCGTCGACGTCGGCAAGACGCGCGTCGAGTACGGGCACTTGCCCGAAGCGCACACCGACGGGGACATCTACGTGCGCTTCCCGGACCAGAACGTGATTGTCGCGGGCGGCGCGGTGACGGCCGCGCGCTATCCCGTGCTCGACTACATCACGGGCGGCTGGATCGGCGGTCTCGCCGACGCGACAAAAAAGCTGATCGGGTTGTGCGACGACGACACGCTCGTCGTACCGGACTCAGGACCCATCCAGCGGCGCGCCAATCTCGAGGCGCAGAAGGAGATGCTCGAGACGGTCCGCCAGCGAATCGAAGCGATCGCGCTGCAAGGACGCGGCGTGCAGGACATGATCGCGGAACAAATCACGAAAGAGTTCGACGCGCGCTACGCCGGCGACTCGAAGCTGTTCATCTCGAATGCCTACGAGGGTCTTTGGTGGAGTCGGCTGCGCGGCATCGTCGCGTAGGACTTGGGATGCGACATAGAGCGCTGTCGATCGCCCTCCCCCTTCTCGTCGCGTTCGCCGGGTGCAGCAAGTCGCCCGACGAGGCGCTCGCGAGCCGTTGGGGCCTACTGCACCAATATTGCACCGACTGCCACAACGACGCCGAGCAGGCCGGCGGGTTCTCGCTCGAGCACGCGACGCAGGAGCAAATTGCGGCGCATCCCGACCGCTTCGAGCAAATCGTCCGCCGGCTCCGCGCGAGCGTGATGCCGCCGCCCGGCGAGCCGCACCCCGGCGCGAAGGACGTCGGCGAGCTCGTCGCGGCGCTCGAGGCGAAGCTCGACGCCGCTGCGGCGGCTCGCGGCCCGATGCCGGGCCGCGTCGCGCTGCATCGGTTGAACCGCTCCGAATACGCAGCCGCCGTCGACGACCTGCTCGGCGTCGACGTCGACGCGAGCCGGCTGCTGCCTCCGGACGCGACGAGCGACGGCTTCGACAACGTCGCCGAAGTGCTGCGCGTGACGCCCACGTACCTCGACCAGTACATCGCAGCCGCGCGCGACGTGAGCCTGCGCGCGGTCGGAAACGGCACGGCGAAGCCCGCGCGCGCCGAGTACGCCGCTACAACCAAGAACCGCACGGTGCACATCGACGGCCTGCCGCTCGGCACGCGCGACGGCCTGCTCGTCGACCACTACTTCCCGGCCGACGGCGAGTACGTGTTCAACCTGAACGTCTCGACCGAGCCCGGTGCGGAGCTGCGAGCGTATCCACGCGGCTGGCTCGAGTATCGGCACACGGCGATCCTCACGATCGACGGCGTGAAGGTGTTCGAGGCGTCGCTCGGCGGCGAGGACGACCTGCGGGATCTCGACCATCTGCAGATCGTCGCGGTGAACGCGATCAAGGATCGCTTCAAGAACATTCGCGTGCCGGTCAAGGCCGGGGATCGCGAGGTCGTCGCGACGTTCATCGCGCGCGATCCCGCGGAGTCGGATTACCAGCTCGAGAGCTTCGTGCCCGGCGAAGGCGTTCCGGACGTGCCGCAGATGCGCGGCTTCGACGTCGTGGGGCCCTACTCGCCCACGGGCATCAGCGTCCAGACGCGGAGCCGCGAGCGTATCTTCGTCTGCCGCCCCGCCTCGACGGCAGACGAGCTGCCGTGCGCCGAGCAGATCTTGAGCCGGCTCGCGCGTCTCGCGTTCCGGCGCGCGCCGACGGAAACCGAGATCGAGCGACTCTTGGCTTTCTACCGCGCCGGTCACGACTCGGGTGGGTTCGAGTCGGGCATCCAGAAGGGTCTGCTCGCGATCCTGTCGAGCACGAACTTCCTGTATCGCGGCGAGCCGGGCGGCGCTCCTCACGGCGTCGAGCCGGGACAAGCCTATCCGATCAGCGACATCGAGCTCGCGTCGCGGCTCTCGTTCTTCTTGTGGAGCGAAGGACCGGACTCGGAGCTGCTCGACCTCGCCGAGGCGAAGCGCTTGAGCGACCCGGCCGTTTACGACGCGCAGATTCGCCGCATGCTCGGCGAAGCGCGCGCCGAATCGCTCGTGACGAACTTCGGCTTCCAGTGGCTCAGCGTGCGCACGCTCGACACGATAGACCCGGACCCGAGGCTCTATCCGAATTTCGATGCGGACCTTAAGCGCGCGTTCGAGACCGAGATGCAGATGTTCCTCACGAGCATCTTGCTCGACGACAAGCGCAGCGTGGTCGATTTGTTGAACGCGCCTTACACGTTCGTGAACGAGCGGCTCGCGCGCCACTACGGAATCGACGGCGTCGTCGGCGATCGCTTTCGGCGCGTCGAGCTCAAGGATCCGGAGCGATTCGGGCTGTTCGGCAAAGGCAGCGTGCTGATGGCGACGTCGTACCCCGACCGCACGTCGCCCGTGCTGCGCGGCGCATGGATCATGGAGCATCTGCTCGGCGTGCCGCCGACACCGCCTCCGCCCGGCGTCAATACGAACCTCGCGCCCGTCGCGCTCGAGCAGCCGAAGTCCGTGCGCGAGCGGCTCGCGCTGCACCGCACGAACAATACCTGCAACCATTGTCACGGCGTGATCGACCCGCTCGGGCAGGCGCTCGAGAACTACAACGCGGTCGGCGAATGGCGCACGCGCGAGCGCGACAGCGGCGTACCGATCGATCCGAACGGCCGCCTCGCGAGCGGTAGGGCGGTGTCGAGCCCCGTCGACCTGCGCGCCGCGTTGACCGCGGAGCCCGATAAGCTCGTGCAGACGGTCGCGCAGAACTTGATGACCTACGCGCTCGGCCGCCGTCTCGAGTACTACGACATGCCGGCCGTGCGCGCGATCGTGCGCGACTCGCAACGCCACGGCTACACGTTCGAATCGCTCGCGATCGGCGTCGCGAAGAGCACGCCGTTCCGAATGCGGTCGGCGCCCGAGCCGGCCAAAACTGAAACGGTGGCCGCCGCGCGAAGCGACGCGACCGCGAACGCCGGCGCGAGCCGCGACGAAGCTGGAGGACGATAGAGAGATGTTCATCACCAAGAAGCACTTGTCGCGGCGCACTTTCCTGCGCGCCGGCGGCGCGACCATCGGCCTGCCGCTGCTCGGCGCGATGATCCCAGCCGCGACCGCGTTGTCGCAGACGGCCGCGGCGGCGAGGCCGCGGATGGGGTTCTTCTACCTGCCCCACGGCGCGATCATGGCGAACACGCGCTACGGCGCGGAAATGAACCGCTGGACGCCGGACAAGGAAGGCCGCGACTTCGACCTCAAGCCGATCCTCGAGCCGTTCGCGGCGCAGAAGAAATACATGACGGTCGTGAGCGGGCTCGGCAACCGCGCGGCCGAGAGCCCCGCCGTGCACGCGATCCATCCGGGCACGTGGCTCACCGCCGTGCAGCCGCCGCGCTCGCAGACGCCGAACTCGGCCGTGTCCGTGGACCAGATCGCGGCGCGCCAGATCGGCCAAGACACGCCCTTACCTTCGCTCGAGCTCGCGACCGAGGGCGCGGGCGGCAGCTCGAGTTGCGACGCGACGTTCGGTTGCAGCTACGCCCGCACGATCTCGTTCCGCACGCCCACGACGCCGATGCCGATGGAGGCCGATCCGGGCAAGGTGTTCGAGCGCATCTTCGGCCGCGGCAAGTCGCCCGAGGAGCGGACGGAGATCGCGAACGACTTCACGAGCGTGCTCGATCTCGTGACCGCCGAGGTCAAGGACCTCCAATCCGGCCTGGGCGCGGACGACCGCGCGATCGTCAACGACTATCTCGACAGCGTGCGCGAGATCGAGCGCCGGATTCAGCTGCTCAAGGCGCGCGACTTGTCCTCTCTCGATCTGCCCGAGATCCCGGTCGCGGTGTCGAGCTTCGACGAGCGGCTGCGGCTGCAATTCGACCTGCTCGCGCTCGCGTATCAGACGAACACGACCCGGATTTCGACCTTCATGATGTGCGCCGAGGTCAGTAACCAGTCGTACGCGCACGTCGGCGTGCCGGACGCGTTCCACCCGCTCTCGCACCACGCCGAGAACAAGGCGTCGATGGAGAAGCTCGCGATCGTCCAGAACTATCACAGCAAGGTGTTCTCGGAGTTCCTCGCGAAGCTCGCGGCGACGCCGGACGGTGACCGCGGCTCGATCCTCGACAACTCGATCTTTCTGTACGGCAGCAACATGAGCAACAGCAACAACCACGACTCGTTCCCGTTGCCGACGCTCGTGTTCGGCAACGCGGGTGGCAAGATCAAGGGCAACCAGCACGTTCGCTACGCCAATCACACGCCGATCGGCAACTTGTTGTTCACGCTGCTGCTGCGCGCCGGCGTTCCCGTCGACAAAGTCGGCGACAGCACGGGCGAGCTCGCGGAGGTCTGAGATGAGGCGGCGCGCGACGGTCATCGGCATCCGTACCCGGCTCACCGCGGTCGCCGTTGTCGCGTTCGGCGTCGGCGCGGCGCCGGCGTTCGCCGTCACGCTCCTCGACGCGGCGCGCCACGGCGACCACGCCGCGGCGCTCGCGGAGCTCGAGCACGGCGCAGACGCGAAGCAGAAGTCGCCGGACGGGACCACGGCGCTGCACTGGGCCGTCTACCACGACGACGCGGAGCTCGTCGCGCGGCTGATCAAGGCCGGCGCCGACGTGAACGCCGCGAACGACTACGGCTCGACGCCGCTCACCGAGGCCGCGACCGCGGGCGACAGTGCCGTGATCAAGCGGCTGCTCGAAGCGGGCGCGGACGCGAAGGCGCCGGGCAAGGACCGCGCGACCGCGCTGATGCTGATCGCGCGCGGCAACAACGTCGAGGGCGCACGACTCTTGATCGAGCACGGCGCCGACGTGAACGCGAAAGAAGCCTGGCGCGGCCAGACCGCGCTGATCTGGGCCGCGGCGCAACAGCAGCCCGCGATGGTGAAGCTGCTGCTCAAGAGCGGCGCGGACCCGAACGCGCGCTCGAACAGCAACGACTGGGACCGCCAAGTGTCGGGCGAGAAGCGCCGCCTCTACCGGCCATTCGGAGGGCTCACCGCGCTGATGTACGCGGCGCGCGAAGGCTGCGTCGAGTGCGCGCGCGCTCTCGTCGAAGGCGGCGCCGATCCCGACCTCTCGGGCTATCGCAACATCACGCCGTTGATCATGGCGATCGACAACCTGCACTTCGACACCGCGGCCTACCTGATTCAGGCCGGCGCGACGCTCGACATGTGGGACTGGTGGGGCCGCACGCCGCTCTATATGGCGGTCGACATGAACACGCTGCCGCGCGGCGGCCGGCCGGACCGCGCGTCGACGGATAAGACGACCGCGTTGCAACTCGTGCAGACGATCCTCGACCGCGGCGCGAACCCGAACGTGCAGCTCAAGATCCTGCCGCCGTACCGCGAGCGCGGCGCGGACCGCGGCTGCGACGCGATGCTCGTGACCGGCGCGACGCCGCTGTTGCGAGCCGCGAAGACCTTCGACACGGACTCGATGAAGCTCTTGATCGCGCACGGCGCGCGGCTCGACCTGCCGAACCTCAGCGGCATCACGCCGATGCACGCGGCGGCGGGCTACGGCTCGCTGGAATGCGACATCCGCGGCTACGGCCCCGGCATCCCGCAGTACATGACGGCCGACGTGCAGCAGCGTTCGATCGCGGCGCTCCAAGTGCTGCTCGACGCGGGCGCCGATCCGAACGTTGCGACGACCGGCGGCGCACGCGGCAAGGGCCCGGGTCAGACGCCGCTGTTCGGCGCGGCGTTCTGGGGCTGGAGCGACGTCGTGCAGTTCCTCGCGACGCACGGCGCGAAGGTCGGCGCCACGGACGCCGAAGGACGCACGGCCGTCGACGCGGCGCTAGGCAAAGCGGGCGGCCACGAGCGCGGCTCGTCGATCAAGGTATTCGAGCAAACGGCCGAGCTGCTGCGCTCGCTCTGCCGCGATCAGCCCGGCTGTAGCCCGCTCCAAGCCGGGAACTGACTTCCCAGGCTCACGGATTCGGCCCACGGATTCAGCTCACGGTTTCAGCACCGGCACCGTCTTCTCGTCCGAGAATCCGAGCAAGTCGACCTCGCCGTCGTTCGCGACTGCGCTCTCCGCGCGCTCGACGAACGCGGCCTCGTCGCGCACCGCGGCGCCGAGCGCGCCCGCGGTCTCGAGCAAACGCGATTGGCCCGACAGCACGAGCGGCCGCGCGGCCGCAGGTTCGATCGATGGCGTCTTCCTCGTCTTGGACGACACGAGCGCGAAGCGCTCGTTGCGGCCGGCTTCGACGACCACGCGGTCGCGCACGAGCGTCATCGCCCTACCCGCGCGCAGATGCCCCGCGACCTCGTAGCGCAGCGTGAGCACGTAGAGCTTCTCGGCCGGACCCGTGATCCGCACGCACGGACCGAGCGCGCCGCGCGTGACGACTTTCGCGTCGGCGTAGAGCGGGAAGCTGATCTGCAGCGGCTCGCCGCGGCTGTGCTTGTTGAACGCGAGAACGGCGAACACGAGGTCGCGCACGATCGCCTGCTCGTGATCGGGCTGCATGATCAAGAAATCGATGTGGTCGTGAATCGTGGCCGCGGAAATGACGGTCATCGTGAGTCCATGTCAGACGAACGTGTCTTTGACGCACGCCGCGACAGCCGCCGGAACCGCCGACTCCGGCACCTCGACCGACTCCGCGCCCGAGCCGCCGTCGCGGGAAATTCGGTAGCGGAAGCCGTCGCGCACCGCCGCGGCGTATGCCGCGGACGGGGCGCGGAACAAGTCCTCGATCGTGGCCCGATCGCGCTGCGACAGGCTGCTCAGAGCGATCTCGCCGCAGCTCTTGAGGCGCGAGCGCGGGCTGCCGACCCCCGGCAGGCCTCCAAGCCGCTCGACGTGCAGAACCGTCATGGGTGGCGCGCCGCGGCGCAGTCGGCTATAGGCCGACCGCCTTCCAGGCCCTGTCGACGGCCGAAACCGTGCTCGCGTCGCCGCGAAACAGCGTCTGTGCGACTCTCCGAGTTGTCTGCGCGAACGCTTTCATCTTCATGCTCAGCTGGGGTCCGAACCCCGTCAGCGCCTTGTACCAAATCTTTCCGGCTTTCTGCCAGCTGTAACCGCCGATCGCGACGGCCGCGTTGTAGAAGGCCAAGTTCGGGATGCCGCTGCTCTCGTGCGGATCCATCCCGGATCGGAATTCCGAGAAGTGCGTCGGCTGGGGCGAGAGGCAATGCTTGGCGGCCGGGTTCGACATGTCGCGTAGGCATTCGAAGCCCCTCGCCTTTGCGCCGCGCCCGATGATCTCCTTGCCGATGAGCCAGTCCGCCTTGTCGACCGTCTGACCCTTGCGCCACTGTTTGAACATCGAGCCGAACACATCGGACACGCTCTCGTTCAGACCGCCGGGCTCGTCGGAATACTCGAGCTGCGCGCTGAACTGCGTCACGCCGTGAGTCAGCTCGTGACCGATCACGTCGCTCGCCTTCGTGAAGTCGACGAAGATGTCGCCGTCGCCATCGCCGTAGACCATTTGCGTGCCGTTCCAGAACGCGTTGTTGTAGCGCACGCTGAAATGCACGGACGACATCAAGGTCTTGCCGGCGTCGTCGACCGAGTTTCGGCCGAACAGCTGCTCGTAAAACGCGGCGACCGCCGCGGTCTCGGCGAACGCGCGCTTGGACGTCGCGTCCTTCCCCGGCGCGGCGACCGCGACGCCGGGCAACGTCGTGCCGTGCTTGCAGTTGAAGACCGTGATCTCCGGCGAAGCGGGAGCCGCGCCTCTCTCTAGGCCTAAGCTCGCGGCCGAAAGGTCGGTATGCACCGCGCGGAGCCTTCGCCACTGCTTGTCGTACTTGATCGCATCCGCAAAGGCCTTGCGCGTCCTTGCGGGCAGCCGCTTGTCCCGCGCGAACCGTTTGAGCACGTTCGGCGGAACGATCGAGCACGTGCAATTCATGTCTGCCTCGCGAGCTTCGTGCCGCGACAGCGGAGCATCACGAGCGCGCGGCGACGCGGCCGCGGAGCCTCAACGCACGATCGCACCGTTGTCGTCCGCCTGCGGTGACGGCGCATCGGGGTTCAGGTTCACGCTCAGCGTGTGCACGTTCGCGAGCTTGCCGTTCACGAGCCGGAACGTGTGCGAGTCGGGCATCCCGGTGCTGCTGTTCCCGAATCTGCAGAACACGTTGATGACGCCGAGATCCTCGTCGACGACGTAGTCGCGATTCACGATGTAGAGCACGCCGGCCGGAATTCCGACCTCGCACGTCGCGTTCGGATCGTTGTTGCGGTTCGTATAAGCGCCGCCCTCGAGGCGCGCGCAGGGCCGGCCCCACGGCGTCTTCACGAACTTGTCCGAGAACATGTCGAGATAGCTGTTCGCCGCGTTGATCAGCTCTTGGCCCGAGAGCTGCGCGGCTCCCTTCGGCGCCTTCCAGTCTTCGGCGCTCGAGTACTTCAGGTACGCGTTCGCATTGAACAGCCAGTCGCCCTTGTCGGTCACGAGGCTATCGATCCGCGTGATCTTGCGGTTGTCCACGTAGAGCCGTGTACCGATCACGTACGGGTGATCGCCTTGCGTGACGATCACCTCGGTGAACGTCTTGCAGCGAGTCGCGTCGAGAAAGCTGCGCGAATGCGCTACGGCCAAGGCCTTGTTCCAGAGGCCATCGCCCTTGCCGACGTCGGCCATGTTCTCCTTGAACACGGCTTTGTCCGCGAACGCGAGCTTCGAGGCGTCGCCGGACTTCTGAGCCGCGACATAGCTGTCGGCCGCGGCTTGCAAGTCCGCGCGCGTGCAGACCGCGGGCGGCGGCGGCGCAGGTGGAGCCGGCGGCTGTGCGTACGCGCCCGCGGCGACGCATGACAACGTGCAAGCGGCGAAGATCTTCCTCAACATCGTTCCCCCTTTCTTTCGAGCGACGATCGCAGAGCGCGTCGAGCGCCAAGACATCGCCGCATCAACGCGGCTTCGACGTGTCCACTTGGAAGATCGGCAGATCCCAGTGGTTGAGCGTGAGCTCCCAGCGCCGGTTCTCGTCGCGCTTGCGCGTCGCGGCGTCCGGGAATAGCTGCTGCGCGATCTCCTCCTCGTGCGACGCCGCGGCGACGTCTTTGTACGTGATCTCGATTCGATAATCCCAGCGCGCCGCCTCGTCGGTGTGCAGCTGCGGATGATAGACGCGGTAGTCGACGATGTAGCCGAGCTGCTTCGCGCGATCGAGGATCGCGATCTGGTACTTGCGGAAGAGATCCCACCACTCGTCGATGAAGCCGTAGCGAACGCGGTAAACCCACTCGACCTCGTAGCCCGTGACACCGGGCTTCGGCGGTTGTGCGAGCGCCGTTCGTGCGGACAGCAGCGAGAGAGCGAGACCGGCGATCGCGAGTGATCGGAGCAGCGGCGTCGTAGCCATTCGCGTAACCCCCAAGGTGCGGCGAAACGCGGCCACTGCAACACAGCGCTCGCGAGGCCGCAAGCGCTGGTGCTCTCGATCACTCTTGCGGAAAACGCGCCGGGAGGGTGGCGTCCCTGCCACCCTCCCGGGCACGGGGGACTCTACGAATTGGTCTTCTTGCGGTGAATACGGCGGCTCTGGTGGTTGTCCGACCGCTGCACGCGCGCCTGCTCGCCGGCGCCGACGTGGCCATCCCTCGCCGCGACGCCTTCCTTGCGGTCGACATGCGCTTGGCCGGCTTCGAGCGAGCCGACTTCGCGGTTCGTCAGTGTGCCACTGTCGCCGCCCTGATCGATGCGCTGCTCTTGCTTGATGTTGCGCGCAACGTCCGCCTGCATTCGCTCGGACGACTTCGAATCGGGGTTGCCGTCGACCGCGTTGTGGCGATCTCGATAGATGTCGCGGCTCGTCCGGTTCTGCATCTGGTTGATGTGCGCCTGCTCGGCCGGCGACAGCTTGCCGTCCTTCAGATCTCGCGCCTCGGTCTGATCGATCCGCGATTCCTGGCGTTCGATCTGACCGGCCTCTCGCGTGTTGAGCTGACCTTGCTGGAGGCCTTGCTCGACCCGCTCTTGCTGATTCACGTCACGATCGACGACCTGATCCGTGCGCGGTCCGTCAGCCAACGCGCTCGTGGCGACCAACAGAGCACCGAGCGCGCAGAATCCGATTCCCTTGTTCATGCGATCCCTCCTTCGGGTGCGGCCGCGACCACGGCCTTGCTCAACACAACGCGCGATCCGCGCTCCGCGATGACAGGGCTACGTTACAAAAGCTGGCTTCGACTATACTTTTGCGCCTCGAGACGACGCAGCCGCCCGGAGCGCATGGGCTTCGAGCGCTGACGAAGCGCCGTAGTTCACAAGGAAGAGAATCAACGGAACGTCAACGATGACTCTAGATTCGCTAATCGACGTGCTCTTGTCCTGGCGTTTCATCCTGCTCGCCGTGTTCGTGTCGACGGCGCTCTACGCGCACTTCCGCGGCCGCACTCATCAACGATTTCTCCGCGAGGTATTCGGCCCCGCAACGCTGCTCGCGCCGATCAACGTCCCGATCTATCTCTCCTCCGCGGTGCCGAGCACGCCTTTCTTGGATATAGACTTGATCCCGGGCCTGCGCTTCCTGGAGCAACACTGGAAGGAGCTGCGCGAGGAGGTCGAGCGGCTCTATTCGCAGGGCGGCATTCGCGCGTCCGATAGCTACGACGACGCCGGATTCAACTCGTTCTTCCGCCACGGCTGGAAGCGCTTCTATCTCAAGTGGTACGGCGAGCCGACGCCGTCCGCGAAAGAGCTCTGCCCGCGCACGCTCGAGCTGCTCGCGCAAGTGCCGGCGATCAAAGCCGCGATGTTCGTGCGGATGGCGCCGAAGAGCCGCCTGCCCGTGCATCGAGATCCGTTCGCGGGCTCACTGCGCTTCCACCTCGGCTTGCGAACGCCGAACTCCGAGAAGTGCCGGATCACCGTCGATGGTCAGACTTACTGGTGGAAAGACGGTGAGGGCGTGCTGTTCGACGAGACCTTTCTCCACCGCGCCGAGAACGAGACGGACGAGGACCGGTTGATTCTGTTTTGCGACGTCGAGCGGCCGCTGCGCACGCGCGCGGCGCGCGCGTTCAACCACTTCATCGGCGACACGCTGATGCGCGCGTTTCGAACGAAGAACGTGCAGGGCGAAGAAGTCGGCGCGTTGAGCAAGACGTTCGCGGCGCTCTATCCAATCCGGGTGCTCGGCAAGCGCATCAAGCAGTACAACCGTCCGCTGTACTTCACGCTGAAGTACCTGCTCGTCGCGGTGGTGCTCTACCTCATCTTCTGGCGATAGACGTCGCGGCTCCGTCCGCCGCGCGCGGCGACGGACGGAGAGCGCACGGGTGGCCCGGGGCCGATCCTCCGGCGCTACTTCTTCTCGTTGAGGTCATCGACCCAGAACTTGGTGCCGGAAACGTCGGCGCTGGCCATCAAACCCTTCTTGCCGATCTGGTAGTACGCAACGCCGTCGAAGAACGTCGACGATACCTCGGCGCCCTTGGTGCCTGCCGCGGCCTGTGCGGTCGCGGATGAGTCCCAGCCGCCCTTCGCGAAGTCCGCGAACTTCTGCGGCGTCTCGAACAAGATCACCACGTCATAGCGGCTCGCTCCGAACGTGAGGCCGACGCCCGCAGAGCCCATGCGCATGTACGTGCGAGCGCCGGTCTTCTTGTCGATCGCTACCCCGCCGCCGCCCGCGCCCGACGCGCCGAATCCGGCCTTCGTCACCCTGAACACCGCGTAGCCCGCGGCCTTGTTGTAGGCCTCGGTGCCACCCTTCATCCCCTGGAACTCTTTGAGAATCATCGTCGCGTTGGAGTCGGTCTCCGCTCGTTCCTTCGCGGCCTTCTCCTTGTCTTTGGCGTCGTCCGCACCGGCGAGTTGGGCGCTCAGGATCAACAGGATGGCCGACATGCTCGTCCACACCAGTCGTTTCGAAAAAGTCATGGCACTCCTCCTACCTCGAAGATTGCGGAAGCTGGAAAGAACCGTGCGATCTTACCCGTTCGCAGAACGCGCGCGGAATACCGGCACGCGTCGCCGCGCCGCGACACGATGACAAACGCGACGATCGTCGCTAGGGGATCGAGGCGTCGCCGCGCGCTCTCAGAGCTTCGCGGCGACCGCGTTGTGGCTCGCGCCGCGCAGCAGCTCCGCGACGGCTTCCGCGTTCGGAATCGGCCGGCCGCCGACCGGCGTCAACGCGATGTCGAGCGGCGACTTGCCGCGCTTGTCCGCGACGTCGACGTTGGCGCCTTGCTCGATCATGAAAGCGACCACCTTCGTCCAACCGCGGCCCGCGGCAGAATACAGCGCGGTCTGCCCTTCGCGATCGGTCAGTCCGCTCGGCCGGGCGATACGCGACGTACGCGTGTACGCATCGTCGATGCGCGAGTTGATGTCCGCCCCCGCCTTGAGCAGGATCTCGAGCGAGGCGATCACCTTGCCCTCGATCGACTGGTCCTCCTCGAAGTTCGGTGAGCGATTCGCACCGAAGTTGATGTTGCGCACCCCGAGGCCGGCTGCGGCCATCAGCGGCGTGATGCCCATGAAGTTCGGCAAGTTGACGTCCGCGCCGTGCTCGAGCAGCGCCTTCATCGAGTCGTGGTCGTGCGTGATCGCGGCGCGCAGCAGCGGCGTCGCGCCGCCGGTGAGCAAGTCGTCGGTGAAGCGCTCGCTGTTCCCGCCGCGGCCCGGCCTGTGCTGGTTCAGCTGCGCGTCGACGTCGACGTCCGCGGCGAGCAGGCGCTTCACGATGTCGAAGCCCGTCGCCTTCTTGGAATGGGGATACGCGGGCGTGCGCGGCACGTAGGTATTCAAATCGACAGCGAGATAGAGCGGCGTGCGCCCCCACCAGTCGGCATAGCGCGGATTCGCGCCGAGGTCGAGCAGCACGTTCGCCGTGTCGAACTCGTAGTTGTCGAGCGCGATCATCAGGGCCGTGACGCCGTCCGGCGTAGGCCGATCGATGTTCTCGCCCGCCGCGACGATCGCGCGCACACAGTCGGCGCAGCCCGAGCGCGCCGCGAACAAAAGCGGGGTCAGGCCGCCTGTCGGGCGGTACTGCGCACGCGGCTCCGAGGTGATCTGCGCGCCCCAGTCGTTCGCGGCCGCGCGCGCGTGCACGTCGGCGCCGTGCTGGATCAAGAGCTTCACGAGCTCGGCGTTCGCGCTGTCGGCGGCCCACATGAGCGCCGTCTGCTCGCGCCAGATCTCGTGCGCGTTCACGTCGGCGCCGTGCGCGAGCAGGTCTTTCGCGACCGCGACCGAGCCCGCGCGCGACGCGAGCATCAGAGTCGTCTCGCCGTCCACGTTCGCCGCATCGACCTCGGCCCCGGCCTTGAGCAGCGTCGCGACGAGCGGCACGTTACCCGCCTTCACGGCCTCGCCGAGCGGGCTCGCGCCGTAATCGTTCTTCACGTCGGCCTTCGCGCCATGCGCGAGGAGCACGCCGACGAGATCGGCGTCGAGCTTGTAAGCGGCCCAGTGCAGCGGCGTGGTGCCGTCGCCTTGGCTCGCGTTCACGTCGGCGCCGCCACTTATGAGATCGAGCGCCGCGGCGCGGCGGCCGTTCTGAATCGCGTCGGCGAGCGCGCTGTCCGCCTGCGCCGCGAGCGGCGCCAGGGCGACGAGCGCGGCCAGGGCAGACGCGGCGACGCCCGCAGCGGTGCGCGACTCGATCGGCCTTCGCGAGCTTGCGAGATTCATGGTCTTCGGCCCTCGTGCTAGACGATGTCGTGCGTCAACGTGTTGTGGTGCGCCCAGAAGCCCTTGTGCAGGTCATAGAGGAGCTTCGCGGGATCCTCGAACGATCGGCCGAGCCCGTCGAGCACGCCGGCCTTCAGCATGTCCGCCGCGGTCTCACCGAGGCGCACGTGCTCGACCATTCGGCCGAACAGCTTCGAGTGCATGTCGAGCTCGGCCTGAACTTGCGCGCGGCCGACCACCGGCCCCACGCTCGGCACGAAGCGCGTGTCCTTGTCGCCGAGCGCGAGCAAGCGGTTCAGCGAATCCAATCGGCCGCCGAGCCAACCGCCGCCGAACCAGTCGAACTCGGGGTCGCGCTGCGGCGAGACGACGTCGCCGACTGCGACGACGTTGACGTCCGGAAAGAACACGTAGATGTCGCCATCCGTGTGCGCCTCGAGCAGATAGCCGTAGCTCACCTTCGTCTTGCCGACGACGGCCGTGGCTTCGGTATGGAACGCCTGAGTCGGCCGGCCGGCCGGCGCGAGCGGCGGCTGATAGCGATCCTCTGCGGCCAAGTAGTAGCCGGCGGTCAGCCGCTGGCGTGTCTTCGCGTGCGCGTAGATCGTCGCGCCGGCCGCGCCGAGCGGCTCGTTCGCGCCGACCTGCTCGAGATGCCAATGCGTGTTGAACAGCGCCGCGACGCGGCCGCCCGGCAGCTCCTCGAGCTTCTGCTGCAGGGCTTTGCTCGACGCGGCGGCGCCACCGTCGACGACGACTTTGCCCGCGTCCGTCGCGAGCACGAGGATATTGGCGCCGGCGCCGCCGATGAGCGTGAGCCCTGGCGCGACACTGGCCGCGCTGAGCGCGTCGGCCGCGCGCGCGAAGCGAACGGCGCCGCCGAACGTCGCGGCCGCGAGGCCGCTCGCGAGGCCGCGCAGCACGCTTCGCCGATCGACGCTGTCGCGCGATGCCGGCGGCGGTTGCGCGCTATACGCCCGCGATCGCACCGCTGCTGTCTCCGATCGCCTTTGCCTCGACGCCGGCCTTGTTGAGCACGGTGAGGTGCAAGTTCGATAACGTCGTGTACTCGGGCAATTGCACGTGCTGGCCGCCCTTGAGCGCGCCGCGCGCGCCGCCGACGAGGATGATCGGCAGCGGGTAGTTGTTGTGGCGGTCGCTGTTGCTCATGTTCGAGCCGTACA
>Ga0326726_10002131_pt1 | contig 18311 bp, 17 predicted proteins | sample MHFenrmetagenome_2_FD_207603 | JGI IMG/M metagenome (GOLD analysis project Ga0326726, IMG submission 207603) | Lab enriched peat soil microbial communities from Michigan Hollow, Ithaca, NY, United States - MHF15MN | ecosystem: Environmental > Terrestrial > Soil > Wetlands > Peat | place: USA... | reverse complement strand
AGGGAACGGCGCCGTGATAGGCGCCGCGGGCGACCAGCACCTTGCGTCGCCCTGTCGCCGCGCGGGCGATCATCACGCAGACGGTGGTGGCATCGGCGCCGTTCTTCTGGAACATCGCCCAATCGGCATGCGGAACCGTCTCGACCACGAGCTCGGCCAGTTCGACGAGCCGTTCGGTCGGCCCGTTCAGTCCATTGCCGCGCCGGCGCTGCGCATCGGCAGCCGCCTCGACATCGGCATCGCCGTACCCCAGCACCATCGGTCCCCAGGCGCACATGAAATCGATGTATTCGCGCCCATCCGCATCCCACAGACGGCAGCCCTCGCCGCGCGAGAAGAACTGCGGATAGGCCGCCGGCAGTCGGGCCGCGTTCTGATGTCCCCACATGCCGCCCGGAATGACCCGTTGCGCGCGCGCGCGCAGAGCGGCGTCGGTGGAAAGGCGGGATAGATTCATTCGAGGGCCCCGCTGCCTGTCCGAGAGTCGCGTCGGCCCTCGGGACAGCCTTTGTGGAATCGGATATATCATGTATCCCTACTCCGCCGGCTGTCAATTCACTTACTGGTCCGCGCATGCCGCTCCTATTCGGCGCCATCGCCGACGATTTCACAGGAGGCCTCGAACTCGCGTCGATGCTCGTGCGCGGTGGTATTCGCACACGCATGCTGACGCGCTTCGCCACGGCCGAGGACCTGTCGGAGGCTGATGCGGTCGTCGTCGGCTTGAAGACGCGGGTCGCGCCGAGGGATCAAGCCGTACGGGCCTTCGCGCAGGCCGCCGACTTGCTTGCGAAAGGCCGCGCGCGGCAGCTGTTCTTCAAATACTGCGCCACCTTCGATTCGACGCGCCATGGCAACATCGGTCCCTGCGCCGATCTGCTCGCCGATCTGCTCGGGGCGGACTTCACGGCGTTCTGCCCCGCCTTTCCCGAGGTCAAGCGGACCGTCTTCCAAGGCCACCTGTTCGCCTTCGACCAGATCATCTCGGAATCGCCGAAGCGCCTGGACCCGCTCACGCCGATGCGGGATCCCAACCTGGTGCGCGTGCTGCAGCAGCAGACGCGTCACCGCGTCGGCTTGATTCGGCACGAGGATTTCAAGGCCGGCGTCGAGGCCGTATGCGCGCGAGTCGAGGCGTTGAAGGCAGACGGCGTTCGATACGCCATCGCCGATGGGGCCGACGAGGACGACTTGATGGGGCTCGCCGCCGTCAGCGCCGACTGGCCGCTCATGACCGGCGGCTCCTCGGTCGCGGCGTACTATCCCGACCTCTGGCGTGCGCAGGGACTCGTGGGCGGGAAGTCCTCGCAGACCATGCCCGCTGTCGATGGGCATGCCGCCGTGCTGGCCGGCAGTTGCGCCGATCGCACGTGGGAGCAACTCGAATACTTCGAGCGTACGCGGCCCGTATTGAGACTCGACCTCGCCGCCGGCGATCCCGCCGCGGCCGAAACGGCGGTCGCCTGGGCCGCGGCACGCCTCGCATCCGGCCCGATTGCCATCACGACCGCGGCGCGCCCGGACGCCGTGGCCGCCATCCAGCGTCGCTTCGGCCGTCGACGCGCGGCGCACACGGCAGAACAGCTGCTCGGCCGGATTGCGGTCGGCCTGCGCGGTCTCGGCGTCCGCCGCTTCGTGATCGCCGGCGGCGAGACATCGGGCGCGGTGGTCGAGGCGCTACGCATTCGCGCCCTGGCCGTCGGACCATATGAAGCCCCGGGACAATCGAAGGCGGTTACGCTTCAGGAGGAGCCGCTGTCGTTCTATCTCAAGTCCGGCAAGCTCGGTGCCGTCGACATGTTCCAACGCGTTCTCGGCGGCGGCTAGTTCGGCGGCGAGCGGCTGACAATCAGCGCGTCCAGCGCATAGGCACCCTGGCCGCGCGGCCGCACGAGGAACGGGTTGATGTCGATCGACTCGATGTCGTCGGCGTGCGCCGCGGCGAATTGCGACAGGCTGACGAGCGCGTCGGCGAGCGCGTCGATGTCGCAGGGCTGCTGGCCGCGGACGCCGTCGAGGATCGCGTGGCCCTTGATCTCCGCGATCATCGCAAGCGCCTCGGGCTTGTCGATGGGCGCGAGGCGCAGGGCGACGTCCTTGAGGACTTCGACGAAGATGCCGCCCAGGCCGAACATGATCGCCGGACCGAAGATGGGATCGCGCTTGACGCCCAGGATCGTCTCCACGCCACCGGTGACGTAGGGCGCGACCAGGACGCCCTCGATGCGTGCCGCCGGCGCCTTGTGCTTCGCGCGCTTCAGCAGTTCGGCGAAGCCGGTACGCACGGCGTCGGCATCGGCAAGGTTGAGCAAGACGCCGCCGATCTCGGTCTTATGCGCTATATCGGCCGAGGCGATCTTGAGGACGACAGGGCGCTTCATGGCGTGAAAGGCTTGGACCGCCTCGTCCGCATTTCGCGCCAGTCGTTCCTCGAGAATCGGCATGCCCCACTCGCCGAGCAGTCGCTTCGCCTCATGTTCGCTCAGGGACGATGCGAGCGCGCCCTTCCCTCTGATCTGCAGCGTCGGTTGCACCTGCGCCTGTCGGAACGAGCGGCCGCAGGCGACGAGGGCGGCCACGGCAGCGACCGCGCGCGAGGGGTCTTCGAACACGGGCGGATGCTCTGCAATTCGCGGATCGCCTGGCGCATGGGTTCGGCGATGGCGGGCGAGCCGGCGACGCTGCTGAAGAAGGCGATGAGGGAGTCGTAGCCGCCTTCGCGCAGCGCGATCTCGAGGTTGCGCGCGACGAGCTTGATGTCGTTGAAGGGCTGCGCGGTCAGGTCGATGGGATTGCGCGGCGAGGCGAAGGGCACCAGCGCCTTAAGCTCGCGCTGCGCCGCCTCCGGCAGGGGCGGCACCTGGAGGCCGCGCTCGGCGGCGTCATCGGCCATGAGCGCGCCGACGCCGCCGGAGATCGTGATCAGGCCGAGGCGGTCGGAGGCCGGATAGATGCCGCGGCCGGCGGCGTAGGCGATGTCGACCATCTCCTCGGCGGTGCGGGCGCGATAGGCGCCGTGGCGGCGCAGCACCGCATCGTAGATCGCGTCGGCACCAGCCAGCGTGGCGGTGTGCGAACTGATGGCGGCCGCGCCGAGTTCGGAGCGGCCCACCTTCATGAAGATGACGGGCTTGCGGCGGGCGCGGGCGGCCTCGAGCGCGGCGATGAAGCGGGGGCCGTGCTTGACGCCCTCGGTGTAGGCCATGATGACGTCGGTGCCGGGATCCTCGGCGACCCAGTGCAGGCACTCCGCCACGTCGACATCGACCTCGTTGCCGGTCGTGATCCAGTAGCGCATGCCGAGGCCGCGGCCGATGGCGGTGAAGAAGAGGTGGCTGCCGAAGGCGCCGCTCTGGGTGACGATCGAGATGCGGCCGGGCTTGGGCAGGCCGCGATCAAGGGTGGTGCTGAACGTCGGGTAGAGCCCAATCTCGGTGTTGAACAGGCCGAGGCAGTTGGGGCCGAGGATGCGCATGCCGCTGTCGCGGGCGATGGCGGCGATGCGGTCTTGCAGCGCGACGCCGGCGGGACCGACCTCGGCGAAGCCGGCGCTGAAGATGCAGGCGGCACCGACGCCACGGGCGGCGCAGTCGCGCGCGGCCTCGACGGCCTGCTCGGCGGTGACGGCGATGACGGCGAAGTCGACGGCGCCGGGGACGGCGGCGATGGTGGGATAGGCCTTCAGCCCTTGGACGGTGCTGCGCTTCGAGTTCACAGGATAGATCGGGCCGCGGAAGCCGGCGGCGAGCAGGTAGGCGAGCGGCCGGCCGCCGATGCGCGACGGCTCGTCGGAGGCGCCGATGATCGCGATCGAGTTCGGGCGCAACAGCTTGTCGAGACTGCGCGCCGGCGGCAGGCCTGTCATCCCCTCGCCTTCTCGATCATCTGGCGGGCGATGATCAGCTGCTGGATCTGGCTGGTGCCTTCGTAGAGTCGGAACAGGCGGACGTCGCGGTAGAAGCGCTCGACGCCGTAGTCGGCGATGTAGCCGGCGCCGCCATGGATCTGCACGGCGCGGTCGGCGACGCGCCCGACCATCTCCGCGGCATAGAGCTTGCAGCAGCTGGCTTCGAGCGTAACCAGCTCGCCCTCATCGCGGCGGCGCGCCGCGTCCAGCACCATGGAGCGGGCGGCATAGGCCTCGGTCTGGCTGTCGGCCAGCATGGCCTGGACGAGCTGGAAGTCGGCGATCGGGCGGCCGAACTGCTTGCGATCCATCGCGTAGGCCAGGCTGTCGCGGATCAGCCGCTCGGCCACACCGACGCAGACGGCGGCGATGCTGAGCCGCCCGCGATCGAGCACCTTCATCGCGGTCTTGAAGCCCTGCCCTTCCTTGCCGCCGATCAGCTGGCGCGCTGGCACGCGGCAGTTCTCGAAGATGACGTCGCAGGTGTGGTTGCCGCGCTGGCCCATCTTGCGGTCGGTCTTGCCGAGCTTGAGGCCGCGCGTGCCGGCTTCGACCAGGAAGGCGGAGATGCCGGCCGCACCCTTCTCCTCTGGGTTGGTGCGGGCCATGACCGTGAAGACGCCGGCTTCGGGCGCGTTGGTGATGAAGCGCTTGGTGCCGTTGAGGATGTAGTGGTCGCCGTCGCGCCGGGCGCTGGTGCGCAGCGAGGCGGCGTCGGAGCCGGAGTCGGGCTCGGTGAGGGCGAACGAGCCGGTGATCTCGCCGGCGGCCAGCTTCGGCAGGTACGCGCGCTTCTGCTCCTCCGTGCCGTCGATGACGATGCCCTGCGAGCCGATGCCGATGTTGGTGCCGAAGCGGGAGCGGAAGACCGGCGAGGTCTGCCCGAGCTCGAAGGTTACGCGCACCTCCTCCGTCATGTTGAGGCCGAGGCCGCCATACTCGGCGGGGATCGAAAGGCCGAAGAGGCCGAGGCTGCGCATCTCCGCGACGATGTCGGCGGGAATGGCGTCCTCGTCGGCTACGCGTTGCTCGTTGGGAACGAGGCGCGCCTGCACGAAGCGGCGCACGGTGCTCAGCAACTGGTCCAGGGTTTCGGAATCGAGGGCCATCGATCGAGCTTACAGGCGGGGCGGCTCAAGTTGCAAACGAGAGGGGCTTGTGCCAAGTGACTCGCATGAACGAACCCGCCTCCCCTGCCCTGCCGGTGCGCGTCGAGCGCGAGGGCGGCATCGCCGTCGTCACCATCGACAATCCGCCGGTCAATGCGCTCTCGCAGGCGGTGCGAGTCGAGCTACTGCGGCTGTTCCGGTCGTTCGCCGATGACGCCGGCGTGACGGGCATCGTGCTGATCGGCGCGGGGCGCGACTTCGTAGCAGGGGCGGATATCCGGGAGATGGATGCGCCGCTGGAGCCGTCGCTGCCGGAGGTGATCCTGGCGATGGAGGCGTGCCGGCAACCGATCGTGGCGGCGATATCCGGCAATGCGCTCGGCGGCGGGTATGAGCTGGCGCTGGCCTGCGACCGGCGGCTGGCGGCGGCGGGCGCGACCGTGGGACTGCCGGAGGTGAAGCTCGGCATTCTCCCCGGCGCCGGCGGCACGCAACGGCTGCCGCGGCTCGTCGGCGTGGCGCGCGCCATCGCGCTCATTGGGGCGGGGCGGCGGGTCGGGGCGAAGGAGGCGGCGACGCTCGGGATGGTCGATCGCGTGGTCGAGAGCGATCTTCTGGCGGCGGCGCGGGCCGAGGTTGCACAGGCGGGGAAGCGGCGGCTGTCGGAGGCGGCGGTGCCGGCTTCCGATGCAGCCGAGGTCGAGAAGGCGGCGGGCGAGGCTGTGCGCTCGGCGCGCGGGGTGCCGTCGGTGGGCAAGGCGATCGAGATGGTGCGGCTGGCGGGCAGCACGCCCTTTGCCGAGGCGGTGAGGATGGAGCGCGCGACGTTCGTCGCGCTGCGCGACAGCGCGGAGGCGAAGGCGCTGCGGCACCTGTTCTTTGCGGAGCGCAATGCGCAGAAGGTGCCCGGGATCGCGGGGGCGAAGGCGCGGCGGCTCGAGCGGGTGGCGGTGATCGGCGGCGGCACCATGGGCGCCGGCATTGCGGTGGCGCTGGCGGATGCGGGTTTGGCGGTCATGCTGGTGGAGCGCGATCACGCGGCGATCGAGGGGGCGCGGAAGCGGATCGGCGGGACCTACGATCGCGTGGTCGCGGGTGGGCGGCTGGGGCGGGCGGCGGCGGACGAGCGGATCGGGCGCATCGCCTTGGGCACGGAGTGGGCGGCGATTGGCGACGTCGATCTCGTGATCGAGGCGGTGTTCGAGGAGATGGAGGTCAAGCTCGAGGTGTTCCGGCGGCTCGATGCGCTGGCGCGGCCGGGGGCGGTGCTGGCGACCAACACCTCGTATCTCGACGTCAACCGGATCGCGCGCGAGACCAGGCGGCCGCAGGACGTGGTGGGGCTGCATTTCTTCAGCCCGGCGAACGTAATGCGGCTGCTGGAGATCGTGCGCGGCGAGGCGACGGCACCCGACGTGCTGGCGACCGGCTTCACGCTCGCCCGCAAGCTCGGCAAGGTGGCGGTGGTGGCGGGCGTGTGCGAGGGCTTCATCGGCAATCGCATCTTCTCGGCCTATCGCACGCAGATGGAATACCTGGTGGAGGACGGCGCCTGGCCCGAGGATGTCGACCGCGCGCTCGAGGCCTATGGGTTCGCGATGGGGCCGTTCGCGGTGTTCGACCTCGCCGGGCTCGATATCGCCTGGGCCGGGCGCAAGCGGCGCGCCGCCACCCGCGACCCGCGCGAGCGCTACGTCGCCGTCGCCGACCAGCTCTGCGAGCTGGGACGCTTCGGCCGCAAGACCGGGCGCGGCTGGTACCTCTATCCCGAGGGCGCCAGGAAGCCGGTACCCGATCCGGAGGTGCACGCGCTGATCGAGGCCGAGGCGGCCGCCAAGCGCATCCGGCGCCGCGCGGTGTCGGACGAGGAGATCGTGCAGCGGGCGCTGGCGACGATGGTTAACACGGCCGCACAGATCCTGGCCGAGGGCGTGGCGCTGCGCGCCGCCGACATCGACCTGGTGCTGGCGAACGGCTACGGCTTCCCCGCCTTCCGCGGCGGTCCGCTCTTCGCCGCCGACGCGCGCAGCCTCACCGCCGCGCTCGCCGACGTGGAGGCGATGCACCGCGCCGCCGGCTTCGGCAGCGAGCCGGCTCCGCTGCTCATCAAGCTGGCGAAAAGCGGATCGAGTTTCGCGGCGTGGGATGCGGCGAAAAATCGGTGAGCGGATTTACGCAAAAATGTTTCACGTGAAACATCGCGGCACGCGAGCGGGGTGAGTGAGCGGCGCTGGAGAAAACGGTTTCACGTGAAACATCGGCGCGCGCGGGCTGGGACGGCAGTCCTTTTACGCAGGAATGTTTCACGTGAAACATCGGGCGAGCGGGCCCGGAAGACGCGATTCTGCAAAACAACCCCATGCATTAAAAAATCACCCTTTCTTTTCAAAGACATGACTATGCGCACGAATAGCATGTCAATGACCGTCGGAGAGCGCCGAGAGGCGCGATTCGGGGGGCGAGGGGCAGCGGAGTAGCGCTCTGCCAAGGCGACGTTCAGGAGGGGCCGTGACGACACGGCGGGCGTCCTGTAGCCGCGGGCAGCTGCGGCTCACGACCGCGGGCGAGCCGGTGCGGATCCCCATCTGCCACTGCCTGGAGTGCCAGCGGCGCACGGGCGCGCGCAGGTGACCGCCATCGAGGGCCGCGCGGCGCTCTCGACTGGATCGCGGGTTGGATGCCACAATCACGGGAATGAGGTGGCTCGCCCAAGGGGGGTCGCGTGCGCCGTTTTATTCTGGTGCTGATTGTTACGCTCGTTTCCGGCTGTGGCCTCCGCGAGGTCGGGAACATAGAGACGCCCTACGTGGCGTCGGAGTATGTGCCCTATGCGCAACCTGGCTCAGCCGCCATCGTAGGGACGGTGGCGGAACGTCAGCTTGCGGGCCGATCGATGACCTGTGCCGACATGGATGTCGAGCTGATGCCATCGACCACCTATACGCGGGAGAGTGTTGCCGTCTTTAGAACCGGCAAGATGCCGAGCGGCCGCGCGTCATCCGACAAGAAGACGCTGCTTCAATCGGTGATAAAGAAGGCAAAGTGCGACGCCAGCGGGCATTTCGCGTTCAGCGGGCTTGCTGCCGGCACCTGGATCGTCGGCATCGAGATGCGGGCGGGTGACGGCGATTCCATGACGGGCGCCGTGTTTCGAGAGATTGCCGTTGCACCAGGAGAGACGGCGACCCTCGCCTTCGCCGATACAGACTTCGTCCCTCGCTGAGGCGATCGCAGCAGCCGCTGCAAATTGGAACTGAGGTATCGCCAGGCGCTGGATCAGGACTGAATCAGATTTTGCTCATCATCTTCTGCGAGGATCCGCTGCGGCCGGGTCAGCCGGATCAAGCCTTCGAAGCCGAAGCCGAGGCGGCGAGACGGCGCGTGGATGATCGTCGAACTCGGCGACGGGCAGGTCGCGGGCCTGCCGCCTAGCGTCAGCGCGATGGAATTCTATCGGATGCTGATAGCCGGCGCGCCAGCGCAGATGTAGAGCCGGGATCGACGCGCCCGTTCGGATGCCGGTTCGGGTCTCTGGCAATCCGAGAAATCAGCCTGGGAATCTCGATTACCGTGTTTTTCGCAGAAAGCTTGCTGTTTTGAACAGCGAAGGACGGACAATGAGCGTCATATCGGGGTGCAAGGAGGTATCCCCGATGCGCTTTCTCATGCTGTTTTCCCTGCTGCTGGTGACGGCCTGCACCATCCGCGAGGAGACTTTCAGTCCGCGCGACAATAGAGGCGGCGGCCTTTCTTTCATCGCGCCAGACCTGAATACGCCGGCCGTCGGCGACAGCGGCGCATGCCCCGGCGGCTTCGCCCGCGGCTCCCAGATGCAGGACTCCCGCGACGGTACACAGGAGCTGTTTTGCGATTGAAGCTCGGCGGCGCTTCCAGGCTGTCCGCTGGCACCGGCCGCGGCTGTATCATCGCGGATAGTCCAGCACCGCCGCGGAATTTTCCGTCCGGTGTGCAAAAACGCACTGCGCGGACCCCATGGAGAGGAGCTTTGTGGGGGAATTGTGACGAAGGAGGCATTTGTGGATCAGGTTAACGCGACGAACTTCACCCGGCTTTCCCGGTCGAATATGGAGATGAGCGACCATATCGTCGTGCTCACCGCCATCGTGGGTGCGATGGTCACCCGGGCCAGTGTCGACTACGAGCGCCTCGAAGAATGCGTGAACTTCGCGGCGAAGCGCTATCGGGCCGGCAAGCGCTCCGCTTTCCTCCAGAAGGCGTCGTCGGTCCTCCAGGATCTCGAAGCGATGCAAAAGGCGCTCGGGGTCGAGAGCCGGAAGCTACGGAACGGCAGGAGGCGCGCTGCCGCCGCGCTCGCGCTTCGGAAGGCGTGAAGGGCCGGGGTCATCAGGCGGTCCGCGGACGCCTGTTCCCGGCCGGTCGAACTCACAACCACAGCGAACCGGGCGCGAGCGCATGAATACGCCACCGAATGGGCTCCGCAATCGGCTTCTGCTCGCCCTGCCCGCCAGCAATCTCAGGCGGCTCATGTCGGAGCTCGAACAGATCCACTGCCAACGCGGGCAGGTCCTCATGGACGCCGACAGTCCGCTCGACCACATATACTTCCCCGACAGCGGCGTCGTCTCGGTGGTGGCGGTCTATGCGGACGGCACCATCATCGAGATGGCAACGATCGGCAGGGAGGGTTGCACGGGGGTGCAGGCCGTCCTCGGCGCCAAGCAGTCTTCCGTCCGGCTTCTGGTCCAGATCCCGGGGAGCGCGGCCAGGATGTCGCGCCCGGCGTTTGCGCGGGCCATGGGCTCGATGCCGTCCTTCCGAAGCCTCATGTACGCCTACCTGCACGCTTTTCTCGAGCAGGTCCTGGTGTCGGTCGCGTGCAACGGCGCGCACAGCCTGCAGGAGCGGCTGGCGCGCTGGCTGCTCATGATGCGCGACCGCGGCGACGACGACGCCCTGCGAATTACGCAAAGCCTGCTCGCGGAAATGCTGGGTGTCCAGAGGCCGACCATCACGCATGCCGCCCGGAATCTGGAACGTGCCGGCTTGATCGAGCGCGGCCGACGGCAGGTCACGATCGTCGATCGGCAGGGCCTCACGAAGGCATCCTGTGAATGCTATCAGCTGGTCCGGACGCGGGTCGCTTTTCACCTTCCCAAAACATACACGTAATATAAGCTCCCCCCGAAACGGTAATGTATATTACCGACAATACGCTCTCGCTGGCTCACAATCGGGGCTGCCAGCGAGTAGATTGGCTCGCCCCGGTTGCCGGAAGCCAGGATGCCGAACAAGAGAGCCCATAGCGTCGACCCCAAGACCTTCCTCGCCTCCGTCGGGGCCGGGCGAACCGCGGTGAAATACGAGCGTGGCCAGCCGATCTTTCGGCAGGGCGACGCGGCCGATGCGGTCTTCTACATCCAGAAGGGCAAGGCTCAGATCACCGTCGTATCGGAACAAGGCAAGGAAGGCGTCATCGGGATGCTGAATGCCGGCGAGTTTCTCGGCGAGGGCTGCCTGGCCGGCCAGCCTCTGCATCTGGCGTCGGCCAGCACGACCGCGGAGTCCGCCATCGTCAGGATCGAGAAGGAGGCGATGATCCGCGCGCTACGTGACGAGCCAACCTTCTCGCAACTGTTCATGGCCTATCTCCTGTCCCGCAACGTCCAGATCGAGGCGGACCTGGTCGATCAGCTCTTCAACTCGAGCGAGAAGCGGCTGGCCCGCGTTCTCCTGCTGCTCGCCCACTTCGGCAAGGACGGGAAGCTGGACCTCGTCATTCCCCACATCAATCAGGAGATATTGGCGGCGCGGGTGGGGACGACGCGGTCGCGCATCAACTACTTCATGAACAAGTTCCGCAAGCTCGGCTTCATCGAGTACAACGGCAACTTGAAGGTGCACTCGTCGCTCCTCAACGTGATCGTCCACGACTAGGTCGGGCCGATCGTCGCGCCGTGCGCGCGTTGCACGCTTTCATCTGCATCTTCCGAGAGGTTGGGGCTTCCGAGCCGTCCGCGTCCGCGCTTCGATCCGCCGGTTGCCGGCGTCCAAAGAAGCCAAAGCCCATTTCCCGATCATGAGATCGCGTAGACCGCTCGCTTAGAAGCAACCGTGGCGGCCCCGCCGTGGGGCCGCGAGGCGCATCCCGGAACGCGTCGATCTGCGTGCCCGCTGCAGCGGACCGCAGGCGCGCGGTCGGAACTGCCGCTTATCTGCGCTTGCTTTCCATGACGCCGAAGTCCTTGGATTTGCGGTTGCTCCCCGCTTTCTTCAGATCGACATCCGCGAGGCCGCGGCGCAGCAATTCACGGATTGCCGCCGCGCGGCTCGGCATGCGCATCTCGAACCGCCAATCATCCAATGCGGTGAGTTCCTCATCGTTCAGCATGATTTGGAGGCGCTCCTCGCGCTCCCGTCCGTTCCCTTCCTTGCTCATCACGACCTCCGTAGACCCGATGAACGCAGTTGAGCAAATTACTTACAGATCGTCAAGGGCGGCAACAGGGTGCTGTTATTGCCTTGCGTCTCTGGCGTGTTAAACAATTATCGCGAACATGGAAGCCAGCCAGTAGTGTTTGTTTATTACTTAAATAATATACTGCAAGTATACTACCGACATAGCCCATTATCTGCAAATAACTGCATTTATCTTTTCTTGACACTCCTTAAGAACCTGTCTTCGTTATCGAATGAAGAGTTGGGCGACGGCACCGGGACCTGTACTGGGCAGCTGAGCAGACCCCGTCCGGAGAGGCAGGATGGCAAGCAAGGAGCCCCAGCGTATCGAACCCCACATCCTCCCGGCATCGATCGGGGCCGGGAGATTCGCGACCACGTACGAGCGGGGGCAGCCCATCTTCCGGCAGGGCGACGCGGCCGATGCGGTCTTCTATATTCAAAATGGCAGGGTTCAGATCACCGTCCTCTCGGAACGAGGCAAGGAAGGCGTCATCGGGATTCTGGACGCCGGTGAGTTTATCGGCGAGGGATGCCTTGCCGGTCAGACTCTGCATATGGCGTCGGCCAGCGCGGCGGAAGCGTCCGCCATCGTCAGGATCGAGAAGGAGGCGATGATCCGCGCACTCCGTGACGAACCAACCTTCTCGCAACTGTTCATGGCCTATCTCCTGTCCCGCAACGTCCAGATCGAAGCGGACCTGGTCGATCAGCTCTTCAACTCGAGCGAGAAACGGCTGGCCCGCGTTCTCCTGCTGCTCGCCCACTTCGGCAAGGACGGGAAGCTGGACCCCGTCATTCCCCACATCAACCAGGAGATATTGGCGGCGCGGGTGGGGACGACGAGGTCGCGCATCAACTACTTCATGAACAAGTTCCGCAAGCTCGGCTTCATCGAGTACAACGGCAACTTGAAGGTGCACTCGTCGCTCCTCAACGTGATCGTCCACGATTAGGTCGGGCCGATCGTCGCGCCGTGCGCGCATTGCACGCTTTCGCGCAAGTTCTCCTCGAGATCGCCACGGGATCGAAGCATGCAGATGACGTTCTGTGTGCAATTGTGGACTGCGGGTCGCATGTCGATCCGCTACGACCACAATCCTACCAAAGGGCACCGTTGGCGCCGGCGATAGAGGGTTTCGCCTTGCGAGCAGCGGTCGGCCATTCTTTCATCTCATCACAAATGGAGTCGCCATCATGGACAAGGACCGGATCCAAGGATCTCTCAAACAGGTCGTCGGCCGCATCAAGGAGGCGGTCGGCAAGGCCGCGGGCGACCAGAAGACGGAAGCCGACGGAAAGGCCGAGAGGGTCGCGGGCAAGCTCCAGAATGCCGTTGGCAGCATGAAGGATACCGTGCGGGAGACCTTCAGACGGTGAACCCTGGGCGGTGAACCCTGGGCGGTGAACCCTGCTGCCGCCGATGCCAATGGAAGTCGTCGAGGAACTCTGCAACGATTGATAGCGTGTCCCAGCGCTGTGAATGACTTCGCATGAGTCCGCCCCCGATCGAACGCAAGCTTGCCGCCATCCTGTCGGCCGATGTGGCCGGCTACAGCCGGCTCATGGGCGCCGACGAGACCGGCACGCTGGCCGCTCTTTCGGCCCATCGCGAGGTGATCGACGAGCTGATCCGCCAGCGCAACGGCCGCATTGCCAGCACGGCCGGGGACAGCATCCTCGCGGAGTTCCCGAGCGTGATGGAAGCCGTCCAGTGCGGCGTCGAGATCCAACAGGCGATGGCGGCGCGCAATACCGAGCTGCCGGAGGAGCGAAAGATGCTGCTCCGCATCGGGATCAATGTCGGCGACGTCATGGTGAAGGACGAGGATATCTTCGGCGACGGCGTCAATGTCGCGGCGCGCCTGCAGGGCCTGGCCGTGCCGGGCGGCCTCTGCATTTCGCGCGCCGTGCGCGACCAGCTGCGCGACAAGTCGCCCTTCGTCTTCGAGGACCAGGGCGAGCAGGCGGTCAAGAACATCGCGCGGCCGGTGCGCGTGTTCACGGTGCGCTTCGAGGGCGCGCCAAAGGGCGCGGGCACGGGCACGATCGACCCCCCTCTCGGCGCCGAAATGGTGCCTATCGCAACGGCCGATGGCGCTACGGGCGGCCAGGCGGACGCGACCGAGCTGGCGTTCTGGGATTCGATCACGGACAGCGCGGCTGCCTCCGACTATGTCGCCTATCTCGAGCGCTATCCGACCGGCAATTTCAGCGCCCTGGCGCGGGCGCGGCTGATCGGCCTGACGACCGGCGACGCGGTCGGGAGCGGCGACGAGGTGAAGCTGGAGATCACCTATTGGGAGAGCGTGAAGGACAGCGACGATACGGCGATGATTCGCAGCTATCTCGAGAAATATCCGGATGGACATTTCAAGGAGCTTGCGGAAGCGCGCCTGGGGCAGCTGAAGCGCGAAAAGAAGGGAGAGGCGCGGTAGACGAGAGCCAGGCCGGTCACCCCTACAACAGCGTGCCCCCTCCCACCAGTGGGAGCACTCGGACGAGGATCGCACCGAGACAGAGCAGCACGATGAGGATCTTGAGCAACTTCGCCAGTCGTCCATCGCCCACGAACTTGTCGACGACCCAAAACAGGATCGCACCGACAACGACGATGATCAGTACATTGATTACGAGCAAGAGCATGGGGATCCCCCTGTAGTGGCGCACACTCCTGGAAACGTCGCGCGCGACTCGGCGAAATACAAGTATTTTTTGGGGTCAGATCAATACATCGCCGCGGCTGCCCTCTGAAATTAGCGCGAGTGTCTTCGCTCTTTCTGTCCCTCGCGTGGGTTCCCGGACACTGCTCTATTCGCCCCATGTGTGCAAAGCGGTACAGCGCTTCCCGGCGCAAGCGTGTCTTCTCGAGCTAGAAGACCGAGTGTCGCGGGATGCCAGCGAACGTCCTTGCGCCGCTACCGTGTTCTCGTCGCTGAAGACGAGCGCCCCGGCAGGAAATCCCGGAAGAGGCCGAAGAGGCGAAGTCGTCGACGACCCGCGGGCCGTCGGCTTCGCCGGCCTGCCACACCGGCCGTCCTTCCTTTGCAAACATCAGGAGATCGTCCCATGTTTCGACAGCGTCTACTGGCCAGCACGTTGATGCTGGCCTTGGCAGCCCCGCTCGCCATCACGGTGGCACAGGCGCAATCCACCATGCCGTACTCGACCGCGAGCGTGCAGCGCGTGTTGAACGACCTCGGCTATTCCGCCGGCCCCGTCGACGGGCTCATGGGCGGCAAGACGCGCAACGCCATCCGCGCCTACCAGACCGATAACAGCCTGCCGGCCAGCGGCGAGCCCAGCCTGACCCTGTACGGGCATCTGCAGGACAGCTACGCGGAGCGCTATGCACAGCCGGCCGCACCGGCCGCCAGCACACAGATGGTCGCGGAGATCCAGGGCTTGCTGCGCCAGCGCGGCTACGACGTGCCGGAGGTCACGGGCACCGTGGACGCCAGGACCGCGACCGCCATCCGGAGCTATCAGACCGACGCCAACCTGCCGGCCGACGGCGTCCCCAGCTCGACGCTGCTCGCCAACCTCAAGATCGGCACCGACGCCACCGCCTCGACCGGGCTGAGCCGCGCCGAGATCGCGCAGCTGCAGGGCGAGCTCAGCGACCGCGGCTATGATCCTGGCCCGCAGGACGGCATCGTCGGCCCGAAGGTGCGCACGGCCATCCGCACCTACCAGACCGATGCCGGCCTGCCGGCGACGGGCGAGGCCACGACCAGCCTGCTGGCCCACATCCAGAACGCCGCGGCGGATGCGAATGCGGGCGAGCCGGGCACCGGCGGTCCCGGCGATTCCCGCAACAATCGCGACCCGCAAACGGGCCAGGTCGGCGGCAACGATCCCTGGCACCATCGCAATCCGCAAGCGGACAATGGCGGCGCCAACGATTCCCAGGACAATCGCGACCCGCAATCGGTGCAGGCGATGACGCAGTTCGAGGGCGAGCTTCAGCGTCGCATGTACTATGTCGGCGAGGTCGACGGCGAGGTCGACGACCAGACGCGCGCCGCCATCCGCGCCTATCAGCACGACGCCGGCCTGCCCGTCACGGGCCAGCCGAGCGCGGAGCTGGCGCGGCATCTCAGCACGTCCTCCGTCCGCAACCAGTCGGAGACGACGTCGTTGCTGGTGTGGGAGATCGAGAACGAACTCGCCCGCCGCGATTTCTATGTCGGCGCGATCGACGGCACGGTCGACGCGCAGACGCAGACCGCCATCAAGCTCTATCAGCGCATGGCCGGTCTCGGTCACAACGGCAAGGCCAGCTATCCGCTCCTGCAGAACATCGAGCGCTCCAATCTGCGCAATACCAGCGAGGTAGCCTCCGTGCTGGTGTGGCAGATCGAGGGCGCCCTGGCCGACCGCGGCTACCGCACCGGGCCGATCGACGGCACCATGGATGCAACGACGAACGAGGCCGTGCGGCGCTACCAGCAGGAGGCCGGCCTGCCGCCGACCGGCAGGACCGACAAGGCCCTCCTTGCCGACATCGAGCAGTCCGACAAGCGGCAGGTCTCGCAGCGGGACATTCAGGAGATCGAGCGCCGGCTCGATCGACGCGCCTATCGCCCCGGCCGGGTCGACGGCATCGCCGATACCCAGACGGCCTCGGCGATTCGCGCCTATCAGACCGATGCCGACCTGCCGGTGAACGGCCGCCCCAGCAGGGCGCTGCTGGAGCATCTGCGGAACTCGAACGTCAGATCCGCCGGCGACGCCGACGTGAACAACGCGATCCAGCAGATGATCGAGAGCTTCGTGAGGGCCGGCGGCTAAACGCGTAGCCCCTGCGTGGCGGGCCGTCGAGCAATGCGGGGAACCTCGTCCTCGACGGCCCTCTCAGCTTCTCGACGGTCACCAGGCCCTGACCCTCGCTCCGGCCGCCCCGCCTTGCGCAGGTTTTCGCGGAAGTGCGCCGAATCCCGGGGACCCGTGTAGGGCGGCCAGCTTCGTTACCGCCTATCTGTCGTTGACCCAAGGACGCCTCTCCGCGGCGGTAGGGGCAAGCTCTCGCTTCCCGCGTTCGCCGGGATGACGGTTGGCAGGTTTCGGCAAACCAGGCCGCTCAGCGAAGCTCTGCCGCCTCGGATATTGCGACCGCCGGCTCCTGCGCCGTATTCGGCGCGTCGACAGCGAAGCGAGCGATCGCCGTCAGGACACTGATAAAGACGACGAGCATTGCGGCGGCGGCGGCCACTTCGCCGATCGTCCGTGTCGGTTCACTGCGGTCAGTCTCGTACTCATGCCTTGGGTACAAATGCCGGCTTTCCAGTTCTCCGAATGCCGCGAAATCGTGCTGTCGATGCTCCCAGCAGCGGCCAAAGTGAGACGCAGGATGAAGATGCATCAGGTGTTCGATGGCGCTAAGCATGGCGGACTCCAATCAGTTGCGAGTTTCGCCTTCAGGGCCATGTCGCCGACCCTGCGAGCCTTGTCTTGAACTCGTGACGCGCACCCATGGCGGCATGCCATCCCGCTCCACGATGGGAACGCTGGCACGCTTCTCGGGATTGAACGGGATGATGGGATAAGAAGCCGAGGCGGGGTGTAAGCCAGATCACAAATCCGGCGAAGTCATGCGCGCCTGCCGCGCGCCAGGCCCCGCCCCCAACCTCCGCCCACAAGGCAGGGCAATTGCCTATGGACTTTGGCCGTCTCCTGCCGGGTCGTCTTTGCCCGGCGCCCGGGTAAGTTCGCGCGGAGCCGCGGCGGTAGCGAAGGTGCTTGTAGGGGCGACCGGCAGGTCGCCCGTGCGGTGGACGAACCGGATTGATGTGGCGAATCACGGCGCGACGGAGAAACGGGCGACCTGCCGGTCGCCCCTACAAAAATCTCGAATCTCCGCGTCCTCCGCGGCTCCGCGTACAGCAAACCCTTGCGCCGCGGCAACGAGATCGATTGTGGTTGCCCCAGCCCACAAGGGGCTTGGGGATATCTGCTAGCCGGCCGGTTTCACGTTCTGGTTCAGGCTGAAGAAGTTGGTGGGGTCGTATTTCTTCTTGAGGTCGGCGAGGCGGGCGTAATTCGTGCCGAAGGCGGCGCGGATGGTGTCGGGGGTTTCCTCGCCGACGAAGTTCAGGAGCCAGGCGTTGCTGGAATGGGGCTTGAGCGCGTCCGAGAAGGCGCGGGCCCAGGCGGTGTGGGTCTCGGCCTCGGCGGGGTCTGTCCATTGGGCCATGATGCCGACGTCGTATTCGGCGCGGCGCTGGGCGAAGGCGGTGTCGGCGGCGCCGACGCGGTTGGCGGCGCCGGCGTAGTACTCGACGACGGTGGCCGTGAGCGGCGACAGCGCGCGGTCGGCGTGCTCGACGATGAGATCGATGGCGGCGTCGCTCAGTTCCGTCACGAAGGTCGACTTCCAGTAGTTGTAGGTGCCGTCGGGGAAGGCGTCGTCGAGCAGCCTCTGCATGGACGGGAACGGCATGGGCTGGACCGTATCGAGGAGCGGCGGGCCGAAGCTGCGCAGCGGCTGCAGCGCGCGCTCGCCAGCGGCGGGATCGCCGCACCAGCAGACGATCAGGCCGGCGGCCGGCATGCCCTCGGGCGTGCTGATGAGGCCGGCATAGGCCGTGAGCTCCTCCGGCGCCGTCGCCATGAAGTCGCGGTAGTGGCGGAGCACGGCGCCGGCCTTATCGCGGGCGTGGATGATGAGGCCGCCGAGCACGAATGAGACGGGATGGGCGCGGTAGAGGAACGAGGTGACGATGCCGAAATTGCCGCCGCCGCCGCGCAGGCCCCAGAAGAGATCGGGGTTGCTCTCGGCGCTCGCGGTGACGATGGCGCCCTCGGCGGTGACGACCTCGGCGGCGAGGAGATTGTCGCAGGTGAGGCCGTATTTG
>Ga0326726_10002130_pt1 | contig 18315 bp, 10 predicted proteins | sample MHFenrmetagenome_2_FD_207603 | JGI IMG/M metagenome (GOLD analysis project Ga0326726, IMG submission 207603) | Lab enriched peat soil microbial communities from Michigan Hollow, Ithaca, NY, United States - MHF15MN | ecosystem: Environmental > Terrestrial > Soil > Wetlands > Peat | place: USA... | reverse complement strand
CGTGGCCGAGGACGTCGAGCGGCGCGGCGAGCAGCGTTTCCAGCTCACGGCCGGCGATGGTCGTCGGTCGATCGCGGAGCTTGATCTGCGCCAACGTGCGCCGGATTTCCAGCTCGCGCACATCGACGACGACGATTCGTCCCAGCGCGAGCTGGTCCGTCGCCGCCGCCCGCGAGACGATGCCGAGCCCTAGTCCGGCCGCGACTGCCTGCTTGATCGCCTCCGTTCCGCCGACCCGAATCGTCCGCGCGAGCCGGAGGCCGTGCGCGGCGAGTGCCCGCTGGGTCACCACTCGAGTACCCGATCCGGGCTCGCGCACGAGGAACTGCTCGTCGGCGAGACGCTTAACGTCGACCGGCTGGATCGCCACCATCGGATGATCCGGTGCGGCGATCACGACGAGCTCGTCCTCGCGCCACGGCACCACCTGGACACGCGGATGCTCGATGGGTCCTTCCACGAGAGCGACGTCCGCGCGAAACTCGAGGAGCGCGCGAAGGACCGCCCGCGTGTTCGCGCTAGTGGTCCGGATCCGCACGTTCGGATGCCGAGTGTGGAAGCGGCCGAGATACGGCGGCAGCAAGTACGTCGCGATCGTTGTGCTCGCCGCCACTCGGAGAACGCCGCGCTTGAGGCCGCGCAGCTCGCGCAGCTCGCGCTCGGCCGCGCGCTCGACGCCGAACAGCTCGCCGGCGCGCGCGTAGAGCGTGCGCCCGGCTTCGGTGAGCGCGACGGATTTCCCCGATCGGTCGAGCAGCGTCACGTGGAGCTGCCGCTCGAGCTCATTCAGCGATTTCGAGACGGCCGGCTGGCTGAGCCGAAGAATCTGGGCGGCCTTGGTGAAGCCCCCGTGCTCGACGATGGCCGCGAAGATCCGGACGTGGTGGAGATTGAGGCTCATAACTCCATGTCATGAATCCATGAAAAGAATGTACTGGATTCATGTAATGGCGCAATCTACGATGAGTCATGACCGCCGCCACCCGAGTTTCCGCTGGATCGCTCGTCCCGGGCGGCTCCCTCCTGCCCGGCCTCGTCGTCGTGGCAGTCGTTTCGGCCACTGCCGTCGGGCTTGGGGCAGTTGAGGGCGTGGCGCTTGGACGCCCGATCATCGAGCCGCTCGTGCTGGCGATTCTCCTCGGAATGATCGTCCGGTCCATGCGCGGCGACGACAAGCGGGCCGAGGCCGGCGTTCGATTCGTCGCCAAGGATGTCCTCGAGGTCGCCGTGTTCCTGCTCGGCGCGACAATGGACGTGCCGCGGCTGTTCGCGTCGGGGCCGCGTCTCGCGGCCGGGATCGTGGCGCTCGTGTGCACGGCGCTAGCGGGTGGTTACGCGATCGGCCGCGTGGCCGGCTTGTCGCCCAAGCTGGCCGTGCTCGTCGCGTGCGGCAACGCGATCTGCGGCAATTCCGCGATCGCCGCGGTCGCTCCGGTGATCGGCGCCGACCGCGAAGACGTCGCCGCGTCGATCGCGCTCACGGCCGTGCTCGGCGTCGCCGTCGTGCTGTCGCTGCCGCTGTTGATTCCGCTGCTCGGGCTCTCGCACTATCAGTACGGCGTGCTCGCCGGTCTGACCGTGTACGCGGTTCCGCAGGTGTTGGCCGCCGCGTTCGCCGTCAGCCCACTCAGCGGCCAGGTGGCGACGGTCGTGAAGCTCGCTCGTGTGCTGATGCTGGGACCGGTGGTCACCTTCTTCGCGCTGCGCGCACACCGCGCGAACGCATCGACGCTCTCCGTGCGGAAGCTCGTTCCGTGGTTCGTGCTCGGCTTCGTCGTGCTGGCCACGCTCCGCTCCGTGAACGTGATCCCGGATCAGGCCGCCGAGGTGGCGAAGCGCGTCGCGAGCTGGCTCACCGTCGCGGCGATGGCGGCGCTGGGGCTGTCGGTCGACATGCGCTCCGTTCGCCTGGTTGGTCCGCGGGTCATGATCGCGGTGGCCGGGTCGCTCGCCACGCTCGTCGTGCTTGCGGTCGCGCTCATTCGCGCGATCGGCGCGAAGTAGAACGCGATCAGCGCGCGTCCTACTTGAGCTTCACCACCGCCGCGGCCCACTGCGGTCCGTCGGTATCCTGCTCGTAGAGCTTGTCGAGGTCCACCGACACGCCCGTGCCGTCTCGTGTGATCGCGAAGCGGTCCATGTTGCGCGTCGCGCGTCCGCTGTCGGGCACGTACGTCCCGTCAGGGGTGAACTCGGAGTGGTGCTTCGGACACTGAAAACGGTGGTCGCCGTCGTTCCACTTGAGCGCCGTGTTCTGGTGCGGGCATGACAGGCTGAACGCGTAGAGCCCGTCCTGCCAACGAACGAGGATGACCTCGCTCTCCTTGTCGACCTGCGCGCCGTCCGCGGCGGGGATCGCATAGGTGCGGCGATTGCCGTTCGCGCGCGTCGCGCTCGTGAAGTCGAGCGGCATCGCGAACGCGGTGGACTTGCTCACGCCGACGGCGATCATCGCTCCGGCGACGCTCAGAAACGCGTCGCGTAGGAACTGCCTTCGGCTCGACGGCACGACGCAATCTGCCGCGTCGCATTGGGCGTGGATTTCTGACTCGTTTGGCATCGTGGAAGAGGTACAATGCGCAGGCTGTGCCGCGCGCGGTAAGGTCGGTCAAGTACCTGATCTTGCAGGAGATACGCAAGAACGCGCGGGACCGTTGGCCCCGCGCGTTCGTCCCATCCGGGTGACGGGCTCGTCCGGCGTGTTGGACAGCAGTCGCGGTCTATTTGGCGACCATGGACGCCACCGTCGCGCGACGCGTCACCGCTCAGTCGCCGTGCTCGCCGCGATTGTGGTCCTCCTTCCCGTTGTGGTCTTCGTCCTCGAAGGCGTGGAGCGACGCGGCGATGCGAGCTTTGACGCCGGCGAGAAGCGCTTCATTGGTCGAGAGCAGTCGCGGGTCGACGAGCGAGCCGTCCGCGTTCGTCAGCCATGCGCCGATCGGCACGTTGATCGTGATCGACGTCGGCGTGCTGTCGGTGACGACGAGCGATGTCGCGAACTCGATCTCGGTCTTCGTCTCGACCGGGATCGTCACGTCGAACGCCTTGCCGTCGAACGTGCCGACGAGACGCGCGAGCGAGATGCGTAGCTCGATCTCGCGGTACGTACCGGCGGGAAGCGCGTTCATTGGCAGCGACACCATGCCCGTGTCGAGCGGCAGGTCGACGAGCGTGGGCCCGACCCTGACCGACGCGCACGACTCGGCATGGCCTCCCCACTTCGCGTCATGCTCGTCGTCGTCGCCGGCGCACGCGTTGGTGTTCACTCGCTTGAGCTGCGCGTGGTCCACGACGATCGTCACCTGCGTGAGGTCCAGCGTGTGGCCGCCCTTCGTGATCGGAGCGAAGTCGGCCAACACCGCACCCGCAGCCACGGATGAGCTCGTGGTGAAACCGAGTTGGCTCGTCCCATTTCTGCCGACGGCGGTGGAATCCGAGCACCCTGCGAGTGCGCCGAGCCCCACGACGGCCGCGGCGACCGACAGCCGGCGATCGAGGGCTCGCGTGACCATGCGAGAGTTTCCGTTCATCCTGCTCTCCCTCCGGTAAGAGTCGCGCGCGCAACACCAGCACCTCGCGCGCCGCGATTCTGTGCCCCGCGTCACACGACGTTGCGACGCGCGGCGAGCGTTTCCGCTCGCACGCTCGTTCGTCGATGCGACATATGAACGCCCCGAACGCGTCATCGACTCGATGTCCGACATGCGGCGCCGCGGCCATCGGGAAATTCTGCCCGGAGTGCGGCACGGCGCTCGGCGGTCAGTGTCGTCGGTGCAACGCCGCCTTGCCCGCAGGCGCGCGCTTCTGCAACGAGTGCGGTGCGGCGGTGGGGGAACGTTGGCGCCGCAGCGCACAGTCGATTCTCGGCGGCGCACATTGCCGGCGCCGTCGCGGCACTCGCTCTCGTGGCCGTGATCGTGCTCGTCGCCGTGCGCATCGGGCAGCGGCCAGGCCCGAGCGCCGGAGGCTCCGGCGCCGCGATGCCGGCCGGCGCGGGACCGGCTCCCGACATCTCGGCGATGTCGCCGCGAGAACGCGCCGCGCGTCTCTATGACCGCGTCATGCGTCTGCACGAGGAGCGCAAGTCCGACAGCGTCGCCTTCTTCGCACCGATGGCGCTCGCGTCGTATGCGGAGATCCCAGACATGGATCTGGACGCGCGATACGACATGGCGCGAATCGCGATGGTCGCTGGCGCCATCCCCGTGGCGCGCGCGCAGTCGGACACGATTCTGCGACGCGACTCGACGCACTTGCTCGGACTTCTGCTCGGCGCCGACCTCGCGCGCTTCTCCAAGGACGAGGCCGCGGCGAAAAGGATGGAAGCCAAATTCATCGCGGTCGCGCCACGTGAACAGCAACGCAAACTCCCGGAGTACGAGGCGCACGGCCAGGAGATCGAGAGCGCGCTGCGACGACTGACGGCGACCGCGAAACCGGCGCCGAGATGATGCTCGCGTCGAGCGAGTCCCATACGTCGCGCCGCGGAAAAAAACGACGTCACGGGAAAAATTCCACGCACCGGGCAGAATGCCCGCCTCCGCTCGCGTTGCGGAACGCATCGCTCCACCGTCTCCCCAGTGGTGTCGATGTGATTGGCGACACGGTTGCCGTTGGCGCGTTTCACGCATGTTTGCCGCGCTGGACGCGACGTGGTTGCACCGCCGTTCTTCGCGCTCGATCGTCGGCCGCTCCACGACGAGGGTGGTCGAGCGAGCGCCGGCGTGAAGGAAACCCGCTCACCAGCTCCCGCGAGACGGGACACGCACGACATGAGCCCTCAAGCCTCGCGAGTTCCGCTCGATAGAGCGGCGGCGCCGCCAGCCCGCGCGCCGCGGCCCGCTCCGCAACGTCCTCCGCGTCGCGCCGTTCGTGATGCACGTCCGCCGCTCGCGGCGCAGCGTTGGCCGATCACCATCATTCTCGCGACGCTCTGCGCGGCAAACATCGCCGGGGCGCCGTACTACCGGCTGTCGCTCGCCGACCGCGCGCGGTCGCCGCTCCACCACCTGCTTCGTCCGTCCGGCGTCGTCGGTCAGACCGCCGGCCTCCTCGCGCTGTCGATCTTCGTCTTTCTCTGGCTCTACCCGCTGCGAAAGAAATACAAGCGGCTCGCGTTCACCGGATCGATCGCGCGATGGTTGGACATCCACATTCTCGCGGCGATCGGGCTGCCGCTGCTGCTCGCGATTCACGCGAGCTGGCGCTTCGACGGAATCGTCGGGCTCGGCTACTTCGCGATGCTGGTCGTGTGCGCGAGCGGCGTAGTCGGACGCTATCTCTACGTCCGCATTCCGCGCAGCCGCTCCGGCGTCGCGTCGTCGCGCGAGGAGGTGGCGGTCGAGCGCCGGACGTTGATCACCGACATCGCCGCGGCGACCGGCCTCGACCCGTTCGTCGTCGAGCGCAGTCTATCGGTCTCCGGGGCATCCGGCTCGACGGGCGTGATGGGCACGTTGCTCCACCTGCTGTCGGACGACTTCACGCGGTGGCGGCTCACGCGCGCACTGCGGCGGCGACTCGTCGAAGCACGCGGCGGCGCCGCGCTCGACAAGAAAACCCTCGACCGAGTGGTGCAGCTCGCCAGTCGCGAAATCTCGCTCGCGCAGCAGCTTCGCATGCTCGACGCGACGCAGCGCGTGTTCGGCTACTGGCACGTGGCGCACCGGCCCTTCGCCGTCACAGCGCTGGTCGCGGTTGTCATCCACGTCGCGGTCGTCATCGCCGTGGGGGCGACCTGGTTCTGGTGACGGCGCGATGAGCACCCTCTTGACCGCCGCAGGTCTGGGCGCCGTCACGCTCCTGGCGGTGCGCCGCCATCTTCGCCGCGTCGGGCGCGATGACGCCACGAAGCCGCGCCCAGCGCCCACGAAGGCCTGTCCGCGCTGCGGCGCGTCGCTCTCCGCCACGCCCGACGCATGCCCGCGGTGCGGCGTCCCGCTGCAGCTCTTCGAGCTCGTCTCGGCGCCGGTCGCCGCCGCCGAATTGGTGGACGACGACGCGCCGCCACGCGCGCTCATTCGCGCCGATCTCTGCGTCGGATGCGGCGTGTGTGTGTCGGCCTGCCCGGAGCCGAACGCGCTGTCGATGCGCGGCAAGCTCGCTGTCGTGGATCCCGCGAGCTGCAAGGGCCACGGCGAATGCATCGCTGCGTGCCCGCTCGGCGCGATCACGGTCGCTCGAGGCAACGCCGCGAATCGCGTCGTCGTCCCGCAGCTCGACGCGAACTTCGAGACGAGCGTGCCCGGACTCTACATCGTCGGCGAGCTCGGCGGACGCGCGCTGATCAAGAACGCGGTGAACGAGGGACGTGTCGCGGCCGAGCACGTGGTGAAGGTGGCGGGCCGCCGTCGCGCCGGCGGCCAGCAGGACGCGGGAGTCGCCGACGTCGCGATCATCGGTTCGGGACCGTCCGGGTTGAGCGCCGGGCTCGTCGCGCATCGCGCCGGAATCGACTACGTGTTGCTCGAGCAGGGCACGCTCGCCGAGACGGTGCGCAAGTATCCGCGGCACAAGGTGCTGTTCGCCGAACCGTTGACGATGCCGCTCTACGGCGACCTGTGGGTGTCGGACGCGTCGAAAGAGAGTCTGCTCGCCGTGTGGGAATCGGTGATCGCGCGGACGGGACTTCGCGTGCACACCGGCCAGCAAGTACGGCAGATCGCGCGCGACGGGAGCGCGTTCGTGATCACGACGGCGGATGGCACGCACCGCGCGCGCGCCGTCGTGCTCGCGCTCGGGCGGCGCGGAACGCCGCGGCGTCTCGACGTGCCGGGGGAGGATCTTCCCACGGTGGTCTACGACGTGGCGGAGATGGCGGACTTCGTCGGACGTCGAGTGCTCGTGGTTGGTGGAGGCGACAGCGCGATCGAGTCGGCGCTCGGCCTCGCCAATCAGAGCGGCACGACGGTGACGCTGAGCTATCGCGGCGACGCGTTCGCGCGGTTGAAGGACCGCAACCGCGCGAGGATCGATGGCGCGATCGCCGATGGACGCGTCACGGCGCTGATGCGCAGCCAGGTGCGCGAGATTCGTCCCGACGTCGCGGTGATCGACGTCGCCGGGACGACGCGCATCGTCCCGTGCGACGACGTCGTGGTCCGCATCGGCGGCGAACCGGCGACCGCACTGCTCCAGCAGCTGGGCGTGCGCATGGTGACGAAAGAGCTCGCGCCGCCTGCCGGGGGCGACCGTGTCGGGTCAGGCGATGCGGCATGATGCCCACGGTGTCGGTCGTCTCGCATGCGCCGCGCGCGCCGGGCGTCTTCTCCGGGCGGTGCTCGTCTGCCACATGTTCGCCGCCGGCATTCCCGCGTTCGTCTCAGGCGCCGGCGCGCAGATCTCTCCCGGACCGCTTTCGTCGGCGCACGCGTCGCTCGACGGTCCGCTCAACTGCAGCAAGTGTCATGGCGGCGGGAAGGAATCCATGACGGGCCGGTGCGTCGCGTGTCATCGCGAGATCGCGTGGCTCACCGAGCAGAAGCGCGGCTTTCACGGGCGCGCCGGTCGCGCCGATTGCGCGACGTGCCACCCGGATCACGCCGGAAAGGACTTCGCGCTCGTGAAGTGGCCCGACGGCAGCGCGCAGCGGTTCGACCATGCGCGCACCGGATGGGCGCTCGAAGACAAGCACGCACATTTGGCGTGCGAGAAGTGCCACACGGACAAGCTGCGCACGTCGCCCGCCGCGACGCTGGCGCCGAAGCGAACGACGCCCGGATGGGTCGGTCTCGAGACGAACTGCGCCTCCTGTCACGAGGACGTGCACAAAGCGACGCTGGGCCGCACCTGCGAGAGCTGCCACACGGCGGCGGGCTGGTCGCCCGCTCCGAAGTTCGATCACGCCCAGTCGCAGTATCCGCTTACGGGAAAGCACGCCGACGTCGCGTGTGAGAAGTGTCATACGACGGCGGAGCGGCGCGCCGGCGGCGCCAAGCCGGCCGTGGCGCTGTTCAAGCCACTGGCGCACGGCGATTGCGCAACGTGTCATCGCGATCCGCACGCCGGCCGGCTACGCGGTGCGTGCTCGAGCTGCCACGTCACGACGAGCTTCTCGTCCGTCGAGGGCCGAACGTTCTCGCACGATCGCACGCGCTACGCGCTCCGCGGCCGCCACGCGTCGGTGTCGTGCGTCGGATGTCATACGGGCTATCCGGCTCGCATCGACCAGCCGCAGTTCGCGACCTGCGCCGGCTGTCACGCAGATCCGCACCGTGGCCAGGCGACGCTGCGGGGGGCCGCGGTCGATTGCGCGGCGTGCCACACCGTAGCGGGATACACGCCGTCGACGTTCACCGTGGCACAGCATGCGCAGACCGCGTATCCACTCGAGGGGCGGCACGCGACCGCGTCGTGCGCCGGCTGTCACTCACGCGCTGGCGCGCGAGGCACGCGTGAGGTCGTGATGCGTCCGGCCGCCGCCCGCTGTGAATCCTGTCACGCAGACCAGCACGGTGGACAGCTCGCGGGGCTGAGCGCCGGCGGCGCATGCGCAACGTGCCACACGCCCTCGGGCTGGAAGCCGAGCACGTTCGGGGCTCGCGACCACGCGGCATTGCGCGTTCCGCTCACCGGGCGTCACGCGGCCATCGATTGCGCGAGCTGTCATTCGGCGTCGCGCCGCGGTCTGCCGGCATTTCCGGCGACGCGCACGCTCGGGAACGCGCGGGTCGCGTTTCACCTCGACGAGACGACGTGCGACGCGTGCCATCGCGATCCACACGCCGGCCGCTACGCGGCCGCGGCCACGGCAAGCCAGAGCTGCGCGTCGTGCCACGACACACGCACGTTCCGCCCGTCGACGATCGACGCCGAAGCGCACTCGCGGTTCGCCTTCGCGTTGGAGGGCGCCCATCGCGCCGCGCCGTGCATCGCCTGTCACACGACGATGAAGAGCGCGACGCTCGGTGCGTCGTTGAAACTGGCGCCGGCGCCCGCGAAGCCCGTGAGCTACGCGATTCCGGGCGCGAGCTGCGCGGGCTGTCACGGCACCCCGCACGGCACGCAGTTCGCCGCCCGGCCGGATAGCGGCGCGTGCCAGAGCTGTCACGATCTCAACGGCTGGTCGCCGGCGAGTCGTTTCGTCCACGAGGCGAACAGCGGCTTCGTGCTCGGCGCGGCGCACGCGCGCGTGCCGTGCGCGCGATGCCACGTGACGAGTGCGGGAGCTGCGGCCGGCGGCACGGCGCGAACGTGGCACGGGGTTCCGCGGACCTGTGAGTCGTGTCACCGCAACGGACCGCCGAGCACATGACGCGCCGTCTTGGGATCCGCTTCGTGCTCGAGCTGGCGGCGGGCATTCTGCTCACGGCGGTGCCGTTTGCGTTGCATGCCCAGACCGTGACGACGACGCCGCACGGGGTGCTCTCGGCGCCGTGCGCGCAGTGCCACCTGCCCGATTCGTGGCGTCCGACCACGATCTCCGCCGACTTCAAGCACGCGCCCGATCGCTTCCCACTCGAAGGTGCGCACGCGAAGGCGTCGTGCACGACGTGCCACAAGCGCCTCGACTTCACCGGCGTGTCGGCGACGTGCGCCTCCTGTCACCGCGACATGCACCAGGGCGAGCTCGGCGCAAACTGTGCGACCTGTCACTCGCAGCGCAGTTTCCTCGACATGACGCAGATGCGGCGCGCGCACCAGCTCACCGCGTTTCCGCTCACGGGCCTCCATGCCGCCGCCGATTGCCGCTCGTGCCACACGCCGCGCGCACCCGGCCAGCAGGCATTCGTGAATCGTCCCACGACGTGCGAGAGCTGTCACCTCGCGGACTATCAGAAGGCGAGCAATCCGCCGCATGCGTCCGCCGGCTTCCCGAAGGATTGCGCCAGTTGTCACTCGGCGTCTGGGTGGCATGGCGCGCCGTTCGACCACGCGGCGACGCAGTTCCCGCTCACGGGATCGCATCGCGCGGTGAATTGTCAGGGATGTCATGCCGACAAGGTGTACCGCGGCAAGCCGACGACCTGCGTTTCGTGTCACCAGGCGACGTACAACCAGACGAAGTCTCCTCCGCACGCCTCGGCCGGCTTCCCCACCACGTGTGAGACCTGCCACAACACGACCGCGTGGCCAGGCACTCCGTTCGATCATTCCAAGACGCAATTCGTGCTGACGGGCGCGCATCGCGCCGCGACGTGCGCGAATTGTCACGGCGACGGCGTGTACAAGGGCAAGCCGACCGCGTGCGTCTCTTGTCACCAGACCGATTTCAACACCGCCAAGACGCCGCCGCACGCGGGCTTCCCCACGACGTGTGAGAGCTGCCACAACACGACCGCGTGGCCGGGTGCGGTGTTCGATCACGCCGGCACGATCTTCCCGCTCACCGGTGCGCACAAAGCGGTGAGCTGCGCCGGCTGTCACGCCGACGGCGTCTACAAAGGCAAGGCAACGACGTGCGTGTCGTGCCATCAGACGCAGTACAGCCAAACCAAGACACCTCCGCATGCCGCCGCGGGATTCCCGACGACGTGCGAGACCTGCCATAACACGACGGCGTGGCCTGGCGCGGTGTTCGATCACGCCGGCACGATCTTCCCGCTCACCGGCGCGCATAAGGCGGTGAACTGCGCCGGCTGCCACGCCGACGGCATCTACAAAGGCAAGCCGACGACGTGCGTGTCGTGCCATCAGACGGAGTACAACCAAACCAAGACGCCGCCGCACGCGGCGTCCGGATTCCCGACGACCTGCGAGACGTGCCACAGCACCACGGCGTGGCCCGGCGCCGTGTTCGATCACAACACGACGATCTTCCCGCTCACCGGCGCGCACAAGGCGGTGAACTGCGCCGGCTGCCACGCCGACGGCATCTACAAGGGCAAGCCGACGACGTGCGTGTCGTGCCATCAGACGGAGTACAACCAGACCAAGACACCACCGCACGCGGCGTCCGGATTCCCCACGAGTTGCGAGACCTGTCACAACACCGCGCAGTGGCCGGGCGCGGTGTTCAACCACGCGGCGACGCCGTTCCCGCTGACCGGCGCGCATGTCAGCGTCACGTGCGCACAGTGTCACGCTGACGGCGTCTACAAGGGCAAGCCGACGACGTGCGTGTCGTGCCACCAAACTGACTACAACGCCACGACGAACCCCGGCCACTCCGCCGCTCGATTCCCGACCGATTGCGCATCGTGCCACACCACGGCCACGTGGCTGGGCGCGACGTTCAATCACGACGCGTCGTTCTTCCCGATCTATTCCGGCGCGCACGCCGGCAAGTGGAGCACGTGCGCCACCTGCCACACCAACGCCGCCAACTTCGCGGTCTTCGACTGTCTGAGCTGCCACACGAAGTCGCAGACCGATGGGGAGCACAAAGGGCGAGCCGGATACGTGTACGCGAGCCCGAACTGCTACGCGTGCCACCCGAGGGGAAAGACCTGATGCTGCGGCCAATTGCAGTCTTCGCGGTCGCCGCGGCGATCCCGTGCGTGCTCGCGTCCGCCGGGGGCGCGCAGCAAGCGCCGGCAACCCCCAGACTCGCCGCGTCCGCCGACTCCACGCGAATGGCGTCGGTCACGTACATCTCCGGCCAGTCGGTCTACATCGGTGCCGGACGCACCGACGGCATCCGTGAGGGCATGTCGCTCGAAGTGGTGCGAGGCGCCGCCGTCATCGCGACCATCCGGGTCGCGTTTCTCTCCTCGCACAGCAGCTCGTGCGAGACCGTGGCGAGCACGGCGCCGCCTGCTGTCGGCGATAGCGTGCGGTATCACCCTGCCATCGACGCGGTGACGATCGCCGCGGCCGACTCCGCGAGCGCCCTGGGCGAGTCTCGTCCACGCAGGATGTCGTGGCAGCGTCCGATTCGCGGACATGTCGGTCTGCGCTACTTGAGCATCGCGCAGCCGAACATCGCCGGAGCGTCACCGCTGACGCAGCCGTCGGCGGACGTATACGTGCAGGCCACTCGCATCGCCGGAACGCCGCTCGGCTTCGTGATCGACGGCCGTGGCCGCCGCACGATCGGTGCACAGTCGGCAACTGGCGCGCTCGACGAGCGAACGCTCGTCTATCAGGCGTCGATCGAGCTCGCGCACGAAGGTTCCGGCGCGCGACTCTCGGTCGGGCGCCAGTACTCGACGGCGCTGTCGTCGGTGAGCCTCTTCGACGGCGTCACCTTGGAGCTGAATCGTCCGTGGTGGAGCGCCGGCGGGTTCAGCGGCGTCCAGCCCGACGTGGCGACGATGAGCTACTCCACCGACATTCGCGAAGCGGGTGGATACTTGCAGCTTCACAACGAGCCGGACGGTTCCGTCCCCTGGTCGCTGACCACGGGCGCGGTGAGCTCGCGCGACCTCGGCCAACTCAACCGCGAGTATGGGTTCGCGCAGGTCACCGCGAGCAGCGGGTTCGTCTCCCTGTACGCGACGCAGGAAGTCGATTTCAACCGCGGCTGGAAGCGCGCCGCCGGCGAACCGGAGTTCAGTCCGACGAGCACCTTCGCCACGGTGCTCATCCGGCTCACCGACGGCTTCTCGCTTCAGGGAGGCGTGGACAATCGGCGCAACGTTCGATTGTACCGCGATTTCGTGAGCCCGGAGACGGAGTTCGACGACGCGTTCCGCGAGGGATTGTGGGCCGGAGCGAACCTGTCCCTCTTTCAGAGAATTCGAATCGGCGGCGACGCGCGCTTGAGCCGCGGCGGCGTGGCCGGCGAGGCCGAGTACTACACGGGATCGTTCGGGCTCGGGCCGCTCACGCCGGTGGGTCTCGAGGCGCACCTCCGGAGCACGAACTACCGAACGAGCAATACGACCGGGTGGCTCCATTCATGGAGCGCCGGCTTGGATCCGTTCGGACTCGTTCGCCTCGAGGTCAACGGCGGACTGCGCACGCAGCGCCTCGTCGCGACCATTGCGCCGGCGACGAGCCTGACGCCGTCGCCCGTTCTTTCCGACACGCGATGGATCGGGGCGACCGTCGACATCAGCCTCGGGCGATCGTGGTACCTGCTCGCGTCCGGAACGCGCGACGGCAGCGGCGTCGACCTGACGAACCAGATCTACGGCAGCCTCGTCTTTCGGTTCTAGTTCCAGACGCGGCTGCCGATCCCTTCCGCTTCCCCAGCTCCTCGACCCGACGTTCATCCACCGACGGCGCGTGTGAGCTCGGCACGAGCGATTCGCATCTGCAGCTCCGCCGCCAGCGACTGCGCCTCGCTTTTTGCCACCTCTGCTTCCGCGTCGGTGAGCGCCGCAGCGCCGGTCAACCCGCGCGCGTCACGATCCCGCGCGAGTTTCAGTGCCGCACGACGCGCATCGAGCGCCGCGCGCGCGACCTCGGCCCCACGTTCCGCGCGCGCCGCCGCTCGATAGGCACGCTCGATCTCGACCGACACGCGGTCGCGGGCGAGGTCCAGAGCGATGGCCGCGGCGTCCTGTTGCGCGATGCGCTCATCCGATAGCGATGCGCGCTTCCCCCAGTCCCACACGTTCCACGAACCTTGGATGCTCAGCCCGACCGCGCGCCGCGGCAAGAAGCTCACGCCGTCGAGCATCGAGTACGTCAAGCCGATTCCGACGTCAGGGATGTAGTCGGCCCGCGCAAGCGCCACCGCGTGCTTCGCCTGCTCGAGCGCGGCGCGTGCCGCGGCAATGTCCGGGCTCGCCGACTGCGCTCGAGCCACGTACACGTCGAGCGTCGACAACTGCTCGGCCGACGATTCCGGCACGACGAGCTCGAGCCGTGTACCGGCCGGCAGGGCGAGCGCGCTTCGCAACTCCGCCTCGGCGTCGTATGCCGAATCCTCGGCGGCCGTCCGCGCGTACTCGGCGTCGAGCGCCGCCGCGGTTGCGCCCAGCCCCTGCACCGACACGTCGATGCCCGACGCGACGGCTTGCTCCACGTCCATGGTCTGACGGCGGGTCGCATGCATGACCGCTTCCGCCGCATGCTCGTGCGCTCGCCCGATCAGCACGGACGCGTACAGTCGCTCGATCGTGAGTCTGACGTCGGCCTCGGCGCGAGCGCGCTCGGCGGCGGCACTCGTCGACTGGGCCGACGCGAGCTGCTGCGCCTGGCGGATACGCCAGAGCTGCGTCACGGGCTGCGTGAGCGAAAGCTGCGTGTACGTGAGCGCCGCCGCACCTTGATCGAAGCGCCGATCCGCGGCCGGCAATGGCGCGCCCGACGACTCGTTGCCGAGCGCGCCGCGTGGCACGACGATCGTCGTGCGACCACTGCTGCGCAGGTGGTTGCCCGTCACGGACAGGTGCGGCAGCAGGTCTGCGCTTGCGCCATGCTCGCGTGCTTCGGCCGAGGCGAGACGGGCGCTCGCCAGCCGTGTCGCGTAACCCTGCTTCAACGCGAGCGCCACGGCCTCGTCGAGTGTCAGATGTACGGTTGGCGACGTCACCGGCGACGCGGAGTCCTGCGTCACGACGGCGCTGTGCACGCGAGAGGGTTGAGCAGACGCTTGCCGCGCGGGAATCGACGTCGCGAGACCCAGTGCCAGCAGAATCAACGCGGTCGTGGCGGCTGGATTCATCGCCGCAATTCCGGAGGGGATCTTCACCGGTGCGGGCGCAATGACATCGGCCTCGAGGGCGGTGATTTCTCGCCGCGCCGCACGCCGCTCTTCGCGCCGCTCGACCACGACGTAGAGCACGGGCACGAGGACGAGCGTGAAGATCATCGACACGACGAGCCCCACCGCGATCACGCTCGCCATCGGCGACCAGAGCGGCGAGCGCGAGAGAATCATCGGCGTCACGCCCAATGCCGCGGCCATCGTCGTGAGAAAGATCGGGCGCAGACGCCGGCGGCCCGCCAGGAGCGCCGCCGTCTCGATCTCCATGCCGCCGCGCCGCAACTCGTTCGCGTAGTCGACGAGGATGATGGCGTTCCGAACGACGACTCCGGTGAGCGCGTTGAGCCCGAGGTTCGCGGTGTACGTGAACGGGTTCCCCGTGATCACGAGCCCGAGTGCCGCGCCCACGACCGCGAGCGGAATCGCCGTCATGATGACGAGCGGATGGCGTACGGTGCGGAACTGGAACAGGAGAATGAGAAACACGCCGATCAGCGACGTCAGGAGCGCGATGTTCACCGCCCCCTGCACCTCAGCCGAGCCTTCCTTCTCGCCGCCGAACTCCATACGCATCCCGGCCGGCAGCTTGAGCGCGGCGAGCCGCGGCGTGGCCGCCTTGAGCACCACGGACGGAAGAATGTCCGGCGCCGAGAAGCTCAGAACCGTCAGCGTGCGAACGCCGTCGCGCCTGACGAGGCGGCTCAGGCGGAATTCGGGCGCGACGTCGGCAACCTCGCGCAGCGGTACGCGGGCGCCGGTGGTCGGCGACACGAGATACGCTGCCGAGACGTCGTCCATACCGGAGCGCTCGGCGCCGTCGAGCCGGAGCGTGATGTCGAGATCGCGCTTCCCTTCCCAGAACGTGGAGACGGGCGCTCCGGCAAACGCACCCGCGAGCTGCGCTGCGACGTCGGCATCGCTCAACCCCAGACGGGTAGCGACCTCCGGCCGAACGTGGAGCCCGAGCGTGAGCTCCTCGTCGCGCCAGTCGGTGTGCACGTATGCGCTGCCCGGCGTGTGCTCGAAGATCCGCGCGACGCTGTCGCCGTACGTGCGGAGCAACTGCGCGTCGTCGCCGACGAGGCGGATTTCATTCGGCGCGGCGAACACCGGACCCTGTTGCAATGGCTTCACGTAGACCCAACCCTCGGGCGCGAGCTGTCCGAGCCGGTCCTGCAGCCGGTGCACGAGCGCCGTCGTCGCTTCGGGCGATGTCGTGTTGATCAGCAGCTCGCCGAAGTTCGGCGTCGGCGGTTCGGGGTTGTGGTTGTAGTAGAATCGTGGTGCGCCGCCGCCGACGAACGCGGCGACCGACCGGACGCCCGGCTCGCGGCGCAGCGCATTCTCCAGCCGCCGCATCGCGTCGTCCGAACCGGCGAGTCGAGTGCCGGCGGGCATCCAGAGATCGACGAGGAACTGATCGCGCTCGTTCATCGGGAAGAAGCGGTACGGCACCGCCGACATGAGGGCGAGACCCGCCACGAACGCCACGACGGCGCCGACTATCGTCAGGCGCTTGCGCGGCATCGCCACGCCCATCGCGCGCTCGTACACCGACTGCATGACGTCCAGCGGCGTGCGCCGGCGACGGACCTCCGACGACGCCGTGCCAACCGGATGCAGTCCCAGCTTGACGAGCGTCATGGCGAGCATCGGCGTGAGCAGCATCGCGATGGCGAACGACACCATGAGCGCGATCGCGACCGTGTACGACATGGCGCGAATGAACTCGCCGGGCGCGCCGGGCAGGTAGGCGAGCGGGAGGAACGACGCGACGATCGTGAGCGTGGCCGCGAGCACCGGGATGGCGAGCTCCGTCGGCGAGCGCCACGCGGCTTCGAAGCGGCTCATCCCGTGGTCGAGCTTCTCGACATAGTTGTCGACGACCACGATCGCGTCGTCGACCACGATGCCCAGCGCCACGACGAGTCCAGCGAAGGTCACCTGGTGCAGCTCGATGCCGACGGCGTTGAGGATCGCGACCGTGATTGCGACCGTGATCGGAATGGCGACGGCCGCGATCGCCGCGACGCGCAACGGCAGGAGGAGCACCGTCACCAGGATCACCGCGGCGAGCGTGATCAGGAACTCACGCCCGAACTCGATCATGCGCTGCTGCACATGCTCTGGCTGATCCGCGATCGGCTGAATCACGAGGTCCGGCGGCAGCGTCGCGCGAAGTGCGGCGAGCTTCGCCCGCACTTCGTTCCCGAACTTCACGATGTTGTGCCCTTCCTGCATCTCGATCGCGAGCAGCACCGTGCTCTCGCCGTCCGCACGGACGGCGAACTGCGGATCGGTATACCGGCGCTCCACGGTCGCGAAGTCGCCGAGGTGCACGGGGCGGCCATCGCGCGAGGTACCGACGAGCAGGCGCGAGAGCGCGTCCTCGCTCGCCAACAAGCTGTTCGCTTCGATCGGCACTCGACCGGCGTCGCCGGCGTCGATCGTTCCCGCGTCGACCACCGCGTTGCGTGAGTGGATGGCGTTCGCGACCTGCAATGGTGTGATCCCGAAGCCCGCGAGGCGCGCGTTCGTCGTGGACACACGGAGCTCCTCACGCTGTTCGCCGAGGCGGTTGATCTTCGAGACCTCGGGAATGGTGCGGATCGCATCGTCGATCTTGTCGAGGTACTCGCGGAGCTCGCGAGGGCCATAGTGCGGCCCACGCACCGCGAGCAGCATCGCCACCACGTCACCGAAGTTGCTGTTGACGATCGGCCCCTGCACCGTCGGCGGCAGGTCGGTCGCGTGCAGCTCGTTCATGTCGTGGCGCAGCATCGCCCAGAAGCGGTCCGGATCCTTGACCCATTCCTCGAGCTCCACGTTCACCACGACCGCGCCGTCGCGCGACGTGGAGAAAGTCTTGAGCTTCCGCACTTGTTCGTGCGTGAAGAGTCGCTGCTCGATCTTGCGCGTGACTTGCTCTTCCACCTGCTCTGCGCTGGCGCCGGGATACCGCGCCAGCACGAGCCCGGTGCGGATGGTGACCTTGGGATCCTCGCGCCGCGGCATTGTGAGCAGCGCCTGAACGCCGAGCAGCACCGCGAACCCGGTGAGGACGAGCACCACGGAGCGATTCCGGAGAGCGGAACGGATCGGGTTCATGGCTTGGCCCCTCCCATCGTTTCGCTGCGCTGGGGATTGGCACTGACGAGCTGCACGCGCGCTCCGTCTCGCAGCCGCTGCTGTCCCGCCACGACCACGCGATCGCCGGCCGTGATTCCAGACGCGATTTCGAGCGAGTCGCCGCGCGCGGCGCCGGTCGTCACGCGCCGCGCGTGCACGCGAGCGGCATCGCGGTCGAGCACATAGGCGATCGTTGTCCCGTTTGCGCCGCCATCGTGCACCACAGCAGTCGCCGGCACCATCATCGCTGAGGTCGTCTTCCCGCTCGCGATCGTTGCCTCGGCCACCATGCCGGCGCGCAGGCGCCGCGCGGGATTCGGCACCGAGATCTCGACCGTGTAGCTGCGCGTCGTGGGGTCGGCGACCACGCCGATCAGCGACACGCGTCCGGTTGCGCTGGCATCGAGCGCCGGAATGCGGACCGTGGCCGTGGCGCCTTGCGTGATGTGCCCGACGTCGGCTTCCGGCACACCGACGCGAACGCGCACTGGATCGAGATCGACGATCGTGAACACCGGTTGCCCCGGAGCGACGGTGGCGCCAACCTCGATCGCGCGCCGCGCGATGATGCCCGAGATCGGTGCTTCCAGGCGCGTATCGGCCAATCGCTTCTTCGCGAGATCGGCGGCGGCGGCGCTCTGACGCGC
>Ga0326726_10002128_pt1 | contig 18340 bp, 18 predicted proteins | sample MHFenrmetagenome_2_FD_207603 | JGI IMG/M metagenome (GOLD analysis project Ga0326726, IMG submission 207603) | Lab enriched peat soil microbial communities from Michigan Hollow, Ithaca, NY, United States - MHF15MN | ecosystem: Environmental > Terrestrial > Soil > Wetlands > Peat | place: USA... | reverse complement strand
GCCTTCGAGAAGCGCAACATGCTCAATTGCCGGCTGATGCGGGACAGCCAGCCGATCGCCCACTACCACTGCCTCAATGACGCGGTGGTAACCAAGAGCGCGATCTCGCGGCTGGTCAGCTTCGACCTCTATCTCGACAAAATTTTCGTCTCCAATTACAAGGCCGACGGCGTGATCGTCTCCACGCCCACCGGCTCAACGGCGTACGCACTCGCTGCCGGTGGTCCCATCCTGATGCCCTCGGTGGAAGCCATGGTCATCGTACCCGTCTGCCCGCACTCGCTGAGCCATCGCCCGCTGGTGGTGAGGGACGCGGTGGAGATCGAGGTCGTGGTAAAGAGCGCGGGCGAAGAGGCGTTCCTCAGCATCGACGGCCAGGTGGGCGTGCCGCTTGGCGACGAGGACCGCGTCGTCTGCCGAAAGTCCGAGTACTACGCCACGCTGCTGCGCATGCGCAAGACGTTTTTCGACGTGCTGCGGACGAAGCTGAAGCTGGGTATTCGCTGAAGCAGGGGTCAGTGGCTAGTGGCCAGTCGCCGGGGGCAACGTATGGGGACATGAGTACGGAGTTCGCTGCCGCAAGACACGTACAAGTCCGTTAGGACGACCAATGATTTCGCGCTGCTTTCGTCTATTCACATGCGTAGTATTGGCGACGATGACTGTAGCCCAGACCCGTCCCGCCGCCGATCTCATCATCACCAACGGCAAGCTTTACACGGTGGACAAGACGCGCCCGCGGGCCGAAGCCCTGGCGGTGATCGGCGACCGCATTGTGGCGGTCGGTACCGCGACAGACATTGACCAGTGGCGCGGAGCGAGCACGCGCGTCATCGACGCGCGCGAGCGTCTCGTCCTGCCCGGCTTCAACGACGCCCACGTACACTTCCTCGATGGCGGCCTGCAACTGGACAACGTGCAACTCAAGGACGCCGACTCACCCCAGGAGTTTGCCCGGCGCATTGCCGCACGCGCCAAGCACGCCGGCAAAAGCGAATGGATCCTCGGCGGCGACTGGGACGAGCAGAAATGGACCCCGGCGCAGCTTCCCACCCGGCAACTCATTGACGCCGACACCCCCGACAGCCCCGTTTTCGTCGGCCGTTACGACGGCCATATGGCGCTGGCCAACTCGCTGGCGCTGAAGATGGCCGGCGTCACCGCCACCACGCCCGATCCGCAGGGTGGCGTCATTGTGCGCGACGCGCAGGGCAATCCCACCGGCATCCTTAAGGACGCGGCGAAGGAGCTGGTTGAAAAGAAGATTCCGCCGTTTTCGCACGAGCACCTGCTGCGAGCCGCCAGACGCGCCCTCGCCTACGCGGCTGTCTTGGGGGTCACGAGCGTGCAGGAAATGGCGGTCCCGGGCGAGGACCTCGGCGTCAACGTGGGCATCTACAAGGAACTCGAGGACAAGGGCGAACTGACGGCGCGCATCTCCGTCGCGCCGATCATCGCGCGCTGGCAGGACCAGGCCAGGCTCGGCGCGCGGCACGCATTTGGGTCGTCGCACCTGCGCATCGGGGCGGTGAAGGCGTTCGCCGACGGTTCGCTCGGCTCCAGCACCGCCTATTTTTTCCAGCCGTTCACCGACGATCCCAAGAACCGCGGCCTGCTCACCGATGAAATGCAGCCGCTCTCCAAGATGCGTAACTGGCTCATGAAATCCGATGAGGCCGGCCTGCAGATCTGTATGCACGCCATTGGGGACGCCGCCATCTCGCGGATCCTGGACCTATTCGGCGAGGTCGAGCGCGCACACGGCGAGGCCGAGCGCCGCCTCCGCATTGAGCACGCGCAGCACATGGCAGGCACGGATTTCGACCGCTTTGCGAACCTGCATGTGATCGCCTCGGTGCAGCCTTATCACGCCATTGACGACGGGCGCTGGGCGGAGAAGCGCATTGGGCCCGAGCGCATCAAGACCACCTACGCGTTTCGCAGCTTTCTCGACCACGGCGTTCGGCTGGCGCTCGGCACCGACTGGACGGTGGCGCCGCTCAATCCCATGCTCACGCTCTATGCCGCGGTCACACGCGCCACGCTTGACGGCAAGAATCCCGAGGGCTGGGTTCCGGAGCAGAAGATCAGCCTGTCCGAAGCCATCGAGGCCTACACCATGGGATCGGCGTACGCGGAATTCCAGGAGCACGAAAAGGGTTCGCTCACTGCCGGCAAACTGGCCGATGTCGTCATCCTCAGCGACGACCTCTTCTCCATCAGCCCGAAGAACATTCCCGATGTGCGCGTGGAAACCACCATGGTTGGCGGCCGCGTGGTGTGGACGCGCGAATGATCTGACGTTTACGCTGGCGACCCAACAAACGAATACCACAGAGACACAGAGGCACAGAGACAAACATAAGAGCCTCTGCGACCTCTGTGTCTCTGTGGCTCTGTGTTCTTCTTCTACACGACCTCATTCTGAATCAGATCTTCGAATGTTTCGCGCTTTCTAATCACGCGTGCTTTCGCGCCATCCACCAGCACCTCGGCGGCGCGCGGGCGTGTGTTGTAGTTGGAAGCGATGGACATGCCGTAGGCGCCGGTATCCAGAATCGCCAGCAGTCCGCCTTCCTTCACCGGCGCCAGCGCCCGGTCGCGCGCGAAGAAGTCTCCCGTCTCGCAGATCGGGCCGACCACGTCCACGATGTCGCGCTCTGCGACGCGCGGCCGCGTCACCGGGACAATCTCGTGATGCGCGCCGTACAACACCGGGCGGATCAGGTCGTTCATGGCGCCATCCACCACGATGAACGACTTGCCATTATTCGACTTGCGATAGAGCACTTGCACCAGCAGCGCGCCCGCCGGCCCGACTATCGAGCGTCCGGGCTCGAGCAGCAGGTCGACTCGCAATCCGCGCAGCGGCTGCGTCACCGCTTTCGCAAGATCCTTCACATGCTCGCGGAACTCAGGCAATTCCTGTGCGTCGTAGCGGATGCCGAGTCCGCCGCCGGCGTCCACGTAGCGGATACGATGTCCGTCACTTTTGAGAGCGCGCACCAGTTCGGCCACGCGCTCCATGGCCACTCCGAACGGCTCGACGCTGGTGATCTGCGATCCGATATGCACGCTGACGCCCGCCACTTCCAGCCACTTCTCCCGCGCCGCCTGCCGGTACAGCCGTTGCGCGATGTCGATGGGCACGCCGAACTTGTGCTTGTGCAGGCCGGTCGCAGTGTGAGGATGGGTTTCGGCGGGCACATCGGGATTGACGCGAAATGCAACGCGCGCGGTCTTCTTCAGACGCGTGGCTCGTGCGGTGAGCGCCGCCATCTCGCTTTCGCTCTCCACGTTAAACAGCAGGATGCCGGCGCGCAGCGCAGCATCCATCTCTTCCGCTGTCTTACCGACTCCGGAGAACACCACGCGTTTCGCCGCCGGCTTTGCGGCGCGCAGCACGCGCTGCAACTCGCCGCCCGAGACAACGTCAAACCCGCAGCCCAGCCCGGCGAGCATCTTCAGCAGCGCGAGATTGGAATTTGCTTTGACGGAATAACAGACAGTGTGCGGAATTCCGCGGAAGGCGCGGTCGAACTCGCGGCAGCGTTCGCGAATCGTGGTAGCGGAATAAACGTAAAGGGGAGTGCCGTGTTTTTCCGCCAGCGCGGGCAGCGGCGCGCGCTCGCAGTGCAACACGTCTCGCCGGTACACGAAGGCCGGCGGGCGTCCCTCGGGCGCGTCGCTCTTGCTCATTTGCGTTTGCCGGAATCGGGGTCCCCACGGCGCGCCGCTGTCGCGAGACGTGGGGTGACATTTCCCAGGAGCTTCAGCACCACCACGGTTTGATCGTCATACGGATTTTCGCCCGCGGTGAATTCCGCCACGGCGGCGAAGATGGCGGTCACTACATCGTCGGCGCTGCGATGGCAGGTTCCCTGAACGATCTTCTCCAGCCGCGAAGCACCGAACATCTCGCCCTCGCGGTTTTGAGCGTCGGTCACACCGTCGCTGTAGAAGACGAACACGTCACCAGGGATCGCGTGATAGCTGGTCTCGTCGTATTCGGCGTCGTCGAACAGCCCAAGCGGCAAGCCGACGGCTTCCACCCGCTCGATGCGCCCGTCGTGACAGTACAGCGGACGCGGCAGGCCGGAGTTGGCCACCCGCAGCAGCTTGTGCTCGTCGTCCCAGACTGCGTACGTAACCGAGATGTATTGTCCGTCAATTGGCCGTTCCACCAGCGAACGATTGAGCAGCGACAGCATGTCAGCCGCGCCCGGCTGCATGCCCGCGTGCGACCGCAGGAATCCGCTGGCCAGCGCCGCATACAGCGCGGCCGGCGCGCCCTTGCCGCTCACGTCGCCAATGGCAATGCCCAGGTACGGGTTCCGCGTGTCAGCGGCGCGCGTGCGCGGCCGCTCGCCGGCGCGGCGTTCGTACGGCAGGAAATCGAACAGATCGCCGCCAATGGCGCGCGCGGGAACAAACTTGGCCGCCAGCTCCGCGTTTCCGATCACCGGACAGCACTGCGGCAGCAGCCGGAACTGAAGCTCGTGCGCCAGGGAGAGGTCCTTCTGCAAACGCTTCTCCTGCCGTGCCACGTGCTCATACAGCCGCGCATTTTCGATGGCGATGGCAACCTGCGCCGCCAGCGTGGTCATGGTGCGCACATGATCGTCGGTAAAGTAGCCGCGCCGGGTGTGCTCGATATCGAGCACGCCGACCACTTTGTCTTTATAGATCAGCGGAACGCAAAGCTCCGAGCGCGTCTCCGGGTTGGTATTGATGTAGCGTGGGTCCTTGCTCACGTCCGCCACCAGCACCGGTTGTTTGTGCAGCGCCGAGTAACCCACCAGTCCCTTGCCGATGGCGACGTCGTGCTTGATCTGCACCGTCTCATTGAAGCGCAGCGAGAAGCGGTGCTCCAGCTTGGTTCCGCCGGCGTCCACCAGCAGGACGCTGAACATCTGGTAGTCAATCAGCCGCGTTACCGCTTCGCCCACGCGCTGCAACAGCGCGTCCAGGTTCAGGATTGACGTCAGGTCGCGGCTGATCTCGTTCAGCACGGCCAGCGTCTTGGCCTGGCGCGAGGCGCGCGTGTAGAGCCGCGCATTCTCGATTCCGATCGCGATGCGGGATGCGATCAGCGACAGCAGCCGCTGGTGGTCTTCGGTGAAGTAACCCGGCTGCGGCGCCTCGATATCAATCACCCCGATCACCCGGTTCTTGATGATCAGCGGCACCGCCAGTTCCGAGCGCACCTGCGGGATGGTCTCGATGTACTGCGGCGACTTCATCACGTCGTTCACCAGCACCGGTTCGCGCCGCTGCGCCGCCAGCCCGGTGACGCCTTCCCCTACCTTGATCCGGAAGCGCTCGACCGTCTCCGGCGGATGTCCGATGGAAAACCGAATGCGCATCTCCTGCGTCTTTTCGTTCAGCAGCAGGATGGCGAAGTGCTGAAAATCAATGACCCGGCTCACCAATTCGGCCACCCGGCGCAGGATGGTGTTCAGATCGAGCGTGGTATTGACCACGTCGGCAACTTCCAGCAGCAGGGAATTCACCTGCACGGGCGCGGCTTGTGGCGCAGCGGTCGTCATAACTCCGGGCATTACTGAATTGGATGATAGCAGCCAGGCGCGAGCTTCAGCCGCCAGCGTCCGGCCAGTGGCGTGGATTCAGCAGTGAACAGCAGGCACCAGCAATTTCGCTCAGATTTTAGCCTTCGACGAGCCATTCCTTGACCACCGAGACACCGAGGACACCGAGAATCGCCTAAGAAAAAAGATTGAGCACAACGTCGGTCATCCTCGGTGCTCTCGGTGGTGAGTAGCTCGCCCCTGCTCACGGGCGTCTAGTATGGCGCTCCCAGTTTCCGGCAAATCGCCACCGAAGCGCTTGCGCCGATGCGGTCCGCTCCCGCCGCGACCATGGCCAGCAGATGGTCGGCGGTCCGAATTCCGCCCGCGGCCTTCACTCCCGCCAGGTTGGCGACAGTCTGGCGCATCAGCGCGACATCTTCCACCGTGGCGCCGCCGGAAGAGAACCCCGTCGAGGTCTTCACGAAGTCCGCACCCGCCGCCAATGACAAGTGACAGACGGCGATTTTCTCTTCGCGCGTTAGCAGCACATTCTCAAGTATTACTTTAAGTAGTCCGCCGGCCTCGTGCGTCACCTCGGCGATGGCGCGGATGTCATTCTCCACCCGCGCGTGGTCACCCGACTTCATGGCGCCCACGTTCATCACCATGTCAATCTCGTCCGCGCCCAGCCGCAGCGCCTCGATGGTCTCGAAGCGCTTGGCGCTGGTCAGCGTCGCACCCAGCGGAAATCCGACTACGGTGCACACCTTCACCGCGGTCGGCCGCAGGATGAACGCGCACAGCGGGACCCAATAGGCATTCACACACACCGCGGCGAAATCGAAGCGCGCCGCCTCACGGCAGAGCTTCTCGATCTGCTCGCGCGAGGCTTCCGGCTTCAGTAACGTGTGATCAATCATGCGGGCAGCCGCCTGCCAGGTCATGGCCGGGGCTGCCTGGGAAACCGGGGTGGCCATAGGAAAGCTCGATTTTACTGGAATTGCTGTGCCGCGACAGCAGGGGAAATCAGCCGCGAAGATTGCCACGGGTGTCAACAAACAAGTTAGCCACTGATGAACACTGATTAACACTGATCCAAACCAGATCGGTGCTCATCTGTGTTGATCCGTGGCAAATGTTATCCTGACCGGGTACGCCGCATGATGTCATTCACGCACCCCGCCCCGCTTGCACTCCTGCTCACGCTCGCCTTCTCCGCCTGCACTCGTAGTCCGAATGTCTCCGCCGCCGAGCCCGCACCGCAAGCCGCACCGGTTGCAAGCCCCGCGCCCGCCGCGCTCCCTCACGTCGACGGCCAACGCGCGCTGCAATATACACGCGAAGTGGTCGCCTTGGGCCCGCGTTACCCGGGCAGCCCCGGCCACGCCAAAACCGAGGCCTATCTCCGTCGCCAGCTCAAGGCCGACAACCTGCAAGAGGACACCTTCACCGCCACTACTCCCGCCGGCCATCTGCGCATGACCAACTTCATCGCCAAATTCCCGGGAAGCAAAGACGGCATCATCGTCGTCGCCGGCCACTACGAGACGCTCTACGAGCGCAAGGATTTTGTCGGCGCCAACGACGCCGGCTCCTCCACCGGCCTGCTGCTGGAACTCGCGCACCAACTGCGCGGCCGCAAGCTCGACGGCTACAGCGTCTGGCTGGCCTGGTTCGACGGGGAAGAAGCCATCCGGCAGTGGTCGGAGTCGGATTCCATTTACGGCAGCAAGCACCTCGCCGCGAAGTGGCAGCGTGATGGCACGTTGAAAAAGATCAAGGCATTCCTGCTGCTCGACATGGTGGGCGACGCCGACCTCAACATCGATCGCGACGCCAACTCAACGCCCTGGCTGGAAGACGTCATTTACAAGGCCGCCGCCGATCTCGGGCATCAAGGCCATTTCTTCGCGCGCTCGCTTCCCATGGAAGACGACCACATGCCCTTTGCCCGCGTCGGCGTGCCCGTCGCCGATCTCATTGACTTCAACTACGGCCCCAACAATTCCTACTGGCACTCGCCCCAGGACACCCTGGACAAGCTCAGCCCGCAGAGCTTCCAGATCGTAGGCAGTGTGGTGCTGGAAACCATCCGCCTGCTGAACCAGGGTTGACAAAGGGGGAATGAACGAATTGCTTTTCTGGATCATCTTCAACGCGTTTGTCGTTCTCATGCTGGTGCTGGACCTGGCGGTCTTCCACCGCAAGCCCCACGCCATCCGTTTTCGCGAGGCGCTGGGCTTCAGCATCATGTGGGTGGCGCTGGCGGCCATGTTCGCCGTCTTTGTTTACTTCTGGCGCGGGCGTACCACCTCGCTGGAATTCGTCACCGGCTACCTGGTCGAGGAATCGCTCTCGGTTGACAATCTCTTTGTCTTTCTTCTGATCTTCCGTTATTTCCGCGTCCCGTCGAATTACCAGCACAAAGTCCTGTTCTGGGGAATCATCGGTGCGCTGGTGATGCGCGGCGCGTTCATTCTCGCCGGCGTCACCCTGATCCGCCGCTTTCACTGGATCATCTACGTCTTCGGCGCCTTCCTCATTTACACCGGCGTACAGCTATTCCGGCAACAGGACCAGGAAATCCACCCTGAGCACAATCCGGTCCTGAAATTGTTTCGCCGCTGGATGCCGGTCACGCCCGACTATGTCGGCGGACACTTCACCGTGCGCCAACCCGGTCTCTACGCCACGCCGCTGCTGCTGGTGCTCATAGTGGTGGAGACCACCGACGTGATCTTTGCCGCCGACTCCATCCCCGCCGTACTGGCCATCACGCGCGACCCCTTTATCGTTTACACCTCGAACGTCTTCGCCATCCTCGGCCTGCGCTCGCTCTATTTCGCCCTCGCCGGCATGATGGAAGCCTTCCACTTTCTCCACTACGGCCTCTCCGCCATCCTGGTTTTCATCGGCGTCAAGATGCTGCTCTCCAGCTATTATCCCATCCGGACCGAGTATGCCCTCATCGTGGTCGGAGCCGTCCTGCTGATCTCGGTGGTCGCCTCGCTCCTGGTTCCGCGCAAGGCGAAGGAAAAAGAGAAACGCCCGGCGCGCCGCTGATCCTTTCATCCGCACGCCCTTGCCGCGTCATTTATGATTGGCATCGCAAAACATAGGACGACTTATGTTTGAAATTGATCATCTCGGCATCGCCGTCAAATCACTCGCGCAAGCCCGGACCTTTTACGAAAACCTCGGCATGCAAGTCATGCCCGAGGAAACCGTTGCCCAGGAAAGAGTTCGCCTCGCCATGGTGCCCGTGGGCGAGAGCCGCATCGAACTGCTGGAACCGATTTCGGAAGAGTCCCCGATCGCCAAATTCATCGCCAAACGCGGCGAGGGTCTGCACCACGTCTCCCTGCGCGTGGATAACCTGGCGTTTACGGTCGAGCAGCTCAAGAAAACCGGCGTGCGCCTCATCAACGAGCAGATCCAGGTCGGCGCCGGCGGACATCTCTACGTTTTCGTGCATCCCTCCAGCGCCGGAGGCGTGCTGCTGGAACTGTGCGAAGAGCAGCCGAAAGGAGTTTGATGATCGGGCCATCTGGTGATCAGGTGATCGGGTGATCGTTCTCACCATAGACACGGCTGGCGCCAGCGGCAGTATTGCTCTCTGCCGGTGTGGGGCGGGCGACGTCGACAGCGATTGCGAAGTCATTGAAGTCGTCCCCCTCGCCGGCCGCACCTATTCCGCGCAACTGATGCCGCAAATTTCCGCGCTGCTCGCCCGTCATCATGTAGCCAAGACGGCGGTTGACGCCTTCGCCGTCGCCTCCGGCCCGGGCTCGTTCACCGGACTGCGCGTCGGGCTGTCGACCGTGAAGGCGCTGGCCGAAGTGCTGCAGAAGCCCGTGGCGGCCGTCTCGCTGCTGGAGGCAATCGCCTGGTCGGCGCCGCAGGATGGCCAGGTCATCGCCGTACTCGATGCCATGCGCGGCCAGGTCTTCGTCGGCGAGTATGAGGCACGCCGCGACGCACTGCCGAAACTCCTGCGCGAGGCGCTGCTGACCCTGAATGAATTTGCCGCCGAAGCGCAGGCCAGCGGCAACGTGCCCATCCTGACGCCCGATGAAAACCTTGCCACCGCCATGCGCGACCGGGGCCTGGAGTTGCAACTCGTACCCCGGCCCCAGAGCGACGTCATCGCTCGCCTTGGCGCGCTGAAGATTGCCGCCGGCCAGGCCGTTTCGCCGGAAGCGCTCGATGCCAACTACATCCGCCGCTCCGACGCCGAGATTTTTTCGAAAGAAAGCTCTTAGCTCTTAGCTGTTAGCTCTTAGCCAGACCGGCCGAATCGGAAGCCGAAGGCGAACCGCTCGAAGGGATTGCTGGTAGCGCTTGAGATTTGTACAGCTATATTTGAGACCAAACCGAGCGTCGCTTAGAGCCAACGGCCAGGAGCTAAGAGCTAAGAGCTAAAAGCCAAAAGCTTGATTCGTCCCGCCACTCCCGCCGACCTTCCCGCTTTGCGCTCCATCGAGGCGCACGCCGCGTCCGCCGCGCACTGGAGCGACCAGGACTACCAGCGCCTCTTCCGTCCTGAGCCATCGCGCCTGGCGCTGGTCATTGAAGATGGCTCGCCGCAGGGGTTCCTCATCGCCAAGCAGATCGGCCCAGAATGGGAAATCGAGAACATCGCGGTTGCCGAGGCCGACCAGCGCCGCGGGCTCGGTTCCATGCTGCTGGCCCATTTCCTCGATCTGATCCGGCAGCAGCAGGCCGAGAGCGTATTCCTGGAAGTCCGTGCCTCCAACGCGCCCGCGCGTGCACTGTACAAAAAGCATGGCTTTACCGAGACTGGACGCCGCCGCAGCTACTACCAGCACCCCACCGAAGACGCCGTCCTGTGCCGCTTCTCTTTTCCACCGGTTGCTGGCCCGCAAATTCCACAAAAGTGCCCCGGAAATGGGGCATTCCCAAAATCAGGGTAGCCGCTGGAAATCCGATTGAAGCGGCTCTGGCCCTGTGCTAGCTTTAAGGCCTTGCCAGACTCTCGTAGGAGGTCTGCTGGATGGCAGCTCAGGTTCGGGAAGTACTCATCGCCAGCAATGACGAATTTCGCCGGCTTGTTACAGAACATTCACAATACTCCCAGCGGCTCGACTCTCTCACCCAAAAAAGATTTCTTTCCGAGGACGAGAAGGTCGAAGAAGTGCGCCTGAAAAAGCTCAAGCTGCGTCTTAAGGACCAGATGGAGCGGCTGGAACAACAGTTTCGGCATCAGGCCAACAACGTAGCGTAAGAACCTGTATTCCCCTGCGGTCGGGGTCATTGCCGCCAACACGGCAAAGCAGGTTGGTATGCCTCGAAAAGTGCGGCTTCGGCCGCGCTTTTTCTTTTGGTCGATCTCGGATCGCGTCGATCAGTCCGACAGCCCCCGTTTATAATTCCTCATACGCTCATGGTTCGCGACGGCTACTATTACGCTCTGGCATCGCTGATCGCCGCCGGAGTGCTCGCCTGGCTGGCGAGTCCGGCGTGGGCAGTGCTGCCGTTGGCCCTGGGCGTGTTCTGCGCGTGGTTCTTCCGCGACCCTGAACGTCAGATCCCGTCCGCCGCTGGCGCCATCGTCTCTCCCGGCGACGGCCGCGTAACTGACATCGTCAGTCTGGACCTCGACGGCCGTCCCTGCACCCGCATCAGCATCTTTCTCAGCGTCTTTGACGTGCACGTGAACCGCTCGCCCATTGCCGGCGTCATTCGCAACCTGCAATATCGCAAGGGACTTTTCAAGAACGCCTTGGGCGCCGCGAGCGCCGACTGCAACGAGCAGAATATCGTCACCGTGGACGACGGCCGCCAGACGGTCGTCTTCAAGCAGATTGCCGGTCTGATTGCACGCCGGATCATCTTCAACAAGTGCCTCGGCGACACCGTGGCCTGCGGCGAGCGCGTCGGCATGATCAAGTTTGGCTCGCGCGTCGACGTCATCTTCGACGCCTCCGCTTCCGTGCAGGTCAAAGTCGGCCAGCACGTTGCCGGCGGTTCCAGTATCCTTGCCCTCGCCCGGGTTACGCTCGCGGGCGCGCCCTCCAAGGAACTCACCGGCGCGCAAAGCCAGACTGGAGCCCGCCAATGACCGCCGAGCAATTTCGTCGCGCCAACGACAGCCCGCAGCGCTCTCGACGATTACGCAAGGGCATCCACCTGCTGCCGTCGCTGTTCACCTCGCTGAACATGGCGCTCGGCTACTACGCGCTCTACCACGCCATCCAGGGCTCGCCGGCGGAGCCATGGCACTACGACAACGCCGCCAAGGCCATCGGGTTCGCCATCATCTTCGACGGCCTCGACGGCGGCATCGCGCGCCTGACCAACACCACCAGCGATTTCGGCCGCGAACTTGATTCTCTCGCCGACGTCGTAACCTTCGGCGTCGCGCCCGCATTCCTCGCCTGGCTCTGGGGCTTCCGCCTGCTCGGGCCGCTGACGGGCAGCGACCTGACCGCGCGCGTCTCCCAGTTGGGCGCCATTGCCACCTTCGCCTTCCTCATCGCCGGCGCCAGCCGCCTGGCGCGCTTCAACATCCAGGTGAACCCGCAACCTTCCAATCCCGGCCGGCCGGGCAGAAAATATTTTGTCGGCATGCCCATTCCCGCCGGCGCTGGCGTCATCGCCGCCATCGTGCACTTCACCAACGGCGCGCCCATCACCGCCTGGTGGATGGGCCTCATCTGGGCCGCGCTGGTTTTCGCCACCAGCTACCTGATGGTCAGCACCTGGCGGTTCTACAGCTTCAAGGGCCTCGATTTCCGCAACCGGCATCCCTTCTGGCTCGTGGTGGTGATCGGCGTCATCATTGCCTGCGTCCGCTATTTCTCCGAATATTTCCTCTTCTTCCTGGCGTTGTTCTATATGCTTTCCGGCGTGTTCGCCCGGCTCATGTACATCCTCCGCCGACGCGGCAGCCCGCCGCCTCCGCCGCTGGAGGCCACCACCGCGCGATGAACCGGCAGTCCAAGCCCGCCGTTCCCCCCAGCACCAACGGCCGCTATCGCGTCGCCATAGTCGGCGCTGGCACGCTGAAGGGGAAGGAACTCGCCGAAGTTCTGCCCGAAACCAGCTTCCCCGCGGTTGACATCAAGCTCCTCGATGACGACGAATCCCTGGGCCAGCTGGAAGCCGTCGGCGAGGAAGTCACCTTCGTGCAAAGCGTCCGCTCGGAAAATTTCGAGCACGTGAACTTCACTTTCTTCGCCTCGCAACCCGATTTCACCCGCAAGTACTGGCGCGTGGCGCAGCAGGCCGGCAGCATGATCGTGGACCTCTCCTACGGACTGGAAGACACGCCCGGCGCTCGTGTCCGCTCTCCCTGGCTGGAGCGCGAACTCCGCCAGTCGCAAATTCCGGAACTGGAGCCCGCGCCCGCCGTCGTCGCCCATCCCGCCGCCGTCGTACTGGCGCTGCTGATCACGCGCGCGCAAAAAGTCGCCAACCTACGCTGCGCCGTCGCCACCGTCTTCGAGCCCGCTTCCGAACACGGCCGCTCCGGCATGGATGAACTCCATGAGCAGACCGTCAACCTGCTCTCCTTCCAAGATGTGCCCAAACAGGTTTTTGACGCCCAGGTAGCCTTCAACCTGCTGGCGCGTTACGGCGAACATTCCCTGCCCACGCTGGAAAGCTCCGAGCGCCGCATCCTCAGCCATTTTCGAGCCATCACCGCCGAGGGTCTGCCCGTGCCTTCGCTGATGCTGTTGCAGGCGCCCATCTTCCACGGGCATGTGTTTTCGCTCTACATTGAGCTGGAGCAACCGCATTCCATCGGCGATTTTTCGCAGGCCATCGCCGGCGAGCACGTGGAGCTCACGCGCGGCGCCGAGGAGTCGCCCAGCAATGTCGCCGCCGCCGGGCAGGAAGACGTGCTGACCTGGGTTCGCGCCGACGCTCAGCGCGAATCCGCCTTCTGGATCTGGGCTGCGGCCGACAATCTGCGCGTGCTCGCCTTGAACGCCATCGAATGCGCGCAACAGATGGCCGCCGCCATGCCGAAAGGAAAATTGCAGTAGCAAGGCAGTGGCGAGTACCTAGTACCTGAGTACCTGAGTTCCAGAACACGGACTTGGGCAGCACGTGATGAGATCGAGTTTTGCTTGGCGCTTGATGCTCGGCACCGGCGACCAGCTACTCAGGTACTCAGGTACTGAGGTACTCAGGTACTTTTCAACACGTGACGAACCGCTTCCTAATAACCGCCCTCTTGATGGCAACGCTACTGACCGCGAGCTGCGGCTACCACGCTACCACCCACTACGTCCGCCTGCCCGAGTCCGTGCACGCCATTGCCGTTCCGGCCTTCACCAACCAGACGCAGAACTACCGCATGGAGCAAGTGCTCACGGCCGCCGTCGTCCGCGAGTTTGTCACCCGCACCAAGTTCCGCATTCTGAACGAACCCACCGACGACGCCGACGCCACCCTGCGCGGCACCGTGGTCTCCACCCAACTGGCGCCGCTTACCTACGACTCGCAAACCGGACGCGCTTCCAGCGCCCTGGTCACCGTCACCATGCGTGTCTCGCTGGTGGATCGCCGGGGCGCCTCGCTGTTCGAAAATCCGAACTACACCTTCCGCGAGCAGTACCAGGTCTCGCGCGAGCTCACCAGCTTTTTCGAGGAAGACTCGCCCGCCATCGACCGCCTCTCGCGCGACTTCGCCCGCACCCTGGTCTCCAATATCCTGGAGGCCTACTGAATGCGCGCCTTGGTGGAAGCGCCGGGCTTGTGTAGTACACCCGCCTTCCCGTGTGTGGTGGAAGCGCCGGGCTTTAGCCCGGCGAAACACGGCCTGATAATCAAAGGGGCTTTAGCCCTGGGAAACAACTGAATGCGCGCCTTCGCTGCCGCGGAAAAATTCGTTACCGACATCCAGCAGCGCAAGCTCAAGCCTGCGTACCTGCTGGTGGGCGACGAAGCCTTCTTCCGCCGTCAATGCCGCGAGGCGGTGCTCGAGCATCTGGTCGCGCCCGACCTGCGCGATTTCGCGCTCCACGAATTCGATCTCGCCGAAACCCCGCTCGTCGAAGTCCTCGACGCCGCCCGCACGCCCTCGCTGATGGCGCCCTTCCAGGTCTTCTTCATCCGCGGCGTGAAGGCGCTCTACACCCGCGGCTCGCATGAAGCGGAGTTCAAAGCCATCGAGGATTACGTCTCCAATCCCAATCCCGACGCGCTGCTCATCTTCGTTGCCGACCACATCAACATTCCCGCGGATGTGCGCCGCATGGAGCTCACCGACCGCGATCGTTACGAGCGCATCCGCGAAACCCTCGGCCAATACTGCGGCATTGTCGAGTTGGCGCGGGTGGAGGAAGGCGAGGCCGTGCGCTGGGCCATCGAGACCGCCGCGTCGCAAGGCGTGAAAGTGGATAACGATGCCGCGCGCGAACTGGTGGACGCGCTCGGCGGCGACATGATGCTGGTCGCCAACGAACTCGAGAAGCTCATCCTCTACGTTGGCGAGAAGAAGCGTATCGCGCTCGGCGACGTCGAAACCATGGTGCTGGCCGCCAAACAGCGCTCGCTCTACGAACTCACCGACGCCATATCCGCCCGCGATCGCGTGCGCGCCCTCGGCGTGCTGGAAGCCATCCTGTCCTCCGGCGAAGGCGAAGAAGCCGCCATCGGCCACCTCTACATGCTCGCCAAAACTTTTCGCCAGATGCTGGTCATCTTCGAAAAGCGTGTGCGCGACGTGCGCTCACTCTGGCAGGCGCTGTGGCAGGGCTTCCGCGTGCCGCCCTTCGCCGCCGAAGACATCCTGCGCCAGGCGCGCCGCTACAAGTCCCGCCGCGAACTCACCCGCGCCCTCCGCCTCATCGCCCGCGCCGATCTCGACCTGCGCTCCAACCCGCCCAGCAAGCGTCTCATCCTGGAGCGCCTCGTGCTCGACCTCTGCGCCGAACCGCAGATCGCCGAGGGCGGCTGGGAACAGCAGCAGTTGCCGGTGTAGCGACACGACGCAATATCAACTCGCTGGTGTTGCGACACGACCCAATGTCAACTCGCAAGTTCTTGGTGTGTCATCCCGAGCGCAGCCCGTGTAGCGACGCGACCAATATCAACTCGCAAGTTCTTGGTGTGTCATCCCGAGCGCAGCGAGGGACCTGCTTTTGCCGCTGTCGGCGCCGCGCTTTGCTCAACTACCAAGTTCCAGTTTGTGGGCCCCGGCGCCACGCCGGGGCTGAACTTCAGGTTGCCGCGAATTGGGTGGCTGCGGCCGCCCACGGCCGCAGCGAACCAAACGCAATCACCTCAACCCGGGATGCTCTCTACTACTCCGCGTTTCATCTAACAGGTACAATTCATGCGCGCACCATCGTGAAACTGGAAACCTATCTTCGCCGCATCTCCTACTCCGGCCCGCTGGAGCCGACGCTAGAAACTCTGCGCGCAATCCACTACGCCCATCTGCTCGCCGTCCCCTTCGAGAACCTCGACATCCACCGCGGCGTGCCCATAGTTCTCGACGAAGAGCGCTTCTTCGACAAGATCGTGCTTCACCGCCGCGGCGGCTTCTGTTACGAACTCAACGGCCTCTTCGCGGCACTGCTGCGCCAACTCGGCTTCAAGGTCACTTTGCTCTCGGCGCGGGTGCCCATCGAGGAAAACCGCGTCGGTCCCGAGTTCGACCACCTCACTTTGCGCGTTGACCTCGACACTCCCTGGATCGCCGACGTCGGCTTTGGCGAATCTTTCATCGAGCCACTCCCGCTGCTGCCCAACGCCGAGCAGTTTCAGCGCAACGTTTTTTACTGCCTCGATTCCATCGGCGCCCGCTGGCGCGTGCTGCGCTATGCTCCCGAAGGCGGCAACCAGCACGGTGTGCCCGTGAAGTCGGACCCCAACTGCGAATGGCGCACGCTCTACGATTTCACCCTCACGCCGCGGCAACTCTCCGATTTCAACGCCATGTGCCGCCATCATCAGACTTCGCCCGAATCGCATTTCACGCGCCAGCGCGTGTGCAGCATCCTGACCCCCACCGGCCGCGTCACCCTCAGCGGCACGCGCTTGGTGATCACCGAGAACGGCTCGCGCCACGAAATGCCCGTCGCCAGCGAGCGCGACTACGAGGCCACACTGCGACAGCATTTCGGCATCCTCTTCGACGAAGTTCAAACCACGGCTATTTGAGTCCTGCAGGGACGCACGCTGGTAGCCCAGGACGACAGTCCTGGGTAACCGACCTCAACATCGGTTCGAGTCCCTTTAGGGACGACGCGTCTACGGGATCTCAATGAAGCCGCTGCAAAACAAAAACGGCAAGCCGCCAAGCCTGCCGTCCAAAGCTGAGAGCTGATAGCTGATAGCTAAAAGCTAAGAGCTTGTCTTATTCAATCTCTTCCCCAGCCGCGACTTATACCGCGACGCCGTATTCTTGTGCAGCACGCCCTTCTGCACTGCCTTATCCAGCACCGACGTGGTCGCGCGATATCCGGCCACGGCCTGCTCTTTATTGCCGGCGGCGAGGGCGGCGCGGAAGGTGCGCAGCGCGGTGCGCAGGCGCGACTTGTTGGCGCGGTTGGCGACGGTGCGCTTTTCCGTCTGCCGGGCGCGTTTCAGGGCCGAGAAGTGATTTGCCATCGACTGATTGTCCTCTGAGAAATTTTGCTGTGGGCCAAACTCGTATTCTACGGGTTCCAAGCCGCCTTGGTCAATCGCACGTTCCTGCCGGCCCGCGCAAAATCTGCTGAAAACGCGCTACTTACTCCCAGCCTCGCGCTCCCGGGAAAATGGCAACAACTGCTTCGTGTTGACCTCATCCGACATCTAACTTAGGTGGAGGGTGAACGGGAACTCGGGTCCGGTCTTTCCTGACGACTGAAGACTGACGACCGACGACTGAAGATTTGTTTTTAGGCGTGTTTGCATTGACTCTATCCGGAGCCCGTCGTACTCTTAGCGCAATGGTAGTTGCTCCACTCCGTGGCCAGCATCAGCCTGCTTTCCCAGCCAACTCATGTCCATGTCCGCAAGCGCACGCGCCGGCGTTCCCGGCCGCGGCGGCGGGAGGTTAACTTCAGCTTTCAATGAAGAAGAACATCGACATCACCAAGAACATCGAGACCTTGTTTGGCACCCGCGACGAAAACCTGCACCTGTTGGAAGAAGGCCTCAACGTCGCCATTGACCTGAAAGCGGATTCCGTCGAGATCGAAGGCGCCGCCCGCGACGTCGCCCGCGCCGAACAGGTCTTTACCGACTATGACCACCTCCAGCGCACCGGCTTCGCCTTCAACAACGGCGACCTTGGCGCCATGCTGCGCATCCTGGCTTCCGACTCCACCGCCACCCTCCGCGGACTTGCCGAAGCCGGACGCCAGCGCTCTTTTGGCAAGCGCACGGTGCAGCCCAAGAGCCTGAACCAGCGCCGCTATGTTGAGGCCATCGAGAAGAACGACATGGTCTTCGGCATCGGGCCGGCGGGTACCGGCAAGACTTATCTCGCCGTCGCCATGGCCATCTCCGCGCTCGTCGCCAAGAAGGTGAACCGCATTATCCTGGCGCGTCCCGCGGTTGAGGCCGGCGAGCGCCTGGGCTTCCTGCCCGGCACCTTGCAGGAGAAGGTCGATCCCTATCTGCGCCCGCTCTATGACGCGCTCTACGACATGATGGAACCGGAGCGCATTGACCGCTACTTGGAGAAGAACATCATCGAGATCGCGCCTATCGCCTTCATGCGTGGACGCACCCTCAACGATTCCTTTGTCATCCTCGACGAGGCGCAGAACACCACCTCCGAGCAGATGAAGATGTTCGTCACCCGTCTCGGCTTCAACTCCAAGGCGGTCATCACCGGCGAC
>Ga0326726_10002127_pt1 | contig 18340 bp, 14 predicted proteins | sample MHFenrmetagenome_2_FD_207603 | JGI IMG/M metagenome (GOLD analysis project Ga0326726, IMG submission 207603) | Lab enriched peat soil microbial communities from Michigan Hollow, Ithaca, NY, United States - MHF15MN | ecosystem: Environmental > Terrestrial > Soil > Wetlands > Peat | place: USA... | reverse complement strand
TGACAATAAATGCTGGTGATGCTGAGGGCGGGTTAAGTCAGAAAATAACATTTCCGGGGATGATAGTAAATTACAACGGGATCGAGGTACCGGTGAACTTCCTTAATAATAATCCTTCTATCTCCGCTGAGGAAAGACTTCTTCATTCAACCGAAGGGCTTGAATACGAAATGATACAGCCCATTGCAACTCTAAGTTCCGACACAGTTTACAGGGTGGCCTTTATCGAAGGTCATGATGAGATACCTGAAATAGGGGTTGCAGACCTTACATATAACCTGGCCAGGTTCTTTACTGTTGACAGGGGCATTATCAGTGGGACGCCGGGTATACTTGATAAATATGCAGCTGTTGTGATTGCCGGCCCTGAAAAAGAATTCACTGAAAATGACAAATTTGTTCTGGATCAGTATATTATGAACGGAGGCAAGGTTTTATGGCTGATTGAAGAGGTAAATGTAAATCCCGACAGCCTGGTATATGGAGAAACGGCGGCCCTCTACCGTCCGCTTAACATTGAGGATCAGCTTTTCAGATATGGTGCAAGAGTTAATCCTGAGGTTGTCCAGGATATTGATTGTGCACAGATAAGACTGATACTGTCAAGCGGTGGTGCCCGCCAACAACCTGTGTCAGTTCCCTGGCTCTACTTCCCGAAACTTTCTCCCTATGCGAAACATCCGATAACAAGGAGTCTTAATAAAGTGAAAGGCGAATTTGCAAATTATATTGATACTGTGGGACTTGACAAAAACATCAGAAAGATCGTTTTGCTATCGACTTCGGCTTACACAAGGACTCTTTCGCCGCCATTCATGATAAGTCTTAAAGAAGCTGAAGTGACCCCTGAAGAGAAATCATTCAATAAATCATGTCTGCCGGTTGCTGTTCTTTTGGAAGGTAAGTTTCCATCTGCCTTCAGGAACAGGATCACTGACAAACTGGCAAAAGACCCGAATTTGAAAGTAAAAACTGAGAGCGCAGAAACAAAGATGATAGTGATTGCTGATGGTGATATTATAAGAAATGAGGTAAGCCGAACAGGTACAACCGAAACGCCATTGCCTCTTGGTCAGGACAGGTACACCGGGGAGATGTTCGGCAACAGGGATTTTCTTATCAATTGCCTGAACTATCTTGTAGATGATAACGGCATAATGGAACTAAGATCAAGGGAACTGAAGCTCAGGCTCCTCAACGGTTCAGTAATCAAAAAGGAGAGGTTTAAATGGCAGGCCATTAATATTGCCGGACCGGTTCTGATTGTGATTTTAGCAGGCTTTATATACAACTGGTTGCGGAGAAGAAAGTATACAAAGGGCTGATTATGAGTAGAAAGACCATAAGATATTCAGTAATTATCATTCCGCTCCTGATCCTTGTAATTTATTTGTTCAGAGAAAGATCGCCATTTGGGGTAGGCAACACATCATTTGCAGCTGAACCCAAAATTGAGATCACACGGATTGAATTTGCTGAAGGTAAAAATACTCTGACTCTTCAAAAGGCAGGAGAAGAGTGGCTCGTCAACAAAGATTTAAAGACGAGAAAAACCGGCATTCTTTTCATTCTGAAGATACTGACTGAAATGGAGATCAAGTCGCCTGTAACTTCTGAATTGTTCAATAAGGAGATCATTGAAAACAGCGTTGATCCGGTAAAGGTGAGAGTTTTCGAGAAAAGCAAAATCATTAAGTCATTTCTTGTATACAAAACAGCTTCGAATAAATACGGAAACATAATGAAGCTCAGGGAAAGCTCCAAGCCTTTCATTGTATTTGTCCCGGGAAATGAGGTTGAGATCGGCTCAGCTTTCTCAATGAACGAACTCTTCTGGCAGCCATATACGGTATTCAATCTTCTTCCTTCAGATATCTATTCAGTTGCTCTTGAAAACTTGACCGACACAAGCTCATCTTTTCTGATCAAAAATGAGAATAATCGGTTCCAGCTTTACGGGAACGCCAGAGAGTTGACAGGTTGGGACACTTCGCGGCTGATCCGTTATGTATCATACTTCGCTCATGTTCCGTTTGAATCATGGGCTCTTAATCTTTCAGATGATGGAAAAAAGAATATTGAAAAGGAAGAACCTGTTTATAAAGTTACTGTGGTAACTTCCGAAGGGGAAAAGAAAGTTGTAAAACTGTGGCAGCGCTCAGTTGATGGAAATGATGTAACGAAACTGGACACTGACAGGCTTTGGGCAAAAACAGAGGGCAGTGCTGAAATATTTGTTATCAGATATATAGATATTGATCCGCTTCTTAAAAAGCGATCATATTTCTATCCTGGATAATATTTTATTTGAGGTTAAAAGTTTTTTTTGTAATATTGATAGTCCGGAATTTGGGATAAATTAGTTCCTGGTTGCTTGTTGCTGGTTGCTTGTTAACTTTTGACAAAAACCAGTAACTAGCAACAAGCACCTTAAATTACTAATAACGTAAACCATATATAAAATGAAATTTGTTGTATCCAGCACAGAACTTCTAGGTCATTTGCAGGCCATAAGCAGGGTGATCAGCTCAAAGAACACTCTTCCGATACTTGATAATTTTCTCTTTAATCTTTCAGGGAATGATCTCGAAATAACGGCATCCGATCTTGAGTCGACCCTTATCACCAGGATGAAGCTTGAGAATGCCAGCGGTGACGGGGTAATTGCCCTTCCTGCAAGGATCCTGCTTGATACTCTTAAGGAATTTTCGGTTCAGCCGCTTGCATTTGATATAAACCCGGATACTCTGGCAGTGGTCATCACCTCCGAAAATGGAAAATTCAATGTAGTTGGACAGAACGGTATCGATTTTCCGGCATTGCCTTCAATCAGAAAGGAAAAGAAATTCTCATTCGTGATAAATGCCGATGTGATGCTTGCCGGTATAAACAAGACACTCTTTGCGACAGCTGATGATGAGCTGAGGCCGGTAATGGGAGGCATCTTTGTTGAAGCATCAACTGATAAACTGACTTTTGTAGCTTCTGATGCTCATAAGCTGGTAAGATACCAGAGAACCGACTCGCACGCCGACGACAATGCATCCTTCATCCTTCCGAAAAAACCGGCATCCCTTTTGAGAAATATACTTCCAAAGGAAGAGGGTCCTGTCACAGTTGAATTCGATGATAAGAACGCTTTCTTCAATCTGAACGATTATAAAGTGGTTTGCAGGCTGGTTGAGGGGAACTACCCGAATTATAATTCTGTCATACCTAAAAACAATCCCCGGAAGGTCACAATCGACCGCGTAGAGTTTTACAACACGCTCAAGAGGGTATCAGTATTTTCTAACCAGGCCAGCAATCTGGTCAAGCTTCAGCTGAAAGGCAACCAGGCAATGGTTTCTGCCCAGGATATTGATTTCTCAATTTCTGCTTATGAGAAGATCAAGTGCCAGTACGAAGGCGATGATATGGAGATAGGATTCAAGTCAGTTTTCCTTCTTGAGATACTTTCAAATATTTCCACTCAGGATGTTATGATCGAGCTTGCTGATCCGACACGTGCAGGATTGTTTCTACCCGGAGAAAGTGAGAATGAGTCGGAGGACCTTCTCATGCTTTTAATGCCAATGATGATAAATGCCTGATAATTGGAACTTAACCTCCGACGGCCGATAGCATTCATGGATCTCGAAACTACGGGGATAAATGTTTCGTCCGATCGTATTGTTGAGATCTCAGTCCTGAAGATAAATCCAAACGGGAAAGAAGAATGGATGACCTCAAGGGTCAATCCCGAAATGCCTATTCCACCGAAATCGACCGCGATACATGGAATTACAGATAAGGATGTTGCCGATGCTCCGACTTTTAAGGAGATTGCAAAAAATCTTGCAGTATTCCTCGAGGGGTCAGATCTTGCAGGATTTAATGCAATCAAATTCGACATCCCGGTCCTGGCAGAAGAGTTCCTCAGAGTGAACATTGATTTCAATTTTCGTAAGCGAAAATATGTGGATCCGCAGGTGATATTTCATAAGAAAGAACAGCGAACTCTGTCGGCGGCATATCTTTTTTACTGTAACAGGGAGCTGGAAAACGCTCATAGTTCAAAAGCAGATACGGAAGCCACCTTTGAAGTTCTGAAAGCCCAGCTCGACAGGTATAATGATCTTGAAAACGATATTGAAAAGCTAGCCGATTACAGCTCATTTAATAATATTGCCGATTTTGCGGGAAGGATCATTTTTGATGAAAACGGAATTGAAATTTTCAATTTTGGCAAGCACAAAGGCAAGCCGGTCGAAACTGTTTTCAGGGATGAACCTTCGTATTATTCCTGGATGATGAATGGTGATTTCCCCCTTTATACAAAGAAAATTCTTACTGAAATAAAACTAAGGTCATTCGGTAAAGGACAATAGTAATATGAAGATCATCTGCATAGGACTTAATTACCGGAAACACGCCATTGAGATGGGCCGCCCTTTTCCGGCAGAACCTGTTGTGTTTATGAAACCTGACTCTTCAATCCTGAAGAATAACAAACCCTTTTTTCTGCCTGACTTTTCATCGGAGATACATTATGAAGTGGAGGTTGTTGTAAAGATTACCAGACTGGGAAAGGGTATCCTGCCAAAATATGCACCAAGGTATTATAGTGAGCTTACTACCGGTATCGACATAACAGCACGTGACATCCAGACAAAATTATCAAAGGAGAGGCTTCCCTGGGAGATATCCAAATGTTTTGACGGGGCGGCTCCGCTTGGAAAATTCATTCCGGTAAGTTCAGTTGATGATGTCGGAAACCTTGATTTCAGGCTCGAAATAAATGGTAAAATTGTTCAGCAGAGCAATACATCCGATATGATATTCGGCATCAATGAGATAATTTCATATGTCTCGAGATTTTTTACTCTCAAAACCGGAGACCTTATTTTCACCGGAACCCCTTCAGGCGTCGGTCCCCTGAAAAGAAATGATCATCTTGTGGCCTACGTAAAAGAAATGCCTCTTCTTGATTTTATGATAAAGTAATAATAACCAAAACCAATTTCCCATGAAAGAAAAAAGCACGGTGTCCAGAAGAAGTTTTATCCAGAAGACAACAGGTGCAGCTGCTCTTCTGTCGATGCCAACAATAATTCCTGCAACTGTTTTTGGAGCTAATGATAAGGTCCGTGTGGCTGTGCTCGGAGTGAATGGTCGCGGAACCGCCCATATTGAAGGATATATGAATCTGCCTGATGTTGAGGTGGCATGCCTTTGTGATCCGGATCTTGTGATTCTTGCGCAGCGTGCTGGTGAGTTTGAAAAAAAGTATGGAAAGAAAGTAATTCAGCAGCAGGATCTCCGCAGAGTCTATGAGGATAAATCAATTGATGCCGTCAGTATTGCAACTCCAAATCACTGGCATTCGCTTGCAGCTATATGGGCCTGCCAGGCTGGAAAGGATGTATATGTTGAAAAGCCTGGTTCGCATAATATTTTTGAAGGAAGGAAGATGGTAGAAGCCGCAGCAAAATATGACAGGATAGTCCAGCACGGGGTTCAGCTCAGAAGCTCTGTGGCAGTTCAGGAGGCTATAAAGCACTTAAGGGACGGACTGATAGGCAATGTTTATATGGCCAGGGGACTTTGCTACAGGTGGAGGGCCGATATTGGCGATAAGGGCACCGAACCTGTTCCGGAAGGACTGGACTATGATCTCTGGACGGGCCCTGCAGCAAAACAGCCTTTTTCCAGGAACATTGTACATTATAACTGGCACTGGACATGGAATTACGGTTGCGGTGACGTCGGGAACCAGGGAGTTCATGAGACCGATCTTTGCATGTGGGGGCTGAATGTCGGCCTGCCTGAGCAGATTACAGCTGCCGGCGGAAAATTCCTTTTCAATGATGCTAAAATAACCCCCGAAGTTCTGGCTTCAACTTATTATTATCCGAAAGAGAAGAAAATAATAGAGTTTGAAGTGCGTCCATGGATCACAAATGATGAGAATGGTGTAAGCGTAGGTAACATTTTCTATGGTTCTGAAGGTTACCTGGTGGTAAACGGCTATGATACCTATGAGTCATTCCTTGGCAGGGACAGGAAGCCCGGACCGAAGCGCAAGGAGGGAGGCGATCACTTCCTAAACTTCATAACAGCAGTCCGTGCTCACAATAAATCACTTCTAAATGCACCTGTTGAAACTGCACATCTCTCATCAGCCCTGGCTCACCTGGGGAATATTGCTTACAGGACAGGACGGACGCTCAGCTTTGATCCGATAAAGGAGAAATTCATAAACGACGATGAGGCAAATGCATTGCTGACTCGTACACCCAGACCTCCATATGTGGTTCCGGATAAAGTCTAGTTAAACCAATAGGATAATTTAATTACCAGACCACGGTTTTTAACCTGGTAATTTCCAGCATAGGGATTCACGTCATTGCCGCCCAGAATATCTGATGCATAAGAATTCTCTGTATAGACTATAAACAGGTCTGATACTGGTGCGAATCTCCACTGGAAACGAAGGTTCAGGTTAAGGTTATCGATCTGATTGTTGTACTGGATAAAGCTGGTGAAGAAAAGGTTATCAGTAAATGTAAAATCAAATCGTGGTCCGATAAGAAGAAGTTTTGCACTGTTATATGGTGATGGCAGTGAGATATCATTATAGGTTGTCACAAGTGCAAGGCTTCCATAAGGTTGAACCCGGTAATTCAATTCGCCACTCAGAGTAAGCCTGGTTCCATTATAATAGCCGCCATATCGGCTGGTAAGAACCACGTTAAGCATTTTACGGTTATCTGATGTAAATGTTGCTCCAACTTCATTCCACCTGAAATCTTCACCTTTAGCAAACTGTAAACCACCGGTATTGGTAGGATCAAAAGGTGCCAGAAGCTTAATATAGTTCTCTTTGAAGTCTATTGAAAATGAGCTTTTGTTCAGCCATTCAAAATTATACAATAACTGAGTCTCCCTGTCAGTAAACGAATAGGATGAATAAGGATCCATATAAGTATCGAGTTTCATTCCGGGTCCATGGCTGATTAGCTTGCTGTTCTTTGGGAAAAACTTGTATTGAAATACGCCGTTTAACTGGTAGTAGCCTTTTCTTCTTACATAACCTGTCTCTGCATTGAACCCGGAGCCTGTAAGCGCCTGGTTCAGAGTTGCTGTCATGAACTGGGATGAGTAAGTAATGTTGGCTGCAAGAGCGGCATCTTTAAAAGTTATGTTTTCGGGAATATTCTGATGATAGTAAATCTTCCCGTTCCAGCGGTTATCAGGGCTTGCAAGATTATACTCAATGCCTGCGATCCGGTTATACTTGTTTCCTGTATATGCTTCATCGTCTTTAACATCCATCACCTGTTTATTGATTAAGAATGCAGTGATATTTGATCTGCTGAAGACCTGCCTCTGCAGTGCGGCAACCAAATAGTTGGCAGCATGAATTTCTTCTTTTTTGCCCGTCTGTATATCCATGATCCCGATTCTCCATCTGTTCCCTATGTTCCCGCTGAGACGTGCCCCTGCCAGAACAGGATTATCAAGGCCGATCCTCCTTGAAAAGAAGGGTCTGACTTTGTCTGTACCAAGATTTGCAAACAGGTCGCTGTTTTCAAGGTAAAACTGCCGTTTTTCCGGAAAGAAGAGTTCGTACCGGTCAAGGTTAGTCTGCTGTTTGTCAACTTCAACCTGTGAATAGTCGGGGTTGACAGTAAGATCAAGATTCATTGATGTTGAAAGTATCATCTTGGCGTCTATACCTGCATTTCCATCCCATTTGGCCTTTTCCCCGGCCTCATTGTCCCTGGTAACCTTTCCGATAACATAAGGAATAAGGGAAAAACGCAATCCTGCATCTTCCCTGGGTTTATCCCATACCAGTGTTCCTGTAAAAGGAAGTGAGCAATGAGGAAACTGGCGTGGTACCGGGGCCCAGGCAGATTTCTCGTTATTTTTCAGATCCTGGCGTCCGAAATTGATACCCCATTCTGTATCTCCCCCAAAGTACCTGATGCTTCTGAAAGGGATACTGAACTCTGAAACCCATCGGTCGTCATAGCTTTTAATCGCTGATTTCCACTTAATGTCCCAGCTGTAATCTACCTTGGTGGCATCATACTGTAAACCTTCAGTCTGTGCACCGGCTGCAGAGATACCAAAAGCAAATCCATTTGTCTGATCATTGTAGGTGTTGAGAAAGAGCTCGAAGTTGTCGTTCTTCATAAAAGCATAATCCCGCCTGAGAGATTCGACAGGTCTTTTCCCGGGCGTGGGGTCATAACAGATGATCCCAACATAAAAATTTGATTTATCGTACGTAAGCATAACCTCTGTCCGTGCTTTGGCATAACCAGTGTCAGTTGGTGTCACACGCTGAAATTTCCCGGTGCGCTCAGCTGTTATCCATGGTTCTTCATCAAGGATGCCGTCAATGTTTATCGGCTTGTCTGTCTGAGTGATATTTATCTTGCATTTATCGCGGTTGACACCACGTGTCTGGCTGAACACTGAATTGCTGGAGCAAATTATGAGAAGTAAAGCTATAATTGGTGAATGTTTTAACATCGTGAAATAAAATTTTGGTGAAGATAGAAAATTGATTTGTGAATTTATTATTCTAATTTTAAGGGATCATGGTAACGTGGTTATCAGAATGGAATAACAGTCCGGTCTTTAGTCCTTAAGCTTTTTTAACACTGAATCCCTGTCCTTATGTTTAAACAATATGAATATTTCAGTCAGTCTTAACGCAATCGAACTGGGTTGGTTGGCGGCAAAATTCGCCGCTGGAATACTTAATGAGGCAGTTAATCTTAATGGTGAAGCCCGTATGGTTGTTTCGACCGGCAGCTCGCAGTTTGAAATGTTTCAGGCGCTTGTAAAAGAAAAAGTTGACTGGACCAAAGTAACAGTATTCCACCTTGATGAGTATATCGGTCTGCCTGTTACTCATAAGGCTAGCTTCAGAAAATACCTTTATGAAAGATTCATAAACCTGGTGCCGGTTAAGAAGTTTTACAGCGTTGATGTGGAAGGAAATTTTGCCGCCCGCATAGGGGAACTGACTTCTGAATTACGTAAAAAGCCTGTTGATCTGGGGCTTATCGGGATAGGAGTGAACGGTCATATTGCATTCAATGATCCTCCGGCTGATTTTAATACTCATTATGCATACATTGTTGTAAAGCTTAATGAGGAATGCAAGATGCAGCAGGTAAATGAAGGGTGGTTCAAAACTCTGAAAGATGTTCCGGATGAGGCAGTATCAATGAGCGTCTGGCAGATCATGCAGTGCCGGACAATTATTTCAGTTGTTCCTCACCTGGTTAAGGCAGATGCGGTTAAAAATACTCTGATCAGCAAACTAACAAATACCGTACCTGCTACAATGCTTAAGACTCATCCCGACTGGAATCTGTTCCTTGATAAGAATTCAGCTTCGGGGATTATAACACTTTAAAAGGCATGGAATGAGTGAATCTTTGGAGATAGAAGCTATTCATTATGAAACGAATAAGCCTGTAAAACTTGAGATAAGAGATGGACTGATATCTGATATTATAGAAACTTCAGGATCATCCAAAAATACAAGTCTTTATGTCGCTCCCGGACTTATTGATAATCAGATAAACGGATACAATGGCGTTGATTTTTCCGGTGAGGGACTCACTCCTGACAAAATGAAAGTTGCTGTCAGCTTGATAAGGATGGATGGTGTTACGACATTTCAGCCTACAATAATTACAAACAATCACAAAAATCTTTTAAGAACTTTCAGGAACCTGGCTAGAGCCATAAAGTATATGGATATCCGGGAATCAATATCTGGTTTTCATCTGGAGGGGCCATATATTTCACCAGTTGAAGGGTTTTACGGTTGCCATCCTGCAGAATGCATAAGAAAACCATCATGGAAGGAATTTTGTGAATATCAGCAAGCTGCTGAAGGCAAAATAAGGCAGATTACTCTGGCTCCGGAATCTGATGGCGCTCTCGAATTCATAAGATTGTGCGTTTTGAATAATATAGTTGTCTCAATTGGTCATACAAACGCTTCAGCGGAACAGATAAAATTGGCTGTTGATTATGGTGCCAGGCTATCAACTCATCTCGGCAACGGGTGCGCAAACCTTATCGACAGGCACCTGAATCCATTGTGGCCACAGCTTGCAAACGACCTGCTTACACCATCAATAATTGCCGACGGACACCATCTGCTTCCCGAAGAGGTTCAGGTTTTTTGCAAGGTGAAAGGCCCACAGAATATTGTACTTACTTCAGATGTTACCCACCTCATAGGAATGCCTCCGGGTAAATATCTATTTATGGGAAGCGAGGTTATATTTACCAATGAGGGACTTATTAAAAATCCGGTGCTGAATTGCCTGGCCGGAGCTTCAATGCCTTTGAGAACCGGGGTTGGTAATGTTATGAAATTCACCGGTTGTACTTTAGGCAAGGCTGTAAATATGGCCTCAGGAAATGTCGCCCGGATTTATAACCTGTCCGACAGAGGATCGCTGGCCCCGGGCAAAAGGGCGGACCTGATACTCTTTGAAATGGATGGAACCAAAATCAAATTAAAACAAGTATTGTTAAAAGGGGAAAATGTTTTTAAATCATGAATAACATCCCCCTACCCCCTTCAAAGGGGGAATTGATTTAAACCTCATACCTCATGACTACACTAGATTATATAGTTTTGATTGGCTATTTCGTTTCGATCACAACTTTTGGCATATGGATCTCGCGAAAGATAAAAACCAGCGACAGCTATTTCAGGGGCGGTAGGAAATTCAAATGGTATATTATGATAGGACAGGCATTTGGTGTGGGAACTCATGCCGAAATGCCTGTGGCCCAGACAGGTGCAACCTTCAGCAACGGATTTGCCACAATATGGTACCAGTGGAAGAACATGCTGATAACACCTTTTTACTGGCTGATAGCTCCGTTCTACAGGCGAAGCGAACGTACCACAGTAGGTGAAATAATCGAGGACAGGTATGGCAGCACAATGGGAATGGTGTACTCGATTTTTGCTATTGCATTTTTTGTGTTTAATATGGGAGTTATGCTTCAGGGTGCGGCTAAGGTTATCTCTGTTGCAACTGGAAATCTTGTATCTCCGAATATTGTGGTTCTGGGCATGACCGTTGCTTTTATAATATATAGCTTTGTTGGCGGACTGATCGCTGCAGCCTACACTGATTTTATCCAGTCATTTCTGATCATCACCCTCTCAATAATGCTTATACCATTGGGATTAAAGGAGATAGGTGGATTCAGTTATATGAAGTCCGTGCTTCCCGATAATTTTTTTGATCTTTTTAATAGTGCAAGCGGGATAGATGGATTTACGATCGCCATGCTTGCGGTTAACGGGATCGTAGGAATAACAGCCCAGCCTCACATGATATCTATGTGCGCAACCGGCAACACTGAGCGGGCCGGAAGAATAGGTCAGACATTCGGTTCGATGGTAAAAAGACTGGTTACGATAGGATGGGCACTGACAGGACTGGTTGTTGCAGCTCTTGTTGTTAAGAATAATGCAACTCTTGCTGATCCGGAGATGGCTTTCGGATATGCATGCCGTCAATTGCTTGTCCCGGGGCTGATAGGACTTATGCTTTCTGCAATAGTAGCGGCAAATATGTCGGCATGCTCGAATTTCATGGTAAACACGGGGGCTCTCTTTACCAAAAATTTCTATAAAAAGTATATAAATCCTGATGCCGGTGATAGAACTATCCTTTGGATGGGACGCTACTCAGGTCTTGGTTTATCGGTGCTTGCAGTTCTTTTTGCCCTTAGCATCAAAAATGTACTGAATGGCTTTTTGTTTACCGAAACGCTTGCCGCATTTATGGGGATTATTTTCCTTGGAGGCATTATCTGGAAAAGGGCAAACCGTTATGGCGCGGCAGCGGCAGTAGTAGTTTCCTTGTCAGTCTATTATATTGTTAATTTTATAACAGCACGTGGTCTGATGCTGGTTTACAAATGGAAACCCGGACCATTCGGTTTAGCAATGCTCTCGGGGTTTTTCATTTTCTGGCTTGTAAGTATCCTTACGAGGCCTGAAGAGAGGGAAAAGATTGAATCGTTTTTTGACAATATGAGAAGGAAGTCAGATGCAAAAGAGCCCGGACCGGATGGTAAAAAGCCATTGGCTGAACTTACAGGAGATGATCTTTTGCTTCTGGATATCCCAGGATATAAAAAGCCGGAACGCAGGAAAAACTTCTTCAGGCGTTACCGGGAGGATCTGACAGGTTTCTTAATGAGCTGGGTGGTAGTCGGGTTGCTTATATTGCTGGCGTGGGGAATACTTCAGATATAGCTGGAAATGCCTGGAGTGCCTAAAGTACTTAGAGTTGATATAAATACAATTCCCCCTTTGAAGGGGGTAGGGGGATGTAAGAAATGAATAAAAAAATCAGACCCTGTTTTTAATTTGAAGTTTTGGACCAATTAAAGTATCTTTATAAAATATTTAATACTTGAAAAGATGGGAAATTTCGGAGCTACTGAAATAATACTTATTCTGCTTGTAGTTGTACTTCTTTTTGGTGGAAGGAAGATCCCTGAACTTATGAAAGGGATTGGGCAGGGATTAAGGGACTTCAAAAAAGCCTCAAAGGTTGAGGATGAACCCGAAAAGATGAAGGCAGAACCCAAAGAGGACGACAAAAAGGTATAAACTCCACTTTTTAGTCTGTTATAAGGTACTTTGGTGTCTTTCTGTGTTTAGTTACCTGTTCGTAGCTATAGGCTATTTCGATAAGCACCGGTTCGCTCCATGCCCTTCCGAAAAATGTAATTCCTACAGGAAGGTTTTCAACAAATCCCATTGGAACGCTGATCGCCGGATAACCTGAGATAGCTGCAAGTGATGAACTGCCTCCGATAAAATGGTCCCCAAGCAAAAGATCGGTTTTCCATGCTGGCGATCCTGTAGGTGAAATAAGTGCGTCAAGATCATTGGAATTCATCAGGCTGTCAATCCCGTTTTCCCTGGTGGCTTTAAGCATTTTTTCGAGTGATTTTTTATATTCAGGGGAGGAGAGGTCACCTTTTTTATCAGCCTGTTCAAGGATCTTCTGATCGAAATATCTGAGCTCTATTTCATCAGATTTGTTGAATTCGATAAGCTCACTGATATTCTTAACCGGTGCATCATTTCCCAATCCACTAAAATACTTGTTAAGCCCATCCCTGAATTCATAAAGCATCACCTGGTATGAAGCATCATCATAACCACCACCTTTAGGAGCTTCAACTTCAATTATTGTGGCTCCCTGTGCCGTCATGTCTGTAATTGCCTGCCTCATGAGATCATCCACCTTTGCAGAAAAACCTCCTGAACCCTTTATAATTCCGATGCGCTTACCTATGAGCCCATCCTTCTTAAGGCTTGATGAATAATCTTTTGAAGATTTTCCCTCAGAGTCCATGGTTTTTGGATCCTGCTGATCAACACCGGTCAAAGCACCCAGGCAGATCGCAGCATCTTCCACGGTACGCGCCATGGGTCCGGGAGTATCCTGAGTGTATGAGATCGGGATTATGCCAGTCCTGCTGATCAGTCCGACCGTTGGTTTTATGCCTACTATCCCGTTATTGTTTGAAGGACATACAATTGACCCGTTGGTCTCAGTTCCAATTGCGACCATGCACAGGTTAGCTGAAATCGACACACCTGACCCTGAGCTGGAGCCACATGGATTACGGTCGAGGACATACGGATTTTTTGTCTGGCCCCCTATGCCGCTCCACCCGCTTGTTGATGCATTACCACGGAAATTTGCCCATTCACTCAGATTTGATTTTGCGATGATCACGGCGCCAGCCTCCCGAAGCTTTCTTGCTACCGGACTGTCGGCTTTTGGGAAAGAGTTCCTCAATACAGTAGCACCTGCAGTGGTTGGCATTTTGTCGTGAGTATCAATGTTATCCTTCAAAACGACAGGAATGCCAAAAAGAGGACCTCTTATCTTTCCTTCAGCTTTTTCCCTGTCAAGCTCCTCAGCGATCTGCAGTGCATCAGGATTAATTACAATTATTGAATTCAGTGCGGGACCGTTCTTATCAATCTCATCTATCCTGCCGAGATAGGCTGACACAATTTCTTTTACTGAATATTTGCCATCCTTATAGCCTTGTTGAAGATCTTTGATTGTCATCTCTTCAAGCCATGAATTATTTGGATCTCCCATTATTCCAGTCTTGTTCTCACCTGTTTTGCAGCCTGAAAAGAGCAAAATAAATATGACAATAATAATGTGATAACTGAACTTTGTTTTCATGTTGAATGATATTTTAACGTTGCTTTAGCACAAATATATCATGTTAATTATTTCATTTCTTTCAATTTGAATATATTTGTTTTAACCAATGCATTTTAAGGCGAATGAAAAATATTTACCTGCAGATTCCTTATAACATGTTGGATATCTCGAAGCTGGTACTTGCCACGGTTACCGGTACTGAAGGATCAACCCCGCAGAAACCCGGCAGTTCTGCTCTTTTCGACAAGGCGGGACTTGTTGCCGGGACAATAGGTGGAGGTGTACTGGAAGGTAAGGTACAGAACATCGCCATTGAATCTCTAAATACAATGGAACCGGTTCATCAGGTTTTCAGGCTTGATACCAGCGTATCGGACGGAGAAGATGCGCTGTGCGGCGGTAAGATCTGTATATTGGTCGATCCTGACCTTGTCAGGCATAAGCATGTATTTGAAACTCTCAGAAAATCAGCCGGGGAAAGGATCCCCGGTTTCCTGATTACTCTCCTTACAAATGCAGAGAACAATAAGATCCTCATTGACAGGTATTGGGCAACTGATCAAGACAGGAGCCTTATTCCTGCAGAATTAAAACCTTTTATTGAGCCAGAGATGAAGGGTCTTATTGCAGGAATCGATTCATACGATTTCAGGGAACTTAAGATTCAGCGGGAGGAGGGCAAACCTTCACATCTGCTTTTTCTTGAACCCGTTATTCCTCTACCCCGTCTTATTATCGCCGGTGCCGGACATATCGGAAAAGCACTTTCGCAGATAGGAAGCATGCTTGATTTCGAAGTAACCATTATTGATGACCGTCCTGAATTTGCCAATTCTGAGAACATCCCTTATGCGAATCATATTATCACCGGGGATATTGGCAAGGCCATTGAAAAGATTGAAAAGGGAAATGACACATTTATAGTAATCGTGACCCGCGGACACAGGGATGACGGTAATGCTCTGAAAGTATGCATTGGATCTGGTGCAGCTTATATAGGAATGATAGGAAGCAAAACAAAGATTTCATTGATGCATGGTGAGTTTATCGGGAATGGCTGGGCCACAGAGGAGCAGTGGAAGAGGATTTTTACGCCAATAGGACTGGATATCAGGTCAAAAACTGTTGAAGAGATCGCAGTTAGCATTGCTGCCCAACTCGTACAGGTGAAAAATAAAAGAGACAGTAAATAAACAGAAGAAGATTGCTTCTTCCCGCTGAAGCGGGACTCGCAATAACGGTGGACACAAGATAGCTCCCCTCCTGGCAGCGGGCCGAGCGTAAAAAATTTGCCCGGTGGGCAAATTTAGCGAAGGAGCCAGCCTGCAGGGTGAGGGGTGGGTTAGACCTTAGGGAGCACACAAATTTAAAATATGGGAAATATCTGGGCCATTATACTTGCCGCCGGTGAATCAAAAAGGATGAAAGTCCCGAAGATGCTTCTTCCTTTTAATGGAAAAACCATGATAGAAAAGGTCATTGAAAATGTGATCAGGTCTGAAGTTTTTCGTACATTGGTTGTGCTTGGTTCATATAGGAATGAGATACTGGGATCAATTAGTCATTTGCCGATAAATCACTGTTACAATGAAAATTACAGGAAAGGCATGCTCTCTTCTGTTCAATGCGGTTTTGAAAACCTTCCGGTAAAATTTGATGCAGTTCTTGTATTTCCCGGTGATCAGCCTTTTATTGAACCTTACGTTATAAACATGATTATTAATACATACAGGGAAACAGGCAAAGGAATTATAGTTCCGGTGTACAGGAATAAACGGGGTCATCCGCTGCTGATAGATTGCAAATACAGGGACGAAATAAACACCCTTGAGGAAAATGAAGGGTTGCGATCGCTCTCAAATATGCATCAGAAAGATGTTTTTGAGGTAAAAACCAATTCCCCGGGAATTTTAAAGGATTTTGACACAAAAGAAGATTATCTCAATGAACTAAATAAATAACAGCAAATATGGAAGAGAAAATCAGGTTCAATCTTAACGGTAAAAAAACCGAAATAACAACTGAGCCTAATCAAACACTCCTGTGGGTGTTAAGGAATCAGTTGGGACTGACCGGGACAAAATTCGGCTGCGGAACGGGGTTCTGCGGGGCTTGTACTGTTCTTATCAACAGGGAACCGGCAAGGTCGTGCATGCTCCCGGTAAGTGATGTTGAAGGTAAGGATGTAATAACTATTGAAGGCTTATCCCGCAACGGGAAGCTTCATCCGGTACAGCAGGCATTTATTGACCACGATGCTCTGCAGTGCGGATATTGTACCCCTGGAATGATTATGACAGCCGCCGGAATGCTGATGAAGAAACCATTAATGACGCGGCAGGAGATTATTGACGGACTGGAAAATAATCTGTGCCGCTGCGGAGCACATACCAGGATAATTGATGCAGTAGAAACAGCAGCCAAAGAAATGAAAGGAGCGAAGTAGTTATGAAAAAAAATGATACAAAAGCACTGGCAGAATCCGGAACAGGACAAAATAATGGTATGAAGAGAAGAAGCTTCGTCAAATTGCTGGGCGGAGGTATTTTTGTCTTCTTTCAGCCCTGGGATATATTCAATCTTTCTGATTTAGCTGTTCCCCAGGGGAGAAGCCTGACAAAGGACTATAATGCATTCCTGCAGATCGCTGAAGACGGAACCGTAAGCTGCTTTACAGGTAAGATCGAAATGGGTCAGGGAGCGATCACTTCGCTGGCACAGATGATGGCTGATGAGATGAACGTACCGCTTGAGAAAGTGAAGATGGTAATGGGAGACACAGACCTTTGCCCTTATGATGCCGGTACATGGGGTTCGCAGACCACACAAACTTTCGGTCCGGCAATGAGAGCCGCTGCCGCTGAAGCAAGAAGCGTCCTTACAGATCTTGCTGCCACGAAACTTGGTGTTCCGGCTGCACAACTCGAGGTGAGGGATGGATTGATTGTTGATACTAAAAATCCGAAGAACAGTGTAAGTTACGCTTCACTGGCCAAAGGCAAGAAGATCGAAAGATATCTGGATGTTAAGCCGCCTGCCGAGGAATATACAAAATTCACTTATGTCGGCAAATCATATAAGCATAGTGATGCCAGATTGAAAGTTACAGGACAGGCAAAATATGCAGGTGACCTGAAGCTTCCGGGGATGGTTTTTGCGAGGATTTTAAGGCCGCCATCACATGGTGCAAAAGTTGCATCTGTGGATGTTTCAGGAGCCGAAGCAATAAAAGGTACACAGGTTGTCCGTGACGGTGATTTTATTGCTGTTCTGAATGAAAACCGCGACCTGGCAGACGAAGCCATTGTAAAGATAAAAGCTGAATATACTTTCAATGAGTTGAAGGTCAATGATAAAAATCTTTATGATCGCATGGTGGGCGCTGATTCAAGAGCCAATGTAATGAGGACCAATGGAGACATGGAAGCTGGCAGCCAGCTCTCAGTCAAGATATTTGAATCGGAGTATCACGATCCCTATCTTGCACATACATCTATTGAGACACATACTGCACTGGCTAAGCTTGAAGGTGATAAAATGACTGTATGGGCTGCAACCCAATCTCCATTTGGATTACAGGATGGAATTTCACGTGAATTAGGATTCCCAAGGGAGAAAGTTAGAGTCATAACACCATTTGTCGGAGGTGGCTTCGGAGGTAAAGGTGCATATCAGCAGGGGGTTGAAGCTGCCAGAATTGCTAAGCTGAGCGGTAAGCCGATAATGCTTGTATGGACGCGTGATGAAGAGTTTTTTTATGATACTTTTCATCCGGCAGGGGTGATAAGGATCAAATCAGGTATTGATAAATCGGGTTTAATTAAGTTGTGGGACTATAGTTTATACTATGGAGGATCAAGAGGCTCTGACACTATCTATGATGTTCCCAATGCCAGAACAACCAGCTACAGCCAGAACATGGATTCAACAGTTATCCATCCGTTTGGCACCGGAGCATGGCGGGCTCCGAATAACAATGCAAATACCTTCGCCCGGGAATCACAGATTGACATAATGGCTGCGGAAGCCGGGATCGATCCGCTGGATTTCCGTCTTAAGAACCTGAAGGATGAAAAAATGATTGC
>Ga0326726_10002126_pt1 | contig 18341 bp, 20 predicted proteins | sample MHFenrmetagenome_2_FD_207603 | JGI IMG/M metagenome (GOLD analysis project Ga0326726, IMG submission 207603) | Lab enriched peat soil microbial communities from Michigan Hollow, Ithaca, NY, United States - MHF15MN | ecosystem: Environmental > Terrestrial > Soil > Wetlands > Peat | place: USA... | reverse complement strand
CGTCGTCGCCGCCGCGGACCCGCAGCTGACGCGCGCGATCGACGCCGGCTGGGCGTTCGTGCGGCCGCTCGTGGCGGCCTTCGGCGGGCTGCTTCACTGGACGCACGAGCACGTCGTCCCGAACTACGGCGTCGACATCATCTTGCTGACGATCCTCGTGCGCCTGCTGACCTACCCGCTGACGCAGCGCTCCATGACCTCGATGCGGAAGTTCAGCTTGATCGCCCCACAGATGAAAGAGATCCAGGAGAAGCACGCCAACGACCGCGACAAGCTTCAAGAGGAGCTGATGAAGCTCTATCGCCAGAAGGGGATGAACCCGCTTTCTGCGATGGGCGGCGGCTGCGTGCCCATGCTGATCCAGATGCCGGTGATGATCGCGCTCTACTTCTCTTTCCAGACGTCGATCGACCTGCGACACGCGCCGTTCATGTTCTGGATCCGAGATCTGTCCGCGCCGGAGAATTTCTTCTCGGTCGCGGGCCTTCCGATTCGCTTGCTGCCTCTGCTGATGGGCGGCTCGATGTTGTTGCAACAGCGGCTGAGTCCGGCGCCCAACGCCGACCCGCAGCAGCGTCAGATGATGACACTGATGAGTGTCATGTTCACTTTCATGTTCTACCAATTCCCGTCCGGCCTCGTGCTCTATTGGTTCGTGAGCAACCTCCTCGGGATCGCGCAGCAGCTGCTCGTGAACCGCGGAACGGCGCCGGCGACAACTCGATCGGAGACAACTGCATGAACGCATCTGTGGACGACGTGAAGGAGTTCGTGGCCGAGAGCAGAGAAGCCGCGATCGCGATGGCCGAGAGCCACTTTCGCGCCTCTGGCGACCAGCTCGAGACGTGGGTGGTTCCACCCTCGGTTCACATCTCGGGATTGGGCGAGCGCGTGCTCTTGCTGGCCGCTCCGCGCTCCGAGCGATCGGGTCGCCCGCAGGAAGCGCGCCGCGAGGAGCGCCGGCCGGAGCGAGATCGGGAACGCCCGTCCGGCCGGGATCGCGATCGGGACCGGGACCGCGGTGGCCGCGATCGCGATCGCGGGGCGCCGCGCTCGGAGTCACCCAGGCAGGATTTCCGTTCGGAGCCGCGTCCCGAGTCACGATCGGAGCGTCCCGCGCGAGTCACTCCCCACGTCGAGCGAGAGGAACGAGACACTCGCTCCGAGGAGCGCAGATCCAGTTCCGAGAGTGAGTCGCCGCGCACCGCGAAGGCCGCGCTCGGTCAGGTCGGGATCTTCATCGCGGGTGTCCTCGAGCGCATGAAGCTGCGCGACGTGACGGTCTCGGAGTCCGAGACCGACGACGGCGAGATCATCGTGACCTTGGACGGACGAGCGATCACGTCCCTCGCGGAGCGAGAGCCAAGGCTCTTGGCCGCGCTGTCTCACCTCGGGCACCGCGCAGCCGAGGCGTTGATCGACGACGACGCCGCAGCGCAGGTGGAGATCCGCGGTGCGCGCCGCGCGCCGCGCGAGGAGCCGCGCGAGCGAGGTGGCCGAGACGGGCGCCGCGAGTCGCGGCGCGAGGGAGGGCGCGGCGACCGGCCGAGCCGCCCGCGAGACCCGGAAGATCGCGACATCGACGAAGTCGAGCTCGAGCGCTTGGCGAAGGACGCCGCACGTTCCGTGCGAGAGAGCGGAGAGGCCGAGCTTCTTCCGCCGATGAACTCGCGTGAACGCTGGTTCGTGCACAACGCCCTGAAGGAAGAGCGCGGAGTCCGCTCCGAGAGCGAGGGCGAGGGCGCGCGCAAGCGGGTCAAGATTCTGCCGGCGTGACGGTCGCACTCGACGCCGCGCTCGACGCGTTCGCCGCCGAGCTCGCGCGCTGGGGCGCCCGGATGAATCTCGTCGGGTCGACGGACCGCGATGCGATCCGGCGCCATATCGCCGACTCGCTGGCCGCTACAGACCATCTTCCGCGGGACGCCGTCGTCGTGGATCTCGGCAGTGGCGCCGGGTTCCCCGGCATCCCGCTCGCGATCGCGCGGCCCGACCTGCGGCTCACGCTCGTCGAGATCCGTGCAAAGCGGATCGCATTCCTGCGGCACGTGGTCCGGGAGCTCGCGCTCGGGATCGAGATCCGGGCGAGCTCGATCGAAGCGCCGACGGGGCGCGACTTCGACTTTGCGTTGCTTCGCGCCGTTGCCAAGCCCGAACGGAGCCTCGAGCTCGGCCTCCCCTGGCTGAAGGCGACAGGGGAGGTTTGGATCTGGGCGGGACCTGCAGCCGATCTCCCGGGCGCTCGCGCGATACCGCTCGACTCGGGCGGGAGGATCCTGCGCCTCCGTGCGGCGGACTTTTCCCGTGGAACGGGCTGAAGTCGCTCGCGTTCCATCGCTAGCACGTGGAACTGTGCGATAGAATGTCCTCGCGGGTTCGCCCGCGGGGTGCAGAGTGACTCGTGTCATCGCGGTCGCGAACCAAAAGGGCGGCGTAGGGAAGACCACGACCGCGGTGAATCTGGCCGCATCGCTGGCCGCCGCGGAGACCCGCACGCTGCTTGTGGATTTCGACCCGCAAGCCAACGCGACGTCGAGCCTGGGATTCACGCCCGGCGAGGCGAAATCCGACGTTTATGACCTCCTGCTCGGCGAGGCGACGCTCGCGGAGGTCACGATCGAGACCCAGCTGCAGTTCCTCCGCCTCGTGCCGTCGTCGACGGATCTCGTGGGCGCGGAGGTCGAGCTCGCAGCCGCTCCGGAGCGCGAGCACCGGTTGGCGAAGGCGATCGCCAAGGCTCGGGACGAGTATCGCGTGATCCTGATCGACACGCCCCCGTCGCTCGGCTTGTTGACCCTCAACGCCCTGGTGGCGGCGGATTCCGTCCTGGTTCCGCTGCAGTGCGAATACCTGGCGCTCGAGGGCCTCGCGAAGCTGACGCAGACGATCGAGCTCGTGCGCGCCTCGCTGAACCCGCGTCTCGAGATCGAAGGGCTCGTGCTCACCATGTACGACGTGCGGAACAACCTCGCGCTCCAGGTCGCGCGCGAGACGCGCGAGCACTTCGGTGACCGTGTTTTCCGCACGGTGATCCCCAGAAATGTCCGCCTCTCGGAGGCGCCGAGTCATGGCAAGCCGGCGCTGCTCTACGACATCAACTCCAAGGGCGCGCTGAGCTACCTGCAGCTCGCCGAGGAGCTGCTCGAAAGGATCAAGAATGGCTAGCCGGAAGGGACTGGGTCGGGGGCTGTCTGCGCTGATACCGCCGCCCGTGGCGCACGCGCCACCCGTGACGCGCGTCGAGCACACCGCGTCAGACGGCGAAGATGCGTCGAGCGCGCCGCTCTTCATCGCAATCGCGCGGATCGCGCCGAACCCGGGCCAGCCGCGAAAGGTCTTCCGCGAGAGCGAGCTGGCAGCACTCGCGGCTTCGATTCGGGAGCAGGGCGTTCTCCAGCCGCTGGTCGTTCGGCGACGCGGAGACGGGTACGAGCTGATCATCGGCGAGCGCCGCTGGAGAGCGGCGCAGCTCGCGGGACTCGATGAAGTTCCCGCCGTCGTGCTAGACGCCACGGATCGCCAAGTCGTGGAAATGGCGCTCGTCGAGAACGTCCAGCGGGCCGACCTCAACCCAATGGAGCTCGCCGAGGCGTTCCGGGTGCTGATCGATGACGAAGGAATGACGCAGGACGAAGCGGGTCGACGCGTGGGACTCGACCGTTCGAGTGTGGCCAATCACCTACGACTACTCGAGCTCTCCCGCGAGATCCAGCAGGATCTGATCGATCAGCGACTCACGATGGGCCACGCGAAGGCAATTCTCCAAGTCCCCGTCGAACAGCGCGTCATGGTTCGAGATCAGATCATCCGGGGATCGCTCTCGGTGCGCGCCGCAGAGGAGCTCGGCCGACGCGCTGCGTCGACGGCGCCGCGTCAACCGAGATCGGGGCCCGTGCGAGACGTCCACGTCGCGGATCTCGAGGAGCGCCTCCGCAAGGTCATGCAGACCAAGGTCCGGATCATCGGACGGCGCGCGCGCGGGCGCATCGAGCTGCACTACTTCGGCGAGGGCGAGCTGGAACGGCTCGCCGACCGCCTCATGGGAGAAAGCTCGTGAAGCTCGAGCTGCAGACCTTTCTCGACAGCGGCACCTCTTTCGAAGGGAAGATCTCCTTCACCGGCGCGGTCCGGATCGACGGTCACTTCCGCGGCACCGCGAGCGCCGACGGCATCCTCGTCGTCGGCGAGACCGGCACGATCGACGCGAAGCTCGAAGTTCGAGAGCTCCTCGTCCTGGGCTCGGTCGTCGGCGAAGTCACCGCGAAAGAGCGCGTCGAGATCGGACCGCAGGGAAGGGTCGACGGCATCGTTCGCACGCCCCGACTCCGGATCCAGGAAGGCGCCCAAGTCAGTGCGCGCATCGAGATGGGCGAGCCCGCCGCCACGCCCGCAGGCACCCGTCCCCGGAGCTGAGCCGGAGCGCGCTCGCACAGCAGCGAAATGTGGCAGCGCTATTGAATTGACTTGGGTTCCTCCTTTGCCATATTCGCGCACGCCTCGGGGAGAGCTGCGCCGTCTGCTTCCTCCTGGCACGGGTGCGACCGAAGGGAGATCTGCTTGCGCGCCGCCGCAAACTTCGCGCTATCGGTGTCGCTTGCCGTCGCTGCGGCTGCGCTTCCGTCCGTCGCGTCCGCAGCCGCCGACCTGAACCTCATGCCTCACTGGCCGTCGGTCGCGGTCAACGTGGTCGTCTTCGTGCTGCTGATCTATCCCGTGAATCGGTTGCTGATCAGCCCGCTGCTGCGGCTCGTCGACGAGCGCGAGCAGCGGACATCGGGATCGCTGGACGAAGCGAGTCGACTCGACGCCGAAGTGAGCGCGCTGGGCGCCGAGCTCGAGGCCCGTCTCGTCGAGGCCCGCGCGCGCGCGCAGGCCCGGCGCGCCGCCATCATGGCCGACGCCGAGACACAAGAGCGCGCGCTGCTCGAGGCCGCGTCCAGCGACGCCGCGCGCACCATCGCGACGGTGCGTACGGCGGTCGAGGCCGACCTCGTCGGCGTGCGCGCGGCGCTGCAAGCGGACGCGCGCACGCTCGCGGGCGAAGTCGCAGCGCGCATGCTCGGGAGGCCGCTGTGAAGCGCGGAACACGAAGCGGCGCGCTCGCAGTTACTGTGCTTCTGCTCCTCGCGCGCACGGCGGCAGCCCAGCACGCTGAGCAAGCAGAGCACGTCACCGACTGGACCCTGCTGGTGTTCCACACCTTCGGTCTCGCGGTGCTGATCGGCGTGATCGTCTACTTCGCGCGCGAGCCGCTGCAGATGTTCCTGCGCGATCGCAGCGACGGACTGCGGCGACAGCTCGAGAGCGCGCGCGCGGCGCTCGAGGACGCGCGCAAGGCGAATGCGGCGATCCACGCGCGACTCGATCGGATCGCCGACGAGAACGAAGCGCTCGTGCGAGACGCGGCGGAGCTCGCGGAAGTCGAGCGCACGCGCGCGCTGGAGCGCGCGCGCGGTGCCGCCGAGCGTGTGCGCGAGGAAGCGAAGCGCGCCGCGGACCAGGAGATCGAGCGCGCGCGCACAGAGCTGCAACGCGAGGCCGCGCGCGTCGCGATCTCGCTCGCGGGCGAGCTGGTGCGTACGAACCTCACACTGGACGACGAGCGCCGCATGATCACCGAGTTCGTCGAGCGCGTCGGGAGACAGACGTGATCGGCGCCGGCGAGATCGCGCGCCGCTACGCGCGCGCCATCTACGGGCTCGTGGACGGCGCGCAGGCGCACGCTCGCCTGCTCGAAGAAGTGCAGTCACTCTCCAGCGAGATCACCGGGAGCGCGGAGCTCACGCGCGTGCTGCTCACCCCGCTCCACCCGCGCGGCGAGCGCAAGGCGCTCGTCCATGATCTCGCCGATCGCCTCGGCCTGTCGGTCGAGGTGCGCGCGACCGCCGAAATCCTGGTCGAGGAGAACCGGCTGCAGCTGCTGCCGGCCCTCGCGACCGCGCTGCAAGCGCTCGTCGATCTCGAGGCCGGGCGCGTCTCGGCGCGCGTCGTTTCCGCGCGGCCGCTCGATGCGCCCGCGCAGGAGCAGATCCGCGCGGCGCTGGCGGGCCGCATGAACCGGGAAATCGCCATCGAGTTCGCCGTCGATCCAGAGCTGATCGGTGGCGTCGTTGCGCGCATCGGCGACCTGTTGCTCGACGGCAGCATTCGCACCCAGCTCCAGCAGCTCGGAGAAACTCTCAAGAAGGGGCCCGCGACATGAAGATCAAGGCAGCGGAGATCAGCGAGATCATCCGGAGACAAATCCGCGACTACGACCGCGAGATCGACGTCGCCGAAACCGGCACGGTACTCTCGGTCGGCGACGGCATCGCGCGCGTGTACGGCCTCGCGAACGCGATGGCGGGCGAGCTCGTCGAGTTCGCGGGCGGCTTGCGCGGTCTCGTGCTGAACCTCGAGGACGACAACGTCGGCATCGCGATCATGGGCACGGGCGAGCACATCCGCGAAGGCCACGTCGTGAAGCGCCTGGGCGAGATCATCCAGGTGCCGGTGGGACCCGAGCTCTGCGGCCGCGTCGTGAATGCGCTCGGCGAGCCGATCGACGGCAAGGGTCCGATCCGCTCCAAGGAACAGCGCCGCGTCGAGCTGAAGGCGCCCGGCATCGTGAAGCGCCAGCCGGTGAAGGAGCCGCTGCAGACCGGCCTCAAGTGCATCGACGGCATGACGGCCATCGGCCGCGGCCAGCGCGAGCTGATCATCGGCGACCGCCAGACGGGCAAGACCGCGATCGCGCTCGACACGATCATCAATCAGAAGACGACCGGGGTGAAGTGCATCTACGTCGCGATCGGGCAGAAGCAATCGACGGTCGCGCAAGTCGTGCAGAAGCTCACCGAGCTCGGTGCGATGGAATACACGATCGTCGTAGCCGCCACGGCTTCGGAGTCCGCACCGCTGCAGTACATCGCGCCATATACCGGCTGCACGATGGGTGAGTATTTCCGCGACAACAAGCAACACGCGGTCATCGTGTACGACGATCTCTCCAAGCACGCGACCGCGTATCGCCAGCTGTCACTTCTGCTGCGCCGCCCGCCCGGACGCCAGGCGTATCCCGGCGACGTCTTCTATCTCCATTCGCGCTTGCTCGAGCGGGCGGCGAAGATGAGCGACGCCGAAGGCGGCGGCAGTCTCACCGCGCTCCCGATCATAGAGACACAGGCGAACGATGTTTCGGACTACATCCCGACGAACGTCATCTCGATCACCGACGGGCAGATCTTCCTCGAGACGAGCCTCTTCAACTCGGGTCAGCGGCCCGCGATGAACGCCGGTATCTCGGTGTCTCGCGTCGGGTCGAACGCGCAGGTGAAGGCGATGAAGGCCGTCGCGGGTTCGCTGCGCATCACGCTCGCGCAGTACCGGGAGGTCGAGGCGTTCGCGCAGTTCGGCAGCGATCTCGACCGTGCGACGCAGGAACAGCTTGCGAACGGCCAGCGACTCACGATGATGCTGCGCCAGCCGCAGTATCAGCCGTTGCCCGTCGAAGAGCAGGTCGTGCAGATCTACGCCGCATCGCCGCGCGCCGACGGGAAGCCGTCGTGGCTGCGCTCCTATCCCATCGAAGACGTGACTCGCTACGCGAACGAGCTCAGCGGGTTCTTGCGCGAGCGCCACCCGGAGATACTGGCCGAGATCCGCTCGACCGGTGCGCTTGCCGATCCGCTGCGCCGCAAGCTCGACGAGGCGCTCGATGCGTTCGCGAAGGTGTTCCAGCCGAGCGGCAGCGCGGCGTAGCCGGTCATGGCTCGCATCCGAGAGATCCGCGCCCGCGTGGTCGCGATCAAGAAGACGCAGAAGATCACGAGCGCCATGAAGATGATCTCTGCGGCTCGGCTCGCGCGCGCACAGCAGGCCGCCGAGGCCTCGCGTCCCTACGGCGTGAAGCTGCGCGAGGTGCTGGCGTCGGTGGCGGGGAACGTCGACGCCGATGCGCACCCGTTGCTCGCAGCGCGCCCGGGACAGCGCAGGCTCGACGTCGTTCTCTTCACCAGCGACCGAGGGCTGTGCGGCGCGTTCAACGCGAACCTGATCAAGACCGCACAGGCGCTGGTGCTGGCGAGTCAAGAGAAGTACGCGTCGGTCAGCGTGATCGCCGTGGGGCGCCGCGGGCGCGACTTCGTCCGCCGGCGACGCATCGAGTGTCCGCGCGCCTGGATCGGCATCCCCCAGCCGACCGCCGAGCACGCGCACGAGATCGCCGCGTATCTGATCGAGCGATTCGTTTCGGGCGCGAGCGACGAGGCCGTTCTCGTCTACTCGCACTTCAAGTCGGCGGTTCAGCAAGTGCCGAGTCATCTGAGCCTGCTTCCGGTTCGCTCGCCCGACGCTCATGAAGGCCCGCTGATCCCGTACGAGATCGAACCGGATCCGCAGTCACTGCTCGCCGCGCTGCTCCCGAGCATCGTCGAGTTCGCGGTGCTGCGCGCGCTGCTCGAGAACTCCGCCAGCGAGCACGGGGCGCGCATGAGCGCGATGGAGAGCGCGACCGAGAATACGCGTGAGCTGATTCGCAGCTTGACGCTGGACATGAACAAAGCCCGCCAGACGCAGATCACGACCGAGCTGTCCGAAATCGTGGCCGGCGCCGAGGCCCTCTAGGAGAGAGAGATGAGCGACGGGAAAGTGCTTCAAGTTCTGGGCGCGGTGGTGGACGTCGAGTTCGCGCCGGGCAAGCTGCCGGAGATCTTCACGGCGCTCACGATCTCGAACCCGGCCATCGATGCCCGCACGGACAACCTGGTCATCGAGGTCGCGCAGCACCTCGGCGAGAACGCAGTTCGGTGTATAGCTATGGACACCACCGACGGCCTGGTGCGCGGCATGGGCGTGCGCAATACCGGCACGCCAATCACCATGCCCGTCGGCGCCGGTACGCTCGGGCGGATCATGAACGTCACCGGGGAACCGGTCGACGAAGCCGGGCCGATCAAGACGGAGAAGCGTCTGCCCATCCATCGCGCCCCACCGCCGCTCTCCGAGCAGTCGACCGGCATCAAGCAGTTCGAGACGGGGCTGAAAGTCATCGACTTGCTCTGCCCGTTCCCGCTCGGCGGCAAGATCGGATTGTTCGGCGGGGCCGGCGTCGGCAAGACGGTGCTCATGCAGGAGCTGATCCGCAACATCGCGGCTGAGCACTCGGGCTATTCGGTGTTCGCCGGTGTCGGCGAGCGCACCCGCGAGGGCAACGACATGTGGCTCGAGTTCAAGGAATCTGGGGTCATCGCGAAGGCCGCGCTGATCTACGGCCAGATGAACGAGCCGCCGGGAGCGCGCGCGCGCGTCGGTCTCTCTGCCCTCACGGTCGCAGAATATTTCCGCGATGAAGAAGGTCGCGACGTGCTGCTCTTCATCGACAACATCTTCCGGTTCACGCAGGCCGGCTCTGAAGTGTCTGCCTTGCTCGGCCGCATCCCGAGCGCGGTCGGCTACCAACCGACGCTCGGCACCGACATGGGTGCGCTCCAGGAGCGAATCACGTCGACGCGCAAGGGCGCGATCACGTCCGTGCAAGCCGTGTATGTGCCCGCCGACGATCTCACCGACCCCGCGCCCGCGACCACGTTCGCGCACCTCGATGCGACGATCACCTTGTCGCGCCAGATCGCGTCCCTCGGCATCTACCCCGCGGTCGACCCGCTCGACTCGACGAGCCGCATTCTCGACCCGCTCGTCGTCGGCGAGGAACACTACAAGGTGGCGCGCGGCGTCCAGCAGGTGCTGCAGAAGTACAAGGAGCTGCAGGACATCATCGCGATTCTCGGCATGGACGAGCTGTCTGACGAGGACAAGCTCGTCGTGTCGCGCGCGCGCAAGATCCAGAAGTTCCTCGGCCAGCCGAACTTCGTGGCCGAGCAGTTCACCGGGATCCCGGGCAAGTACGTAAAGATCGCGGACACGATCAAGAGCTTCCGCGAGATCATCGAGGGCAAGGTCGACGAAGTGCCCGAGCAGGCGTTCCTGAACGTCGGCGGCGTCGACGACGCACGCGAGAAGGGCGAGCAGATGAAGGCCCAGAGCTGAAGTGGCGCTCCACCTTTCGATCGTGACTCCGACCCGCTCGTTCATCGAGACCGAGGCGGAGTACGTCGTCGCGCCCGGCAGCGAGGGCGAGCTCGGCATCTTGCCCGGTCACGCGCCGCTCCTGGTCGCGCTGAAGCCGGGCGTCGTGCGCTACACCGAGAGTGGTCGCGCGAGCCGCGTCGCGATCGGCGGCGGCTTCGCGGAGGTGACACAGGAGCGTGTCACCCTGCTCGCGCAGTCCGCGGAGGCGCCGCAGCAGATCGACCCGGCCGAAGCCGAGATGCGCCGCGCGCGCGCCGCCGCCGCGCTCTCCGACGCGGGCGTCGCCGCGGCGCCCGAGGAGACCGCGAAGCTGCGCGAAGCCCTGGAGCGCGCGCAGGCGCGCCTCGACGTCCTCCGGGGCTAGGGGTGGCGTTCGACCCGATCACCGCGCCCACCGTCGACGTCGCGCCGCATCGCGAGTCCGTCTTCCGCCACGCCGAGCAGATCGCGGCCGCGAACGCGAAGCTCGCCGCGCTGGAGAGGCGCACCGGTCGCAAGCCGAACTTCCTGATCGTCCTGATGGACGACGTCGGCTGGGGCGATTTCGGCTGCTACGGCGGCGGCGTCATGACGGGCGCCCCGACGCCGCACATCGACCGACTCGCGCGCGAAGGGCTCCTGCTCACCTCGTGTTACTCCGAGCCCTCCTGCACACCGTCGCGCGCTTCGCTCATGACCGGCCGGCTGCCGATGCGCCACGGCCTGCTCGTGCCGCCGATGTACGGCATGCCCGGCGGGCTCGCCGGCGAAGTGACTCTCGCACAGCTGCTCTCGGACGCCGGTTACGCGACCCAGGCCGTCGGCAAGTGGCACATGGGCGAGAACCTCGAGTCACAGCCGCAGAACGTCGGCTTCGACGACTTCTACGGCTTCCTCTCGGTCTCGGACATGTATACCGAATGGCGTGACCCGTACTTCTTCCCCGAGATCGTCTACAGCGACGAGCGCACCAACTGGGTGAAGAACGAGCCGTTCAACAAGTGCTGGGTTCACGCGCAGCGAGGCGGCGAGCCGCGCATGGTCGAGGAAGTCACGATCCCCGTGCTCTCCCGCCTCGACGACGAGTGGGCCGGCTACTCCGAGCGCTTCATCGAGCGCATGGCGGGCGAGAAGAAGCCGTGGCTGCTCTATCACTGCACCCGCGGCGCGCACTTCGACAACTATCCGCACGAGAAGTTCCGCGGGAGGTCACCCTCGAAGCACCCGTACAAGGATACGATCATCGAGCTCGACGACATCGTCGGCCGGCTGGTGCGCAAGCTCGAGGCCACGGGCGAGCTCGAGAACACGCTGGTGTTCGTCTCTTCCGACAACGGCCCCGAGATGGAGACCTGGCCCGACGCGGCCTTCACGCCGTTCCGCTCCGCGAAGGGCTCGACCTGGGAAGGCGGCGTGCGCGTGCCGGGCGTCGTGTCGTGGCCCGGGATGATCGAGCCGCGCTCTTCGGACGGCCTCCTCGCGCAGCTCGATCTGTTCGCGACGTTCCTGACACTGGCCGGTGTCGGCGAGCGCGTGCCGAGCGATCGGTTCGTCGACTCGGTCGACCAGACCTCGTTCCTGCTCGCGCCCGACGGACTCTCGAACCGCAAGTTCCACTACTACTGGCTCACGATCAATCTCTCCGCGATCCGCGTCGGCGAGTACAAGTACATGAGCTCCTCGATCTCCGACGACTCGACCGACGTCGTGAATCCGGGCGGCTTCACGGGCGTGTTGCAGCAGTACCCGTACGGCCGCTTGTACAACCTGTATCTCGACCCGAAGGAGACGCACAGCTACCTGATCCGGAAGCTGGTCTACATCGAGGTCATCATGCGCGCGCTCGCGCGCCATCGGGCCACGTTCCAGAAGTGGCCCAACCGCCCGCCGCAAGTCACGGCGCGCAGCCGCTAGCGGAGAGCGGCCGCGAGCAGCCGCGCGATCTCGGTGGCGTCGGCGTTCGAGAGCTCGGGAAAGATCGGCAAAGAGAGCACCTCGCGCGCCGCCGTCTCGGTCTCGGGCAAGGACGGCGCGCCCTTCGCGTACATCGGCAGCGCGTGATTCGGGATCGGGTAGTAGACCTGGGTGGAGATCCCGGCGGCCTCGAGTGACTTCTGCGCGCCGGCGCGCTTCTGCGCCGGTATGCGCACCGTGTACTGGTGGAACACGTGCGTGCAGCCCGGCGCCACGCGCGGCGTACGCACGCCGGCGACGCCCGACAGTGCCGCGTCGTAGGCGGCGGCGACGCGCCGCCGCTCGTCGTTCCAGCCCGCGACGTGCGGCAGCTTCACGCGCAAGAGCGCCGCTTGAATCTCGTCGAGGCGCGCGTTGTAGCCGATCTCGGTGTGCATGTAGCGCTCGCGCGAGCCGTGCGCGCGCAAGCTGCGGACCGAGTCGGCGACCGCCGCGTCGTCGGTCGCGATGAGGCCCGCTTCGCCGAACGCGCCCAGATTCTTCGAGGGAAAGAACGAGAACGCCGCGGCGTTGCCGAGCCCGCCGACCTTGCGCCCGCGGTAGACCGCGCCGAATCCCTGCGCGGCGTCCTCGAGCAGCGCCAGCCCGCGTCCGCGCGCGATCTCGCCGAGCGCGTCCATCTCGGCGGGATGCCCGAACAGGTGCACGGGCACGATCGCGCGCGTGCGGAGGCTGATCGCCTTGGCGACCGACTCGGGCTCCAGGCAGAACGTGGTCGGCTCGATCTCCGCGAACACCGGCGTCGCGCCGATCAGACTCACCGACTCGGCGGTCGCGAAGAACGTGAACGACGGCACGATCACTTCGTCGCCGGGGCCAATCCCGAGCGCGCGCAGTCCGAGCACGAGCGCGTCCGTGCCCGAGCCGACGCCCACGGCGTAGCGCGTGCCCAGGAAGCTCGCGGCCTCGCGCTCGAACGCCTCGACGTTCGGCCCGAGGATGAAGCGCCCCGAGCGCAGGACGTCGTGCACGGCCTTCTCGAGCTCCGGCCAGAGGCGGTCCGTCTGCACGCCGAGGTCGACCATCGGGATCTTGCGAGTCACTGCATCACCTCGTCGATCGCGCGCGAGATCGCGGCGCGGAAGGTCTCCAGCGAGAAGCGCTCTGCGTTCGCGCGGATCGCCTGTGGATCGAACTTGGGCTCGAGCTCCTCGAACGCGCGCAGCGCGGCCTCGAGTGACGCCGCGGTGGGCGCGTCGAAGAACACGCCCGTCGCGGCGCGGCCCGCGGAGTCGGCCGGTCCCACGACCGTCTCTATCGCCCCGCCCTGCCCGTACGCGATCACCGGCTTGCCCGCGGCCTGTGCCTCGACCGCGATCATTCCGAAGTCCTCGAGCTGCGGGTACACCAACGCGCGACAGCGCGCGTACAGGTCTTCGAGCTCCCCGTCCGAGACACGCCCGAGGAAGCGCACGTTCGGCGGCGCCCCGCGCTCGAGGGCGGCGCGCGTCGGCCCATCGCCCGCGATCACGAGTGACCGACCCGAACGCCGGAAGGCCTCGATCGCCAAACCCTCGGCCTTGTAAGGCACGAATCCGCCGAGCATGAAGAAGAAGTCACCGGGCTTCGCCTCCAGGCGGCGAAAGCGCGCGACGTCGACCCCGGGATACACGACGCGCGCGTCGCGTCCCCAAGCTCGCCGCACGCGGTCCGCGATCGCGCGCGAGATCGCCACCACTTCGGTGATTCGCGCGGGCGAGCTCGTGCGCCGGTCCCAGCTGCGCAGGTACGCGAGCAGCGGTGCCGCCAAGGCGCGCCGCGCGCCGCGGCCGAGATACTCGTCCGCGAGATCCCACGCGTAGCGGATCGGCGTCAGGCAGTAGCACAGGTGGGCCGTACCGCGCGGAACGCGCGCGCCCTTCGCGAACGAGTGGCTGTTGGAGATCACCAGGTCATAGCCCTCGAGGCGAAAGCGCTCGACCGCCCACGGAAACAGCGGCAGGAGCTTGCGATAGTGGCGCGCGGCGCCGGGCAGGCTCGAGAGCGGGGAAGCGATGATGCGCAGCCGTTCGATCTCACGGCTCACGCTGCCGGGCACGTGAATCAGGGTGTACAGGTCCGCGTCCGGGAACATGCACGCGAACTCGTGGAGGACTTTCTCCCCGCCGCGGTAACCCGTGAGCCAGTCGTGCACCAGCGCGACGCGCATGCGCGCGCAGCTTAGCGCAGGCCCCCGGTCAGGACTTCACGACGGACGCGACCAGCTTGGCCTTGTTGCCCTCGATCGAGACGCGGAACTTCACCTTCGCACCGGGGTGTTTTTCCTTGAGCGCTGCGGTCTGCTTCTTTACGATTTCCGAGAGCTTCGCGCGGTCGGGCGCCGGGCCCGAATCACCGGCGCGCTTGCGCGCTGCGACGAGCGCGTCGAACAGCTTGTCGATCGCGCCGGGACGCGCGGTCGGCTCGGGCGCCGCTTTCAGCGAGCCCGGGCGCGGCGTCTCGTCCGAGATCCCGCGCTCGCGCTCGTGGAGCCTCGCGCGGAACAGATGTCCCTTGTACGTGCCCTGCTCGATCTGCCGCATCGTGCGGCCCCACTGCTGCCGGTAGATCTGGAACTTCGAGTTCAGCTGGTTGAAGCGGAACTTGTGGTGAGTCTTGCGCAGCTTCGCGTTCGCGTACTTGATGATGACTTTGAGCACGCGGCCTTGGAGCACCTCCGGCGGGCGCTTCAGGATTCCGAGGAAGTACTGGTCGTACTCGACCCGGAGCCGCTTCAAGTTGTGGTCGAGCTCGTCGAGTTCCTCGTCGATCTCGTCTTGGTGACCCCGGGCCATTCGGAGTCGATTCGGCGCATGGCATGGCCCGCTTGAGTCAGGCGCTGCCGGCCAGTGTCAGGCGTGCCACCCGCGTCCCTCCGGGCGCGGCGGAGCGCGCCTTGCCGCACCGCCTGGGGCCCCGCCGCGAGCGCAATGCCGCGGTGAGAACGATCGGCAACTGGCTGAAATAACAGAGGATTTCGATACTTCGCCTTTTGACATCGACCCGGGGCGCGGGTAGACTCGACCGGCCTATGGGGACGCTGGCGACTTGAACGACGCGCACGACCTCGACCGCATCATTGGCTTCCTGCACGACGACCTCGAGCAAGTCGAGCGCGTCATGCGCGAGGCGCTGCGCTCCGTGGCGCCGGTCGTGCCCGTCATCGGCGAGCACACGTTCGGCAGCGGGGGAAAGCGGATCCGCCCGGTCGTCGTGCTGCTCGCGTCGCGGCTGTGCGGCTACCGCGGGCCACGCGCCATTCAGATCGCCACGGCGGCCGAGTATCTGCACAGCGCGTCGCTGCTCCACGACGACGTCGTCGACGGCGCGGAGACGCGCCGCGGCCGCCCGAGCGTCAACGCGCGCTTCGGCAGCAAGCTCGCGATCCTGGTGGGCGACTTCATGTTCGCGCGCGCGTGTCAGACGCTCGTCGAGGACGGCGACCAGGACATTCTCGCGAGCTTCGCGGAGAGCATCCGCGCGATGGCCGAGGGCGAAGTGCTCCAGCTGACGCGCAGCTTCGACCCGGAGATCACCGAGTCGACGTACATCGACGTGATTGGCGGCAAGACCTCGAGCTTGCTCGCGGCCTCGGCCGAATCGGGCGCGGTTCTCGGCGGGGTCACGCGCGCCGAGCGGCGCGCGGTGCGTGACTACGGCGCGCAGCTCGGCCTCGCGTTTCAGCTGGTCGACGACGCGCTCGACTACGCGGGCCAGGAGCTCGACCTCGGCAAAGCGCCACTCACCGACCTGGCCGAGGGCAAGCTCACGTTGCCGCTGATCGCGACGCTGAAGCGCTGCTCGACGGGCGAGCGCGAGGCGATGTCCGCGATGCTGAAGAGCTTCGCGCTGCAGAGCGCGGCCGGGCGCGTGCCCGATCGCGACGAGGTGCGCCAAGTCGCCGAGTGTGTGGCGCGCCATCACGGCGTCGAGAGCACGTTCGAGCGCGCACGCCAGGTCGTGGCGCAGGCGCGCGCGCGCATCGAGCCCTTCGTCGACTGCGAGGCGAAGCGCGCCATGCAGTCGCTCGCCGACTTCGTCGTCGAGCGGAGTCACTGACCCGAGATTCCCCGCCTCACCCCGCGAGCCTCGCCCCAAGAAACGAAGAGGAGGATGCGCATCATGCGTCATCCAATCGCGGCGGCCGCACGGGCGCTCGCGCTCGCACTGCTCCTGGCTACGACGGCCCTCGCGGCCGGCAACGACTCCGGGCCGCGCGGCTCCGGACCTGCCCTCTCGGGGGTCGTGAACGTGAACGCCGCCACGGCGGAGGAGCTGTCGCTCCTGCCCGGGGTCGGCCCGGCGAAGGCGCAGGCGATCATTCGCTATCGCACCGAGCACGGCGCGTTCAAGCGAGTCGAGGACCTGTCGCAGGTGAAGGGCATCGGCGAGAAGCAGCTGGAGAGGATCCGGCCGCACGTCTCGCTCGAGGGCAAGACGACCGCTCAGCCCGCGAAGTAAGGGCGACGGAGGCGCGGCCGCGCAAGCGGCGGCGCCTCCGTCATGCGCGCGGGCGTGATAGAAAGCCTGCGTGCGCGCACCGCTCCGCGTCGTGTTTCTTGCGCTGGCGCTCGCCGCGGCGTGTCGCGACGACGCGCAGCACGGGGCGCCCCAGTCGGGCGAGATGCGCATCGTGTCGCTCTCGCCGTCGCTGACCGAGGTGTTGCTGGCGCTGGGTCTCCGCGAGCGGATCGTCGGGATCGACCGCTTCTCGCGCGACCTGCCCGGCTGCGAGGGCATTCCCCAGCTCGGGGGTCTGTTCGCGCCCGATCTCGAGCGCACGCTCGAGCTGGGCCCGACCCTGGTGGTGGGAGTCAGGAGTGAGTCGCAGGGCGCCTTCTTCGCGCAGCTCGCCGCGCGCGGCATCGCGGTGCACGAGCTCGACACCGGCGGATCGCTCGATGACGTGATCGCGAACTACGAGAAGCTCGGCGCCCTCGTCGGTCGAGCCGCGGAAGGACGCGCGCTGGCGCAGCGCGTGCGCGGGGAGCTCGCGCAGGTGGCGAGCTCGGTCGCGGAGGGGCCGCGGCCGAGCGTGGCGCTCGTGGTCGAGCGCGAGCCGCTCTACGTCGCCGCGGGTGGGAGCTTCGCGAGCGCGCTGATCGAGGCGGCCGGGGGGCGCAACGTGTTCGCGGATCTGGCGCGCGCGTACCCGCAGGTCTCCCTCGAGCTGCTGGCGGAGCGCGCGCCCGACGTGCTGATCGACTCGACACAGACCGAGCGCGGGCCCGAGGCGGAGCGCGCCGCGCGCGCTTACTGGGGGCGCTTCGCGTGGGTGAAGCGCGTGGAGCTCGTGCCGCCGGGCATCGCGACGTTGCCCGGCGCCGAGCTCGCGCGCGGCGCGGAGCTTCTGCGCGCGCGCATTCACCCGGAGCTCGGCTCGTGACTCGTCTCTCGCGCGGCGCGGTGCTCGCCATTCTCGCGATCGGGCTCGCGGGCGCGCTCGCCGTGAGTCTCTTCGTGGGCTCGGCCGTGAACCCGACGCGCGACATCGTGCTCGAGATCCGATTGCCGCGCGCGCTGCTCGCGGGGCTGGTGGGCGCGGGGCTGGCGACGGCCGGGGCGCTGTTGCAGGCGCTGCTGCAGAACCCGCTGGCCGACCCGTACGTGCTCGGCATCTCGGGCGGCGCGGCGCTGGGCGGGGTCGCGGCGCTCGCGCTGGGCGGCGGTCTGTGGCTGGGCGCGGCGGCCGTGCCGATCGTCGCGTTCGCCGGCGCGCTCGGCGCGAGCCTGCTGCTCTACGCGATCGCGGCCGCGGGCGGGCGCGCGCCGGCACACAGTCTCTTGCTCACGGGCGTCGTGTTCAACGCGTTCGCGAGCTCGCTCATCGTATTCGCGACCAGCGCCGCGGATCTCGCGCGCGTCGCGGGCGTGTTTCTGTGGCTGATCGGCTCGATTCGCCTGGTGGAGCCGATGCTGCTGGCCGCGGTCGCGCTCTTGGTCGCGCTCGGGCTCGCGATCGCGCTGCGCTTCGCGTACGCGCTGAACCTGATCGCGCAGGGCGACGAGACGGCGTCACATCTCGGTGTAGACGTGCCCGCGGTGCGCCGCTGGATCCTCGCGGGCACCGCGCTGATGATCGGCGCGTCGGTGTCGGTCTCCGGTCTGATCGGCTTCGTGGGCCTGATCGTGCCGCACGTGCTGCGCTTGTGGGTCGGCTCGGATCACCGCACGCTCGTGCCGGCTTCGGCGATCGCGGGCGCGCTGTTCCTGGTGGTGGCGGACACGCTGGCGCGCGTCGTGCTCGCGCCGACGGAGCTCCCGGTCGGCGCACTGACCGCGCTGGTCGGCGGCCCGGTGTTTCTCGTCTTGTTGCGGCGCGACCTCGCGCGTTTGCCGTC
>Ga0326726_10002125_pt1 | contig 18342 bp, 18 predicted proteins | sample MHFenrmetagenome_2_FD_207603 | JGI IMG/M metagenome (GOLD analysis project Ga0326726, IMG submission 207603) | Lab enriched peat soil microbial communities from Michigan Hollow, Ithaca, NY, United States - MHF15MN | ecosystem: Environmental > Terrestrial > Soil > Wetlands > Peat | place: USA... | reverse complement strand
ATCGACACCTTCCTCGCGATGTGCATGAAGATGTGGAACCACTGCACAGGGACGCTTTACCGTTTAAGTCGCGAACTTCCGCCCGGGGTCGGTGAGTCCTAGTCCGCGCCGCGTGTGGGGGACTCTTCGACCGTGCGGCGAGTGGCTCAACCTTGGGGATTACCTGACGCGAGGTGTAGGGTTTGCCTGACTTTCGGCCTTCGGGGATTAGCGTATGTACTTCTGGGCGCTCGGGGGGAGCGCCAAGAATGGCCAAGCGCGTCTTCTTCAGCTTTCACTACCAAGACGTCATCGACTTTCGAGCGAACGTTGTACGAAACCACTGGATGTTCAAGCCCGATCGAGAAGAAGCAGGCTACTTCGATGCCTCCGTTTGGGAAAGCGCGCGCGGCCAAGGCGAGATGGCGCTCAAGCGGCTAATAAATAGCGCCCTTGACGGGACCTCGAACACGTGCGTCCTCATCGGGTCCCAGACCTATACACGTCCTTGGGTGCGGTATGAACTCTTCAAGAGCTTCCGCAGGGGAAACCACCTCTTCGGCGTTCACATCAACGGCATCAAGTCGAAAGACGGAAATGTCAAGGCGCCTGGCCCCAATCCGCTCGATTACCTTGGGGTTACTTTCTCGGCAGACGGACGTACAGGCACGCTCTGGGAGCATACCGGACGTGAGTGGGCCAAGTTCGACAAGATCGATGGGTCAGCCGACTGTGCATTCGAAGTCGAGCAGGAGTACCGCGGAAAAGGCTTCAAGCTGAGCGATTGGTATCCGGTCTACGACTGGCTCGGGGATAGCGGCTACATCAACTTTTCCTCATGGGTAAGCGCGCAACCGCGCCTCGCAGGGTAGGGCGATGCGTGTTTTATAGCGTCCAAATCCCCTCGTGTCGCCTGGGGGACGCCAAGCAGAATCACAAAGCTAAAATCGATTCGCCGCGGGAGCAACGTTGCCTTCCCAGGCAATAATTCATGCCGTTTTCGGCCTGGCGCATTAATGCGCAGCCCGTGCGATTTTGTCGCTCGCAGGCGACAGTCTTGGTCAGCACTCGGTCGGACCTTCGTTGAATTTGTCGCACTGGCCTCGATTGCGCGAGCGACACGGCACCTTCGCATCAATATCATCACGCCGTAGTCGACTTGTTGTAGCTTTTGGCAATGCCCGAACCTATCGGGAATCTTGCGTACGAGGCATACCATGTCATCATTGGCCATGCCCATCAGTCCCCTCGGATTTCTCTCCAGACCGGCTCGACCTAAATGGATGAGCAGAGAGGAAGCCATCATGGGCACCGCGATTCGCGTGGAGTTGTGGCATGAGGACCCCGCGATGGGCGAGACGGCGCTGGACGCAGTGATGGAGGAGATGCACCGCGTTGACCGGGCGATGAGCCCGTTCAAACCGGAAAGCGAATTGTCACGTCTCAATCGTGAAGCGGCGAAGGCGCCGGTACGCGTTAGCAAAGAAATGTTCGAACTGGTCGCGCGGTCGATCGAGTTTTCAAAGCTGTCGGAAGGCGCATTCGACATCACCTTCGCGAGCGTCGGATGCATGTTCGACTACCGCAATGGGGTCAAACCTACAGCGGAGCAAGTTGCAGCTGCGCTACCGAGCATCAACTACCGGCACATCCGCCTGGACCCTCGCCAGTGCACGATTCGATTCGTGCGCGACAAGGTTAAGATCGATCTCGGCGGCATCGCCAAGGGTCACGCCGTGGACAACTGCGTTGCGCTGCTCAAGGCGCGCGGCGTAAGAGAAGCGCTGGTCGTTGCCGGCGGCGATAGCCGGGTTCTAGGCGACAAGCGCGGGCGGCCATGGATGATTGGAATCCGCGACCCCAGACACAAAGACATCATGGTGGCGACGCTGCCGCTGGTGGATGCCGCGATTTCCACGTCCGGCGATTACGAGCGTTACTTCGAGGCGGACGGCGTGCGCTATCACCATATCCTTGACCCAAGAACTGGGACATCGGCGACCGGCGCGCGCAGCGTCACCATCATCGGCCCCGACGCGACCACCACCGAGGGAATTTCCAAGAGCGTATTCATCATGGGGCCCGAACGCGGGATTCGGTTCGCCGAGTCGCTGCCCGGGATCGACGCGGTGATCATTGACGGCGCCGGCCACATGCACACCACGGCGGGGCTGGCTCGAGAGTCGACCGCGGCGCGCGATGCATAGAACCGGAGCGTAAGGAGGCAGATATGCGGCGCAATCAAGGTAAGAGCAAGAACGCTTGGGCCATGGTCGCTGTTGTCGCCGGCTTGGCCGCCTGCACCGGGAGCAATCCAGATTCCATCACCGTGCAGGGTGACGTCGCCATCGCCTACGTCAAGCGCCCCGTCTCCGCGCTGGGAAATCCCACCGACGCAGTGACGACCGGGCAGGGCGGCGATCTCTTCATTCGCGACAAGTCCTCGCCCAGCGGAACCGAGACCAATATCACCGCTTCTCTCACCAACGGCCAGGGCGACGTCAACCATCCGGACGTGTCCTTCGACGGCACGAAGATCGTGTTCGCGATGCGGAGGCCCGCCGACGGCAACTGGGGGATCTGGGAGTACGACACCGTGGCCAAGTCGACGCCGCGCCGCATCGCTTGCGACGCGGCGTTCCCGGGGGACGACACCGAGCCGGCGTACCTGCCCGACGGGCGCATCGTCTTCATCTCGAATCGCCAGGAGACGACCAAGGCCCAGATGCAGGCGGCCGGCAGGACGCCGTATACCTACGTCGACGAGTACGACCGCGAGCAGACCGCCGTCCTGCACGTCATGGACTCCGACGGGAAGAACTGCCGCCAGATCTCGTTCGACCAGAGCCACGACCGCAATCCGACCGTCCTCAGCACCGGCGAGATCCTGTACTCGCGCTGGGACCACGTGGGCGAGCGCAACCAGTTCACGCTCTTCAAGACCAGTCCTGACGGGACCAACCTGTTCGTCGTCTACGGAGCGCACAGTCCCGGCAACAGCTACATGCAGCCGCGCGAGATGCCCGACGGGCACCTGATCGCCACGCTGATGCCGCTTTCCCGCACCCGGGAAGGGGGATCCCTGGAGATCATCGACCACAACAACTACTCCGAGGTCGACGAGCCCGGCGACAACGCGCCGCTCAACATGCTCGGCCAGGCGAAGGGCCAGGCGCAGGTATCGCAGCTGCTCTTCCCCGGCGCCTCGCAGTCGCAGCACGATGCCATGCGCGACCGCGGTTTGTCGCCGCTCGGGCGCTACCGCAACCCCTATCCGCTCTGGGACGGCACCAACCGCGTGCTCGTGGTGTTCACCGCTTCGCAGCCCACGCAAGGGACGGATGCCCTGGGCAACGCCGTGATGGTCGAGGGAACCCCGCGCTACGGCATTTACATGCTCGACCTCGGCTCCAAGACCCTGCGGCCGGTCGTGCTGCCGCAGGACGGCTTCTACTTCGCGAACCCTGTGCCGCTGCAGCCGCGTCCGAAACCCAAGGTGATCGGCCAGTTTACGCCCGACCCGACGATCCCCGCCGGATTCGGGCTGTTCGACGTCGGCTCGGTCTACAACACCGACGACAAGGAGCGCATGGGCAACGCCGTGCTCGCCGCGGGTGAGTCGATCCCGCGCGTCGCCGGCCAGCCCGACATCGCCAATCTCTCGACGCCCGGCACTTTGCAGTACGCGAGCCGGGTCGCGCGCTTCTTCCGCATCACCAAGGCCGTGCCGACGCCTTCCGGCATGAACCGCACCGCCCTGGGCGAGACAGAATTCGAGATGCAGCAGATCGTCGGCTACGGCGTGGTCGAGCCCGACGGCTCGATCCGGGCGCACGTCCCCGCCGACACCGCGATCAACATCACGGTGCTCGACGCCAACGGCCGCCAGTTCATCGAGCACACGCACTGGATCCAGGCGCGCGAGGGCGAGCGGCGCTTCTGCAAGGGCTGCCATTCGCCGCGGCTCACCACCACGAGCCTGACTCCCGGGACCGCGACCAGCCAGGCCGAGTCGCGGGCCTCGGACCCCAGCTACTCGAACCTGAAGGGCGATATCTCCTACACGGACTATTGGACCCCGATCTACAACAGCAACAACGGCACGACGCTGCTGACGCAGGCGCCGATCTCGATCACGTATGTGGGCCTGGGCGCCTCGCCGGTCAAGGGTCCGGCCTCGTGCGCGAGCAGCTGGTCGGCCAAGGACTGCGCCATCGTCATCAATTTCCCCGACCACATCCAGCCGGTCCTCGACGCCAAGTGCGCGAGCTGCCACAGCGGGCTCACGCCCGCCGCGGGCCTGGACCTGAGCGCCACGATGTCGGGAGAATTCGCGCGCACCATGGGCTATCAGAGCCTCATGGTCGGCCCTCCGCTCCTAGACCCCACGACCAAGGAGCCGATCATCACCGTCAACGAGGACGGCGAGTTCATGATCGCGCGCGAGACCCCGCCGGTGATTCCGGGCGGTGCGCGCGGCAGCCGGCTGATCGAGCGCCTGTTCGAGCAGGCGCTCAAGGCCGACGCGAGCGCCACGACCCAGCGCGCCTTCTGCCGGGCGGGAAACAGCTCCTGCTTCAACAGCGCCACTTACCAGGACCACACGGCGATTCCGAGCCCGCTGACCGCCTCGGAGAAGCGGATCATCACCGAATGGATCGACATCGGCGGGACCTACTTCAACGATCCTTACAACGGGGCGACGCTGCGCTCGGCGGCGCCGCAGCTCTCCGAGACGGTGTTCGCCTGCAAGGTGCAGCCGATCCTGCAGACGATCTGCGCGGGCTGCCACCAGGCCTTCGGCGGCAACGGATCGAGCAGCGGGCCGGCGAACCCGAATTTCACTCCGACGCGGAACCGGTTCGTCCTGACGGGGAACACGCCGGCTGATTTCGGCGTCACGGCCACGATGGTGACCGACATCGCCGCGCCGGACTCGAGCCTGCTGCTGTTCCGGCCGTCGCGCTCGAGCAGCGATACGCCTCCGCATCCGGGACCCGTTGCCACGCCGACCTTGCCGGCCTTGCCGTCGGCCTCCCCCGAGTACGCTACGATCCGAGCGTGGATCGCGGGCTCGCTGACGTGCCAGTAAGGAGGTGGCGACGGGTCGTCTTCTGGGGGGCCGTCGCTGCGGCAGCGCTGGCCGGCTGCGGACAGCAGGTGCCGCAGCAGGCCGTGGTCAACCAGGGCGTGCTGTGCACCAACGACTTTCAGGCTTGCGTGATGCCCGTTCTCTCGGGCCAGATTCGCCGCCAGGACCTAGTCACCGTGAGCTGCATGAACAGCACCTGCCACCTCGCCGGCGGCAACGGCGGCCGCTTCACCCTGAGCGCGACCGACGTGGACGCGGACAGGCAGGTCGTGCAGACCCTGTCCGATCTGGGCAACCCGCACGCCAGCCCGGTCCTGATCAAGCCGGCTGAGGAGGTGACGCACGGCGGGGGCCGGGTGTTCTCGGGTCGCAGCGACAGCTGCTACCTCGCGATCTTCAACTGGATCAGCAATCAGGTCGACCCCGCGCTGGGTGACGCGAGCCCGGCGTGCGGCCAGTGCGTGCCGGTGGCGGATACGTTCACGAGCTGCGGCTTTTGAATGGGCACGCCGGCGGGAGTCGCCCGATGGTGCTTCTGGGCGCTGGTGGCCTTGGTTCATCCGGCATGGGCCGCCGAAGCGAACGAGCGGGTGCTGGTGGCCGATCCCTACCTCGAGCTGCGTACGGGGCCGGGCCGCGGTTATCCTATCTTCGACATCGCGGAGCGGGGGGAGCGCGTGGAGATCCTCATGCGGCACACCGATTGGTTCAAGGTGCGGACCCCGCGCGGCAAGGAAGGGTGGGTGTCGCGTGCGCAGATGGAGGCGACGCTCACCGAAGCCGGGGAAAAAAGGACGTTCCGCGACGTGTTGTTCGATGATTATCTTGCGCGGCGGATGGAGTTCGGATTTGCCTTCGGCACTCTCAGGCACGACCCGCTGCTGTCGGCCTACGCCGGCTACCGCCTGCATGACAATTTCGTGGCCGAGCTGACCATCGCACAATCGGCGGGCGACTTCTCTACCACTTCGCTGTATTACGCCTCGCTCGTTTCACAACCGTTTCCGGAAGCACGCTGGTCCCCGTTCTTTGCGCTCGGCGCCGGTCGCTTCGCGAACGTGCCGAAATCCACCCTTGTCAGTGCGATCGAGACCAAGGGAGGCCTCGCCAACGCGGCCATCGGCCTGCGCTATTACGTCACGCGCCAGTTCTTCCTTCGCGTCGAGGCGAAGAGGCATGTGGCGCTGATTAACTACAATAGCGCGGACCACTACAATGAGTTGTCCGCGGGCGCGGCTTTCTTTTTCTAGCCGGGTGGCAGCATATGACGAAGCTGACGATCCTGCCGCTCCTGATGGTCACGATGACCGCAGTGCTGCCGGCCGCGGCAACGGCGCAATCGGCGGAATCTGTCCCGGAGCCGGTGATCCCCGCACAGGTGGATCGACGCGACGTGCACATTCCGAAGATCAAAGCGAACGACGTGGAGATCGGCGCATTCGTCGGGATTCTCGGCGTCCAGGACTTCGGCGCCAAGTCCTCCTACGGCCTGCGTCTCGGGTATCACGTTACGGAGGATTTTTTCGTCGAGGGGACGTATGCGCGTTCGAAGGTATCGGATGCGTCTTATCGCCGGCTCGGGATACCCATCTTCAGCACCGAGGAAGTCCCGCTCACCTACTACAACCTCTCGGTCGGGTTCAACCTGTTTCCCGGCGAGGTTTTCGTCGGAAGTGACTGGGCGATGACATCAGCCGTATATCTCATCGGCGGAGTGGGTAACGTCAATTTCAACAAGGAGAACCACACGGCGTACAACTTCGGGATCGGGATTCGCGTCCTTCCCGTGGATTGGTTCTCGGTGCGCTTCGAGATGAGGGATCACATGTTCACTTCCGATCTTCTGGGCAAGAACGAGCTCAAGCACAATTTCGAGATGACCCTGGGAGCGGGAGCCTACTTCTGACGGAGCCGTGAAATGAGCACAGGCGTGCGTCATGCAGTTTTCTTCCTGGCGGTAGCCGTCTCCACCGTCGTCGGCATGGGGACCGCGACGGCCTTGCCGGCCGTCGGAACGGCGGCGCCCGACTTTGCTTCGAAGAGCGACAGCGGTCGCAACGTTCGCTTGAGCGAGCTGCGCGGTCAGGTGGTGCTGATCAATTTCTGGGCGAGCTGGTGCGGGCCCTGTCGTCAGGAATTGCCCTTGCTCAACAAGATATACGCGCAATATCGCAGTGCCGGTTTCATGCTGCTCGCCGTGAACGTGGACGACAATCGCAAGGACGCCGACGCGATGCTGAAGCGGCTCGGCCTGAGGTTTCCGACGCTGTTCGACGGCGGCAAGAACGTTGCGAAGCTCTATGGCGTGGATATGATGCCGGCCACCCTGGTGATCGACCGCGATGGCCGCGTGCGTTACGTCCACCGCGGCTACTACGACGGCTATGAGAAGAAGTACGAGCAACAGGTGCGGGAGCTGCTGAAACAATGAAACGGCGGGCGCTGCTAGCGGTCATTGCGGGGGCGTGTCTCGGCGGCTGCGCTATCGAGCCCTGGGTCAAGCCCTATGAACGCGGCTGGCTGGCCGACCCGCTGATGAGCGTCTCGCGCGATCCCCTGTCGGACAAGTATCTGCAGCACGTCCACGACGTGCGCGAGGGCGCGCGCGGCGCCACGGTTGCGGAGGGCGGGGGATGCGGATGCAATTGAGGACATTCCTCCGCTTCCTCTGGCTGGCGCTGGCGGGTCTCTTTGCCGCCCCGACGCGGGGAGCGGTGCTTCCCGAAGACCGGGCGGATCTCTTGTATCACTACTACAACGGCGGCGGAACTAGGGTGGATGGGCCGGCCCTGCTGGTGCGCAAGGGGATCGCCGAGCGCGTGTCGGGATACGCCTCGTACTTCGTCGACAACGTGAGTTGTGCTTCGATCGACGTCGTGACCACTGCCAGTCCGTTCAAGGAGAAGCGGACCGAGTACGGCGGTGGCGTCGACTACCTGCACGGCAACACGACCGTCGGAGTGTCCGTGCTGCGCAGCAACGAGCCCGACTATCATACGAATACAGTCGGCGCCACCGTGACGCACGAGGTATTCGACGGCCTTACTACCATCAGTCTGGGATACAGCGAGAGTCATGCGGACGTCGGCAAGGCGCACACGGATTTCTCCGATCACGCCAATACCTATCAATACAAGCTCGGCGTGTCCCAGATCGTCACCAAGAGCCTGCTGATGACGCTCAACTACGAGGCCATCTTGCAGGATGGCTATCTGCAGAGTCCTTATCGGGCTGCGCGGCTGCTGGGCCTGTCGGTTCCGGAGGTCTATCCCCGCGCTCGCGACAGCTACGCGGTCGCGTGGGGCGTCGTAAAGGGCCTGGGCTCGAACGATGGCCAGCTCAAGTCTTCGGCCTTTCTGCGCTACCGCTATTTCTGGGATACCTGGGATATCCGCGCCCAGACCCTTGAGCTGGGATACGGGGGCCGCCTTGACGACCGCTGGCTGGTTGAGCCGCGGCTTCGCCATTACAAGCAGTCTGCGGCATCGTTCTACGCGGACAATTTTGCCGCGCCGATGGCTTACATGGCGCGGGACCGCGAGTTGAGCGACTTCTCCAGCAACGCACTCGGTGTCAGGGCCACTTACCAGCTGTTCAACAATCGATTCAACTTGAGCCGCGTGGCCCTGAACGTTGACTACGAATTCATCCGTTACCACTACAACAATTTCACGGACGTGCGCACTGGCCAATTGTATGAGTACTACGCCAATGTCCTTCAGATGTTCCTTTCGGGTTGGTTTTAGAGCAAGCGAGGCGGCCATGAAGATCCTTTCCAATGTTTTTTTTCGCACGGTGGGGCCGGTTCTTATCGCGGCGGCGCTGACCGCCGGCGCGGCGACGGCAGCCGACACGCCGAAGTCGCCGCCAGGAGACTCGCAGGGCCTTGATACGAGAATCCAGACCCTCAAGCAGGAGGCGATGGAGATCAATCGCGATCTGCTCGTGCTCGAGGAAGACCTGCTGTTCCCGGCAAGCACCCAACTGGCGGTATTCGTCTCCGTCGATGTGGGGACCTTGTTCGATCTCGACTCGGTACAGCTGAAGCTGGACGACTCGGTGGTGACGAACTATCTCTACACCGAGCGTGAGCTGAAGGCCCTGCATCGCGGCGGCGTCCAGCGCCTCTATCTGGGGAATCTGAAGACGGGCAAGCACGAACTGGTCGCGGTATTCACTGGAAAGGGACCGCGTTGGCGGGACTACCGGCGCGGAACGACGCTGACGTTCGACAAGGGTACCGATCCCAGGTATATCGAGCTGCAGATCCGGGACGATACTCGCGGACAGCAGCCGGAGTTCCGAGTGAAGCAATGGTAAGAGCCTTATGGCGGCAGCCATGCAGCGGGGTCTGATCCTAGCCGCGGTGCTCGCGTCCTTCCTGGGGCTCGTCGCGGGCGGCGCGCCGTGCGCGCGCGCGGACGAGGGGCGCACGGTAAAGGATCCGCACTTCGGCGAAGTCCTGTTCTTCTTCTTTCAGGAGGACTATTTTTCGGCGCTGTCGCAGCTCATGACGGCGCAGCACTTCGGGCGCATTCCGCATCATCAGGACGAAGCGGAGCTGCTCCGCGGCGGAATGCTGCTGTCGTACGGGCTGGACCAGGAAGCCGGGCGCATCTTCCAGGCGCTTATCGATGCCGGTGCGCCTCCGTCGGTTCGCGACCGGGCCTGGTTCTATCTGGCCAAGATCCGCTATCAGCGCGGCTACGCTGCCGAGGCCGAAGACGCGATCGCGCGCGTGCACGGTCCACTGCCCGGGGACCTCGAAGACGAACGGCTCGTATTGCATGCAGCCTTGCTCATGCGCCGGCAGCAGTATTCCGAGGCCATCGCCCTGCTGCGGCGGACCTCCGACCGTTCAGGGTGGGCTGCCTACGGACGCTACAACCTGGGCGTGGCGCTGGTGCGGGCGGGTGAGCGCGACGCCGGCGTGGCTCTGCTCGACGAGCTCGGCAGCCGGCGGGCGCGCGGCGAGGAGCTCACGGCGCTGCGGGACAAGGCCAATGTCGCGCTCGCGTACTCATTCCTGCAGAGCGAAGCTCCGTCACGGGCCGAGCCCTATCTCGACCGCGTGCGCCTCAACGGTCTGCTGTCCAACAAGGCGCTGCTCGGCCTGGGCTGGGCGCATGTGGCGCAGAACGAGTACGAGCGGGCCTTGGTGCCGTGGACGGAACTGACCGAGCGCTCGGTGAAGGACACGGCGGTGCAGGAATCGCTGCTCGCCGTGCCGTTCGCGCTGGGGAAGCTCGGCGCATACCGCGAATCGCTGGCGCGCTATGAGACGGCGCTCGACGCCTACACGCGCGAGATCGCACGCCTCGATGTGGCGATTGCGGCGATTCGCCGCGGTGCGCTGGTCGAGAATATCCTGCGCGACAACCCCGGGGAGGAATCCGGATGGTTCTGGCGCGTGCGCCGGCTGCCGGATACGCCGGAGAGTCTCTACCTCATGGAGCTGCTGGCGAGCAACGAGTTTCAGGAAGGGTTGAAAAGCTACCGCGATCTACGCTTCCTGTCGCGCAATCTCGTCGCCTGGAAGCAAAACATCACGGTCTACCGCGGAATCCTCGCCACGCGGCGGCGGGGATTCGCCGAACGCCTGCCGCGCGTGATCGCCGGAGAACGCGCTCTCCAGGTGGAGCGGCTGCGCGACGACTACGCCCGCGAGGTCCGGGAGCTGGCGCGCATCGAGAGCGAAGAGGACATTGAGGCACTGGCATCCGAAAGGGAGCGCCAGCTCGCCGCGCGTCTCGAGCGCGTGCGCGCAGGGCTTCCGCATCTTACGGAACCGGCTCAGCGCGAAGCGGCGGAGGAGAAGTATCGGGTGCTTCGCGGCTTGCTCACCTGGAATCTGTCGGCACAGTACAGCACCCGTTTGTGGGAAGAGAAGAAGGCGCTGCAGGAGGCGGATCGCTTGATCACAGCGACCGAGGCGCGACGCGAAGCCCTGCTGAAGGCGCGGGCCCAGGCGCCGGCCGATTTCGCTGACTTCGACAGGCGCATCGAAACGCTGCGCCGCCGGGCAAACGAGTTGCTGGCGGGCGTTACAGATGCCTCGCGGGCGCAAGAGGCTCGCCTGGCCGAGCTGGCGGTCGCCGAGCTGGCGAGGCGGCGCGAGCAGATCGTGGCCTACATTGCGCAGGCGCGTTTCGCCGTGGCACAGATCTACGATCGGGCAGTGCGTACCACGGAGAAAACCCAGTGAAACGCCGCGTGGCCACCGCCTGCGTTTGCCTGCTCGGGTCCTGTGCCATCGTGCACGAGCAAGAGCCGGCGACGCTCGGCAGTCTCGAGCGGAAAATGGTTGTCGTGGAGCGCGATGCGGCAGTCGAGGCCAGCCGCGCCGCCGCCATCCAGGCCTATCGCAAATTCCTGGAGGCCGCCCCGCAGGATCGCTCGCGTCCGGAGGCGATGCGCCGACTTGGCGATCTCGAGATCGAGCGTGCGCAGGACCAGGCCGCCGCGGGCTCCGGCGCGAAGGAATATCGCGATGCTGTCAAGACGTACGAGGACTTGCTGCGGACTTACCCGGCTCATCCGGGCAACGACCGCGTGCTCTATCAAATGTCGCACGCCTACGATCAGACAGGCGATCTTGCGCGCTCGCTCGCGACCCTGGATCGGCTGGTTGCAGAGTATCCCCAGAGCGTCTATCGGGACGAAGCGGAGTTCCGTCGCGGCGAGGTGCTGTTTACGCTGCGCCGCTACCCCGAGGCCGAAAAGGCCTACTCAGTGGTGTTGCAGAAGGGCGACGTCGTCGCGACCGACATGCAGATCGAGATCACGACGAGCATGGCGGTCGAAAGGCCTGGTGAAGAGAAGAAAAAGTCTTCGGCGTTCTACGAACGCGCGCTCTATATGCACGGTTGGTCGCTGTTCAAGCAGGCGCGCCTCGAGGAGGCCCTGGTTTCCTTTTCCGCCGTGCTCGATCGCAAGCTGATCGGTCGGGACAACGGCGCCGCGCTCGAAGATCTCCCGGGCCTCACACGCGCGGAGCGCGAACTCACCGAGGATACCTTCCGTGTCGTGAGTCTGAGCTTGGCCAATCTCCAGGGTGCGGACACGATTCCCAAGTATTTCTCGACGCCCGCGAGGCGCGAGTATGAATTCCGCGTCTATCAGCAGCTCGGCGAGCTCTACTTCAGGCAGGACCGCGTCGCCGACGGGGCCAATACGTTCAACGCGTTCGCGCGCCGCTATCCCACGCACTTGCAGTCGCCTCCAATGCAATCGCGGGTGATTCAGGCCTATCAGCAAGCGGGCTTTACCGCGCTCGCGCTCGAGGCGAAGAAGGAATTCGTCTTGCGCTATGGGGTGGAGAGCGAGTTTCACAGGGTGAACGGCGAGCTCGCCTACCAGCGCGTATCGCCGTACGTCAAGACGCATGCCGAGGAACTGGCGCGGCACTATCACGCCGTCGCGCAAAAGAACAAGAAGAGCGAGGACTATCAGGAAGCGGCGCGCTGGTACCGTGTCTATATCGCTTCCTTTCCCACCGACCCGCGCGCCTCGGCGATGAATTTCCTGTTGGCCGAGTGCCTGTTCGAGGACAAGGGCTTCGCGGCGGCGGCGGCGGAATACGAGCGCACGGCCTACGACTATCCTCGCCATGAGAAAACGGCGGACGCGGGGTATGCCGCGCTGCTGGCATACACGCAGCAGGAAAAACAGGCCAAAGGCGAAGAGTTGCGCGTCGTGCGTGGCCGGGCAGTGGAAAGCGCGCTGCGGTTCGCGGAGGCCAATCCGGGCGATGCGCGCGCGGCCGGCGTGCTCACCAATGCCGCGGAAAAACTCTATGCGAACAACGATCCCAATTCGGCGGTGATAATGGCGCGACGCGTGCTCGCCATCCAGCCGCCTCCGGCGCCGGAACTTCGCCGCACCGCGTGGACGGTGGTCGCGCACGTCGAGTTTCAGCAGAGTGCCTTCGATCGCTCGGAACGGGGGTACCGGGAAGCGCTGGCGCTCACGCCCAAGAATTCTTCGACCCGCGCGGCTCTGACCGAGCGGCTCGCGGCTTCGGTGTACAAGCAGGGTGAGCAGGCGCGCGCGGCAGGCCAGATGCGCGCGGCGGCGGATCATTTCCTGCGGGTCGGAAGCGTAGCGCCGGATTCGCTGATACGCGCAAATGGGCAGTACGATGGCGCCGCGGCGTTGATCGCGCTCAAGGATTGGAACGCGGCCGCGCGCGTGCTTGAAGGCTTCCGCCGCGACTACCCCAAGCATCCGCTACAGGCCGAGGTGCCGGGGAAACTCGCCGTTTGCTACGTCGAAAGCGGCCAGGTCCTCAAGGCGGCCGCCGAGTACGAGGCGCTTTCCGCGACCAAGAAGGACATCGCGTTTTCGCGGGATGCGCTCTGGCAGGCTGCGGACCTCTACGAGAAGGCGGGCCAGGAGAGCAGCGCGGCGGCGGCTTACGAGCGCTACGTGCGCCAGAACCCCAGGCCGCTCGAGCCCGCCATCGAAGCCCGCTATCGCCTCGCCGAGATATCCCGCAAGCAGGGCCGACTGAAGCAGCGCCAAGCCTGGTCGCGCGAGCTGGTCGAAGCGGAGCAAAGAGGCGGCAATGAACGCACGGATCGCACGCGCTATCTCGGATCGCTCTCCGCGCTGGTGATGGCTGAACCGCTGGAGGACGTCTATCGAAGCGTGCGCCTGGTCGAGCCGCTGAAGAAGAACCTCAAGCGCAAGAAAGACGGATTGCAGCAGGCGCTGCAGGCCTACACCGTCGCCGCGAACTACGGCGTGGCGGAGGCGGCGACCACGGCTACCTACCGGACGGCGGAGCTGTACAACGACTTCGGCAAGGCCCTGCTCGATTCGCAACGTCCCAAGGGATTGTCCAAGGACGAATTGGAGCAGTACAACGTGATGCTCGAGGAGCAGGCGTATCCCTTCGAGGAGAAGGCGATCGAGCTGCACGAGATCAACGCGCGGCGCGTGCGCGGCGGAGTCTACGACGACTGGGTGAAGAAGAGCTTCACCTCGCTCGGCAAGCTTCGCCCGGTGCGCTACGCCAAAGTCGAAAAAGACGAGGGCGTGATCAATGCGCTCCACTAGCCGCATACCGGTCGTCGCGATAGCCGCGGCCTGCATCGCCCTCGCAGGTTGCGAGGCGTTGATGCGCGTCCCGAGCGAGGCGCCCGCCCCGCCAAGGCCGGCGAAGGCGGAGCCGCCGGCGCCGAAGCCGGTGCAGACCGAGCCGGCGGTGAGCGCGGAGTCGCGGGAGCTGTACCGGAAGGCGCTCGCCGCGCTCGGCGCGGGCCGCTACGCCGAGGCCGAGCGCGGGCTCCTCGAGGTGGCGCGCCGCGAGCCGAGGCTCTCCGGGCCGCACGCGAATCTCGGCATTCTCTACGGCCGCACCGGGCGCCCGGCGCAGGCGCTCGAATCGCTTCGCGAGGCGATCCGGCTCAACCCCGATCGCGCCGCCTACTACAACGAGTTCGGCGTCGTGTCGCGGCGCGAGGGCAAGTTCGACGAGGCGCGCCGCCAATACACGAAGGCGCTCGACCTCGATCCGGGCTACGCCTACGCGCATCTCAATATTGGAATCTTGTACGATCTTTACCTGCAGGACTCCGAGAAGGCGGTGCAGCACTACAGGCGTTACCAGGAACTTACGCCGAGCGAGACGGGGACGGTGACTAAATGGATCGCCGATCTGCAGCAGCGCGATCGCGCGCGGCAGGCCAAAGGAGGGAAGAGCGAATGAAGCTGAAAACGATTTCCGTCGCATTGCTGTCGTGGCTCGCGGTTCCCGCGTGGGCCGCCGACCGCGCCGATCTCGAGGGCACCCAGATTCTCGGCAACCGCGAGTTGCCGAAGGTGCTTTACATCGTCCCGTGGAAGCAGCCGCTGCCGACCGAGCTCGTCGGCCGGCCGGCGAGCAGCGTGCTCGATGAGGCGCTCGCGCCGATAGACCGCGACGTGTTCGAACGCGAGGTCCGATACCATTCCCTGCTGCAACCGGTGCCGACACCGCCAGGGGATCGCGACGGCAAATCCAAATGACGCTTCTGGGCAACGATACAACCATTCTTCTTGCGGAGGTCAGTCTATGAGCACCTATACCACGGCAGTCAAGTTCTTCCAGGACAGCGGGGTCTTCATCTACTTCAGCATCCTGATCATGGCGGTCGGCCTGGCGATATCGCTGGAGCGCTTTATCTATCTCGGCCACGCCCGGCGAAGCAACCGCAAGGTGTGGGACGAGCTGCTGCCCTTGCTGCGGGGCGGCAAGTTCCAGGAGGTCTATTCCGTGACCTCCCAGTCGAATGCGGCCATCAGCAAGATCGTCAACCACGGCCTGGGGCGCGTTAAGACCGCCCGCCGGCGCGAGGACATCGACGCTGCCATGGAGGAGGGCATGATGGAGATCGTGCCGCGGCTGGAGAGGCGCACTCACTACATCGCCACCTTCGCCAACGTGATCACGCTGGTCGGCCTGCTCGGCACCATCATCGGCCTGATCAAGGCCTTTACCGCGGTGGCGCAGGTAAACCCGGCGGAGAAGGCCGAGATCCTGTCGGCGAGCATCTCGATCGCGATGAACAACACCGCGTTCGCGCTCATGGTGGCGATTCCGTTCCTGCTCATCCACGCCTTCCTGCAGGCGCGCACCAGCGAGATCGTCGACGGCCTCGAGGCGGCGAAGATCAGCTTCCTGAACCTGATCGAGCGCTCGAAGGTCGAAGCGACGCAGACCAAATGAGCTACCGGGTACGGCGTCTGCGCAAGCAGCCGGTGGGGCTGGACATCACCGCGTTCATGAACATGATCGTGGTGCTGGTTCCGTTTCTCCTTACGACCACGGTGTTCTCGCGGCTCGCGGTGCTCGAGCTCTCCCTGCCGGCGGCATCGTCCGGGTTCGACAAGCTGAAAGGCGATCTGCAGCTGGAGGTCGTGATTAGGCGCGACGCGCTCGAGATCGGCGACCGCATGGGCGGCCTGCTGCGGCGCGTGGAAAACACGAGCAAAGGGTACGACTTCCAGACGCTGTCGTCGCTGATGCAGCAGCTCAAGGCGCGCTATCCGGACAAGCTCGAGGCCACGATTCTCGCGGAGCCCGACACATCCTACGACATCCTGGTGCATACCATGGATGCGGTGCGCGTCGCGAAGATCTCCCAGCAGGGGCACAGCGGGCAGGTCGAACTGTTCCCGGAGATCTCGGTCGGCGACGCGCCCGTCGCGGGGAGGGAGCTGGCGAAGACTGGGAAAGCGCGATGAAGCTCTCGCCCCTGCAGAAGCGTGCCGAGCGGCTCACGCGCAACAAGTCCCTGGTGGACCTCAACCTGGTGTCGCTGATCGACATCTTCACCATCCTGATCTTCTTCCTGCTCGCCAATGCCTCGGAAGTGGAGGTGTTGCCGAGCACCAAGGCGGTGAGGCTGCCCGAGTCCACCGCCGAAAAAAGTCCGAAGGAAACCGTGGTCGTCGTCGTGAGCAACCAGGACATCCTGGTCCAGGGACGCAAGGTGATCTCGGTGCCGGACGCCCTGAACACGAGCGGCGATCTCATCGAGCCTCTCAGAGCCGAGCTCGACTATCACGCGGGGCGTCAGCTCATCCGCAAGGAGAAGGAGACCAAGAACAAGGCCGTCACGATCATGGGGGACAAGGAAATTCCCTATCGGCTGCTGCGCAAGATCATGGTGACCTGCGCCCGCGCCAACTACGGCGATCTCTCCTTCGCCGTAATCCAGAAGGGCAAGGCCTGATGACCGCGGCCGCCGTCAATTTCCGCTACCGCATGGCGGTGCTGCCGTGGACGGTCTCCGAGGAGGAGGAGCGGCGCTTCCGCCGCATCCTCGGACGCATACTGCTCGTCTGCGCGCTCTTCAGCCTGATCATGCCCTGGCTGCCGGTGCCGAAGGTCGACCGCAGCCAGGAAGAGGAGCTGCCGCCGCGGCTCGCGAAGCTGCTGCTCGAGCGCGAGGCGCCGCCTCCTCCTCCGGTCGTTGCGCCGAAAAAGCCGGAGCCGGAGGTCGCCGCGAGCAAACCCGAGCCGGCGAAGCCGCCGGTCCCCGAGGCGCGCAAGCCCGAGCCCGCCAAGCCACCCGGGGAGAAGCTTGAGGCCGCGCGCCGCAGGGCCTCGGGCGTGGGCTTGCTGGCGATGAGAAACGAGCTCGCGGATCTGCGCAGCGCGCCGGTCGCTGAGCAGTTTCAGAAGGACATCAAACCGGGTCCCGGTGTCGGGTCCAGCTCCGGGCCGGGCGTGGGGGCGGGTAAGAGCCCGGGACTTCCGTCTCGCGCCTTGATTACGTCCAACGCAACCGGCGGCAGCGGTGGAATTAACACCTCGTCATTGAGTCGCGATACCGGCGGCGGCGGACTCGCGGGTCGCTCCACCACGGTGGTCGCAGGCGTGATGAGCGGCGACGGGGGCGGCGGGCCCGGCGCCGGAGGCACGCTGCGACGCGGCGCCAGCGGCAAGGCGTCGCGATCGATCGAGGACATCAAGCTCATCTTCGACCGCAACAAGGGCTCGATTTACACGCTCTACAATCGCGCGTTGCGCGACGACCCCACACTCCAGGGCAAGGTCGTGGTGAAGCTGACGATAGCGCCTTCGGGGCAGGTGTTGGATTGCCAGCTCGTCTCCAGCGAACTGCGTTCGCCGGACCTCGAACGCAAGCTGCTGGTGCGCATCAAACAGTTCGATTTTGGCGCGAGAGCCGTGGACACCATGGTGGTGACCTATCCGATAGATTTCCTGCCGTCATAAGCAAGCGTTATCCTACCGGGGACGCCACACCATCCACCCGGGGCCCATGCCCAAGCTCGCGCGAACCCTGCTCGGCCGCGATGTCTGGACCACGCTGCTGCCCGCGCTGGTGATCGTGGTCGCGGCCTTCTGGATCGCCTTCCAGTTCGTGGAGCCCGCGCCGCCTAAGAAGATCGTGATGACGGGCGGCTCCGAGGGCGGTGCCTACGAGGGCTATGCGGTGCGGTACAAGGAATTGCTCGCGGGTGACGGAATCGAGCTGAAGCTGCTCCCTTCCGCGGGCTCTCGCGCCGCCGAGGCGCTCGCCCAGGGCCGCATCGACGCCGCGTTGATCGTCGCCGATACCAGCTCGCCCCTGGTCGCCCGGTTACTGCACGACAGGGGCGTCAAGCTGATGAGCTTCGCCCAGGCCGAGGCGCTGACGCGTCACCTGCATTTCCTGTCACACGTGGTGCTGCCCGAAGGCGGCATCGATTTCGCCGCCAACATCCCGGCGCGCGACGTGCACCTTGTTGCCCCGACCGCCAACCTGGTGGTGCGCGAC
>Ga0326726_10002124_pt1 | contig 18348 bp, 20 predicted proteins | sample MHFenrmetagenome_2_FD_207603 | JGI IMG/M metagenome (GOLD analysis project Ga0326726, IMG submission 207603) | Lab enriched peat soil microbial communities from Michigan Hollow, Ithaca, NY, United States - MHF15MN | ecosystem: Environmental > Terrestrial > Soil > Wetlands > Peat | place: USA... | reverse complement strand
ATCGTCTCGCCGTCCGCGACCGCGTGCAGCACCGAATAGTTCGTCGCCGCAATGTCCTTCATGCGCGGTGGCTCGGCCTCGACGCGCACGAAGCGCGAGCCGCGGTAGTACTCGGCGAGCGCCTCCGTTACCTGTGCGCTCGTCACGCGCTCCTTCGCACGCGCGAAGATCGTCGCGTGGATGCCGCGTGCGAACGGCCCCGAGTGCGGCACGAACTTGAGGTCGATGTCGCGCCCCGTCGCGGCTTTCGTGAGCGCGCGTACCTCGGGAGCGTGCCGGTGCTTGAGCGCCTGATACGCGAACAGGTTGCTCTGGCGCACCGGGTGGTGCGTCGTCTCGCGCGGCGTGCGGCCCGCGCCGGTGCTGCCGGTCACAGCGCTGACTTGGAACTCGTCGGCGAGCCCGGCCGCCGCGAGCGGCACTACCGCAAGCAGCATCGTGGTCGCGAAGCAGCCCGGATGCGCCGCGTGCGGCGTGTCGATCCGCGCGAGCTGCTCCGGCACGGCGCACGTGAACTGCTCGATCAGCGCCGGCGTCGCGTGCTCGTGCCCATAGACCTCAGCCCACCGGCCCGCGTCGGTGAACCGGAAGTCGGCCGACGCGTCCACTACCGTCATCGCGACGCCCGCGGCGGCGGCCGCGCCGAGCAACTGGTCGACGAGCTGCGCCGACGCGCCGTGCGGCGCGCCAGAGAGCACGAGCCAGTGAGGTGCCGAGCGCAACCGCTCGATCGCGGCGTCGATCGACACGAACAGCTCGTGCGTGTACGCGGGCGTCAAGTGCGCGAACGTCTTCGCGACCGGCTCCCCGGCCTGGCTCGACGAGACGACCGCGCCGAGCCTGAGCCGAGGGTGCGCGTCGATGAGACGCAGGAATTCGCCGGCAACGTAGCCCGACCCGCCGAGCACGATCGCGGGATACGTCGGCTCTGCGGTGCTCATCCGGCCGCCTTCGCGAGCCGGCTACCGAGGCCGATGCTCGCCTGGAGCAAGTCGCCGAGCTCGGCCGAATGGGTCATCGCATTGATCGCGGCGACGTTCGAGCGCTCTCGGATGATGTCGATGCCGACCTGGTTGTCGGTTGCGGGTCCGGAGATCACGGTCGGCTCGATGCCGAACTCCTCACGCAGCAGCTTCGCGCCGCCCCAGGCGCCGACCGGGTCGTTCGCGCAGAGCACCAAAGATGTGATCGCGCCGACGATGTCCTTGTCGCGCAGGATCGCCTCGACGCCGTACGCGCCGAGCAGGCCGTCGCCGAGCTCGAACACGATCGCGTCGGGCTTCTCGTCCGCGAGCTCGTTGAGCAGGCTGCGCGTGAGCGCCGGCGCGTTCTTCGAGGTCGTCGCGCAGATCCCGAAGTCCGAGAACATCGCGACGTGGCGCGCGCCCGAATCCTCCATCGCGAGGATGTCGCGGCGCAGCGCGACCCCGGTCGACTTGAACGCGTCGACGACGACGCCGTTGTGCCTGAAACGGCTCACGATCGCGCACGCGGCCGCGGTCTTGCCGGAGTTCATGCAAGTGCCCGCGATCGCGACGACCGGCACGCCGTGCGTCTCGAGCGGCACGTCGAGGTTCAGAGGCTCGTTCGACACGCGCGCGGGCACGCCGACGCGCTGCCCGAGGTACGGGAAGTCGAGCACGCACCCGAGCACCTTGCAGCTGAACGGCTCGCCGTGCGAAGGGTTGATCGAGTCGCAGATGCCGATCACGCCACCGAGATTCAGCAGCTGGACCGTGTCGCCGGGCTTGAGCGCGGTCGGCAAATGGCCCGAGTAGCCGAACAGCGCTTTGCGATGGCCGAGCGCGCCGACCACGACGTCGCCCTTCTTCACCTCGGCCATCCGGCCGCTCGTGAGCTCGATCGTGTTGTAGCGCGACTTGTTGTTCTGGACCTCGACCGCGATGAGCACGCCTTCCTCGCACGGAATCTCTTCGCTCACGCGGATCTCTTGGCCGAGATCCGCCGCGAGCGCGACCGACGCGATCTTGTCGACGACGACCGAGCGCATCTCACTGCCCTCCGGCCCGGGTGTGGAACATCCCGGGCAAAGCCATGATCTTCGAGAAGCCGAGCGCGTCTGCGGCCGTCCACTCGCCGGCCGCCTCGCCGTACTTGCCGCGGCTCGCGGCCATCAACGAATGCGGCGACGTCACTCCGAGCACGAACAGGCTGCCGGGCCGCAGCTGCACGCGGACCTTACCGGTCACGCGCTGCTGGGACGACGTGAGCAGTGCCTCGATGTCGCGGCACGCGGGATCGAGCTGCTTGCCCTCGTGGATCAGCTGGCCGTAGTCCTGGCTCACCATCTCCTTCACTCGCGACTGCGTGAGCGTGAGCGTGAGCTTCTCGAGCTCGCGGTGCGACGCGATCAGGATCTCGGCGGCCGGCGCCTCGAACGCGACGCGGCCCTTCGTGCCGATGATCGTGTCGCCCAGATGAATGCCGCGGCCGATGCCGTATCTCGCGCCCACGCCCTCTAGCTTCTCGATCAGCGCAACGGGGTCGAGCTTCTGGCCGTCGAGCCCCGCCGGCACGCCGCGCGCGAACTCGATCTCGATCTCGCTCGGAGCTTCAGGGTCCTCGAGCGCGCCGGCCGAGAGCACCCACGCGGACTCAGGGATGCTGCCCTTCGAATCGAGCGTCTCGGTGCCGCCGATCGTGACGCCCCAGAGGCCGCGGTTGGTGGAATACGCCGAGCCGCGAGTCGGCACGGGCAGCTTGCGCTCCTCGAGGAACTTCACCTGCGCGGGCCGCTGCCACGCATGGTCGCGCACGGGCGCCAAGATGTTCAGCTCGGGCGCGACGGCCTTGAGCACGATCTCGAAGCGAACCTGATCGTTGCCGGCGGCCGTGCAGCCGTGCGCGACGGTGTCCGAGCCGAGCTCCTTCGCGAGCTGCGCGAGGTACTTCGCCTGCAAGCCGCGCTCCGCGCCCACGCAAAGCGGATACATGTTGCCGCGCTTCACGTTCCCCATGATCAGGAACTTGAGCACCTTGTCGAAGAACTCGGGCCGCGCCTCGATGAGACGGTGGTCGCTCGCGCCGAGCGCGCGCGCGCGCTCGTCGAGCTGCCGCGCCGCTGGCGCGTCCAGGCCGCCGCAGTTCACGGTGACCGTGACGACGGGGCGCTTGTACGTTTCCTTGAGCCACGGAATGCAGAACGACGTGTCGAGCCCGCCCGAGAACGCGAGCACGATCGGTTTCTGCGACGATGAGGTTGCGGAGGCGGTCATGGCGTTGCCTTCTTCAAGTGTTGTCTGAGCCGGCCGCGGAGCCGGCGCTGCTGGGTCGAGCTCACCGTCGCGACGAAGATCGTGTCGTCGCCCGACAGCGTGCCGACGATCTCGGGCCACGCGATGCGGTCGAGCGTGACCGCGACGCGCTGGGCGGCGCCGACCTGCGTCATGATCACGAGCAGATTCGGTCCGGCCGTGCGGATCTCGCGGACGAACTCGGCGACGACTTGCAGCGCCTGCGCGTTGTCAACCTCGGTCGGTTTCGGCAAGCTGTAGCCGTTCTTCATCTTGGCCGCGCCGAGATCCCTGAGATCCCTGCTCACGCTCGACTGCGTCGCCGGAAAACCTTCCTGGCGCAGCAGCTCCACGAGCTCGGCTTGGCGCTGGATCGCGTGGGCCTCGAGCAGGCGCGTAATGGCTTGACGCCGCTCGTGTTGATCGAGGGTTGCGCTCGGCATGGGAAAAGGCGATGAATAAAATTGCGCATATAATACGGCATATGCGCAAGTCTGCAAGTGCCTCGTTGCGACTTAGGAGCGTGCGGTGAGTGGCGACTCGCTCGAGACCGTCGAAATCGCGCCGCGCGGCGCGGCCGAGCTTGCGGTGATCTGGCTGCACGGCCTCGGCGCCGACGGCCACGACTTCGAGCCGATCGTGCCCGAGCTCCGGCTGCGGCGCGCCGTGCGTTTCGTGTTCCCGCACGCGCCGATCAGGCCCGTGACGATCAACAACGGCCTCGAGATGCGCGCGTGGTACGACATCGTCGGCTTCGACGCCAGCGCGGAGGACGACGCGGGGATCCGCGCGAGCGCCTCCGCGGTCGCGCGGCTCGTCGACCGCGAGGTCGAGCGCGGGGTCGCGGCCGAGCGGATCGTGCTCGCGGGTTTCTCGCAGGGCGGCGCGATCGCGCTGCAGCTCGGCTTGCGAGAGCCGCGACGGCTCGCGGGCGTGCTCGCGTTATCGACCTACCTGCCACTCGCCGCGACGCTCGCGCGCGAGAAGTCCGCGGCGAGCGCCGGGCTGCCGATCTTCATGGCGCACGGCGAGTACGACCCGGTGATCCCGGTCGCGCAAGCCGAAACCTCGCGCCGGATCCTCGAGCGCGAGGGCTACGCGGTCGATTGGCACGTCTATCCGATGCCCCACGCGGTCTGCGCGCCCGAGATCGCCGCGATCGGGGCGTGGCTAGACGGGCTCGGCGGCTGAGCGGCTCGCGAGCTGCTCGAGCGCGAACGAGGTCCGGACCTCGTTCGTGATCCGCGCGCTCGCATCGAACGAACGCTCCGCGAACGTCAATTGCCTGTCCCGGCCGATCGCGATGACGGTCGAGGAGCGAGTGCCGTAAACCGGGCCTTCGACGAAGTGCGAGGTCGTGTAGCGCTCCTCGGGAGTTGCGCCGGCCGAGCGCTCCGCGAGCAGCGCGAACAGCGCGTCGACGGGATCGGGCGTCTCGAGCACACGCCGCATGCCTTCGCGCGCGCTGCGCACCTTCGGCCATTCGACGCCGTATGCCGCGTTGCTGATCGCATGCACGCCCGCGCCGAGCTCGGCCGGCGGCGCGCGGTTGCTCACGACGCGCAGAGCGCCGTGCTCGCGCAGCAGCAGGCTGAAAGGCCCATAGTCGTCGCGGCGTGCGCCGAGCGCGGCCGCGAACTCGTCGAGCGGTTGTGTGTCGCGCAGGTAGCCCGCGACGAGCGCGCCGCGGGACAGCGGTGCGGCCGCCAAGTGGGTGTCGCGAAAGTTCGTCACCGCCGCGAGCCGGCCCGACCGATCGACCGCGAGCCAGGTGCCGTGCGCGAGGAGGTCGCGGCCGCCGAGCACGTCGGGCGCATCCGGCCACCAATGCGCCGGCTCGCTCGGGCGCGCATGGCGCTCGTCGCGATTGGCGGCGAACAGCAGCTCATGGCGGGCGGACACGCCGAGCGCGGCGACGACGAGACACATCGCGCGAGCTTACGCCTGCGCGAGGGCGTTAGAGAGCGCGACTTCGGCGCGGTCTTCGACGACCCGGCACGCGGGGCACGCGGACCGCGGCAGCGACAACAGGTCGAACACGTAGCACACCGAGCAGTCTTCGCAACGCGCGATGCCGAGCTCGTCGCCGCGCCGGATGCTCATCAAGAGATTCCAACCCCACTCGAAGGACAACACGCCGCGCGGCACGAGCATGTCGTACGTCTCGAAGCACTCGCAGAAGCGATGGCCGAGATCGATGTTGCCTTTCAAGCTCGGGCCCGGCGGCGCATCGACCGAGAAGAGTCCGTTCGCGAGCAACAGATTCGCGAACAAGCCCGACTCGAGCGCGCGCGTCGGCGTCCGCACGAGCGGTCCGATACGCGTCGGCGAGCGGCCGCGTCGCCGGCGAACCGGGATCTCGCCGAACTTGAAGTACGTCGAGTAGAGCTTGCGAATGCGATCGTCGTTGACGCCCGTCCAGAAACGAATCGTCCCGGTTCGCGCTTCGTGCTTGATCATGCGCATGGCGAGCTCGAACCGCGCCTGCTCACCCCGATAGCGGTCGTCGGTTGCCCTCATCGCTGCCTTTCCTCCCAGATCGGCAACATTTGGGAGCTTATCCTACGTTTACCATTAGTGGTATTTTAGGACCATATATGGCAAAAACACCCTAAAAAAGGCCCCTCCAATGCCCCCGACGCCCCCGAGTCTCGACCAGCTCCAGCAAGTCCACGAGCTCAATCGGCTGTTCCTCACGTACCTCCAAACGCGCGTCCGCGCCGACGCCGAATGCCTCGGCCTGCCCGAGCTCGCGCGCCCGATCCTGCGCCGCGCGAGCGGCGATTGGCTCGCCGCCGTGGCGGAGTTCCCGCGCGCGCTGTTCGACTTGAAGCTCGACGAGCGCGCGATGCAGTTGCGCGATCCGCTGCGCAGCCGCGACGACGCCGCGCGGCACGCGTTGTATCTCACGATTTTGCTCTGCGCATGGACTTTGAGCCGGCAGAGCGTCTATCAGGCTCGACTGTTGCTCGCGCTCGAGCCGCGCACGATTCAACGCCTGCGCGCGATGCAGCTCTGCGACCTGCAACTGGTCGCGCACGGACGCGAGGTCGTGCATTGCGCGTTCGCGGGCCGCGACTGGCTCTGGAGCGAGCTCCTGACCGACCCGCGTCCCGAGATGCGCCAGCAGCTCGCGCTGATCGCGTTGCAGCCGGGGCTACCGCGCGACTGGCCCGCGCGTCGCGCCTCGCGCATCTAGCGGCGTTCCCGCGTCCGAGCCGCGCGCCGCGGCTGCCGTGCCCTTACAATAACCAGCCGCCGGATTTCGGCCGGCGGGTGAACGGGTCATGGACGCACTGGTTCTCAAGAATCTCCGCAAGGTCTACAAGAACGGCATCGAGGCGCTGAAGGGCATCGATCTCGTCGTCCGCGAGGGCGACTTCTTCGCGCTGCTCGGGCCGAACGGCGCCGGTAAGACGACGGCGATCGGGATCGTCACATCGCTGATCCGCAAATCGGGCGGCTCGGCGAGCGTGTTCGGCTACGACATCGAGCGCGATCGCGAGGCGGCCAAATCCTGCATCGGCGTCGTGCCGCAAGAGATCAACCTCAACATGTTCGAGCGCAACGACAACACGCTCGTCAACCAGGCCGGCTATTACGGCGTTCCGGCGGTTGTCGCGAAGGAGCGCGCGGAGAAGTACCTCCGGGCGCTGCATCTCTGGGACCGGCGTTTCGACGTCGCTCGCACGCTGTCGGGCGGCATGAAGCGCCGGCTCATGATCGCGCGTGCGCTCGTCCACGAGCCGCGCCTCCTGATCCTCGACGAGCCGACGGCCGGCGTCGACATCGAGATCCGCCGCTCGATGTGGGACTTCATGCGCGAGATCAACGCGTCGGGCGTCACGATCATCCTGACCACGCACTATCTCGAGGAGGCCGAGAGCCTCTGCCGCAACATCGCGATCATCGACGAGGGCCGGATCATCGAGAACGACAGCATGAAGAACGTGATCGGCAAGCTGCAGCTCGAGTCGTTCGTGCTCTCCCTCCAGGAACCGATCCAGCAGCCGCCGCTCCTCGATGGCTACGCGGTGCGGCTGCGCAACGAGCACGAGATCGAGGTCGATGTCGCGAAGGGCCAAGGCCTGAACCGCGTGTTCGAGGCGCTGTCGGCCCAGTCGCTGCACGTGTCGAGCATGCGGACCAAGACGAATCGGCTCGAGGAGCTATTCATTCGGCTCGTCGAGGACAAGGACCAGCAAGCGGGAGTAGGGCGATGAACGAAGCGGCGCGCGCCGAGCGGTTCGGTACCGAGACTTGGGGTCGGCCGAACCTGCTCAAGGTCAACGCGATCGGGCTCGCGACGATCGTGCGCAAGGAGTCGCGCCGCGTCGTGCGGATCTGGGTGCAGACGATCGTGCCGCCCGCGATCACGATGACGCTCTACTTCGTCATCTTCGGCCGGCTCGTCGGCAATCGGATCGGGCAGATGGACGGCGTGTCGTACATGTCGTTCATAGCACCGGGCTTGATCATGATGTCGGTGATCACGAACTCGTTCGCGAACGTCGTGTCGTCGTTCTTCTCGAGCAAGTTGATGCTGCATCTCGAGGAGATGCTCGTCGCGCCGCTCGCGTACTCGACGATCGTGCTCGGCTTCGTGGTCGGCGGCGTGGTGCGCGGCATGCTCGTCGCGGCCCTCGTCACCGTCGTCGCGCTGTTCTTCACGAACTTGCACGTCGCGCATCCGTTCATCACGTTCACGACGATCCTTCTGACCGCAGTGGTGTTCTCGACGGCCGGCTTGCTGAACGCGATCTTCGCGAAGAGCTTCGACGACATCTCGATCATCCCAACGTTCGTCCTCACGCCGCTCACGTATCTAGGCGGCGTGTTCTTCTCGATCTCGCTGCTGCCGCCGTTCTGGCAGAAGGTCGCGCTCGCGAATCCGATTCTCTACATGATCAACGCGTTCCGTTACGGCATGCTCGGCTCCTCGGACATCCCGATTCTGTCCGCGTACGCGTTGATGGTGGGGTTCGCGGTTGCGCTGTTCGCCGCGGTGCTCGTGATGTTGCACCGCGGCAGCGGGGTCAGGGCTTAAGAAGTGTGCGGGCGCTTCGCGCTGTTCGCGTCGCCCGAGCTGGTCGCGGAGTACTTCGCGCTCGCCGAGCCGCCGGCCCTCGCGCCGCACTACAACCTCACGCCGGGCCAGGACATCGCGGCGGTGCGCGTCGACCGCGACGGCGTGCGCCGCTTAAGCGCACTGCGGTGGGGCCTCGTGCCTTTCTGGGCGAAGGACGCTGCGCTCGGCCGCCGCCTGATCAACGCGCGGCTCGATAGTCTCGCGGTCAAGCCCGCGTTCCGCGAGGCGCTCACGCGCCGCCGCTGCCTGATCCCCGCGAGCGGCTTCTACGAATGGGGCGTCGACCCCGCCGGCAAGAAGCAGCCGTTCTTCGTTCGGCCGCGCGGCGAGCCGTTGCTCGCGCTCGCGGCCTTATGGGAACGGTGGCGCGCGCCGAGCGGCGAGCCGCTCGAGACCTGCGTGATCGTGACGACGGAGGCCAACGCGACGCTCGCGCCGATCCACGACCGGATGCCGGTCGTGCTCACACGCGCCGCGCAAGACGTTTGGCTGGACCCGCGAAGCGAGGTCGCGACGATCGCCGATCTCGCGGCTCGCGGTCCCGAGCTCGAGACGTGGCCGGTCGGCACCGCCGTGAACGACCCGCGCAACGACGACGAGCGCGTGATCGCGCCGAAGACTGCGTTGTTCTGACGCTCGGGCCCGCGCCGCGGGTTACTGCGTGAGCATGAACTCGCGGCCGAGATAGGACAGCACCGCGCCGTTCGTCGTGATCGAGACGACTCTTGGCCCTTCCGCGAGGGTCGCGCCTTCTTTGTATCTCGCGTTGTTGATGAACACGTAGCGCTCGGCCGGCGAGTCGTAGAACGCGACGAGCTGGAGCTCGAGCTTCGGTACCGCGACGCCTTCGGCCTCGAGCGAGGCCGCGCTCGGCAGGACGGGGCCGCCCTTACCGGTAGGCTCGGCCGCCCGCTCGGCGCGCGCGACTCGCGGCTCGTCCGTGCGTTCGGCGGGGGCGGGTGCGGCGAGCGTCGAGGACGGGCTCGCGGACGCGCCGCGCGAGCTCTGTGACGGCGGCGCAATGGAGCGGCCGCTATCGCGAGCGAGCGAGCGTTCGGTGACCTGCGCGGGGCGCTCCGAGGCCGGCCCGGGGCGCTCCGCCGTCTGGCCGGCGCGCGCGCTCGCGGACGGCGCAACGGGTGTATCCGTGTGACTCGTGACGCGCTCCTGGCGCGCGCCGGCCGACCACTCGCTGCGCAGCCAAGCGCCGCCGAGCCCGAGCACCGCGAGCGCGAGCGCGCCGATCAGCGCGACGGCCCAAACCGGGAGCACCTTGCGCGGAGCGCCGAACGGCACGTTCGCGATCCCGGGCGTCGCGGTGCGCTGCCGCTCGTGCTCGGACTTGCGCAACGCGTCGAGGATGAACGACATCTCAGTGCCCCGCCGCGAGCAGCGGCGTCCCCGGAACGTTGAGGTCCGCGATCATCGCAACCTGGGTCCGAGCGCCGACGATTCCGTCGACCGTCAACATGTGCGCGCGCTGAAACTCGCGCACCCGGCTCTCGAGTGCCGAGTCGTAGAGCGGCGACGGATTGGCGGACGGCTTTTCGCCGCCGAGCCGCGCGAGCGTCTCGCGGAGCCAGAGCACTCCCGCGTCGCGCATGCCGGGAATGAGATCCTTCGGCTGCGGGATGCCGGGACGCCAGAGCAAGAGATGCTCGCCGAACCAGTGATAGGTCAGCTCCGCGAGCGGCAGGTCGAACGATTTGCCGTTCGCGAGCACGTGCGCCGCGCTCTGATCGAGCGACGCGATCACGACGAAATGCGCCGCGTCGTTCTCGTCGATCAGCGTCACGATCGCGGGCCAGTTGAGCCGGCGAAGCTCGCCGAGCGAGCCGTTCTGCTGGACGAGGCATTGCAAGCCTTCGCGCGCGGCCTGGTCGCATGCGTCGCCGCGGTCGCGCTCGTACGTGCCGCCCCAGAGCGCCAGCAGCTGCGCGACGGCGTGATCACGATCCATCACGAATCCGGGCTCGGCGCTCAAGGACGCGAGCGTCACGGGCTCCGGCGATTCGGGCGCAGGTGCCGGCGCCGGCGCCGAGGCTTCCGCGACCGTGATCTCGTTCGGCGCGTCCGAGCGCTGCGCCGGCGCGCCGGCGGCCGCCGCGACCGGCGTGGGCAGCGCGGTCGCGCTCGGCGTCGGGAGCTGCTGCCCGGGCGTTTGAAAAAGATTGGTCGTCGCGAGCACGAAGGCTGCGAGCCCGGCTGCGACCGCGGCCGCCGGCCACCAGCGCCAGCTCGCCCTGCGCACGCCGAACACCTCGGCCGCCGCGCTCACGACGATCCCTCGGTCGACGACGCGCTGATCGCGCGCATAGGCGGCGAGCAGCGCGCGGTCTGCGACGACGTTGATCAGCCGCGGGATGCCGCGCGAGCGCCGGTACAGCGTGCGGATCGCCGCCGGCGTGAACACGTCGCGCTGCGCGCCCGCGACGTTCATTCGGTGGCGCACGTAGAGCGTCGTGTCTTCCTTGCCGAGCGGTTCGAGGTGATAGCGGCCCGTGATCCGCTGCGCGACTTGGCGCATCTCTGGCCGATCCAAGAGATCGCGCAGCTCGGGCTGGCCGATCAAGATGATTTGCAGCAGCTTCTTCTTCGGCGTCTCGAGATTCGTGAGCAGCCGGATCTGCTCGAGCAGCTCGGGCGTGAGCGCCTGCGCCTCGTCGACGATCAAAACGATGCGCCGCGCCTCGGCGTAAGCGCGCAGCAAGTAACCGTTCAACGCGTCGACGCGAGCGCGGACCGAGTCATCGGCGGTGGCCGGTATCCGGAGCTCTTGGCAGATGACTTGCAGGAACTCGAGCGTCGAAAGCTGCGGGTTCAAGATCAGCGCGATTTCGGCCTTCGCGGGCAGCTGCTCGAGCAGGCTGCGGATCAGCGTCGTCTTGCCGGTGCCGACCTCGCCCGTGAGCTGAATGAACCCACCGCTCTCCGAGATGCCGTAGATCAGGTGCGCGAGCGCGTCGGCGTGCCGAGCGCTCATGTAGAGATAACGCGGGTCCGGCGTTATCGCGAAGGGCTTCTCGTTGAGTCCGAAGAACTCGGTATACACGCTGCCGGCTCTCTGTCGCTCGCTGTCGCTTTGGGCCCGGTCGCGCGCGGGTTCTCGCGCCGCTGAACTCTAGCACACGGCCCTCGGCAAGCCGGGCATCAGGTCACAGGGTGGCGCACGAGGTCGCTGACCGCGAAGTCGTCGACGCCCGTGAGCTCGAGCACCTTGCGGTCGAACGCCCGCAACGTCTCGGCTTCCTCCGCGGTCACGATGCCCTTGGCTTCGGCTTCGTCGATCTGGCCCGGGGTGTCGTCGTGGGCTATTTCCCCCGCCCGCCGCGCGTCGAAGACGCGCCGCTCGATCGGTTTGACCTCTTCGGCGAGCACGAGTGCCTGCTGGAGCAGGCCGAGCGGATTGCTGGGCTCGACCGTCGTGTAGGCGTCGGCCGCGAGTCGCTCGCGCGTCGGCGTCGGGTTGATCAGCAGCTCGACGATCGTCTGGCCCAGCTCGTCGGACGGCGCCGAATAGGTGCGGCCGCGCGGGAAGATCGCGATCCTCAAGATCGCCGCGACCCACCGGTTCGGGAAGTTGCGCATCAAGCCGTGCAGTTGCTCCTGCGTTTTGTAGAGCAGATTGCGGCATGCCCACTCGACGAGCGGCAGATCCTCCGGCGGCGAGCCCTGATCCTGGTAGTGCTTGAGCACCATCGACGCGAGATAGAGATAGCTCAGCACGTCGCCGAGGCGCGCCGAGATCAGCTCGCGGCGCTTCAGCGCGCCGCCGAGCGTCAGCATCGCGGCGTCCGTGATCAGCGCGAACGACGCGCTGTAGCGGTTGATGTGCTGGTAGTAGCGGCGGGTTGCTCCGTCGACGGGCACGTCCGTGAAGCGCGCGAGCGTGAGCGCCTGCACGAACGAGCGCGCCGCGTTCGAGAGCGCGTAGCCGATGTGCTTGAAGAGCAGCCGATCGAACGCGACTAGCCCCCGCTCGCGATCGGGATCTTTCGCGGCGTCCATCTCGGCGCGCACGAATGGATGGCAGCGGATCGCGCCCTGTCCGAAAATGATCAAGTTGCGCGTGAGAATATTCGCGCCCTCGACCGTGATCGCGATCGGCACGGACTCGTAGTTGCGGGCCATGTAGTTCTTAGGTCCCAGCATGATCGCTTTGCCGCCGTGCACGTCCATCGCGTCGTTCGCGATCAGCCGGCCGAGCTCGGTGTTGTGATACTTCAGGATCGCCGACGGCACCGCGGGCTTCTCGCCGTTCGCGATCGCGGTCACGGTGACGCGCGAGGCCGCGGTCATCGTGTAGACGTTACCGGCCATTCGCGCGAGCGCTTCGCCGACGCCGTGGAACTTGCCGATCGGCAGGCCGAACTGGCGGCGCAATCGCGCATAGGCGCCCGACGCATAGACGGCGGCCATCGCGGCGCCGAGCGCGTTGCTCGGCAGCACGATGCTGCGGCCGACCGCGAGCTGCTGCACGAGCATTCGCCAGCCCTGGCCCGCCATCTTCGCGCCGCCGATGATCGCGTCGAGCGGTACGAACACGTCACGGCCGCGCGTCGGGCCGTTCTGGAACGGGATGTTGATCGGGAAGTGGCGGCGGCCGATTTCGACTCCCGGCAGCGTCACCGGGATCAGCGCGGCCGTGATTCCGTAGTCGTCGACGTCACCGATCAGGTGGTCCGGGTCGTAGAGCTTGAACGCGAGGCCGAGCACCGTCGCGATCGGCGCGAGCGTGATGTAGCGCTTGTCCCAGTTGAGCTTGATCCCGATGACCTCGCGGCCCTCGTAGACGCCCTTCGCGACGACGCCGTGATCGACGATCGCGGTGGCGTCCGAGCCGACGCGCGGCGAGGTCAACGCGAAGCACGGCACCTCGTCGCCGGACGCGAGCCGCGGCAGCCAATACTGCTTCTGCTCGTCGGTGCCGTAGTGCAGGAGGAGCTCGGCCGGGCCGAGCGAGTTCGGCACGCCGATCGTCGACGAGGCGGTCGCGTTGCGCGATGACACCTTCGTGAGCACCATCGAGCACGCGAGCGCCGAGAAACCGAGCCCGCCGTAGCTCTGCGGGATGATCATCGCGAAGAACTTCTGCTCCTTCAGGAACTGCCAGACCTCGGGCGGCATGTCGAGCAGCTCGTGCGTGATCTGCCAGTCGTCGAGCATCCGACAGAGCTCCTCGACCGGTCCGTCGAGAAACGCCTGCTCTTCGGGCGTGAGCTGCGGCGCGGGCAGGCGCAGCAACTTGCGCCAATCGGGCAAGCCGGAGAAAAGCTCGCCATCCCACCAGATCCCGCCGGCCTCGAGCGCGTCCTGCTCGGTGCGCGACATCGACGGCAGCATGCGCCGGTAGACGTCGATGACCCGGCGCGTGACCTGCTCGCGGCGCCAGATCTGCGAGTTCAGCGACGCTAGCCCCAGGAACACGATCCAGAGCAGGGTCTTCAAGACCACGCCGCCCCCGCCGAAGACGGAGTAGGTCGCGAGCAACGCGCCGAGCACGAGCGTCGACGTGAGCAGATCGGTGCGGCGATAGGCGAGGCCGATCGGCACGGCCAGGAACAGCACGAGCCAGACGATCGTTTCCATCGCTACTCCTTGTGGCGTGCCCCGCGGCGCGCTCGAGGCGCCGCCGGCTTTGGATCAGATCAAGTCGGCGACTTGGGCTCGCTCCTCGCGGAGCTCCTTGTCGGTCGCGGTGAGCTTGCCGCGCGCGAAGTCGTCGATCGCGAGCCCCTGCACGACGCGGTACTCGCCGCGAGCGCAGCGGACCGGGTACGAATAGACGACGCCTTCCGGTATCCCGTAGCTGCCATCGGACGCGACGCCCATGCTGACCCAGTCGTCGCCGTTCGTGCCGAGCGCCCAGTCACGCACGTGATCGATCGCGGCCGACGCGGCCGACGCAGCGGACGACGCGCCGCGCGCCTTGATGATCGCAGCGCCGCGCTGCTGCACGGTCGGGATGAACTCCTCGCGGTACCACGCCTGCGGCACGCGCGAGAGCGCCGGTGCGCCGGCGACGGTCGCGTGCGCGAGGTCCGGGAATTGCGTCGCGGAGTGGTTGCCCCAGATCGTCACGCCATGCACGTCCACGAGCTTCACACCGGCCTTGGCGGCGAGCTGCGCGCGCGCACGATTGTGGTCGAGCCGCGTCATCGCGGTGAAGTTGCGCGGGTCGAGGCCGTTCGCGTTCTCGCGCGCGATCAGCGCGTTCGTGTTCGCCGGGTTGCCGACGACGAGGATCTTGACGTTGCGGCTCGCGACCGCCGCGAGCGCCTTGCCTTGCGCCGAGAAGATCTGCGCGTTCGCGAGCAGCAGGTCCTTGCGCTCCATCCCAGGACCGCGCGGCCGCGCGCCCACTAGCAGGCCGTAATGGATGTCCTTGAACGCAACCTCGGCCTTGTCCGTCACGACTACGCCGTCGAGGGTCTCGAACGCGCAGTCGTCGAGCTCCATCGCGACGCCGTTCAGCGCGCCCAGCGCCGGGGTGATCTCGAGCAGCTGCAGGATCACGGGCTGGTCGGGTCCGAAGAGCTGGCCGGACGCGATCCGAAACGCGAGCTGGTAACCGATTTGTCCTGCCGCGCCGGTAATCGCGACGCGCACCGGCGCCTTGCTGTTCTGCTTCATGACTCAAGATCCCTGACTGGACGGAGTGTTGACTGGCTTAGCGGAGCCGCATCTTAACAGGCGGCGTCAGTCGGCGTCGTCGTCGGCCGCGTCCGTGTCCGTCTCGGTGTCGGAGCTCTTGGTGAGCGCGTGCTTGCGCAGCAGGCTCCGCAGCTGGTGATAGCTGAGCCCCACCAGCTTAGCGGCGGTCGTCTGCTTGAACTGCGCGCGCTCGAGCGCGCGCCTGAGCAACTGCTGCTCGAACTCGGCGACGGCTTGGCGGAAGTCGTCCGGCAGCTCGTGATCGCGCAGCGGCGTGACGACGGGTTGCGGCTGCGTGACCGAGGCCGCCGCTGGCTCGGGCTGTATCGTCGCGAGGCTGAACGGCGAGGCGAACGGGTCGAACAAGATTTGGCCGATCGGCTTGTCGGGCTCGGCCGCGCGATAGACGCTGCGTTCGACCGCGTTCTTGAGCTCGCGCACGTTACCGGGCCAACGATAGCCGAGCAGCGCGGCCTTCGCGTCGGGCGTGAAGCCCGGGAAGAAAGAGCGCTTGAGCTCGCTCGTCACGTTGACCGCGAAGTGATACGCGAGCGTGTCGATGTCCTCCGGGCGCGCGCGCAGCGGCGGAACGTAGATCACGTCGAACGCGAGCCGATCGAGGAGATCCGCGCGGAAGCGGCCGATCTCTGCGAGCCGCGGCAGATGCTCGTTGGTCGCGCCGACGATGCGCACGTCGGTCGTGATCGTTTCGGTTCCGCCGACGCGCTGGAACTCGCCGTACTCGATCGCGCGCAGGATTTTTTCCTGCATACGGAGCGGAATCGTGCCGAGCTCGTCGAGCACGAGCGTGCCGCCGTTCGCCTGCTCGAAGCGGCCGATGTGCGTGCGCGTCGCGCCCGTGAACGCGCCGGCCTGGTGGCCGAAGAGCTCGGTCTCGAGCAGCGTCTCGGTGAGCGCGGCGCAGTTGACCTTGACGATCGGGTGTTGCCAGCGCGGCGACAGGTAGTGCAGGCGCGACGCGATCAGCTCCTTGCCGGTGCCGCGCTCGCCGATCACGAGCACGGGCTTCGCGAGCTTTGCGGCTCGGGAGACGTGCTCGAGCATCGCCAGGAACGTCGGCGCCTCGCCGATCAGCGCGGTAGGCGGGGGGGCGGTCGCGGGTGCAGGTGCGGTTGCCAAAGACGCCAAGAACTAACTATTTGCGCGAAATCTTAGTCGATTCGTTAAGCCGCGCCTACCACCGGGATCACGGTCTTGCGCGCAGAGCCCAATGAATCCGGGGACTTGGGTCGCATCGGCCGGTCTGGCACGGAAGCTGCTAACAGCGTCCCATCACCAAACAAGGACACCGGCCATGGGTATCTTCTCGCGCTTCAGCGACATCGTGAACTCGAACATCAACGCGATCCTCGACAAGGCCGAGGATCCCGAAAAGCTCGTGCGTCTCATGATCCAGGAGATGGAGGACACGCTCGTCGAGGTTCGCTCGACGGCCGCGCGCGCGATCGCCGACCGCAAGGAGATCTCGCGCTCGCTGACCTCGCTCGAGCAAGAGGCGCGTGATTGGCAGGCGAAGGCGGAGCTCGCGCTCGACAAGGAGCGTGAGGATCTCGCGAAGGCCGCGCTCGCGGAGAAGGCCCGTGTCGTGGCCGCCGCGGATTCGCTGCGCAAGCAACAGAAAGTCATCGGCGAGGGGCTCGAGAAGCTCAACGACGACATCATGCGTCTCGAGGAGAAGCTCGTCGACGCGAAGACGCGTCAGCAGGCGATCTCCGCGCGCCACAGTACGGCGGCCCGGCACCTCGAGGCTCGCAAGCGCCTGCACAGCTACCGGATCGACGACGCGTTCATCAAGTTCGATCAGTTCGAGAAGCGAATCGACGATCTCGAGGCGCACGCGGAGTCCTACGATCTCGGCGTCAAGAAGGACCTCAAGAACGAATTCACCGACCTCGAGAACGAGGACGCGGTCGCCAAGGAGCTTCGCGACCTGAAGTCGAAGCGCGCGGCACAGAAGCGCGGCGGTAGCGAGGCGGGTTAACTTCGATGCCTGGGCAGCCGCCGGTGTTTTTCATCATCACCATCGTCTTCATGACGGTGGTGCTACCGATCGTGATCGTGATGCACTACGTCACGAAGTGGAAGGCGACGAAAGGGTTGTCCGGCGACGAGCAGCGGCTGCTCGAGGATCTGTGGAAGGATAGTCAGTCGATGCAGAGCCGGCTGAACGCGCTCGAGACGATACTCGACGCCGAGGTCCCCGACTGGAAGAAGAAGCTGTGACCGCGGGGTCGCGCCAGTGGCAGCACGCCGTCGTCGGAGCCGAACGATGAACACCGATCAATACTATGCGGACCCTCGCCGCGCGCATCGCCTCTACCGCGACCCGCGGCGCGGGATGATCTTCGGCGTCTGCGCCGGGCTGGCCGAGTACTTCGCGTTCGATCTCAAGGTCACGCGCATATTGACCGTGATCGGCGCGATGTTCGCGTTCCCGCTCGTCTTTGCCTCCTATGTCGTGCTCGGGATCATGTTGCCGCGCAAGCCCGAGTCGGACGTCTACGACCCGGTGCAGAAACAAGTCCGTTCTGACCCGCACGACATGCTGTCGAGCGTGCGCTACCGGTTCCGGGACCTCGACTCGCGCTTGCAGCGGCTCGAGAAATACGTGACGTCGAGCCGGTTCGATCTCGACAGCGAGTTCCGCCGCCTCAAGGACTAACGGCGACTGCCAGGGCGCCCGGGGAGGTCGCCTGTATGAACCCGTTCGAATTCGTCCTCACCGTCATCGCGCTGAGCTTCGGCTACAAGCTCATAGCGGCCTGGATGCGCAGTCGCGAGCAGTCCCGCAGCAGTGACGAATCCGCGAACGCGGGTTTGGTGCAGCGACTCGAGCAACTCGAAGAGCGCGTGCAGGTGCTCGAGCGCATCGTCACGGACGACCGCTTCGAGCTGAAGCAACAGTTCAAGGATCTCGCGCGCTAGGCGCGCAGCCCAAGATTTTCTAGTTCTTCGGCGGCGCCGGATGCGCGGCGTTGTATGCGTGCAGCTGGTCGTTGAACGCGGCAGCCACGGCTTCCATCTCCGACACCGCGGCGTTGTGGCGCGCGGCCATCTGGTCCTTGTACTCCGGCGGGGCGCCGTCGCCCTTCGCGGCCGCTTCTTGATCGACGCAGGCCATGAAGTCTTCCATGCCCTTCATGTAGGCCTTCACCTGGTCTCGCGCCGCGAGCATTTGCTCCTTGGTCGACGTCTTGCCGTCTGGCATCGCGACGACCGCGGGGGTCTCGCAGGCAGAGGCCAGAGACATGAAAGCGAAAGCTGCGACGAGCGCCACGCCAGATAGGGTTAACGACCTCATTTGCACTACCTCGGTCAACCGTACGGTAA
>Ga0326726_10002123_pt1 | contig 18356 bp, 18 predicted proteins | sample MHFenrmetagenome_2_FD_207603 | JGI IMG/M metagenome (GOLD analysis project Ga0326726, IMG submission 207603) | Lab enriched peat soil microbial communities from Michigan Hollow, Ithaca, NY, United States - MHF15MN | ecosystem: Environmental > Terrestrial > Soil > Wetlands > Peat | place: USA... | reverse complement strand
GGGCGAGCGCGTGCTCCGCGGCCTCGAGGCGGCGCGCGAGCTCCTTCACGACGCGCTTCAGGTGGCGCTCGTAGCGGCCCTCGCGCAGAAACAGCGCGAGCCCCGCTTGAATCAGCGGGCTCGTGGTCAGGTCGAGCGAGCGCTTCGCGAGCAGCGCCGAGCGGCCGAGGCTCGGCGGCAGGAACAGCCAACCGACGCGCGCGGCCGGGAAGAGCGTCTTCGAGAATGTGCCCATGTAGAGCACGAGTCCGCGCCGATCGAGCGCGCGCAGCGGCGGCGCGCCGCGCCCGCGCACGCGCAGGTCTTTCTCGAAGTCGTCCTCGAGGATCGGCACGCCGTGCTTGCCCGCGAGCTCGAGCAGCCGGCGACGGTGCGCGAGCGAGGTCGAGACACCGGTCGGGTTGTGGAAGCTCGGCATCGTGTAGATGAGTCGTACGCCGCCGCGGCCGAGCGCCGCGTCGAGCCGGTCGAGGTCCATGCCGTCGGCGCCCAGCGGCACCGGGACCGAGCGCACGCCCATCGCGGTGAGCGTCCCGAACGCCCACGGATAGGTCGGTGACTCGACGATCGCAGCGTCGCCCGCGTCACAGAAGATGCGCGTCGCGATCGCGAACCCCTGGGTGGCGCCCGCGGTGATGAGGACGTCGTCGGCGTCGGCCTCGATGCCCGCGCGAGCCATGCGCTCGACCAGCGCGCGGCGCAGGTTCGAGTCACCGCGCGGATCGCCGTAGTCGTAGAGCGCGGCGCCTCCTTTGGCGAGCGCGCGCTGCAGGGTCTTGCGGAACTCCTCGTGCGGGAAGAGCGAGGCGTCGGGAATCAGGCGCTCGAAGTGCACCGCGCCCTCGGGCGCCGAGTAGTCGATGCGCGCCGCCGCGGTGGCGCGCGCCGCCTCGCTGGCGCGAGCGAAGACCGGCTCGAACGGGCGCTCCGCGGGCCGGGCGCTGGCGACACCGTTCCGTGTCGGTTCGCGATCGCGCACGAACGTGCCGCGGCCGACGGTCGACTCGGTAAGCCCCAGGTGCTCGAGCTCCCGGTAGGCGGTCGCGACCGTCTCGCGATTCAAGCCGAGCTCCTTCGCGAGCACGCGGATCGGCTCGAGCTTCGCGCCGGGCGCGAGCCGGCCGGCTTCGATCGCACGGCGCAGATAGGCGACGATTTGCGCGGACACCGGCTCGCGGGCGCGGCGCTCGATCGGGATCAGCATGGCGCGGAGGGTAGTTTGGCGGGATTGGCTGGGTCAAATCCCATTCAATCCTGTCAACATCCAGACAATTCGACCAGGACAATCAGGCCAATTGGCCCGGCCCCGGCAGGAGCGCGTTTGCGAAGAACTCCGAGCCGCGCGCGAGCTCCTCGACGTAGCCCCGGACGTCGCTGCGCGCCGGTTCGGCGAGTTCTCGGAACGCGACGATGTGCTCGCTGGGCACGTAGCGGAACGTGAAGTTCACGCGCCGCGTCTCGAAATCGGCCACGCGCACGTCGAAGCGGAAGCCGCGCTTCCGCTCCACGCGCAGCACGCGGTGCAGCGCGCGCTTCTTCCACGCGTCGCCGCCGAAGAGCTGCAGCGACCCGTCGGCGAGCCACTCCTGGGCGATCACGCGCGAGGGCTCGTGCTTCCCGCCGCGACTCACGAACTGGAACAGCGCGCGCTCACCGAGCGACAGCGAGGCGACGGGGCCGGGCTCGAAGTCGCGATGCTCGCCGAGTCGCGCGCAGTCGATCCGCTTCCCATTCTCGATGTGGCTGCCGTAGAGATTCACGAGACAAGTGTTCAGTCGCCACGCACTCGGCAGGTCCGCGCCGCGGAAGCTGCGGCGAGCGCGCCGCTCGAGCTCCGCCACGAGCTTGGCGAGGACCGGCGGATAGGGCTCGGCGGCGATGCAGCGGTCGCGCACGCCCTGCGGCGGGCGGTAGTAGTCGAGACATGCGAACTGCCAGCCGCCGAGCCAGTACACCGGACGGAGCAGCCGGCGCTGCCCGCCGGCCGCGGCCGCGCGCGCCTCCGTGAAGCGCTTCTCCCAGAGCGGACGGATCGACGCGAGCCACTCCGCGATCTCCTCGCGGTCGCGCACGGACGCGAAGCTCGCGTCGTAGTGCAGGCCCGAGTCACCCATGGGCCGGAGCGCGCGGTGAGACGACGCTCTAGGGCGCGGCCTCGAGCACCTGCACGCCGCGCGCGACGAGCCGGCCCTGATCGTCGTATGCCGCGAGCGAGTCACCCTCGGGCCGAACGACCAGGTGCAGGTCGGCCTTCGACGGGGCGCGGATCGCGACGTCGACGGCGCCGTCGTCGCGCAGGCTCATGCTCACGTCCTCGCCGTCCTCGGTGTGCACCATGCGCGTCGTGCCGTCGTTGGCGGCCATCGGATTGCGCCCGGTCCAGAACTCGACGGTGTTCGTGAAGATCATGTCGAAGATCGCCGCGCTCGGATAGATCGGGACGACCATCGTCGCGACGAAGATGCCCCAGCGCGCGAACTTGTTCTCCTCCACCGTCGAGTTCCAGTGATAGAGGCGCGACAGCGTCCAGAAGCTGCCGAAGCAGCCGGTGGAGCCGAAGAGCGTCGACGCGCACACGAGAGTGACGGCGATCACATGACGAGTGGAGTGAGTGGTGCGACGGATTTTCATGGCCGGCAGGCTACCGCGCGAGCGGGAAGCGGTAAAGGCGCGCGGCGTTCTCGAACAAGATTTTTCGCTGATCGCTCGGTGCAATTCCCGCGAGCTGCGGCCGCAGAATTTCGCGCGAGTCAGGCCAGGTGCCGTCGGGATGCGGGAAGTCCGAGCCCCACATCACTGTTTCCGCGCCGATGCGCGCGACATTTTCGAGTCCCGTCCGATCGATCTGGAACGTCGCGAACATCTGCCTGCGCCAGTACTCCGACGGCGGACGCGGGATGAGATCGCGAAACTGATCCTCCCACTCGTAGTCGAAGCGCTCGAGCGCGTAGGGGAGCCAGCCGATCCCCGCTTCGCCGATCACGACCTTCACGTTGGCGTGGCGCTCGAGCGCGCCGCCGAAGATGACCGCGGCGCACACCGCCATCATCGGGATCTGGAACGCGGTCATGTGCGTCGCGAGCCACGGGCGGTAGTGCTTCGGGTCGCTCATGAAGCGCGTGTCCGGGCGCGGACCGATCGTGTGGATGTGCACCGGCAGGCCGGTGTCGTCGGACGCGCGCCAGATCGGCTCCCACGACGGATGCCAGAGCGGCAGCATGTCGTGTGACATGCCGAGCTCCGCGCCGCCGAGCCCGAGGTCCGCGCAGCGGCGCAGCTCGAGGGCCGCGCTCTCGGGCTGCGCCGACGAGAGACAGCCGATGCCGGCGAACCGGCCCGGCGCCTTGCGGCAGAACTCCGCGAGCCAGCCGTTGTAGGTGTGAGTCACGCAGTCAGTCACTTCGAGATCGTCGAGCCGGCTCGCCGCGCCGAGGATTCCGTACACGACCTCGCCGCACACTCCGTCCAGCTCCTGGTCGCGCACGCGCAGCTCGGGAATCGCGGGCCGCATGACGCCGCGCGACTGATCGCGATACAGGCCGTGCTCTGCCATCCGGTCGGAGCGGTGGATCTCGCCCGGGACGTACGGGCGCCCCGCGGAGCCCATCCCGCCGACGAGGCCGAGCGGCGCGCCCTGATGCGAGACCCAGGTGCGGCCGCGCGGTGTGTCGACGACGCGCGGCATGCGCTCGCGCAGCGCCGCCGGTGCGCCATCGCGCCACAGGCTCTCGGGCAGGAGCGGAAAGTCGATGTGGCCGTCCGCGGAGATCATCGGACCCGGAGCGCTCGGCCCGTCCATCGCGCCATCATACTGCGCGCGAAGTGGCGCGGGGCGCGCGTGATAGATTGGCGCAATGTCCTTCCCCGATGTCGCCGCGCATGCGGATCGCTTCGCCGCGGACCCGGAGCTCGCGCTGGCCGTGCGCTTCTGGGACGGCGCGCTGCATCTCGCGGCGGGCTCTGCGCGCGTCGCCCTGCGCTTCGAGCCGGGACGCGCGCCGCGTGTCGAGTCGCGCGCTGGCTCCACCGGCACGCGCGACGTCGAGATCGTGGCCGAGCCCGGCGAGTGGGCGAAGCTGCTCGCGCCGGTGCCGCCGCCGTTCTATCAGGACGTTTTCGGTGCGGCGCTCCACCATCCGGTGTCACTCGGCGGCGACTTCGAGACGTTGTACGCGTACTACCCGGCGATCCGGCGCGTGATCGAGCTGCTGCGCGAGGCGGCGCGATGAGCCCGCGCTTCGACGGAGTCACGGGGCGCTATCTGCACCTGGACGTGGCGGGCGCCGCGTACCGCGTGTACTTCGAGGAAGCCGGCCGCGGCGTGCCGCTCCTGCTGCAGCACACCGCCGGCTCGGACGGCCGTCAGTGGCGCCACGTGCTCGAAGACCCGTGGATCACCGAGCGCTTCCGCGTGATCGCGTGGGACCTCCCTTATCACGGCAAGTCACTTCCGCCCGACGCGCTGCGCTGGTGGGAGCAGCCTTATCGACTCACGCTCGCCTTCTTCCTCGAGTTCATCGAGCGGTTCGCGCGCGAGCTCGCGCTCGAGCGCCCGGTGTTCATGGGCTGCTCGATGGGCGGTCACATCGCGGTCGATCTCGCGCGCTTCCGCGCCGGTCTGTGCCGCGCGGTGATCGGCGTCGAGGCGGCGTCGCGCACGCCGGCGGGCGGCCTCGAGTGGCTCGACCACCCGCGCGTCTCGAACGAGATGAAGGCCGCCCTCATGGTCGGACTCACCAGCCCCACCAGCCCCGAGGCGCGCCGGCGCGAGGTCGGCTGGGGTTACGCCCAGGGGGCGCCCGGGGTCTTCCGCGGCGATCTCGCGTTCTACGCCGAGGAGCACGACCTCACGAACGAGGCGGCCGCGATCGACACGCGACGCACTTCGGTGTACGTGCTCTCCGGCGAGTACGACTGGAGCGCGACGCCCGCGCTGTCGCGCGCGCTCGCCGACGAGATCCCCGGCGCCGAGTTCGTGCTCATGCGCGGCCTCGGTCACTTCCCGATGGCCGAGAGCCCCGAGCGCTTCCGCGCGCATCTGGTGCCGGTGCTCGAGAAGATCCTGGCGCGCGGCTAGTCGGGCGGAGTCACGAACAGCTCGAGCGCGCCCACGTCGCAGAACGGCGCGACCCCGACGTTGACGCGCGGCCAGTCGCCGCGCTCGGTGTCGCGCGCGTCGAGCGGCTCACAGGCCACTGCGCCCCCGGCTTGATCGATCGCCGGGCTGCCCAGCTTCAGTCCGAGCGTCGGCGGGCCGTTGGACGCCTTGTTGGTCGCCAAACGGTCGAGTTTCGGGTCGACCGCCTTCAGGCCCGTCGTCATCGGAGTCTGGTCGCCCGTCGTCGGGGACAAGAGGCAGGTGCCATCGCGATCGATGTTCCCGCCCAGCGAGATCACCGGCTCGGGTGAGTTCGGGTCGCAGGCGCGCTTCGCGTCGCCCAGGATCGAATTGGAGACCGTCGCCTGCCCGTCGTCCGTCGTGGAGAGCGTGCTGCCGGCCTTCGCGCTGTTGTTCGCGATAGTGCAGTTGTTCAGCCGGGCGCTCGCGCTAGCGCCGAGGTCCAGCGCGCCGCCCGCGAGCTTCGCCTTGTTCTGACTCAACGTGACGTTGGTGAGCACGAGGTCGTTCGGATCCGCGCTACCGAGCGCCGAGATTCCGCCGCCGCGCCGCACCGCCGAGTTCAGTGCCAGGGTCGAGTCGCGCAGCGTGAGCTGTCCCTCGTCGATGGCGATCGCGCCGCCGTCCTTGCTGGACTGACTGCGCGCGACGATCGTGCACGTCATGTTTGCGGTCGTGTTCGCGTCCTCGAGCAGCACCGCGCCGCCCGAGCCGAACGACTTGCAGCCCAGGAACGCGACGCTGTTGGCGCGCAGGTCGCCCTGAACGCGCAGGCAGCCGCCGCCCTCCGCCTCGTTCGGGTCCGCGGGCTTGGGCGAGCGCCCGTTCTCGACCGTCAGGTGCAGGAGCTGGAGATGCGCGCCGTTCCGCACGTCGAACACGCGGTCGCCGAGCTTGCTGCCGTCGATGATCGTCGCGTCGCGATTGCTGCCGACGATGCGCAGGTTCTCGGTGACGTCGAGATCGCCGGTCGCGGCCGCGTCTTCGCCGGCGCCCTGACGCTGCCGACCGATGACGCCACTGTTGCTCAAGAGGATCCGGTCGTCACCGGGGTGGTGATTCGCCGTCTGGATCGCGGCGCGCAGCGTGCACTTCTGCCGCGGCGGCGTGAAGGGAGGGTTGTTGGGGTCGGGATCCGGGCGCACGTCCTTGCGCACGTCGCACACGTCGTCGCTGAGATCCGCATCGGGAAGATCGTCGTCGCGATCGACCGAGTAAGTCGCGAAGGTCGTGCCGGAGATCGGGAAGTTCGGGTCCTGACAGACGATCGTGCGCGTGATGTCGAAAGTCTGGTCCGTGATGTTTCCGGCGCGGTCTCTGCCACGAACGACGATGCTGTTCGCTCCGGGAGAGAGCGCGATCCGTTTGCTGTACGCGTCATTCGGGTCCAGCTGGAAGCCCGACACCCCGAAGCCGCGCACGAAGAGCTGGCCGACGAAGTTCGGGTCGTTGTCGCTCATCGCCCCCGCGATCCGCACGGAGGCGAAAGGACTCACGATGTTCGGATCGCTCGGGTTGGGCAGCGGCCCCGGGTGAGTGAGCACGGCGCTGACCGCCGGCTTCAAGTCGTCGAACGTGACCGTGACCTCTTCGAACTGAGTACCGTTGTCGTCCGTCGCCGTGACCCGGACGACGCTGTTGCCCTCGAACGGAACGAGGTTCGGGTCGGTGACGTTGACGAAACCCGCGTTGGTCGCGGTGAAATGGCTCAGGTCGTTCGGATCATCCTGCGTCGCTGGAGTTGCGGCGTCTCCGTTCACGGTCACGGACACCGTGAGTGCCCCCGAGCCCGTAACCGTCGCGCTGACGGTCTTGCTGTTCGTGAACGCGCGGTCCGCGGGCGAGATGTTCGTGATCGTGGGCGCGGCGAGCGCGATCGCGGGGCAGATCAGCGGCAGGACGGCGCAAAGACTCCAGCGCATGCTCGGGGGGCTCCTCGTGAGCGCAGGATCGTAGCCGTTCTCGTGCCGGAGGAGAAATGCGAGAGACTTGCGCCGAGCCTGCGCGCTAGCTGCGCGCGCGCAGCAGGTCGCGAATCTCGGTCAGCAGGGCTTCCTGCGGCGTCGGCGCCGGCGCGGCCGCCGCCTTCGGCTTTCGCACCGCGTTCACCGCGCGCACCAGCAGGAACACGCAGAACGCGACGATCAGGAAGTCGACCACCGTCTGGATGAAATTTCCATACTTCAACAGCACCGGCGCCTCCGCGGTTCCGCCGATTTGCGCCGCGAGCGTCGAGAAGTTGAGCCCGCCCATCACGACGCCGATCACCGGCATCAGCACGTCCCCCACGATCGACGTGACGATCTTCCCGAACGCCGCGCCGATGATCACGCCGACCGCCAGGTCGATCACGCTCCCCCGGTTGATGAAGTCCCGGAATTCGCTGAACACGCTCATCGCTTCGGTCCCTCCATGAAATTCCAGCGCAGACCGTTCAGGTCGGTGGCCGAGAACATCTTCGCGCCCCAGGTCTGCACTGCGGGCGCGGTCGGATCGCCGCCCGCCCGGCGGATCTGCTCGAATAGCGCGCTCGAGTCACTCACCGTGAGTGACAGCTCGACCCCGTCGAAGCGGCCGCCGCCGGGGCGCAGCCCGACGCGACTCTCGCCGGCGCGCACCTCGGCGTACTCCGGCTGCGCGGCGCTCGTCCACTCCTGCAGGGCACGGCGCGCGACCGGATCCCAGTAGCCCTGGAAGTGGAAGCCGAAGACCTTGCGGTAGAACTCGACGCTCGCGACCACCTTCGGAACCGCGAGCGTCACTTGCAGTGAGGCGCCCTCGAACATCGCGCTCATAGTCTCACTTCTCGCGCTCGAGCGTGGCTCTGATTTTCGCGAGCTCGCCGCGCCGCGCGGAATCGAACTTCGGATAGTCGACACCGAGACCACGCAGCGTCTCGACCAGCACGGCGGCAACCACCAGGCGCGTGAACCATTTGTGGTCGGCGGGGACGACATACCACGGCGCGCACTCGGTCGAAGTGTTCCGCACCATGTCCTCGAAGGCGTCCTGATACTTGCCCCAGAGCGCGCGCTCGGCGAGGTCGCCCACCGCGAATTTCCAGTTCTTGTCGCGGTCCTCGAGGCGCGCGAGGAAGCGGCGCCGCTGCTCCTTCTTCGACATGTGGAGCAGCACCTTCACCACGGCGACACCGTTTCGGGTCAGGTAGCGCTCGTGCGCGACGATGTCCTCGAAGCGCTCGCGCCAGATGCGCTTGCCGACGAGCTTCTTCGGCAGCTGCTCCGCCTCGAGCAACTCGGGGTGAACCCGCACCACGATCACCTCTTCGTAGTACGAGCGGTTCCAGATGCCGATCCGCCCGCGCTCCGGCAGACAGCGCGAGGAGCGCCACAGGAAGTCGTGGTCGAGCTCCTCGTGCGACGGCTGCTTGAACGACCAGACCTGGCAGCCCTGCGGGTTCACGCCGGACATCACGTGGGCGATCGTGCTGTCTTTGCCCGCGGTGTCGATGCCCTGGAACATCGCCAGCAGCGCCCAGCGGTCTTGCGCGTAGAGCTTCTCCTGCAGATCGCGCAGAGCATCCAGCCCCTCGGCGAGTCCCTTCGCGGCCTCCTCGGCCGACTCGATGCGCGCGGTGTCGCCCGGATCCACGTGGCGCAGGCGGAAGCGCGCGCCGTCCTCGATCCGATAGCGCTCCGCGAGCGCGCGCAGGCTCGTCTGCTTGGGCATGTCTCCGGGGCGAGTCTATCGCGCGGCGGCGCCGCGAGCGCGCCAATGCGCGGCGACGTGCGCATACTGCCCGTGTGTCTCCGAAACGCGCCGCCGCAGGCCTACGAGGGTGTCGAAGACCGACTCGCGCAGGGCTGCGCGCCGGAACACCAAGGGCAGGATGCCGCCCGGATCGGCGATCATCGTGTAGCTGACACGTGTCTGTGTCAGGTCGAGCGCTACGAGCTCGAACTCGCCCTCGAGCTGCGCCATGCGCACACGGCCCGCAACCGGCGGCATCGAGGCGTCCTCCTGGCTCGCGAAGTTCACGCGGAGTCGCCCCGCTTCGATGACGCGCGCCTCGCCGTGGAGGACCACGTCGCGATCCTTGGCTGGCCACGGCGCGCGGAGCACTTGATACACGAGCTGCGCCGAGTCGCTCTCGCTCGCGAGCACGCGGCTCTCGCGGCAGTTCCACATCCACTTCGGCTGCGCCGGCACGTCGAGGATCACGGCCAGGATCTCGTAGGCGTCGGCAGGGATCTCGACCTCGCCGCGAAGGTCTGGCAGCGCGCGGCCCTCGACGTCGCGCTCACTCAGGTCGATTCCGTCGTCGCGGTAGAGCGCGCGCCAGCTCTCGTCGGCGCGCGCCGCTGCCGCCGAGCACGCGGCGACGAGCGAGAGCAGCCACGCGAGCGCGGCGCTACGCGGGCTTCTCGAGCAGGAACGCGACGTAGCGCGAAGCACGCCGTACCTCGCCGTGTGCGCGCATCAGCTCGACGAGCTGCGACCACTCGTCGGGACGGATGCGCGTGAGACCCGGCCGGATCCTGGACCAGAGCGCCCGACCCGCGCGCGTGTTCCCCGTGCGCGCGAGGAACGTCGCGATGTGTTGGAAGCGCCCGATCACCGGGCCGGTCCAGTCGCGGAACGCGCGCTCGCGAAAGCCGAGCTCGCTCATGATCGCGCGGTAGCGCGCGAGCGGCTCGAACTCCGAGAAGCGCCACGTGTCGCGCACCAGGCGCTTGCGGTCGAGCTCCTCGATGCGCTCGGGCCGCGCGTCGCTCCAGGCGAAGTCGACGAGCGCCAGCCGTCCGCCGGGGCGGAGCAGGCGCCAGCTCTCCTCGAGGAACGCGCGGCGGCCCTTGGCGCCGAAGTGGAACGCGGCCTCGAGACACAGAATTGCGTCGAACGAGCCGTCGCCGAGATCGACGTCGCCGCTGCGCGCGGGCAGACGAGTCACGTCGGCGACCGCGAAGCGCACGCGCGGGTCATCGCCGCTTCGGATCTGCGCCTCGGCGACGTTCTCGGGCAGGAGGTCGAGGCCGACGGCGTCGGCGCCGCGCGCCGCGATGCTCGCGGTCGTACCGCCGCGGCCGCAGCCCGCGTCGAGCACGCGCTCGCCGGGCACCGGCGCGAGCAGATCGAGCGCGCGCGCGACCAGGCGGCGCTGGAACGGCGCCATGCCGAACACCAGCCCCGGCAGCGCCGCCAGCGGATAGTAGCCGAGGTTCACGAGCTCTCCCCAGCCCCACGCTTCGAGCGCGCGGAACGCGGCGCTCGAGCCGTCGTAGGCGCCGCGAACCGTCTGCTCGTCGCTCACCGGCGAAGCATACGCGAGTTGACTCTTGGCCCGTGCTTCCGCCATAGATGATGGCCAATGAAAGCTCGCAGCCTCGCGCTTCTCGTCGCCGCGCTTGCGTGCGCAGCGGCGCTGCAGGTCGCGCACGCCGCGGAAGCCGTCGCGCTGCCCGACCGCAAGGAAGTCGAGGACGCCCTGCCCGAGGGCGGCTCGCTCACCGGGCGGGAGATCTTCGATCGCTTCCTCGACAACCGGCTGCACTCGGCCGTCCAGTACCAGACGGTGATCTCGCGCGATCCCGGCGGGAACGAGCAGCGCTTGCGCTTCTGGGTGCGCTGGAAGGACTACCGCGACAAGGACAAGAAGGCGGTCGACGGCGTGCTCGCGAAGACGCTCGTGAAGTTCGAAGACCCGGAGGACATGCGGCAGACCGGGTTTCTCATGGTGGTGAACGAGGACCGCTCCAACGATCAGTTTGTCTGGTCGCCGGCGACGGGCCGCGTGCGGCGCGTGCAGCTGCGTGGGGTCGGAGTCATGGGGACGGACTACACGTTCGACGACATCGCCTGGAAGAACGTCGAGGACGCGGAGTACCGGCGCCTGCCCGACGAAATAGTCGACGGCGTGCCGGTGTACGTGATCGAAGTGACTGCGAAGCCGTTCGTCGACTCGGCGTACAAGACCGCGCGCACCTGGCTCGACAAGGAGCACTACGTGCCGCTGCGCGCCATCTACCGCGACGCGAACGGCGTCGATCTGCGCGAGATGCACGCCGTGGCCTCGAGCATGCACGACTTCTCCGGGACATGGATCGCGACCGAGTCGACCATGTCGAACCTGAAGGAGAAGACCTCGACGACGATCATCGTCGAGAAGCTCGACGCGAACGTCGCCCTCTTCGACCGCCACTTCTCAACCCTGCAGCTCACGCTGCGCCGCTAGGAGACGACCCATGCGACGGACCGCGCTCGCCATCGCCATTGTGAGTCTCGCGCTCGGCACCACGGCCTGCCCCGATAAGGGCCCCATGCAGAAGGCCGGCGAGAAGATCGACGAGACCGTCGACAAGGTGACTCATCCGGGCGAAGGCACGATGGAGAAGGCCGGCCGGAAAACCGGCGAGGCCGTCGACAGCGCCGAGGACGCGGCGAAGGACGCGGTCAAGGGCGACAAGTAGCTCAGGCGGCGTCGCCGGACGCGCGCTGCGCGCGCTCGGCGAGCGCCTCCGCGATCTGCGACGCCCGCGGCTTCACCAGGTACTCGAAGCGCGCGACCAGCGCCGGCAGCATGAACACGTCCGTCGCCAGGCACAGTGCCATCGTGATCCCGGTGAGATAGCCGAACTGCTGCAGGGTCGCGAAGCTCGACGCGATCATCACGAGAAAGCCCGTGATCTCCATGGTCGAGGTCACGACCATGGCGCGACACACTTCGCGCGTGCACTCGACGATGCCTTCCTCTACGGGCACGCCCTCCGCGCGGCGGTGGCGGAACGCCTGCAGATAGTGGGACGTGTCGTCGACGGTGATGCCGAGCGCGACCGAGCCGATCAAGCTGATCGGGATCGAGAGCGGCGCGACGCCAGCGCCGAGCGCCCCGTAGAAGAGGAACACCGGCAGCACGTTCGTGGGCATGGCCAAGACGCCGAGACCCAGGCTGCGGAACACGGTGATCACGATCACGAGACAGAGCACGATCGTGAGCGTCAGCTGCGAGACCTGATTGCCCGCGATGCCGTCGGCGCCGCGGTTGATGCGGATCGCGTTGCCCGTGACGTCGGCATGTATGCCTTCCGGCAGCTTCTCGGCGTCGAGCTCGCGGTGGATCGCATCCTCGAGGTCGCGCAGTGCCGCGGAGCCTAGCCGGTCGGAGCGCACCAGCAGGTTCGCGCTCGAGTGATTCGAGGTGGAGAACGTGCGCAGCTTCTCCTTCGGGATCATGAACATCAGCTCTGCCAGCTCGCCGCGCGTGTCGGGGATGCGCGCCTCGGCGCGATCGCCGTTCTCGAGCGCTTGGTGTGCGACCTTCACGAGATCGGCGGCCGAGACCACCGCGGTGACTCCCGGGAGCTTCTCGATGCGCGCTTCCAGCCGCTCGACGGCGCGCAGCGCCTCGGGCTCGCGGAACGTCCCTTCGTTCTGGCCCTCGAGCACCACGTAGATCGGCACGGCGCCCGTGAGCAGGTGATTCACCGCGTCGAAATCCTGGCGCACCGCGGAGCTCTGGCGGAAGAACGTGATGAAGTCCGTATCGGTGACGATGCGCGGCATCAGCAGGCAGGCGACCGTTGCGCAGCCCGCCCAGAACAGGAGCACCCCGTTCTTGTGCCGGATCTGCCACGCGGCCAGGCGGCCGAGCCAGCCCTCGATGCTGTGTTCGAAAGCCTCGGCGAGGCGCGTCTGCGGCGAGAACAGAGGCTTCCCGGACTCGCTGTAGAGCGGAAGCAGACTGAGGAGCGCAGGCAGGCCCGTCAGCACCACGATGGTGATCACGGCGACGCCGAAGACGCAGTAGCCGCCGAGCTCGTTCGTCGCGGGTATCTCGTTGATCAGGAGCGCGGCGAAGCCGACGATCGTCGTGAGTCCGGCGATCAGCACGACCTCCGACGTGTAGTTCAGTGTGCGCAGCGCCGCCTCACGCGAGGTCTTGCTCTTCTCGGCGAACTCCTGATAGCAGGCGTAGCTGTGCACTCCGGTCACGCCGCCGATGCAGACCAGCGCCGGACCCATGACGAGTGTGATCAGGTTCATGTTGGAGCCGACGATGGCCATCGCGCCGTACGCCCAGAACACGGACATCAGGTTGAACAGCAGCGGCACGAGCGTGCCGCGCACCGAGCCCGTCATGAGATACAGCGCGACTACCGAGACGACGACCGCCGTCGGCACGAGCCGCAGCAAGTCGTGCACGAGCAGGATGTGCGCCTGCGCGCGGATGTGCGGCCGGCCGGTGACGTGGAACCTCACGCCCGGGCGCGTCGCGTCCTCGAGGATGCGCGCGATGTTGCCGTCGAGGTCGCGTTTCACGAAGTCGTCGTCGCTCATCGCGCTGAACGTGACGTTGATCGCGGCGGCGCGGCCGTCGCGCGAGACGATCGTCTTCGGGTAGAGGGGATCCGCGAGCGCGCGCTTGCGCAGGTCGGCGAGCGCTGCCGGATCGCTGGGCACGGTGTCGATGAAGCGGCCCATCTCGACCGCCTCGTTCTTCGCGTTCCAGCGGTAGGTGTACACGTCGACCAGGCTCTCGGTACCGCGCACGCCGGGCAGCTTCTGGATCTGGTCGCTGACACTTCGCAGTGTCGCGAGGCTCGGCTGCGTGAAGACGTCGTCCGTCTCCATCGCGATCACGAAGATGTCGTCGTCGCCGAAGTCGAGGATCGCGCGTTGGTAGACGGGCTCGCCGGGATCGTCCTCGACCAGAAGCGGCTCGCTCGAGGCGTCGATGCCGATGCGGAAACCGAGCGGGTGGGGGCGGACCATCGCGACGCCGAAGCCGAGCGTCATGAGCGCGATCACCGCGAGCACCGTGCGCGGAAAGTCGACGATCCACGTCGGCCGGAACAGCGCGACCGCCGCTCCGAGGCCGAGCACCGCCGCGCTCGCGAGACCGAAGTGGAGGGCGGTCAGCACTTATGCGATTCCGAAACGACGCTCGAGCGCGTACTCGAGCAGGATCGCGAGATACTCGCCGAGCGGCGGGCATTCGATGCCCGTGCCCGCCAGCGCCGCCGCGGTCTCTCGGTCGTCGAAGAGCTGCTCGCCGAGCATGTACGGCACGTGCGTGCGCATCACCTGTGCGCCGAGCGCGAACAAGCTCGCGAGCTCGGGCGTCGCGTCGTCGGGGGAGACGATGCGCGGCACGGCGACGGTCGGCAGGCCGCGGAGCGCGAGCCAGCCGTTCACGATCGGCTCGGCGCGCCCCAGGATCTCGGCGATCGAAAGCGAGCGCGCGGGACCCGCCGAGAGTGAGTAAGTCGCGTCAACCGCCTCCGGCCGCGCGCCGAGCGCGACCAGCGCGTCGCACACGTAGTCGACGGGCACTGCGTCGATGCGCACCTCGGGCCGGCACGGCAGGAGACTCGTCTTGCCGTAGATCACCCACTTGAACGGGTCGTAGAGCACCCGGAAGTGCAGCGTGCGCCCGGTTCGCGAGTCACCGACGATGATGCTCGGGCGGTACACCGTCGTGCGCAGGTCCCGCGCCGCGTCGCGCACGAGCTGCTCGGCTTCCCACTTGCTCTCCTCGTAGGCGTTGTGGAACGGCGGGCGCGCGTCGCTATCGCGCACCCCGAAGATTCCCGCGCGATCGCCCGCGACGTACGCGGTCGAGACGTGGTGCAGGTGCGCGCCCGCGTCGCGCGCGAACGCGAGCACGTTGCGCGCGCCCGCCACGTTGATGCGCCGGGCCTCGTCGAGGTCGAGGTCGAAGCGCGTGCTCGCGGCGGCGTGCACGACCGCGCGCACCTCGCGGCACAGCTCCGCACGCGTCGCCGCTCCCAGACCGAGATCGGACGCGCGCATGTCCCCGGCCAGCACGCGCACGCGCGCGGCGCTGCTCGGCTCGATCCCCGCGTTCGCCGCGAGCTCGTGAGCGCGCTGCTCGAGCTCGGCGCGATCGCGCGCGCGCACCACACAGAAGAGCGTCGCCCCGGGCGCTGCCGCCAGCAGGCGCGGCAGGAGCTCACCGCCGACGAGGCCGGTCGCGCCCGTCAGCAGGATCCCCCCGTCCGTCCAAGAACTCATCGACTCCCCAGCGGCGCATTTCCGCGCGGACGGGTGACCGACCGCGCCGAGAGTAGACCACGACCCGGAGGGGTCGGTGCAAGCGGATCGAGGGAAGGACGGAGCGCTGCGTTAGAAGTGCTGGAGCTCCCCGTGGAGGACCGCGTCGGTCGTCGGTCTCGCGGTGCGCGCATCGGCCTCGGCGGTGACCGCGACTGCGCCCGTCACGTCGATGGTGCGGGGCATCTCCGTCAGCAGCTGGGCCTCGCCGTCCTTCGACACTTCGAGCACGCCGGCGCGCAGCGGCGCGCCGTCCGCGTCGGTGAACCAGAGCACGTAGACCTTGCCCGCGTCTGGCGCGCGCATCGCGGTGGCCCGCAGGTAACAGCCGCCGCTGTGGTAATCCCAGTAGAGGTGGCCGTGGCCTTGGAAGCCGAGGCCCGGCCCCGAGAGCTCGATCGCGCGCATGTACGGCGAGCCGATCACGTCGAGCGCGGCGTGCCGCACGTGCGCGTCTGCCTCCGCGCTCGCGACGCGAATCCGTGTCGCGAGCGCGGTGGCGCCGGCCGCAAGCACGGCCGCGACTCCCGCCGCCAGCGCGCTGCGTGCCCAGCCACCGCGCGCGCTGCGCCCTCGGGCCTCGAATGCCTGCGGCTCCGCGAGCCGCGTCTCGAGCGCGATCCGCGCCGCAAGCGCGCGGCGCGCGCTCTCCGGCGCGGTCACGGGCGCCACCTCGGTCGCGAGCCACGCGACCAGCGCCTGTGCTTCGGCGAGCGCGCCGAGACAGCGCGGACAGCCGTCCGCGAGGTGCACGCGCAGCTCGTCGCGCTCGGGCCCGTCGAGCTCCTCGGCCGCGAGCAGGAAGAGCAGCTCGCTTCGCTCGTCGCAGGTCAACGAAGACCTCCGTTGCCCGGAGTCATCAGCAGACCGCGCAGGCGCAGCAGCGCGCGCCGGATGCGCGTCTTCACCGTGCCGAGCGGTTCGCCCAGCTGCGCGGCGATCTCCGCGTGAGACAGTCCGTCGAAGAACGAGAGAGTCACTGCGCGCCGCTCGGACTCCGAGAGCTCGCAGAGCGCCGCGCGCACCTGACGGTTCTCCTCGCCGGAGACCGCGGCCGCGAGCGCGTTCGGCGCGCGGCCGTCGCCGCCGAGCTCCGCGGCGAGCGCGGAGGGGCCGCCCGCGTCCGCCAGCAGCGTCTCGCGCCGGCGGCGCAGTCGCAGGCGGTCGAGCGAGCGGCTGCGGGCCAGCTGGACGAGATAAACCCGCGCGCTACCGCGCTCCGCCGCGTAGCGGCCGCTCGAACGCCAAAGCTCCCAGAACACCTCTTGCAAGACTTCCTCGGCCTCTGCGTGACTGCGCAGGATCCGCAGACACAGCGCGAAAACCAGAGACGCATGTCGGAGGTAGAGCGCGTCGAGCGCGGAGGCATCGCGCCGCGCCACGAGCTCCATCAGGGTCAGGTCGTCGCGGCCTTCTGCCACCGGCTCTCGCTCCGCCCGCGCACCCAGTAGAGATGCCTTGCCAGCCGCCATGCGAGCCCACGAGCCCGCCTCCGACCCCGACCTCCGCGACTTCCTACGTCGCGGGCCGCGAGCGCGGATTTCGGGCCGCCGAAGCTTACACCGATCGGTCAGAGTTGTGCGGCTGGCTGGGCACGAGCTTCCGCGGCTGTCGTCTGCTGGCCGCGGGACTTTAGCCCGAGTGACTAGAGAATCTCGTCCCAGGCCGCGCGCTCGGCGTCGAGCGGCGCGTGCACCAGCTCGCAATTGCGGTCGAAGACCAGCGTCGCGCGCTGCGCATGATCGTACGCGGGCCAGCCGGGCAGGCTCGCGTGCGACGGCTGACCCGAGCGCGCGAAGGCGATCCAGGCGTCCATCATGCGCGCCGCCAGTGCGTCGGCGTCCGGGCCCTTGCCCGCGAAGCGGTCCATCGTCGGCGCGTCGAGCGTCCCGAAGACGAACGGCAGCTCGAGCGCGTGGCACGAGCCGAGCGTACCGCGGCGCGCCGGTGACTCCCAGGTGAAGAAGTACATGTAGGTGCGCGGCTCGTGCGGCTGCTGACTCTCGGCGAGCCGGATCGCCGGGATTCTGAACGTTCGGTCGGACTCGATCGCGTCGAGCAGCTCGCCGGGCTCCACCGAGGCGCGGCCGGTGCGCGCCTGACGGTATGTCTCGACCACGCGCTCCGCGTGCGACTCGTGGGCGCGCAGCGCCGAGAGGCTCGCGCGCACGCGCTTCGCGAGTGACTCCTCCGAGAGAGACGCGCTCTCCGCGACGCCCATGCGGAACAGCTTCGACTCGTCGCGGTTCGAGCCGACGAGCAGCGCCACGCCCTTCGCCGCGCCCTCGCGCACCGCGTCGAGCGGGGGCTTGGGCAGCGTCGCGGGATCGACGGTCGGGCAGAACGCGAGCTGGCCGAGCGCGCGCCGCTCCGCCATCACCGCCGTCTGCGCCTCGATCAGCTTCGCCGCCGGCAGCGCCCGCAGCTTCGCGAGCTCCGGCGTCGATTGACCGAGCGCCGCCAGCAGGGCCGAAGTGACTCGCGCGGCGCTCTCGCGCGTGTGCACGTTGTGCGCCGCGCCGCTCTGCGGGATCGCGGCGCGGAACAGGCCGCGCGCCCCGGGCATGCCGAGCAACGTGGCGACCGCCATGCCGCCCGCGCTCTCGCCGAAGATCGTGACTTGCTCGGGATCGCCACCGAAGGCACGGATGTTGTCGCGCGTCCAGCGCAGCGCCGCGATCTGGTCGAGCTGACCGATGTTTGCGTCGCAACCGGGCAGGTGGAGATACCCGAGCGCGCCGAGCCGGTAGTTGATCGTGACCACCACGACGTCGCCGCGCTCCGCCAGCGCTCCACCATCGTAGAGCGCCTGCGAGCCCGAGCCGGTCGTGAAGCCGCCGCCGTGGATCCAGAACATCACCGGGCGCGGCGCGCCGTCGGCGCTCGGTGTGTAGACGTTGAGATACAGACAGTCCTCGTCTTGCGGCCCAACGGCCATGCCGGGCAGCGCGCTGGGCGGCTGCGGCGCGGACGGGGCGAAGTGAACCGCCGGGCGCACGCGCGACCACTGCGGCGCGGGCTCGGGCGCCCGCCAGCGGCGCTCGCCGACGGGCGGCGCGGCGAACGGAATGCCGAGGAAGCGCTCGTGGCTTCCGCGGCGCTCGCCCTCGATCTTGCCGGACACGGTTTCGACGATCACGCCCATGACTTACTCCCCGTCCTTCAAGCGCCCGAGCTCGTCGCGGAGCTCGGGGCCGTTCACGCG
>Ga0326726_10002122_pt1 | contig 18356 bp, 10 predicted proteins | sample MHFenrmetagenome_2_FD_207603 | JGI IMG/M metagenome (GOLD analysis project Ga0326726, IMG submission 207603) | Lab enriched peat soil microbial communities from Michigan Hollow, Ithaca, NY, United States - MHF15MN | ecosystem: Environmental > Terrestrial > Soil > Wetlands > Peat | place: USA... | reverse complement strand
ATACCACTCGAGCGGGTTCAGCGTGATCTCATCGGCCGACCGCTCGCCCGCCAGCACCGACGAAAGGAGGATGCGGTTGTAGTTGACGTGCGTCTCATCACCGAACACCGTGATTGCGAACTGCGGTGAGTGCTTCAGGATCTGCTCAACGCAGGCAACACCCGCCATGCCATTGCCAACGACGACGAGCCTTTTCATGGTGAGGGCTCCACGCGTACAGCGCATTGTTTGTAGTTGGGTTCCCGGGAAATCGGATCGAACGAGCTTTGCGTCGCCTGGTTGGCGTTGGCTTCGGCCCAGTGAAACGGGACGAAGACCTGGCCTGCCGCGATCGTCTCCGTCAATCGCAGCTCCAGGTTGTGGATCGTCCCGCGACGCGAGACGACGTTGACGCGCTGCGAGGGCTTCAGGTGGAGCGCGCGCCCGTCGCGAGGGTTCATCTCGAGCCACGCCCGAGGCGACAAGCGCTCCAGAATGGCGACACGGCCGGTCTTGGTCCGCGTGTGCCAGTGCTCGACGGTGCGCCCCGTATTGAGGACGAAGGGGAAGGCCGCGTTCGGCGGCTCGGGGAACATCTCCCAGCGCGTGGGAATGAGTTGGGCCGTCCCCTCTTCGGTTTCGAAGCGGCCGTCCGCGTAGAGGCGGCGCGTCCCGCCGGGCTCGGCGGCGCCGTCCGCATATGGCCACTGGATGCCGCCCGAGGCTTCGATCGCTTCGTACGTCATCGCGGAGTAGTCGCAGAGACGTCCCTTCGAGACCCGTTTCCATTCCTCGAAGGCGTCGACCGGCGCCGTCCATCCAGGAAACAGCTCGTCGCGGCACCCAAGCGCCGACGCGACATCGAGGAAGATGCTGAAATCGGAGCGGGCTTCTCCAGGCGGATCAACCGCGCGATTGACCTTGCTGACGCGTCGTTCCGAATTGGTGTACGTGCCTTCCTTCTCGCCCCAGATCGCGGCCGGGAGCACCAGGTCGGCGAATTCGCCCGTCGGCGTCGGATGAAAGCCGTCCTGAACGACGAGAAACTCCACGGTTTCGAGCGCCTGGGTCAGCACGCCGAGATTCGGAAACGACACGATCGGGTTCGTGGCGATGATCCACAGCGCGCGAACGCGCTTTTCGAGGGCCGCCTCGATGATGTCCGGATAGGCCAGCCCGCGCGCGGACGGTATGCGATCGACCGGGACCTTCCAGAGATCCGCGAGTTCCTGGCGATGAGCCGCGTCCTCGAACTTTCGATAGCCCGGCATCGACGATGTGAAGCCGGCCTCGCGCGTGCCCATGGCATTGCACTGTCCGGTGATGGAGAAGGGCGCCGCGCCGGCGCGGCCGATGTTGCCGGTGATGAGCGCGAGGTTGTTGATCGCGTTGACCGTCTCCGTTCCCTTCGAGCTGTGGTTGACGCCCATCGTCCAGCCGATGAACGCCGCGCGTGCGTTGCCGTACAGCGAGGCCGTGCGAAACAGCAGCTCGACCGGAAGGCCCGTGATCTCCGAGACCTTCGCCGGTGTGTACTCGCGAATCGATTCGTACAGCGCGTCGAAGCCGCGCGTATGCCTGTCGATGTACGCGTGATCGATGAGATCGCTTTCGATCAGGATGTGGATGATCCCGTTGATGAGGGCGAGATCGGAGCGTGGCCTGACAGGGAGATGGAGGTCGGCCAGCATGGCCGTTTTCGTCACGCGCGGATCGGCGACGATGAGCGTCTTGCCAGGATTCGCCTCGAGGCGCTGCCAGAGAATGGGATGGTTGTCGGCGATGTTCGCGCCGATGAGCAGGATGACGTCGGCGCGCTCGAGATCCTCGTACGCACCAGGCGGGCCGTCGCTCCCGAACGACCGCTTGTAGCCGGACACAGCCGTGGACATGCACAGCGTCGTGTTGCCGTCGTAGTTTCTCGTGCCGAGGCCAAGCTGCGCCAGCTTGCCGAGCGCGTAGAACTCTTCGGTGACGAGCTGGCCGGTGCTGATAATGCCGACGGCGTCGTGGCCGTGCCGCCGCTGCACGTCACGAAATCGCGACGCCATCTCGCGGAGCGCGTCGTCCCATCCGACGCGATGGAACTTCGATTTCCGCGACGCGCGATACAGCGGCTGGCGTGCGCGCGTGGCCACATGAATCGTCTCGTGCTCGGACAAGCCCTTCGGGCAGAGCACGCCGGCGTTGACAGGATGCTCCGGATTGCCGCGAACGCTGACCGCGCGGCCGTTCTTGACGCCGATGAACATCCCGCACCCGACCGAGCAGTAGCCGCAAGTCGTCGGCACCCAGCGATCGGGCACGCGGCCGGCCGACGTGTACCCGGCGGCTTCGTCGTTTGCGTACGCGTAGCGTTCGGCCCGCGTGTCGAGACCCAGTACGCGCCTCAGATTCACGCCGCCTCGCTTCCGAGATAGGGCGCGGCCGGATGCTTCGGCACGGCGCTGACGAAGAACAGATAACGGCCGATGACTTCGCCCGCCAGTGCCAGCCCGAACGACGCCCAGAGAACGGGCGCGCTCGACGTGAAGAGCGGCAGCGCGATGGCGCCGAGCGCCAGCAGGACGCCTCGCGCGATGAACGGGCGCCGCAGCGTCGTCGAGAGGAGACGCGACGACGCCTGGAGCTCGACGGTGTCCGCGCCGCTCAGACGGAACAGCTTCAGCGCAAGGACCACGAACTGCGCGCCGGCCATCGCGGCACAGGCGACGGCGAGCCACCGGGAGTTTCCGGTGCCGGCGGCTGCCGCGAACAACGGTCCGAGCGTCAGCGCCGTCAGGTTGAACTGCACGAGCGTGAGCGATGTGTTCCACGCGGGGCGTGACGGCACGCGATAGATGCACGCGCTCGCGGTCACGCCGCCGAATCCCAGCAGAAACGTGATGCCGCCAAGGGCCGGTCCGGCGCTCCACTGCATCCAGAGCGCCGCGGCGTACACGCACGCGACCGCGGAGAAACCCGTGAACAGCGCCACTTCGCGGCTCAGCCACGACCGGCGCCACATCTTGAGCGCGCGATACGCGTAGATCGGCCGGCCGAGGTGCAGCGTCGACGCGGCGAGCGCGAGCATCGCGACCAGCAGCGACGTCCAGGCGGCCGCGCCGAGGCCCGTCGACGCACCGGCCAGCTGCAGGATCCAGATCGCCGCGAATGCGCCGACCGACAGCTGCGTGAACACCGTCATCACGACAAGCGGCCAATGCGGCTCGCCCGGCTTCACGTGCACAAGATCCACGGGCTTCGCGTTTGGCGCAAAGCTCCCGGGCATCGTGATGCGTGTCGTCGACACGCTCTGATCGCCGGACGGGAAACCTGTTCGAGACGCTGACGCCCCGGCCGTCGCGCGCCACGTTTTGACATTGACGATCTCGATTTGAATCGCGCCACTGGGACAGGCGGACACGCAGGCGGGCGCCTGGCCAAGCCCCAGACGGCCGTGACACATGTCGCACTTCCCGACCACGCCACGCTCCGGGTTGTACTGCGGCACGCCGTACGAGCAGTTCCACGTGCAGTACTGACAGCCGATGCACGCATCGGCGCTATGCAGCACGATGCCGGTCGCCGCATCTTTCTTGTAGGCATCGACCGGACAACCCTGCAGGCAGGTCGGCTCGAGGCAGTGGTGGCAGCCAATCGACAGGTACGATCGCTCGGCGCGCGGATACCAGCCGCCCTCGATTTCAGAGACACGCCGCCAGTTGATCGCCGCGGGATTGCCGTTCTGTTCGTTGCAGGCGACGACACAGCACTTGCACCCGATGCATTTGCCCATGTCGACATGGAAGCGGTACTGCTCGTCCGGCCCCGGTGGGCGGAGGGGCATGCGCGGCGCTGCCGCTGACGGCAGCGCCGGTGATGCGTCTCGCACAGGCGGACGGGTCGTCTCCGGCGTGAGTACGAACATGACGCCGTCTTCGGTGGCGCGTGTGAACAGGGGCAACGACATCGGCAGCTGTACTTGACAATCAGCAAGACGCACTCCGCGCGCCCGGCTCCAGTCAACGGCGGGAGTGCCGCGATTTCGCGTCTTACTTTCCGAAGCCTGAAGTGGAGGCCCGACAGGGTTGTAGGCCAGGAACCGCGTGGGACATTTCTGTCGCGGTTACGAAGCTGTCATCCATCCCGCTTGTCGATCCGCACGGCGCACACTTTGAACTCGGGCATCTTGCTCGTCGGATCGAGTGCGGCATTCGTCAGGTTGTTGGCCGAGTGTTCGCCGCCCCAGTGAAACGGAACGAACACCGTGTCTTCCCGGATTGTCGAGGTCGTCTTGACGACGAACGTCGCGACGCCGCGGCGTGTCGTCAGCGTGACGCGATCGCCGGACCGGAGTCCGGCGGCGCCTGCAGTGGCTGGGTGAATCTCGGCCATCGGTTCGCCGGCCAGTTCCTGGAGTGCGCGCACGCGTCGCGTCTGCGTCCCGGACTGGTACTGGGCGAGCAACCGCCCGGTGGTGAGGTACAGCGGGTAATCAGCCGTCGCGGATTCCGCGATGGACCGATGCGACACGGCATGAAACCTGGCCCGGCCGTTCTCGGTGGGAAACGAGTCGGCAAAGAGCCGCGGTGTGCCTGCGTGATCGAGCGCGGGACACGGCCAGAAGACGCCGTCGCTTGCTTCGAGCCGCGCGTACGAGATTCCGGAATAGTCCGCCGGTCCGCCGCGTGTCGCGCGTCGAAGTTCGTCGAACACCGCTTCGGTGTTGCCGTACGAGAACTGTCGCGGATGCCCGAGCTTCTGGCCGAGGGCGCAGAGCGTGTCGAGGTCCGTGCGCACGCCTTCGGGCGGATCAACCACACGGCGCCGCATGAGCACGCGTCCTTCGAGATTCGTGAGCGTCCCGTCCTCCTCCGCCCACTGTGCCGAGGGCAGGACGACGTCGGCCATCTGTGCCGTCTCGGACAGAAAGAAATCCGAGACCACGAGAAACTCGAGCGCCTTCAACCGCGCATGGATCGCCGTCGCGTGTGGCGCTGAGACGGCGATGTTCGATCCCATGACGAGGAGCGCGCGGATACCCGAGGCTCGACCGATCGAGTTAAGGAGCTCGAACGCCGATCGCCCCACACCCGGAATCGCCGACGCGGGCAGTCCCCACACGTCCGCGAGGTGGGCGCGGGCCTGTTCATCGTCGATGCGCCGGTAACCGGGCAATTGATCGGCTTTTTGCCCGTGCTCGCGTCCGCCCTGGCCGTTGCTTTGGCCGGTCACGCATCCGTAGCCGCTGAACGGGCGACCGACCGCGCCGAGTGCGAGAGCGACGTTGATGTACGCCAGCGTGTTGTTCACGCCCTGCGACTGCTGCTCCGGCCCGCGCGACGTGAGGATCATCGGGTGCGCCGCATGTCCGAGCAACCGCGCCGTCTCGACGATCGCGGCTTCCGGGACGCCGGTGATCTCCTCGACGCGTCGCGGCCAGTAGATCGCCGCGAGACGGCGGACTTCGTCGAATCCTTCCGTGCGCTCGCGGATATACGCCTGATCGATCAGCTCGTCGCGAATCAACACGTGGAGCAATCCGTTGGCGAGCGCGGCGTCCGTGCCCGGCCGGATCGCGAGATGGCGGCCCGCCCAGGCCGCCGTCGGCGTCCGCCTCGGATCGACGACGACGACCGCTCCGCCGGCCAGTTGCTGAGCCTCGAAATACTGCATCAGAGGCGGCATCGTCTCCGCGATGTTCGCGCCGGCCAGCAGAATCGCCGTGGCGTGCGGGATGTCGTCCAGCGGAAACGGCAATCCACGGTCGAGTCCGAATGCCATGGTCGCGGCCGCGGCACCCGACGACATACAGAACCGCCCGTTGTAGTCGATGTTCGATGTGCCGAGCGCGACGCGCGCGAGCTTGCCGAGGAGATAGACCTTCTCGTTGGTCAGCGCGCCGCCGCCGAACACGCCGATGGCGTTGCGTCCATGCCGCGCCTGGATTTCCTTGAAGCGGAGAACGATGCGATCGATCGCCTGCTCCCACGTTGCCGGAGCGAGGTGTCCATCAGCATCGCGGATGAGCGGAGTTCGCAACCGATCCGGGTGCGTCAGCGTGTCGGAGGCCGACCACCCCTTGACGCATAACGAGCCGCGATTCACGGGAAAGGCCGTGTTTCCGACCAGCGCCACACCGGCCGCTCTGCTCGTGACACAGATGCCGCACTGCAGCGCGCAGTACGGGCAATGCGTCGCCACGATGCGCTCCGCCATGCAGACCCTTTGAGCAAGACGCACACCACGCTCGATTGGCGCGATCGGGCCGATTTCGGCCTGAATTCGCGCGTTGGCGGGGCGGCGCGGACGCAAGTCGGGACGATCTTGTAGGACTTGTCTCGGAGCCAAACAAGATCGTCGCGACCGATACAGCCTGACGGATCGTGTCGGCCGGATGACGTCGGGTCAATCTGTTTTTGGCATCAATTCGATGTGATCATTGTATTTCACTTCTATGTGCGGATGAGCGATAAACGCTGAGCACAAGGACGCATGCGATGGCTGGACCGGCTTTCCGAACCACACCGCCCCAGGCCCAGGGCCTGTATGACCCGCGCTTCGAGCACGACGCGTGCGGCGTGGGCTTCGTCGTCAACATCAAGGGACAACGTTCGCACGCCGTCGTCCAGCGCGGCCTTCAGGTGCTCATCAACCTGCAGCACCGCGGTGCGTGCGGCTGCGAGGCCAACACCGGTGACGGCGCCGGCATCCTGATTCAGCCTCCCGATCGATTCCTGCGCAAAGTCGCGACCGCACTCGGCATCGGCCTGCCTCCGGCCGGACAGTACGGCGTGGGCAACGTCTTCCTGCCCCGAGATTCAGGCGAGCGCGAGCAGGTGCGCCGGCTGATCGAACAGACCATTGCTGAAGAAGGACAGCACCTCCTCGGCTGGCGGCCGGTGCCCACGACGAATCGTGTTCTGGGCCCGTCCGCCGCAGCCACGATGCCGGTCATTGAACAACTGTTCGTCGGGTCGGCTGGCGATGGGACGGCGGCCGCGTCCGATCCGATGCGGTTCGAACGGAAGCTGTATGTGATCCGCAAGCGCGTCGAGCATGCCGCGGACACACTCGGGCTGACCGAACGGGCGATGTTCTACATCCCGAGCCTGTCGTCGAAGACGCTCATCTACAAAGGGATGCTGACGGCGGATCAGATTCAGCCGACGTTTCCCGATCTGACGGATCCCGACATCGAGTCGGCGCTTGCTCTGGTGCATCAGCGTTTCAGCACCAACACGTTCCCGTCGTGGCCGCTGGCGCACCCGTATCGGTACGTCGCGCACAACGGCGAGATCAACACACTGCGCGGCAACATCAACTGGATGCGCGCCCGCGAAGGGCTGCTGCAGTCGGAGCTGTTCGGCGACGATCTGAAGAAGATCCTGCCGATCATCCGCGAGGGCGGCAGTGATACGGCGACGTTCGACAACGTGCTCGAATTCCTGTACATGGCGGGGCGATCGCTGCCGCACGCCATCCTGATGATGATTCCCGAGCCGTGGTCTGCGCACGAAAGCATGGGCCCCGAGCTCAAGGCCTTCTACGAATACCATTCGGCGCTCATGGAGCCGTGGGACGGTCCGGCATCCATCGCGTTCACCGACGGCACCCTCATCGGCGCGGTGCTCGATCGCAACGGCCTGCGGCCGTCGCGTTACTACGTGACGAAGGACGACATGGTCGTCATGTCGTCGGAAGTGGGCGTGCTCGACATTCCGGACGAGAACATTCTCGTCAAGGAGCGCCTCCACCCCGGCCGCATCTTCCTCGTCGACACGTCAAAGGGACGCATCGTGTCGGACGACGAGATCAAGCGGGAGCTGGCCTCGGCGCTGCCGTACGGCCGGTGGCTCGCGGAGCACCTCGTGGACATCGAGGACCTGCCGGCGGCGCCGTACCTGCCGCCGCCGAGCCACGAGACCGTGATGCGGCGACAGCTGATCTTCGGCTACACGCAGGAAGATCTCCGCCTGCTGCTCGCGCCGATGGCCACCAACGGCGAAGAAGCGATCGGGTCGATGGGCACGGACGCGGCGCTCGCGGTCCTGTCGGACAAGCCGCGCCTTCTGTACGACTACTTCGCGCAGGTCTTCGCGCAGGTCACGAATCCACCGCTCGACGCGATCCGCGAAGAGCTGGTGACCACGATGGGATCGACCGTCGGGCCCGAAGGGAACCTGCTGGACCCGCGTCCGGAATCCTGCCGGCAGATCAAGATCGAATACCCGGTGATCGACAACGTCCAGACGGCGAAGCTCCGCCACGTGTACGAGCCGGGGTTCAAGTCGACCACGCTGCCGATGCTGTTCGATCCGCGCAGGGGCGGGGCCGGGCTGCAGGAATCGCTCGAGCATCTGAAGCGGCAGGCCAGCGCCGCGGTCGACGCCGGCTACACGATTCTGATCCTGTCGGATCGGGGAGCCGATCGCGAGCGCGCGCCGATTCCGAGCCTGCTTGCGACGGCGGGCGTCCACCATCACCTGGTGCAGCAGGGCACGCGGACCCGCTGCGGGCTGGTCATCGAGACGGGCGACGCCCGCGAAGTGCATCACTGCGCGCTGCTCCTGGGCTACGGCGCCGGCGTGGTCAATCCGTACCTCGCGTTCGAGACGCTCGCGGACATGCTGCGGGACCGCCTGATCGCCGACGTCACGCACGAGCAGGCCGTCGTGAACTACATCCACGCGCTCAACAAGGGCATTCTGAAAGTGATGTCCAAGATGGGCATCTCGACACTGCAGAGTTACTGCGGCGCGCAGATCTTCGAAGCCGTCGGGCTCGATTCCGCGTTCGTCGACAATTACTTCACGTGGACGGCGTCACGGATCGGCGGCGTCGGCCTGGACGTGATTGCCAGAGAAGTGATCGAACGGCACGATCGCGCGTACCCCAGCCGGCCCGTCGGCAAGCCTGACCTCGACGAAGGCGGCGAGTACCAGTGGCGCCGCGACGGCGAGTATCACCTGTTCAATCCCGACACGGTGTTCAAGCTGCAGCACTCGACCCGGAGCGGCCAGTACTCGATCTTCAAGGAGTACACGCAGCTCGTCGACGATCAGAGCCGCCGTCTCGCGACGCTTCGAGGGCTGCTGGAGCTGCGTCCCGCCGCGAAGCCGTTGCCGATCGAGGAAGTCGAGCCGGCTGAACAGATCATCAAGCGCTTCGCGACCGGCGCGATGTCGTACGGATCGATCAGCCAGGAGGCGCACGAGACGCTCGCGATCGCGATGAACCGTCTGGGCGGGAAGTCGAATACGGGCGAGGGGGGAGAAGATCCGGCGCGGTATACGCCGGACGCGAACGGCGACTCCCGCCGCAGCGCGATCAAGCAGGTCGCGTCGGCCCGGTTCGGCGTTACCAGCGAGTATCTGGTCAGCGCGGACGATCTGCAGATCAAGATGGCGCAGGGCGCGAAGCCCGGCGAAGGCGGGCAGCTGCCTGGCCACAAGGTGTATCCGTGGATCGCGAAGGTGCGCTATTCGACGCCCGGCGTCGGTCTGATCTCGCCGCCGCCGCACCATGACATCTATTCGATTGAGGACCTGGCGCAGCTGATTCACGACCTGAAGAACGCCAACCCCCGTGCACGGATCTCCGTGAAGCTGGTGGCGCTGTCAGGCGTCGGCACGGTGGCGGCCGGGGTCGCGAAGGCTCACGCGGACGTCGTGCTGATCTCGGGCCACGACGGCGGCACCGGCGCGTCGCCTCTGACGTCGATCAAGCACGGCGGCGTCCCGTGGGAGCTCGGGCTCGCCGAAACACAGCAGGTGCTCCGCCTCAACGGGCTGCGCGATCGGATCGTGGTGCAGGTCGATGGGCAGCTGAAGACCGGCCGCGACGTCGTGATCGGCGCGCTCATGGGCGCGGAGGAGTTCGGGTTTGCGACGGCGCCGCTCGTGGTATCGGGCTGCATCATGATGCGCGTGTGTCATCTGAACACGTGCCCGGTCGGCGTCGCGACGCAGGATCCCGAGCTGCGCAAGCAGTTCAACGGAAAGCCGGAGTTCGTCGAGAACTTCTTCCGCTATATCGCCCAGGAGGTTCGCGAGTACATGGCGCAGCTCGGCTTCCGCACGATGGACGAGATGATCGGGCGGGTGGATCGACTGAACATCCGGCCCGCGATCGATCACTGGAAGGCGCGCGGCCTCGACTACTCGGCGCTGTTGCACGACCCGGTCGTGCCGATGGCCGAGGCGCGCCGTTGCACGACGGAGCAGGACCATGGTCTCGGCGCCGCGCTCGACAACGAGCTGATCGCGTCGTGCCGCGAGGCGCTCGAGCACCGGACGCCTGTCTCGATCGCCCGGCCGATTCGCAACGTGAACCGCACCGTCGGAACCATGCTCGGATCGACACTCACGCGCCGCTGGGGCGCGGCCGGGCTGCCCGACGACACGATTCGCATTCAGCTGACCGGGTCCGCGGGACAGAGTTTCGGGGCGTTCGTGCCGCGCGGGATCACGCTGATGCTCGAGGGTGATTCAAACGACTATCTCGGCAAAGGCCTGTCGGGCGGCAAACTGATCGTCCGTCCTCCACGCGGCGCGACGTTCGCGCCGGAGGACAACATCATCATCGGCAACGTCGGCCTGTACGGCGCCACGAGCGGCGAAGCGTACATCCGCGGTCTGGCGGGCGAGCGATTTGCCGTCCGCAACAGCGGCGCCGTGACCGTCGTCGAAGGCATCGGCGATCACGGATGCGAGTACATGACCGGCGGACGCGTGCTCGTCCTCGGCAAGACCGGACGCAACTTCGCGGCGGGCATGAGTGGCGGCATCGCGTACGTCCTCGACGCACAGGGCTCGTTCGCGCGGCGCTGCAACCAGGAATTTGTCGATCTCGAACCGCTCGAGCGCGATGACGATGTGGCGCTCGTGCTCGAACTGCTCAAGCGGCAGGTCAGGTACACGGACAGCACGCTGGCGGCGCGGCTTCTGGCCGACTGGTCGATCACCGCAAAATTGTTCGTCAAAGTGATGCCACGGGACTACAAGCGTGTGCTCGAGGGCAAATCGCAGTTCGGTGTGATTCCCGTCGAACCCATCGTGCTCTCGGATGTCGAGGTCGTGCATGGGTAAAGCCACTGGCTTCATCGAGATTCACCGGAAAAAACAGCCCTATCGTCCCGTCGAAGAACGGCTGCACGACTGGCGCGAGGTGTACGTGCCGTACGGCGAGGGCGACTTGCGAGGGCAGGCGTCCCGCTGCATGGACTGCGGCATCCCCTTCTGTCATCAGGGTTGCCCGTTGGGCAACCTGATTCCGGATTGGAACGACTTCGTCTATCGCGACCGGTGGGATGCGGCGATCGACCGGTTGCACGCGACGAACAACTTTCCCGAATGGACGGGACGGCTGTGCCCCGCTCCCTGCGAGGGATCCTGCGTCCTCGGCATCAACGACTCGGCCGTCACGATAAAGGCGGTCGAAGTCACCATCATCGAGCGGGCATTCGACGAGGGACGAGTCGTCGCGCGCCCGCCTCAGGTTCGGACGGGCAAACGCGTCGCGGTCGTCGGATCCGGGCCAGCCGGCCTGGCCGCCGCCGACCAGCTGAATCGGGCGGGGCACTGGGTGACCGTCTTCGAGCGCGCTGATCGAATCGGCGGCTTGCTGCGGTACGGCATTCCGGAATTCAAGCTCGAAAAGAAGTACCTCGATCGACGCCTGGCGCTGATGCAGGACGAAGGCGTCATGTTCCGCACGAGGTGTCACGTCGGGGCCAACGTGCCGCTGGCAGAGCTCCGGGACGGCTTCGAAGCCATCGTGCTCGCGGGAGGATCGACCGTGCCTCGCGACCTGAAGGTGCCTGGACGCGAACTGTCCGGCATCCACTTCGCGATGGAGTATCTGACTCTGCAGAACCGACGGTGCGAAGGCGACAAGGGTCCCGTCATTTCCGCCGAAGGCAAGCACGTCATCATCATCGGCGGCGGCGATACGGGCGCCGACTGTCTCGGGACAGCCCATCGTCAGGGCGCGCGCAGCGTGCGGCAGCTCGAACTGCTCTCGCGTCCGCCCGATACGCGCGCGGTAGGTAATCCATGGCCGCTCTGGCCGAATATCTTCCGGGTGTCGTCGGCGCACGAAGAAGGCGGCGAGCGGATGTATTCGATCTCGACGGATCGCTTCACGGGCAATGCCAACGGCGAGGTCACGACCCTTCATGGTGCGCACGTCGAGACGCTCGTGGCCAACGGAAGGATGACCTTCAAGCCCGTGGCGGGCAGCGACTTCACGCTCGACGCCGACCTGGTGCTGCTGGCGATGGGGTTTGTGGGCCCGGAAAAGGGTGGACTCCTGACCGAGCTCGGCGTGAAGATGACCGACCGTGGCACCGTGTGGCGGGACGACAACTGGATGACGTCGGCGCCTGGTGTGTTCACAGCCGGCGATATGCAGCGCGGCCAGTCGCTGATCGTCTGGGCGATCGCCGAGGGGCGCAGCTGTGCGCGGGGCGTGGACGCCTACCTCATGGGCAGCTCGGAGCTCACCGCGCCCGTCCAGTAGCCGCACTCGAGCTTACGCGACCACCTATGACCACGACGACAAACGACGCTCTTCGCGCACTCAAGCTGCAATGGAAGCCGGTAGCCGTCAGCTTCGTCCAGACACCGCCCTCGCTCCTGCCGCGAATCGATCACACCCTGCCAGCCGGCTGCGCGTACTGGAAGTACGCCTCCGAGGGCCACTCGTTCTACACGACGCCCGAGGATCACTTCAATTGCCCGGTCGGCGCGTTCACACACGGCGTCACGCTGCCGGAGGCCCAGAAGACCGAGCTCGAGGGGCTGATCGGCACGATGATCAAGCTCGAATACCTACAGGGCGACGAAGTCGCCTCGATCCCGCATCGCCACGAGCCGCTCAGGATCGCAGTGTACGCGCCGCTCGAAGACGCGGCATTTGCGCCGGACGTCGTCATTGTCCGTGGAAACGTGCGGCAGATGATGCTCGTCTCTGAAGCCGCGCGCTCGGCGGGGATCTTCAACGGCGCCGACATCCTCGGACGGCCGGCATGCGCGATGATCGCGCACGCGACCGACACCGGCAATGCCGTCGCCAGCTTCGCCTGCATCGGCAACCGCGTGTACACCAATCTGGCCGACGACGAGCTGTATGTGACGATTCCCGGGCAGGCTCTAGCGAACGTGCTGGAACGACTCGAGGTGATCCTCGGCGCGAACGCGCAGCTCGAGGCGTTTCACCGGCAGAGAAACCGGTAGTAGGCGTCCCTCAGGTCTTCTCGATGCGTTCCCGGCCGTCCATGTACGGCCGCAGCGCCGTCGGGACGATGATCGACCCGTCCTTCTGCTGATAGTTCTCGAGGATGGCGATCAACGTCCGTCCGACGGCCAGTCCCGATCCGTTCAACGTGTGGACGAATCCGGTCTTACCGGCTCCGCCGGACCGGAACTTGATGTTCGCGCGCCGCGCCTGAAACGCCTCCGTGTTGCTGCAGGACGAGATTTCACGATAGGCCTTCTGGCTTGGCAGCCAGACTTCGATGTCGTAGGTCTTTGCGGACGCGAACCCGAGGTCGCCCGTACAGAGCGCCATCCGTCGGAACGGCAACTCGAGGCGCTTGAGTACCGTCTCGGCGTTCTCCGTCAGCTTCTCGAGCTCGTCGTACGACTGCTCCGGCGTCGTGAGCTTGACGAGTTCGACTTTGTCGAACTGGTGCTGGCGAATCAGCCCTCGGACGTCCTGTCCGTATGAGCCGGCCTCGCTGCGGAAGCACGGCGTGTATGCCGTGTAGCGGATCGGCAGATTACGGCCGTCGAGAATCTCGCCGCGGTGCATGTTAGTGAGCGGCACTTCGGCCGTCGGAATCAGATACAGATCCCACTCGCCCGCGATCTTGAACAGGTCCGCTTCGAACTTCGGGAGATTCCCCGTGCCGGTCAGCGAGGCCGCGTTGACGAGAAACGGCGGCTCGACCTCGACGTAGCCGTGCTCCCGCGTGTGCAGATCGAGCATGAAGCCGATGAGCGCCCGCGCGAGCCTCGCGCCTGCGCCCGTGAGAACGGAAAATCTTGCGCCCGACATCTTCGTCGCGCGTTCGAAGTCGATGATTCCGAGAGAGGTGCCCAGATCCCAGTGCGGCTTCGGATCGAAGTCGAAAGCAGGCGGCTCTCCGTGCCGATGGATCTCCTGATTGTCCGCCGAGTTCTTGCCGACGGGCACGCTCGCGTGTGGCAGGTTGGGCAGCTGCTCCATCGCCGTGTCGCGCTGATGTTCGATCGAGTCGAGCTGCACGCCCAGCTGCTTGATTTGCGCGGCACGCGTCCGGCTTGCCTCCATCGCCGGTCCGGCGTCTTTTCCCTGGCGCTTGGCCTTTGCGATCTCGTCGCCCGCCGTGTTCTGTTGACGCTTGAGACCCTCGTACTCGCCAATGAGCCGGCGCCGCAGTACTTCCCACGTCGCGATGTCGCCGAGCGCCTTGTCGACGTCGAGTCCCCGGTTTCTCAGCCCGGTGCGGACCTCGTCTGTGTGGTCTCGTATGAATTCGGGATCCAGCATCGCCGCCTCGCTAGATTCTACATGCGCTCCCCTCGCCTCATCTGCTACGATTCTTCGCGTGAGCGGATCCGTTCGAAAAGCGGTTTTCCCTGCGGCTGGTCTCGGCACTCGGTTCCTTCCGGCGACCAAAGCCCAACCCAAAGAGATGCTCCCGCTGGTCGACAAGCCGATCATTCAATACGGCGTCGAAGAAGCGGTCGGCGCCGGCATCTCGAACATCATCCTCGTCACGGGCCGCGGCAAGAACGCGATCGAGGATCACTTCGACGTGTCGGTCGAGCTCGAGACGTTTCTCGAGGCTCGCGGCAAGCGCGACCAGCTCGCCGAAGTCCGAAAGATTTCGAACCTCATCAACTTCGCGTACGTCCGTCAGGGCGAGGCGCTCGGTCTCGGTCACGCAGTGCTCGTGACTCGCGAGCTGGTCGCCGACGAGCCGTTCGCCGTCATCCTGGCCGACGACGTGATCGACGCCGAACCGCCGGCTATTCGGCAACTGATCGACGTGTTCGAGCGCCTCGGCGGACCAGTGCTCGCCGTGGAACGGGTGCCACGCGAGGACATTTCCAGCTACGGCGTCATCGCGGTCGAGCCGAACGCCAAGCTGGGGCCTGGCGTGTACCAAGTGCGCGACCTCGTGGAGAAACCGCCTCGGGCCGAGGCCCCTTCGGATCTGGCCATCATCGGTCGCTATGTCCTGACTCCAGACATCTTTCCCGCGCTCGCCGCCATCAAGAGCGACCGGACCGGCGAAATCCAGCTGACGAACGGGTTGCGCGAGCTGCTCAAGTCGCGGCCGATCTACGCGTGTGAGGTCAACGGCGTGCGCCACGACACAGGCAACAAGCTTGGGTTCCTGAAGGCAGTGGTGTACTTCGCGTTGAAGCGTCCGGATCTGGCGGATCGGTTTCGCGAGTACCTCGCGGCGCTCGACCTTCACACGGTCAAACGCACCTAGCCCGTCAGTCGCCTGATTTCGACGAAGCGGTCCCGGAGCCGGCCGACGTGCCAGGCGAGGTCGTGGACGTCGTGGAGCTTCCGCTGCTTGAAGAATCCGACTTGCTCGACGTCTCTGGGGCGGCGTCCTTTTCCTTCTTGCCCTCTTCCTTCTTGCCCTCGGTGCTGCCCTTGCTTTCCGACTGCCCGCTCTTCGCGTAATCCGTGACGTACCAACCCGTGCCCTTGAATTGAAATGCCGGCGCGGACTGCAGTTTACGAACAGCGCCGCCGCACTTCGGACACTTCTCTTCCGGCGGGTCCGAGAACTTGCGAATGACCTCGAAGTGATGTCCGCATGCGCTGCACTCGTACTCGTAGAGCGGCATGACTAGTCCAGAATATCGTCAGTATCGCCGGGCAGCATCAGCGCCCGGTGCAGCCATAACGGCGCGGTGCCCTGGCCGAGCAGGGTGTCGTGGAACGTCTTCAGCGAATACGCCTTCCCCTGCTGCTGCTTGTAGTCGTTCCGCAGCTTCATGAGCATCAGCTTGCCGACGCTGTAGACCAGATACGTCGGATCGAACGTGCCGCGCTCGGCCTCCCGCCGGGCGCTTGCTTCTTCCATGTAGGCTTCGTCGCGAAAGAACCGCACACCTTGTTCGACCGACCAGTCATCGGCGTGCAGACGAATGCAGGTGACGAACCGCGCGAGGCGGACGAGCGATTCGGCCAGCTGTCCGAGCTTGATGCCCGGCTCATTCCGTCCGAATCCGGCCTCCATCATCATCTCCTCGCAGTAGTGCGCCCAGCCTTCGATAAAGGAGGCCGGCGCGAACAGCGTGGACTTTCGCGCCTTCGATTCGACCTTGCGGAGGTGCTGATAGTGAAGGAAGTGTCCGGGATACACCTCGTGGATCGAAATCGACCACAGCGTCGGATGGTTGTAGTCGCGGAGGTACTCGTCTTGCCGCTCGGGCGGCCACTGCGGCTCGGCATCCGTCAGGTAGTAATACGCGCGCGTCGGCTTGGTTTCGAACGGCCCTGGAGTCCACATGCTCGCGAACGACCAGCGATAGAAGTCGGGCGTCGGCGCCACCGTGATTCGCTCGCCGTCCGGCATCGAGACGATTCGCTGGCGCTCGAGAAACGTGACGATCTCGTCGACCTGCCGGCGTCCGACCGAGACCAGCTCACCAGCCTTGGGATGGTCGTTCTTGGTGCGCGCCCAGGCCGCCAGCGGGTCTCCGCCGTTTAACCGGCCGGCGATCGACTTGAACGCTTCCTGGGTGGCCTTCAGCTCCCGCGTCGCGATGGCGAGGAGCCGCTCAATCGACAACGTGATGCCTTCGTCGAGGCGGAGCTTCTGCTCGAACTTCTCGCGGCCAAGACGGAACGATGCCCGCGCTCGGGGAGCCACCTCCGTTTCGAGGTACTGCACGAATGCGCCAACCGCTTGAGACGCTTCTGCTTGCGCGTCGGCCAGGTCGCCGAGCAGATGCAGATCATCGACCGAGGCAAACGCCTTCGGCAGGTCATCTTCGATGAACTTGAGAGCGCCCCGCATCGTTTCGATGCCGACCTTGACGAAGATGCCCGGCGGATCCGTGATGTTGTCGCGGGCGGCTTGAATCAGACGGGGCGTCTGGCGAAGTTTGGAAAGGACTCGCCGGGCGCGCTCGTCGGCCGGCGCGTGCGCAAAGAGGGCCTGGCCGGCCAGACTGGACCCGAGAATGTCCGAGTAGTACTGGGGGTTCTTTTCCCAGGTTCGCACTTCCTCCAGCTCGAACATGCGTGATTCGATATGGGACGTCAGCATCCGCCGCTCGAGACGTTCAACCTCGGTCAGTCCTTCGGGTTGGATGTCCTGCAGACGGCGGAGGTAGCCCGCAAGCGCGTGCGTATCGCGCTCGATACCCGAGCGGCTCAAGTCTTCGAGAAGATCATCGTGTGTATGCACGCCGTCGAAGTTCGCGTGCGTCGGATGCGTCTCGTAGAGATATCCGAGGAAGTCGTCGACAAAATGTGAGAGGGGTTCGGACGCGTTCATGGCGGGTATGGTCAATCCTCAATGGTACAATAAACGTTCCGCTGAATGCCTGGCACGCTGTTCGTGGTCGCGACGCCGATCGGCAATCTCGAGGACATCACGGCGCGGGCGCTCCGAATTCTGCGAGAAGTTGCGCTCATCGCCGCCGAAGACACACGCCGGACCTCGCATCTGCTGGCACGTTACTCAATCAACACGCCGACAACCAGTCTGCATCACCACAACGAGCATCGAAAGGCGTCAGCGGTGGTCGATCGCCTCATGCGTGGCGAGAACGTGGCGCTCGTCTCCGACGCCGGAACTCCAGTCATCTCCGACCCCGGTCAACATCTCATCCGGAGCGCCGTCGAGGCGGGCATCCGGGTCGAGCCAATTCCGGGTCCGAGTGCGGTCATGACGGCTCTTGCGGCGTCTGGATTTCCAGCGGACACTTTCACCTTCCTTGGATTTCCACCCATTAAGTCTACTGACCGTGCCGCCTGGTTCAAACGCCTAAGCACGCTCAGTGGCACTGTCGTCTTCTTTGAGGCCCCCCACAGAATTCAGTCCACTCTTGAGGAGCTGCTCGCTCGGATAGGCGATCATCCTGCTGTGGTTTGCCGCGAACTGACGAAGATTCACGAGACATTGGTTAGAGGACCAATTTCATCGGTCACCACGGCGCCAAACACAGCCCATGGCGAGCTGACAGTTGCTATTAACATAGGCCATACAACAGAATCTGAAGATCTCAGGCCCCCCACGGAGCGCGAGCTGGCTATTCAATTTGGTGAAATAACAGAAAGAGAAGGTCTCACGAAGCGGAAGGCAATCAACATTTTGGCTCGACGCCACGGTCGCCCGCCAAACGAAATCTATAAGGCCGTCGAACGAGGCC